>PJUK01000143.1_pt1 | contig 42402 bp, 44 predicted proteins | sample 1512211 | NCBI WGS metagenome assembly PJUK01 (sample SAMN08177668, study PRJNA422409) | Feces metagenome, whole genome shotgun sequencing project. | reverse complement strand
TGCTGGAACCAGGTCCCGTTGCCGGTCCAGTTCAGATAGGCCGGCATGCCGCCCGACCAGTCCCAGAAGTTGTTGACGTAGATGACGGCCTTCATGCCGCGCTTGCCCATCTCGGCCAGCAGCACGTCCAGGCCCGTCAGCAGGGTCTGGTCGTAGTCCTCGCCCGGGCCGCGGAAGGTGGGGTCCATGGCCACCTTGGCCGGAGAGCGCTCGCCCGCGCCCAGGACGCGCAGGTTGGTCACGCCCAGCGACTGCAGCTTGTCGAGTTCACGGGTCAGGCGGGCATGGTCGCCGAAGGCGGCCGGGGCGCCCAGCCAGGCGCCGTACCAGAGGTTGGCGCCGACGAAGCGATACGGCTTGCCGTCCAGGCTGAGGCGGCCTTGCTCGACCTTCACGAAGCCCTTGCGCGCCGCGGCCAGGGTCGGAAGGGCGGCGGAACCCGCCGTCAGGCCGGCCGCGCCGGCGGCCAGGATCGCGCGTCGCGAAAGCATTCCCGGTGTCTCCCCACTTGTGATTTGCGAGGACGTTAGCGGAGCGGGACGGGCGCGGTCCAGCGATTAAATAAAATTGATGAAGTTAATCGGCCTGCCGATGGGGCGGCTTGCCGGCGCGGGCCACGGTCCAGTCGACGATGGCGGTCAAGGCCGACGGCGCGATCGTCTCCTCGATCTGCACGTACTCGCTCGGCGCGCCGGTCCTGGCGGTCTGGAACAGGTGGTTCAGGCCCGGCAGCGGCAGGATCGTCACGTCCTTGTTGCTTGCCAGGGCGGCCTTGATCGCCGGCAGGTTCTGGCTGGCCGAGACCTGGGTGTCCTTCTCGCCGTTGACGGCCAGCACCGGGGCCCGGACCTGACGCAGGTAGTCGGCGGGCGCCAGCGTCAGGAAGGCGCGGTACCAGGGCAGGCTCAGAAGCCGTCCCTGGACCTCGGCCGTGGCGGGCGGCGCGCCCTTCTCCGTGAGCAGGGCCACGACGCGCGGCCCGACCTTGCCGAGATCCGGTTCGCTCAGCGCCGCGGTATTGGCCTCGCCGATCAGCCGGGCCTGCTCTTCGGCCTGGGCGGGGAGCGCGCCGCCGGCCAGGGCGATGTCGCGCGACTGGGTCTTCATCACCTCGCTTCCCGGCACGCCCGTTCCGGCCAGCAGCACGACGAAGGCGATCCTCGGATCCTTGGCGGCCACGATGGGCGCGATCAGTCCGCCCTCGCTATGGCCGATCAGGCCGACGCGGTCGGCGTCGATGTCCTTGCGGCCGCGCAGGAAGGCCGCGCCGGCCGCCACGTCGGTGGCGAAGTCCAGGCTGGTGGCGGTCTTGAGCTCGCCGCGTTCCGAGCCGCCCACGCCGCGATCATCGACGCGCAGGACGGCCACGCCCTTGCGGGTCAGGGCGTCGGCCAGCACCAGGAACGGCTTGTGCTCGAACAGGGTCTCGTCGCGATCCTGCGAGCCCGATCCGGTGATCAGCACGGCGACGGGGAAGGGGCCCTGGCCCGGCGGCAGGGTCAGGGTCCCAGCCAGCTTCAGGCCCGAGGCCGGATTGGCGTACGACACCTCCTCGGCGCGGTAGGGGAAGGGCGGCTTGGGCGTCTGCGGGCGGTTGGCGGGAACCACCGCCGGCGGCGTGCGGCTCATGGCCAGCGGCAGGCTGGCGCCGTTCTGCAGCCAGTTTCCGGCCAGCGTCTTGCCGTCGGCCGAAAGCTGGCCCTCGAAGGTGGCGGGCGGCAGGATCAGGGTCAGGGTCGCCTTGCCGTCGGCGAAGGCGGCCTTGGCCTTCAGCCCGATGGCGCCCTGCGCGGGACTGTCGACGCTGGCGGCGCCGTCGGCCTGGACGTGGAACACCAGCGGCAGCTTGTTGGGGCCGGCCTGCAGGTCGCCGTACCAGTCGCCGGCGATCGGCCCGACCTGGGCGAGGGCGACGGCGGGCGCCAGCAGCGTGGCGGCGATCAGGGCTGGCGGCAGGAAACGCATGGCGAAGGCTCCCCGAGAAACTGCACCGGAGATTGTGCATGCCGACGAGCGGGCGTCTACCGCTGCTCCAGCCCGTGCCAGATCCGGGTGATGGTCACGTTCTGGCCTTTGACCCGATAGCGCATGATGTAGGCGCTTTGGCCGAAGGGGATGTTGATCTCATGCGTGGTCGGACCGACGGTCCGGCCGCGAAGAGGGTGTTCTTCCAGACTGGTCGCCGCCTTGCTGATCAGGGCGCTCAGCTTGTTGGCGGCGCGAGGATCCTGATACCGGAGCCTGGCGTCCAGGCGGGCGGCGTCCTGGCTTGCTCTACGGGTGACCGCGACCTTGTAGGTCAACGGCGGCCGAAGCTGAGAAGATGAGCGCGGAATTCCCCGAGAGAGATCGTCTCTTCCTCGCCGGCCTCCACAGCGTCGGCGATCGCCTCGTCGATCGCGGGGTCAGGATCGATCGTCCTTGGCGGCTGGTCGGCCAGGCCGGCCTCGATCAGGGATCGCGCATACTCGGAGGGCGAGACGCCCAGCAACTCGGCGATAGCCGTCAGCCGGGCGGCTTGCTCTTCGTCGATATGGATGTCGAAGCCGTCGGCCATGGGCGAAGAGTCTCGCCCATGGCCGGGGACGTCAAGTCAGAGGTTCAGCAGCGCCGGGTCGCCGCCCTGGGCGGTGATGTTGACGCTGAGCGCGCGCTCGACGGCGAAGCGTAGCAGGGCATGGGGGCCGCCGGCCTTGGGGCCGGTGCCCGACAGGCCCTCGCCGCCGAACGGCTGCACGCCCACCACAGCGCCGGTCATGGTGCGGTTGACATAGGCGTTGCCGGCCGGAACCAGGCGCACCACTTCGTCGGCGAAGGCCTGGATGCGCGAGTGCACGCCGAGGGTCAGGCCATAGCGGCGGGCCGCCAGGGCGCCGGCCACCTGCTCCAGGTCCTCGGGCTTGTAGCGGACCACGTGAAGGATCGGGCCGAACACCTCGCGCTCGAGGAAGTCGGCCGCCGGGATCTCGGCCAGCACCGGACCGAAGAACGTTCCGCCGGCCGGGGTCTTCAGGGCGTGCAGCACCTTGGCCTCGTGCTTGAGGCGGGCCAGGTGCTTTTCCAGCGCGTCCTTGGCGTCGGCGTCGATCACCGGGCCGACGTCCGTCGAGGCGTCGGCCGGGTCGGCCACCACCAGGGCGTCCATGGCGCCCTTCAGGCCCTCGATGATGTGGTCGGCGGTGTCGTGCGGCAGGAACAGCAGGCGCAGGGCCGAGCAGCGCTGACCGGCCGAACCGAAGGCCGAGACGATCACGTCGTCGATCACCTGTTCGCGCTGCGCCGTCGTGTCGACGAACATGCCGTTGAGGCCGCCGGTCTCGGCGATGAACGGCACGATCGGGCCCTGCCGCTGAGCGAGCGTCTGGTTGATCCGCCAGGCCGTGTCGGTGCCGCCGGTGAAGGCCACGCCATCCAGGCCCTCGTGGGCGGTCAGGGCCGCGCCGACGGTCTCGCCGCGGCCGGGCAGCAGGGCCAGCAGGCGCGGGTCCAGGCCCGCGGCGTGATATAGCTTCACGGCCTCGTAGGCGATGATCGGCGTCTGCTCGGCCGGCTTGGCGACCACGGCGTTGCCGGCGGCCAGGGCCGCGGCGATCTGGCCGGTGAAGATGGCCAGCGGGAAGTTCCACGGGCTGATGCAGACGAAGACGCCGCGACCGGCCAGGCCAAGGGTGTTGGTTTCGCCGACCGGCCCCTTCAGCACCTCGGGCTCGCCGAACTGCTTTTCGGCCAGCACCGCGTAGTAGCGGCAGAAGTCGACCGCCTCGCGGACTTCGGCGATGCCGTCGGCCAGCGTCTTGCCGGCTTCGCGCGACAGGATGGCGATCAGGCGCTCGATATTGGCTTCCAGCGCGTCGCCCATGGCGCGCAGCACCTTGGCGCGGGCCGGGCCGCCGGCCTGGTCCCAGGCCGGTTGGGCGGCGCGGGCCAGCTTGAAGGCCTTGTCGATCTGCGGCAGCTGGGCTTCCGACACCGCGCCGACCACCCGGCCGGCGTCGACGGGCGAGACCACTGGCAGCGGCGGGCCGCCGGCTTCCATCTTGCCGCCGACCAGCGGGCCCGACTGCAGCGGGGCGGCGTCCAGCACGCTCACCGCCGCCGACAGGCGGTAGCGGTCGGCGCGGGTCGACAGGTCCAGGCCCGCGCTGTTCTTGCGGCCTTCGCCATAGACGTCGATCGGGGTGGGGATCTTGGCGTGGCGGTCGGGGTGGGCCTCGACCACGTCGATCGGGTCGGTGACCACCTTCTCGACCGGGACCCGCTCGTCGAGCAGGGCGTGGACGAAGCTGGTGTTGGCGCCGTTCTCCAGCAGGCGGCGCACCAGGTAGGGCAGCAGGTCCTCGTGCCCGCCGACGGGGGCGTAGGCGCGCAGGGTGATGCCGTCATAGAGGTCGTCGGCGGCCTTGTAGAGCGCCTCGCCCATGCCGTGCAGGCGCTGGTGCTCGATCCTGACGCCGGCGTTCTTGGCCATGCGCACCACGGCCGCCAGGGTGTGGGCGTTGTGGGTGGCGAACTGGGCGTAGAGGTGCGGCGCGGCCCCGATCAGGGCCTTGGCGTTGACCAGGTACGACAGGTCGGTGGCGGGCTTGGTCGTGTAGACCGGATAGTCCGGGCGGCCGGCGACCTGGGCGCGCTTGATCTCGCTGTCCCAGTAGGCGCCCTTGACCAGGCGCACCATCAGGCGGCGGCCGGTCTCTTCCGACAGCGCCTTCAGGCGGGCGATCACCTCGCCGCAGCGCTTCTGGTAGGCCTGCACGGCCAGGCCGAGGCCCTTCCACTCAGCCAGGGCCGGCTCGCGGCACAGCTTGTCGAGCAGCTTCAGCGACAGGGCCAGGCGATCGGCCTCTTCGGCGTCGATGGTGAAGTTGATGTCGTATTTGGCGGCGATCAGGGCCAGGCGCAGGGTGCGGGGATAGAGCTCCTCCCACACGCGGTCCTCGTGGGTGGCCTCGTAGCGCGGGCACAGGGCCGACAGCTTCACCGACACGCCGTGACCGGCTTCGGGGCCGGCCTTGTTCGACAGCTTGCCGACCGTCTCGATGGCGTCGGCGTAGGACTTCTCGTAGCGGGCCGCGTCGGCGGCGGTGCGGGCGCCTTCGCCCAGCATGTCGAACGAGCACATGGTGTCTTCGTTCGCCGCGCGCTTGATGGCCGCCTCGATGGTGCGGCCCAGGACGAACTGCTCGCCCATGATGCGGATGGCCTGGCCCACGGCGGCGCGGATGACCGGCTCGCCGAGGCGGCCGGCGATCTTTTTGATGAAGCCGGGCATGTCGCGCCGCGCCTCATCGTCGGGCTCGACGATCTTGCCGGTCAGCATCAGGCCCCAGGTCGAGGCGTTGACGAACAGGCTGTCGGAACCGCCCAGGTGGCTGGCCCAGTCGGCCGAGCCGATCTTCTCGGCGATCAGGCGGTCGCGGGTGTCGTCGTCGGGGGTGCGCAGCAGGGCTTCGGCCAGGCACATCAGGGCCAGGCCCTCGCGGGTGCCCAGGCTGAACTCCTGCAGGAAGCTTTCGACCACGCCCTGCTTGCGGACCGAGCGGCGGGCGCCGCGCACCAGGGCCTCGGCCTCGGCGCGGACGGCGGCGCGATCCTCGCTGGACAAGGGGCCCGCGGCCAGCAGGTCGGCGATCACCGCCTTCTCGTCACGGTACTTGCCGTCGTCCAGGGAATCCCAATCGGCCATGATGCGCCTCGCTAATGATTTATCGTCGCTGTAGCCCGGCTATGATCGAAGGTGCTTCGTTTGTTGGCTCTGGCTTCCGTATCCTGTTCGGCGTAAACGTCGAAAAACGTCGTCTGCTCCAGACGCGCGAAAAGCCCCGCGACAGGGCGTCGCGGCGCGCATGGACGCGGGTCGACGAACGGCAGGTTACGAGGAGCCGGCGGGCTGAGGGAAGGGGAGCACTGGAAGGGACGCGTCTCGGGGGGACTCGCGCGTCCCTTCCGCTCGTCGCCGACGCTGGGGGATGCGTGGCGAGCTTTCCCGCCGAGCGGGAGGTCCTTGGCGAAGCGCGCCGACTGGGGGGAACGGCGTGGGGGAAGCTTCGCTAGGACGATTGAGGGTGTAGGCCTCTTCGTTCCGAAGGTGCTTTGTTTGTTATCGCTATTTTCAAAATTATCTTCGCTGAAAGTGACGAAAATCCATGTCCGCTCTAGATGACACCGATCGCCGGCTCCTGCGCGTGCTGCAAGCCGACGGCCGGATCACCAACGCCGAGCTGGCCAAGCGCTGCAATCTGTCGCCGGCGGCGACCTTCGACCGGGTGCGGCGCCTGCGCGAGCGCGGCTTCATCACCGGCTACGCGGCCCTGCTGGATCCGGCCAAGGTCGACCGGGCGCTGCTGATCTTCGTCGAGGTGGTGCTGGACCGCACGACCGGCGAGGTGTTCGAGGACTTCGCCGCCGCCATCCGCCGCGCGCCCGAGGTGTTGGAGTGCCACATGGTGGCCGGTGGCTTCGACTATCTGATCAAGGCGCGGGTGCGCGACATGGACGCCTATCGCAGCTTCCTCGGCGACATCCTGGTCAAGATGCCGGGCGTGCGCGAGACCCGCACCTATGCGGTGCTGGAAGAGGTCAAGAGCACGGTGCAACTGCCGCTTTAGCGCAGGCCTAACACTTCCGTATGATTTCGCGCCGGGCCTGGGCGTGGAAACAAGGGGGCGAGGGCCGGCGGGCGTCGCGGGCCGAGGAAGGACCAGGCCTTGGCCAGCCCCGCGCGGATCGCGATCATCGATGACGACACCTCGCTGCGCGAGGCCCTGATCGCGCTGGTGCGGTCGATCGGGCATGTCGGCACGGGGCACGGATCGGCAGAGGCCTTCCTGGAGTCCGGCGAGGCGCAGGCGGCCGATTGCCTGATCACCGACATCCGCCTGCCCGGCCTCAGCGGCGTGGACCTGGCTCTTCAGCTGCGGGCGGCGGCGATGGGGCCGCCGGTCGTGATCATCACCGCGCGCACCGAGACGGCGCTGCTGGCCAAGGCGGCGCAGAGCGGGGCGCTGTGTGTGCTGCGCAAGCCGTTCGCGGCCGACGACCTGCTCGACTGCCTGGAAAGGGCGCTGGCGGGGCGTTGACACCCGAACGGGGGTTTCCGGCGCGCGGCGGGCCGGTCAGTAAGGCGTGAGGCGAGGGACGCGGGGAGGCGGACCGGGATGGACAGGGACGATGCGTCGATCCTCGACATGGTCGAAGACGGCGTCGTCGTGCGCGACGCGCGGGGCCGGGTGGTCGGCTGGAACGCCGGGGCGCGGGCTCTGTACGGCTTTGCGCGCGACGAGGCCCTCGGCCGCTCGATCCACGACCTGCTCGCCACCCGTCATCCGCTGACCGTCGCCGAGATCGAGCGGCGGCTGCTGGCCGACGGCGCGTGGGAGGGCGAGGTCGCCCGCCTCGCCGCCGACGGCCGGGCACTGCGCGTGCAGGTGCGCTGGCGGGTGAGGCGCGCCGCCGACGGCGCGGTGCGCGACGTGGTCGAGATCGGCCGCGACCTGGGCGGCCTGGAGCGCGAGGTTCGCGAGGCCCAGGAGACCGAGCACCGCTATCGCAACCTCTTCCACGCCACGGCCGCCTCGTTCTGGGATCTCGACTTCAGCGGCGTGCGGCGGATGCTGGAGGACCTGTTCAACGCCGGTCCCGTCGATCCGCGCGCCTATTTCGCCGCCAACCCGGACTTCCTCCGGGCGGCCATCGACTCCACCCGCGTCGTCGACGTCAACGACAAGACCCTGGAGATGTTCGGGGTGGCGCGCGAGGACCTGGTCGGCGCGTCGATCGGACCGTTCTGGCCCGAAGCCAGCCAGGGGGTGTTCGCCGCCAGCCTGATGGCGGCGATCGCCAACCGCCCCAACTTCGTCGCCGAGACGGTGCTGTCGCGCGCCGACGGGGCGCCGCTGGAGGCCCTGCTGACCGTGGCCTGGCCTACCCAGAACAAGGGCAGGGGCACGGTGCTGGTCGGGGTCATCGACATTTCCGAGCAGGCCGCCGCCCGCCGCGCGCTGGAGAAGGCCCAGGCGGACCTGGCCCATGCCGCGCGGGTGGCGATGCTGGGCGAGCTGACCGCCTCGATCGCCCACGAGGTCAACCAGCCGCTGGCGGCGATCGTCACCAACGGCGAGGCGGGGCTGCGCTGGCTGGGCCGCGCCGAGCCCGACGTCGGCGAGGCCAGGGTGCTCAACACGCGGATGGTCGCCGACGCCCGCCGGGCCGCCGACATCATCGCCCGCATCCGCCAGATGGCCCAGCGCGGCGAGCCGCGCCGCGAGCCGATCGTGATCCCGGAACTGGTCGCCGAAGCCGCCCAGTTCCTCGGCCACGAGATCCAGGGGCGGGGCGCGAGCCTGGTGCTCGACCTGCCGCCCGGCCTGCCCGTGGTGACCGGCGACCGCACCCAGCTGCAGCAGGTGGTGGTCAATCTGGCGATGAACGCCCTGCAGGCCATGGCCGCCGCCGACAGCGTCCGGCGTCAGGTGACCCTGCGCGCTGCCGCGCTGGGCGAGGGGCTGGTGCGGATCGATGTCGAGGACACCGGACCGGGGATCCCGGCGGCCGCCCTGCCGTATCTGTTCGACAGCTTCTTCACCACCAGGGCCACCGGCATGGGCATGGGGCTGTCGATCTGCCGCTCGATCGTCGAGGCGCACGGCGGGTCCATCGAGGCCCGGAACGTACAAGACGGCGGGGCGATCGTCGGCTTCACCGTCCCCGCCGGAGACGTCGGGGGCGACGACCGGTTCGCGGGGGATCCATGCGCATCTTGACCAAGGCCGCCTATGCCGCGCCCAGCGTCGGCTTCGCCGGGATCAGCCTGCCGCTGCTGATCTTCCTGCCGGCCTTCTATGTGGGCGAGCGCGGATTGCCGGTGGCCGCGGTCGGCGCCGCCTTCGCCATCGTCCGCCTGCTCGACATCGGCTTCGACCCGCTGATCGGCGCGGCCATGGACCGAACGCGATCGCGCTTCGGCCGCTTCAAGCTGTGGATGGCGCTGGGAACGCCGCTTCTGCTGGTCAGCGTCTGGAGCCTGTTCATGCCGCCCGCCGGGGCGAGCATGGCCTGGCTGGTCGTCAGCCTGGTCGGAGTTTATGCGGCATGGTCGATCTGCTTCGTGGCCCAGCTGGGGTGGGGCGTGGCGTTGAGCGGCGACTATGCCGAGCGCAACAGCGTCTTCGGCTGGTGGCAGGCGGCCTATCTGGTCGGCAGCCTGGTGATCTCGGCCCTGCCGATGCTGCCGGGCCTGCGCGGCGATGCGGCCGCCATCGTGCCGGCCATGGGCAAGTTCATCCTGGTCGCCGCGCCCCTGGGCGTGATCCTGGCTCTGCTCTTGGCGCCCGAGCCGCCGTCGGGGCCGCGCCCCAAGGTCGCCCTGGCCGCCTATCTGAAGCTGCTGGTTCGTCCAAGCGTCGCGCGGCTGCTGGCCGTCGACCTGCTGATCGGCATGGCGGTCGCCACCAACGGGGCGATGTTCTTCTTCTACTTTGGGGCCGGACGGGGCCTGTCGACCGCGCAGGCGGCGGTGCTGCTGTTCGCCACCAACGCCGGATCGCTGGCGGGCGTGTGGCTGTGGAGCCGGCTGGGCGGGGCGCTGGGCAAGCACAAGGCCGCCATGATCGCCTTCCTGGCCTATGCGGCCCTGCTGGCGGTGGTCCATCTGGCGCCCTTCGGCCCGCTGCCGGCGGGCGCGGCGCTGATGCTGCTGTTCGGGGCCACCCTGTCGGCCGGGCCGGTGCTGGTGCGCTCGATGCTGGCCGACGTCGGCGACGAGGAGCGGCTGCGAACCGGCGTCGACCACACCGGCCTGCTGTCGGCCCTGTTCGCCAACTCCAACAAGCTGGGCGCGGTGATCGGGCCGGCGGCGGCCTTCGCCGTGCTCGGCGCGGCCGGCTTCCAGGCCAAGGCCGTCGTGCAGCCGCCGGCCGCCCTGGCCGCCATCGCGGCCCTGGCCATCTGGGCGCCGCTGGTCGTGGGGCTGATCGCCGCCTTCGTCGTGCGCGGCCATGGCCTGACCGCCGAGGCCCACGCCGCCGTCCGCGCCCGGCTGGACCTGGCGGCCGAGGGCGGGGAGGCCGCATGAGCCGACCGCCCGCCGTCCACGTCATCGACGACGACGCCTCGCTGCGCGGCGGGCTGGAGAGCCTGTTCCGCTCGGTGGGGCTGGACGCGCGCGGCTACGGCTCGGCCCAGCAGTTCCTGGAAGCCGATGTCGGCGACACGCCCGGCTGCCTGGTGCTGGACGTGCGGCTGCCGGGCCTTAGCGGGCTCGACTTCCAGGCCCGCCTGGAAGCCCTGGGCGTGCGCCTGCCGGTGGTGCTGATGACCGGCCACGGCGACATCCCGATGAGCGTGCAGGCCATGAAGGCCGGGGCCGTCGACTTCCTGGCCAAGCCGTTCCGCGAGCAGGACATGCTGGACGCGGTGAACACCGCCCTCGAACGCGACGCCGCCCGCCGCGCCGGGGACGCCGACGTGGTGGCGCTGCGCGCGGCCTATGCCAGCCTCAGCCCGCGCGAACGCCAGATCATGGCCCTGGCCACGACCGGCCGCATGAACAAGCAGATCGCCCACGACCTGTCGCTGAGCGAGGTGACGGTGAAGATCCATCGCGGCTCGGTGATGCGGAAGATGGCGGCCCGCACCTTCGCCGACTTGGTGCGGATGGCCGACGCCCTGGGGCTGGGCTAGACTGGGGTTCATGATCCACGACCTGCCCATCGGCCTGGCGCTGCGCCGCTTCCGGCGGCTGAACGCCGTCAAGCAGGGCGCCGTGGCCGACCTGCTGGCCGTTTCGCAGGGCACGGTGTCGCGCTGGGAGAGCGGCGAGCACGAGCCCGACGAGGCCCATCGCGAGCGGATCGCGGCCCTGATCGCGGCGAAGGCCGGCGAGGACAGCGACGCGGCGATCCGGCGGCTGGTCGAGACCTCGTCCCAGGCCGTGCATCTGGTCTGCGACGCCACCCATCGCCTGCTGGCCGCCTCGCCCTCGCGGCTGGCTTCGTGGCGCGTGGACGCCAGCGACTATCTGGGAGACTCGCTGTGGCGCTTCGCCAGTCCCGAGATCGCCTCGGCCGAGGCGGGGCTGGCGCGGTCGGGCTGGTTCGAGCGGCCCTACCAGCAGGTGCGGTTCCAGACCGGGGGCAACCACAGCCCCGAGATCCCGGTCGTGCCGGGTCTTCTGCAATGGGAGACGATCCCGCTCGCCGGCGGCCGCGTTGGCCGCCTGACCACCACCATCGACTGACGCTCTTCGTGCGCGTGGGCCCCCACGCATAAGTTTTTCGTGTCGCGCGAGGGCGCATCGGTCTAGGGGCGGCGCCATGCTGCGTTCCTGGTCCAACATCATCGCCCTGTGGCTCATCGGCGTGCTGGCCGCCGCCCAGCTTCCCAAGATCGCCGTGCTGGTTCCGGTGCTGCGCCAGCAGCTGGACCTGTCGCTGGCCCAGGCGGGCCTGCTGGTGTCGCTGCTGGAGATCGGCGGAGCCACCCTGGGCATCGCCGCGGGCCTGGCTCTCGGCCGGTTCGGCGGCCGCCGCTTCATGGCCATGGGCCTCGTCGGCCTGCTGGCGGCCAGCCTGGTCGAGGCCTTCGCGCCCAATGTCGCGGTGCTGTTCGCCGCCCGGGCGCTGGAGGGCGTGGCCTATCTGCTGGTGGTCATCGCCGCCCCGACCATGATCGCCGCCATCGCCTCGGACAAGGCGCGGGGGCCGGCCCTGGCGCTGTGGAGCACCTTCGTGGCCGTGGGCGTCGCCGTCGGCAGCGGCGTCACCGGTTTCGCCATGGCGGTCAGCGGTCCGCGCGGGGCGATGCTGCTGTGGGCGTTGTTGTGCGCGCTGGGCCTGCTGGTCGCCCTGCGCCAGCCCAAGGGCCTGTCGGACGGCGCGCGCATCGCCCTGCCGCCGCCGGCCGCCTGGGTGCTGACCTTCGGCTTCGGGCTCTACACCGTGTTCATCTGCGCCCTGACCATGCTGCTGCCCAGCTTCCTGATCGAGAAGGCCGGGGCGGGCGTGGCCGGGGCCAGCATCGCCACGGGTCTGGTCTCGCTGGCCGCCCTGCCGGGCTCGGCGATCGCCATCCGCATCCTGCACGCCGGCGCGCTGGATCGCCGCCGCCTGACCCTGGTGGTGGTTCCGGCCCTGCTGGCCACGGCCGCGGTCGCGCCCTTCGTCTTCCTGTCGGCCAAGGCCCTTCTGGTGGCCGCCGTCGCCTTCCTGGTGGTGCTGCTGAGCGGCGTCGCCTCGCCTCTGGTCTTCGCCCGCCTGCCGGCCCTGGCCGGCGGAACCGACGGCCCGCGCATCGCCGCCGCCAATGGCCTCTTGACCCAGTTCGGGGCCGGCGGCGCGCTGATCGGCCCGCCCCTGGGCGGCCTGGTCGTCGGCCGGTTCGGCTGGGAAGCCCTGGGCGTCGTCATCGCCGTGCTGGCCGTGGCCATGCTGGCGGCGATGCTGGCGGCCGAAGGGATGGCGCGGAAGGCGGGCGGCCGCGCTTCGGCCTAGGCCTTCGGAGCGGCTCGCCTGCGGCGACGCTCGTCCCAGGCCAGCAACAGCACCGCGACGGCCGAGAAGAAGATCGGACCGCCGATGGCCAGGGAGATGGCGTCGTCCAGGTTTTCGCCCGGCGACAGGTCGCTGCGTGCGGGCGCGTCGGGCAGACGCCAGACGGGGAGGGGATCTCCGACCTTCATGGCCTCGCAGACGCCGGCGGGCTGGTCCGTGCCCGAGTAGGTTCGCCCCTCCAGCTCGTAGGCATAGTCGACGGCGCCGCGATTATCGCAGGTCGTTGCGGTCACGCGCCCCTCGACGCGGACGGCGTCTTGCAGGAACCGCTGGGCGGGAGCGACCTCAAGCAGCCACAGTCCGCCCGCCCCGACGATCGCCAGGGTCACGAAGATGAGCAGCTTGGACAGGAGCCGATCACCGCTGCCGACCTTGGCTTGCGCTTCAATCATTCCGCCCTGATAGCAGGCGCGCATGAAAAAGCCGCCCAGGTTTCCCTGGGCGGCTTCTTATTCAGTGCTGGCGAAAGCCTTAGTGGCTGTCGCGCGGCAGGCCCTTGGTCTGGGCGATGCGCTGGTACTTCACGGCCGGTTCCAGCACCGCGCCGGTCTCCATCTGGCCGACGATGGCGCGCTGGATCTCCTGCCACGGGGTCTGGCTTTCCGGATACTGGTAGCCGCCGGCGGCTTCGAGGGCCTTGCGGCGCTCGGCCACTTCCTCGGGGCTGATCAGCACGTCGACGCGCGACTTGCGCAGGTCGAAGCGCACGCGGTCGCCGGTCTTCAGCAAAGCCAGGCCGCCGCCGACGGCGGCTTCCGGCGAGGCGTTGAGGATCGACGGCGAACCCGAGGTGCCCGACTGGCGGCCGTCGCCGATGCAGGGCAGCTGCTTGATGCCGCGCTTGATCAGGTAGTCGGGGGCCCGCATGTTCACCACCTCGGCCGAGCCGGGGTAGCCGACGGGGCCGGCGCCCCGCATGAACATGATCGAGTTCTCGGTGATGCCGACCGACGGATCGTCGATGCGGTGGTGATAGTCCTCGGGACCATCGAACACCACGGCGTCGCCGACGAAGGCGTCCGGATCTTCGGGGTTCGACAGGTAGCGGTCGCGGAACTCGCCCGAGATCACGCTGGTCTTCATGATCGCCGAGTTGAACAGGTTGCCGCGCATCACGACGAAGCCGGCGCGCTCGACCAGCGGGTTGTCGAAGGTGCGGATGACGTCGGCGTCCTCAATGGTCGCGTCGCGGCAGGCGTCGCCCATGGTCTGGCCCGAGACGGTCATAGCGTCTTCGTGGATCAGGCCCTGCTTGATCAGCTGGGCGGTGACCGCCGGAACGCCGCCGGCGTGGTAGTAGTCCTCGCCCAGGTACTTGCCGGCCGGCTGCAGGTTGACCAGCAGCGGCACGTCCTCGCCCTTCTCCTGCCAGTCGTCGACGGTCAGTTCGACGCCGATGTGGCGGGCCAGGGCGTTCAGGTGGATCGGGGCGTTGGTCGAGCCGCCGATGGCCGAGTTGACGACGATGGCGTTGAGGAACGCCTCGCGGGTCAGGATGTCCGACGGCTTGAGGTCTTCCTTGACCATGTCGACGATGCGCAGGCCGGTCAGGTAGGCGTTTTCCTGGCGGTCGCGATAGGGGGCCGGGATGGCGGCCGAGCCGGTGAGCGACATGCCCAGCGCCTCGGTCAGCGAGTTCATCGTCGTGGCCGTGCCCATGGTGTTGCAGAAGCCGGTCGACGGGGCCGAGGAGGCGACCAGCTTGATGAAGCCGGCGTTGTCGATCTCGCCGGCGGCCAGCATCTCGCGGGCCTTCCAGACGATGGTGCCCGAACCCGTGCGCTCGCCCTTGTACCAGCCGTTCAGCATCGGGCCGACCGACAGGGCGATGGCCGGGATGTTGACCGTGGCGGCGGCCATCAGGCAGGCCGGGGTGGTCTTGTCGCAGCCGATGGTCAGCACGACGCCGTCGATCGGATAGCCGTACAGGGTCTCGACCAGGCCCAGGTACGACAGGTTGCGGTCGAGGCCAGCGGTCGGGCGCTTGCCGGTTTCCTGGATCGGGTGGACCGGGAATTCGATGGCGATGCCGCCGGCGGTGCGGATGCCTTCACGCACGCGTTCGGCCAGCACCAGGTGGTGACGGTTGCAGGGCGACAGGTCCGAACCGGTCTGGGCGATGCCGATGATCGGCTTGCCCGACTGCAGCTCTTCCAGCGTCAGGCCGTAGTTCAGATAGCGCTCGAGATAGAGCGCCGTCATGTCCACGTTGTCGGGATTGTCGAACCAGGCCCGCGAACGAAGGGTGCTGGGCGCGGACTTGGTGGTCATGTCGGTCCTGTTTTTCCTCGATCGATCCAACCGGATCGCCTCGCCGAGCGAGGTTTATACTATTTGTCTGACTATACCGGCGAGGGCGGAGCGTCAACGACCGCCATGGCGGGGAAACGTCACATGCCTTCAAGGTCTTGCGACCCGATCGCAAGAGTGAAAAAGGCGATCGAACGCCGATGATAGCGCTCACATTCTAGCGTCGGTCGTCCTGTCGCGCTATCCACGACATCGTTCGACCTAACGCGGAATATGTAGGACCATTGCGCGTCGAGGTCGAGCATGGAAGCGGCTTTCCGGTCGGGCCGGGCCGCCGTCGGGCTTTGCGGGCGGCGTTATCGGCCCGATTTCTCGGTCCTGTTTGACAGCGCCGGGGAGGGCGCTATTTGTCGGACTAATCTTACAGAGGCCGCGAGGCGCGGCCCGAACCATCGTCAGGTGTCCGTCCAGATGACCATCCGCATCGCCATCGTCGGCCTGGGCAAGATCGCCCGCGACCAGCACCTGCCGGCCATCGAGAAGGACGGGCGCTTCGAACTGGCGGCCGTGGCCAGCCGCAGCGCCGGCGTCGACGGCGTCCCGCACTTCACCGACCTTTCCGAACTGCTGGCCTCGGACGTGCAGTTCGACGCCGTCGCCCTGTGCACCCCGCCGCAGGTGCGCCACACGATCGCCCGCCAGGCCATCGACGCGGGCAAGCACGTGATGCTTGAAAAGCCCCCGGGCGCGACGCTGAGCGAGGTCGAGGACCTCAAGGCGGCCGCCCAGGCCAAGGGCGTCACCCTGCAGACCACCTGGCACTCGCGCTACGCCACCGCCGTCGCGCCGGCCCAGACCTGGCTGTCGGGCAAGACCATCAAGTCGGTGCAGATCAACTGGAAGGAAGACGTCCGCGTCTGGCATCCGGGCCAGACCTGGATCTGGCAGGCCGGCGGCCTGGGCGTCTTCGACCCGGGCATCAACGCCCTGTCGATCGCCACCGTCGTGCTGCCGGCCTTCTTCCTGGAGAAGGCGACGCTGCACGTGCCGGAGAACTGCCAGTCGCCGGTCGAGGCGCAGCTGACCTTCCGCACCGTGACCGGCGCGCCGGTCCAGGCCGACTTCGACTTCCTGCAGACCGGCGAGCAGAGCTGGGACATCATCATCGACACCGACGGCGGCGAACTGAAGCTGTCGCACGGCGGTTCGCGCCTGTGGGTCGACGGGCAGCTGACGCACGAAGGTCCGGACGAGGAATATCCGGGCCTCTACGACGCCTTCGCCCGCCTGATCGCGGCCGGCGGCTCGGACGTCGACGTCAGCCCGCTGCGCCACGTGGCCGACGCCTTCCTGCTGGGCGAACGGGTCACGGCGCCGGCCTTCATCGAATAGCCTATACCCATGCAAAATAAGCATTGGTTGCGCTAACATTGGACTGACAACCGGACGCGGAACGGCCTATATGCGGGGCCATTCCCGTCCGCCAGAACGCGAGCGTCCGTCATGACTGAACTCCGCAGCCTGAATCCCGCCACCGGCGAGCACTTCGGCGAGGTCTTCCCCGAACCGACCGCGGAGCAGATCGAGGCGGCCCTGGCCGCCGCGAACGCCGCCTTCGACGTCTATCGCGAGACCGATCTCGAAACCCGCGCGGCCTTCCTCGAAGGCGTCGCCGCCGAGATCGAAGCCATCGGCGACGACCTGATCGTGCGCGCCATGGCCGAGACCGGCCTGCCGCGTCCGCGCCTGGAAGGCGAGCGCGGCCGTACGACCGGCCAGCTGCGCCTGTTCGCCAAGACCGTCCGCCAGGGCGACTTCCTGGGCGCGCGCATCGACCCGGCCCAGCCCGAGCGCAAGCCGCTGCCGCGCGCCGACCTGCGCCAGCGCTTCATTGGTCTTGGCCCGGTCGCCGTGTTCGGCGCCAGCAACTTCCCGCTGGCCTTCTCGACCGCCGGCGGCGACACCGCCGCGGCCCTGGCCGCCGGTTGCCCGGTCGTGTTCAAGGGCCACCCGGCCCACCCCGGCACCGCCGCCCTGGTCGGCGCGGCCATCAGCAAGGCCGTCGAGAAGGCGGGCCTGCCGGCCGGCGTGTTCTCGCTGCTGACCGGCCAGACCCACGAGCTGGGCGGCGCCCTGGTCCGTGACAGCCGCATCAAGGCCGTGGGCTTCACCGGCTCGCGCGCCGGCGGCGTGGCGCTGATGAAGATCGCTAACGAACGCCCCGAGCCGATCCCGGTCTATGCCGAGATGAGCAGCGTCAACCCGGTCATCCTGTTCCCGCACGCCCTGGCCGCCCGCGCCGAGGCCCTCGGGGCCGCCTTCGTCGGCTCGCTGACGATGGGTTCGGGCCAGTTCTGCACCAATCCGGGCCTGATCTTCGCCCTGGCCGGTCCGGACTTCGATACGTTCGTGGCCTCGGCCTCGGCCGCCCTGGCCGGCGCCCATCCGCAGGTCATGCTGACCCCGGGCATCTTCGGCGCCTATGAGCAGGGCGTCGAGAAGCTGGGTTCGCGCCCCGGCGTCACCGTGGCCGCCCGCGGCCTGGTCGGCGAAGGCTGCAACCAGGGCCAGGGCGCCCTGTTCGTGGTCGAGGCCGAAACCTTCGCCGCCGACCCGGCCCTCAGCCATGAAGTATTCGGCTCGTCGTCGGTGATCGTCCGTTGCCCGGACATCGCCACCCTGGCCGGCCTGCTGGAAGGCCTGGAAGGCCAGCTGACCGCCACCCTGCACCTCGACGCGGAAGACGCCGAGCAGGCCCGGGGCCTGCTGCCGATCCTCGAGCGCAAGGCCGGCCGCATCCTGGCCAACGGCTGGCCGACCGGTGTGGAAGTGGCTCCGGCCATGGTTCACGGCGGCCCGTTCCCGGCCACTTCGGACGGCCGCTCGACCTCGGTCGGCACCCGCGCCGTCGAGCGCTTCCTGCGTCCGGTCTGCTACCAGGACCTGCCCGACGTGCTGCTGCCGGCGGCGCTGAAGGAAGCCAATCCGTGGGGCGTCAAGCGCGCCGTCGACGGCGTGCTGTAGGAAAGGCCGATCCTTCGGGATCAACCAAGAGCGCGCGGGGGAAACCTCGCGCGCTTTTTCTTTGTCAGAGCAGCCGCTCGGCCAGCAGCCAGACGCTGAAGGCGAGACACGAGGCGGGGATCAGCACCTTGCCCATGGCGGGGGCTCCTTGGTCGATGGAGCCATCATCGCCGATCGCGGAATCGGGCGCTTGGACGCGGCCGCTCCGCCGTGAACATTCTTGCGACGACGTCTAAATCGTCGGTTTCGCCCATCGGGCGCAACACTTGGCTGGCGAGCCTGAACGCTGGCGACAACCTTCCGGCCGCTTTGAAACGGAAGTGTATCGGCGAGGCGCTCGCCGTAGCCGCGCGGAAATTTGCGAGACACGCCTGGGCCATGCAGGCCCCCTAAGCCTTGGAGGTTCCTTCAAGCGGGTCCTCCATGTCGCGTAAGCTTCTGATCCTCTCGGCCGCCGCCCTGCCGATGCTGCTGCACGCCGCCCAAGCGGCCGCCGAGACGGAAGTCACCAGCAGCAGCCGCACGACGCCGATCGCCACCTCGACGGCGGCCAGCGGCGCGGCCGACGACGTCAAGGTCACGACCGACGGGGTGATCACCCTCAGCGCCGAGGGCGCGATCGCCACGGTCGACAGCAACAACACCCTGACCAACAACGGCACGCTGACCAGCACCGACGTCTCCAACTCGACGGGCATCCTGATCAACAGCGGGCTCACCTCGACGGTGACCAACGGCGGCACGATCAGCCTGACCGAGGACTATGACTACGTCGATAGCGACAGCGACGGCGACTATGACGGCCAGTTCGCGCTGGGGACCAACCGCTACGGCATCCGCCTGACTGGATCGGGCGACTACACCGGCACGATCGAGAACACCGGGGCCATCACGATCGAGGGCAACAGCTCGGTCGGGATCATGCTGGAGTCGTCGGTGATCGGCGACATCCTCAACTCCGGCTCGATCGCGATCACGGGCGACGACGGCTACGGGATCCGCAACACCGCCAAGGTGACGGGCGACATCGTCAGCGACGGCTCGATCAGCGTGCTGGGGGCCAACAGCGTCGGCCTGGCGGTCGACGGCGAGGTCGACGGCTCGGTCATCGTCCAGGGCACGATCACCGCCACCGGCTATCGCTACACCAGCCGCTACACCGATCCGGACGACGAGGCGCTGCTGGACGCCGACGACCTGCTGCAGGGCGGCTCGGCGATCAAGATCACCAGCAACGTTTCCAAGGGCCTGGTGCTGGACGCCCCGCCCACCGACACCAACGACGACACCACCGACGACGAGGACGGCGACGGCGTCGCCGACGACGAAGAGGGCACCGCGGCCGTCTATGTCTATGGCGGCGCGCCGGCGATCCAGATCGGCTCCGACAGCCAGGCCGTCACCCTCGGCTCGGCCGGCGAGGGGATCTACGACTACGGCCTGGTGATCCGCGGCTCGGTCGGCGCCTACGGCGTGCATGCCGGCGTCACGGCCACCGGCGTGCAGATCGGCGGCTCGGCCGGCTACGAGACCCTGGTCACCAACGGGATCAACCTGGAAGGCTCGATCTCGGCCAGCGCCTACGAGGCCGACGCCATGGGCCTGCACCTGACCTCGGGCGCCATCGCCTCGATCCTCAACAACAGCGGCGCGCTCAGCGGCTCGGTCGAGGCCGAGGGAAGCTCGAACGCCTACGCCCTGCTGATCGACGCCGGGGCGACCATGAACTCGGTCGTCAACAGCGGCAGCATCATCGCCACCCTGTCGGGCGAGACCGGGAACGCCAACGCCATCGTCGACAATTCCGGCACGCTGACCAGCATCACCAACACCGGCACGATCGCCGCCTACGTGGCGGCCACCGACGATGACTACGACACCGACGACAGCAACACCGACGCTGCCGACGAGACGGTGACCGGCAAGGCCATCGCCATCAACCTGAAGGCCAACACCACCGGCGTCACCATCACCCAGACCGGGGTCGACGACGGTGACGACGGCGACGACGGGGTGGCCGACACCGATACCGACGGCGACGGCGTGGACGACGCCGACGAGCCGGCGATCATCGGCCAGGTGCTGCTGGGCTCGGGCGACGACACCCTGAACCTGCTGAACGGCACGCTGTACGGCGACATGTCGTTCGGCGACGGCGCCGACACGCTGAACATCGACGGCACCGCCTACGCCATCGGCGGCCTCTACGACAGCGACGGCAAGCTCTCGATCAACATCGGCAACGGCGGCCTGCTGATCACCAACACCGACACCATCAAGGCCACCAGCCTGAACCTGGGCTCGGAAAGCACGCTGGTGTTCACGGTCGATCCGAACGCCGGGACCTCGACCCAGCTGGTGGTCGACACCGCCACCATCGCCAGCGGCGCGAACCTGGGCCTGGTGTTCAACAACCTGCTGACCAGCGCCAGCACCTTCAAGGTGATCTCGGCCGGGACGCTGACCGCCGGCGAGATCGACCAGGACCTGCTGGGCGACGCGCCCTACCTCTATGTCGCCAGCGCCCACGTCCAGGACAACGACGTGCTGATCGACGTGCGCCGGCGCACGGCCGCCGAGGCCGGCATGACCAGCGGCCAATCCGCCGCCTACGACGCGACCTTCGCCGCGCTCAGCGCCAACGACGATATCGCCGCCGCCTTCCTCAGCCAGTCGACCAGCGACGGCTTCTACAATCTCTACAACCAGATGCTGCCCAGCACGGGCGAGGGGATGTTCACCACCCTGCAGGCCGTGCAGCAGCAGATCTCGGCCTCGACCGCCATCCGTCCCGACGGCCAGGACCGCTACGGCCCCGACAGCGTCTGGGTGCAGGAGGTCAACAGCCTGGTGCGGATCGAGGACGGCGAGAACCTCGGCTCGGACACCAAGGCCACGGGCCTGGTGGCCGGCTACGAGGCCATGGGCGACGCCGGCGGCGCGCTGGGCGTCACGCTGGCCTTCGTCAGCCTGGAAGAGAAGGACACCGCCGCCAAGGTCGGCGAGGAGACCACGGCCTCGCTGTTCCAGGCCGGAACCTACTGGCGCCGGTCGGTCGGCGGCTGGCGCTTCAACCTCGGCGGCGGCCTCGGCTACATCCGCTTCAACGGCGACCGCAGCTTCATCAGCGCCGACGTCGACGACGACGGCGAGGCCGACGCGGCGGTGACCAACACCGCGGCCTGGAACGGCTTCACCGCCAACGCCTTCGCCGGGATCGGCTACGAGCACAGGTTCGGCCGCAACTACATCCGCCCCGAGGCGCGCCTAGACTACGTCTATCTGTGGGAAGGCGAGCGCAAGGAGCACGGCGGCGGCGAGGGCTTCGACCAGACGGTGGCCTCGCGCAAGTACGACAATCTGTCGGGCGACATCGGCGTGGCCTTCGGCCGCGAGTTCGGCAAGGAGGTCTGGGTCCGCCCCGAGGTCCGTGTCGGCTATCGCAGGACCCTGGCCGGCAAGTACGCCGACACCACGGCCTGGTACTCGGGCGGCACGCCGTTCACGATCCTGGGCAACACCTCGCGCACCGACGCGGTGACGCTGAACCTGGCCCTGCGCGCCGGTTCCGACCTTTCCTATTTCGCCCTGGAGGGCGGGGCCGAGGCCTCGCGTCGCCAGACCCGTTATTCGGCCCGGCTCGTCGGCCGGGCGATGTTCTGAGAACGCCCGTGAGACCCCGCCTGCTCATCGTCGACCCCGACGTCGACTCCCGCGCCGCCATCAGCACGCTGCTGGGCCGGTTCGACCTGGAAGTGCTCGAGGCCGCCTCGGCCCGCGAGATGGACCAGATCCTGGGCCGCACCCAGATCGAACTGGTCGTCATGGACATCCTGCTGCCCGACGAGGCCGGCCTGTCGGTCTGCGCGCGCCTGCGCCGCCTCAACCCCGCGCCGGGCGTGGTGGTGGTCAGCGCCGTCGATGACGAGAGCGACGTGGTCGTCGGCCTGGAGATGGGCGTCGACGACTACATCGCCAAGCCGTTCCGCCCGCGCGAGACCGCCGCGCGCATCCGCGCCGCGGTGCGCCGCCGCCAGGCCTGGCGCGCGCCCGAACCGGTGGCCGCCCCGCCGGTCTACCAGTTCAGCGGCTGGCGCCTGAACGTGGCCACCCACGAGCTGTTCGATCCGCGCGGCGAGTCGGTGAACCTGTCGTCGGCCGAGTTCCTGGTGCTGTGGACCCTGGTGGCCAAGCCCCAGCAGATCCTGACCCGCGACCAGCTGCAGCAGGGCCCGCCCGAGGCCCGCAGCAAGGCCCCGCCCCAGCAGATCAACGTCACCATCAGCCGCCTGCGCAGCAAGCTGCGCCGGTCGGAAGGCGGGGCGCAGATGGTGCGCACCGTGCGCCACGCGGGCTACATGTTTGCGCCGCGCGTGGACCGGGTGCACGCGGATTGAGAGGTGCGTCCTTCGAGGCCCGCTCCGCGGGCGCCTCAGGATGAGGAAGTCAGTGCGATAACGTCCTCATCCTGAGGTGCGAGGCGCAGCCGAGCCTCGAAGGACGCAGGACCTACTTCTTCCGCACGAAGACCAGGCTCTGGTCCGGCGGGCCGGGTTTGCCGTCGATGTCCTGCTCGACCAGGATGGTGTCGGGCGCGGTGACGCCCACGCGCATGCTCTGGCGGCGGCCGGTCTGGCCGTGGGTCATGACCGCGACGCTGGACTGGCCGGTGCGTTCGACGCTCAAGGTCACGAAGTTGAAGTTGACCACGGCGCGGGTGGGCGATCCGTCCAGGGGCGCGTCGGCGAACTGGATGGCGGCCACGCCCTCGTCGTCCTCCTCGACCAGGGTCCAGGCGATCGCCTTGCCGTCGTCCTTGGTGATGTCGAGCTCGCCGCTGATCGGCGCGGCGCCGGTCAGGGGCTCGTTGAAGCGCGAGCGCGACAGGTCCAGCGTCCATTTGCCGGCCACGCCCAGCGGGCCGCTGGCCGAGGCGGGAGCCTGAGCCAGGGCGGGGGCGGCGGACAGCAGCAGGCCAAGGCCCGCGAGCGCGGCGGCGGCTTTCAGGTGGGCCATGGCGTGTCTTCCGGGCGGTGGCTTACGAAGGGTCAATGTCGGGTGGCGAGCGGCGTTCGTCCAGAGGAGCCGTCCCGAACATTTGGGGATTGCCAAGGCGGCCGTCGCCCCGCTCTGGTCGGCGCACCTGGAATCGGAGCCTTCGCCCATGCGCCGCCTGTCGCGTTCGATGCTGTTCGCCGCCTCCCTGTTCGCGGCCGGCGCCCTCTATGGTCCCGAGGCCGACGCCGCCGAGAAGACCGACACCTCGGTCAAGGCCGTGCAGAAGATCGTCGGCGGCCCGGGCTTCAAGGCCGCCGTGAAGCAGCTGGACGCCGACTACGATCGCACCGTCGCCGACATCGTCACCCTGACCGAGATCCCCGCGCCGCCGTTCAAGGAAGAAAAGCGCGCCAGGGCCTATCTGGAGATGCTCAAGGCCGTGGGCCTGACCGACGTCGAGATGGACGCCGAGGGCAACGTCATGGGCGTGCGGGCCGGGACGGCCAAGGGCAAGGGGCCGTTCGTGGTCATCGCCGCCCACCTCGACACCGTCTTCCCCGAAGGCACCGAGGTGAAGGTCAAGCGCGAGGGCACCAAGCTGTCGGCTCCGGGCATCGGCGACGACACGCGTTCGTTGGCCGTGCTGCTGGCCTATGTGCGGGCGATGGACGCGGCCAAGATCAAGACCAAGGCCGACATCCTGTTCGTCGGCAATGTGGGCGAGGAGGGGCCGGGCGACCTGCGCGGGGTCAAGCACCTCTTCAATCAGGGCAAGTACAAGGGCCGGATCAGCGCCTTCTTCTCGATGGACGGCTCGGACCCCTCGCGCATCGTCGACCGGGGCGTCGGCTCCAAGCGCTACCGCGTCACCTTCAAGGGCCCGGGCGGTCACAGCTACGGCGCGTTCGGCGTGGTCAACCCGATGACGGCCATGGCCCAGTCGGTGGTCGACCTCTATGCGGTCAAGCCGCCGGCCGATCCCAAGACCACCTATTCGGCCAGCGTCGTGGGCGGGGGCACCTCGGTGAACTCGATCCCCAACCAGATCTTCCTGGAGTTCGACATGCGCTCGGAAAGCGCCGCCGAACTGGCCAAGCTGGACCAGACCTTCATCGGCATCCTCGACAAGGCCGTGGCCGGCGAGAACGCCGCCCGCTCGACCAAGCCAGGCGTGATTTCCTACGACGCCAAGGTGATCGGCGAGCGCCCGGCCGGCGGCACGGATCCGCAGGCGACCATCGTCACGGCGACGGCGGCGGCGATCTCGGCCCTGGGCTTCAAGCCCGAGCACGAGGCCTCGTCGACCGACGCCAACCTGCCCATGAGCCTGGGCGTTCCGGCCATCACCATCGGCGCCGGCGGTAAGGGCGGTCGCGCCCACGCCCTGGACGAATGGATCGACGTCGAGAAGGGCGAGACGCTCAAGGGCATGCAGGTGGGCCTGGCCGCGCTCCTGGCCGTGGCGGGCGTAGAGTAGGAGGAGCCCGCCTCCCTCAGAGGGGGAGGATCTGCGGTTGGCGCCTTGCGTCCTTCGAGGCCCGCTGCGCGGGCGCCTCAGGATGAGGTTCTCCTTTGCACTGAAGTCCTCATCCTGAGGTGCGAGGCGAAGCCGAGCCTCGAAGGACGCACGGCTTCCTGGCCTCCCCCAGAGGGAGGTTCCTGGGGCGCGAACGAAAAACGCCGCGACGGCCGATCAGCTGTCGCGGCGTTTCGTTGTCTGGGTGTTCTCCGGAGGGAGGCCCTAGGCCTTCCGGTTCAGGGTGATCGCGGTGGCGTTGTTGGCGTAGCCGGCGCCGTGGGCGCTGGGGCCGTAGCCGGCGGCCTGGGGGCGCTGGGCGGCGATCTCGTTGGCGACGGCGCGGACGAGGCCCTCGGTGACGGTCTTGGCCGCGGCGATGGCGCGCGACTGGCGGGCCAGCACGGCGTCGAAGGCCTCGGTGGCGCGCACCAGGCGGCGGCGGCGATCGGGCTGGGCGGCCTGGACGAGGGCGACGTTGCCGCGCACCCGCGCCGACTCGTGGCGATAGACGTTGGCCAGCTTGGCCGTCTCCTCGACGTGGCGGGCGGCCTCGTGCGGGCGGCGGGCCTCGAAGGCGGTGGCCTGCTTGGCGATCAGGTCGGTCAGGCGCTCGGTCAGGACGATCAGCTGTTCGACGCGCTCGTCTGAGGGAGAGAGGGGGGCGGAGCTCATCATTGGGCGACCTCCTGCAGGCCCTGCATCTTCAGCATCTCGCGCTGGACCGTGGAGGCCACGCCGATGCCGCCGGCCTTGGTCACTTCCTTGGCCATGGCGTCGGTGAGCAGCGACTTGAACATCTCCTCGCCCTGGCCGCCGCCGAAGGGCTCGGGCGTCTTCACGCCCTCGAACATCGACTGCATCATCACCGACAGGAACGAGGCTTCGAACTTCTGGGCCGTTTCCTTGATCTTGCCGCGCTTGAGCAGCTCGGCGGCCGAGTTGGCGGTGGGCGCAGAGCCGGCGGTCAGGCCGGTGATCGGCGGCGAGGCGATCGCGAAGGCGCTCATCACATCACCTCGATGTCGGCTTGCAGGGCGCCGGCGGCCTTCACCGCCTGCAGGATGGTGATCATGTCGCGCGGGGTGACGCCCAGGGCGTTGAGGCCGCCGACCAGGCTCTTGAGCGACGCGCCGCCGCCCAGGGTGATCAGCTTCTTGCCCTTTTCCTCGTCGATGCTGATCGCCGATTGCGGGACGACCGCGGTGCGGCCCTGGCTGAACGGGGCGGGCTGGCTGACGGCCGGGGTCTCCTGGACCGAGATGGTCAGGTTGCCCTGGGCGATGGCCACCTGGCTGATGCGGACGTCGTCGCCCATCACCACCACGCCGTTGACCTCGTCGATGATCACCTTGGCCGGGCCGTCGGGCTCGACTTCCAGGTTCTCGATGGCGGTCACGAAGCTGATCATGTCCATGCCGGCTGGCGAGCGGATGGCGACGATGGTCGGGTTCTGGGCCTGGGCGCAGCCCGGATACTTGGAATTGATGGCGTCGGCGATGCGGCGCGAGGTGGTGAAGTCGGGGTTGCGCAGCGACAGGCGCAGCTCGCTCATGGCCACCATCTGGAAGCCGGTCTCGCGCTCGACGTCGGCGCCGGCGGCGATGCGGCCGGCGGTCGGCACGCCGCGGCTGATCGAGCTGCCCGAGGCGCCGCCGGCCGACACCGCGCCGGTCTGCACCTGGCCTTGGGCGACGGCGTAGGTCTGGCCGTCGGCGCCCTGCAGCGCGGTGACCAGCAGGGTGCCGCCCTGCAGGCTCTTGGCGTCGCCCATGGCCGAGACCGAGACGTCGATCTTGGAGCCGGTGGCGGCGAACGGCGGCAGCTTGGCCGTGACCATGACGGCCGCCGAGTTCTTGGCGTTGAGGTTGGCGTCGCGGACGTTGACGCCCTGGCGTTCCAGCAGGGCTTCCATGCTCTGCTTGGTCATCGGCGCGTTGCGCAGGCTGTCGCCCGTGCCGTTGAGGCCGGTGACGATGCCGTAGCCGATCAGGTGGTTATCGCGCACGCCTTCGACGGCGACGATGTCCTTGATCCGCGACTTGGCGGCGGCCGGACCGGCGACGACGACGGCGGCGGCGAGGGCCAGGCCGGCGAGAACGGAGCTGAAAAGTGAACGACGCATGGACTTCCACACCGAGGACGCAATTCCGTCGCGGCCCATGCCAGAACCGGGCCAACGAAAAAGGTGAGGAAAATCAATGATCCGGGCGGGCAAAAACGCGTGCGACAATCCTGTCCGGCAGATTCTGCCCGGCATTAACCATACCGCAAGCGCGCTTCTCGAATATGAGTTCTCATCGGGGGGCGCGACTCCCTATATGTAGGCGTACGAGACCAGCTGTGGAGCGACGGTCGTCATGAAGGTTTCGAGCACGGGAGGCGTGGGCGCAGCTGGCGCATCACGCGCGCGGCCGACGGGCGGCGGGTCGAGCTTCTCGCTGCCCAGCGTCGGCGCGGCGGGCGGCGTGGCCGGAACCGCGGCCGCCGGCGGCCTGGCGGGCGTTGGCTCGCTGGACGCCCTGCTGGCCCTGCAGGCCAACATGGATCCGACCGAGCGCAAGCGCCGGGCGATCCGCCGGGCCGACGATATCCTCGACATCCTCGACGGCCTGAAGATCGCCGTGCTGGACGGGGAGGTCTCGCCCAGCACCATCGACAAGCTCAAGCGGGCCGTTCGCGAGCATCGCGAAGCCGTCGACGATCCGAAATTGCAGAGCCTGCTCAACGAGATCGAGACCCGCGCCGCCGTCGAAGAGGCCAAGTTGGCCGTCATGCGCGGCGCGTGAGGAGCAGCGGGATGGAACCTCTGGCCCTTTCCCGCGATTTTACAGCCCCGGTCGGTGCGGCGAAGCTCGCCGTATGCGTGAGTCGCCGTCGCCCGCAGGGGCGGTTCGCAGGCGCTCGCGCGTCTGAATGCGCCGCTCATGCGACGTTCATTGAACGGGGCTATCGTTTTGGTATAAGCACACCGCCCGCTGAGGGCGGAGTTCATCGGGGCGTGAGGCGTTGATGCAGACGGCCACTGTTCTTAAAGAACCGGACACCTATCGTCCTTCGGACGACGAGCCTTTCATGAACGAGCGTCAGCTTGAATATTTCAAGCAGAAGCTGCTCGGCTGGAAAGAAGAGATCCTCCGCGAATCTCGCGAGACGGTGTCCCATCTTCAGACTGAAACTGAAAACCATGCCGACCTCGCCGACCGGGCGTCGTCGGAAACCGACCGAGCGCTGGAACTGCGGACCCGCGATCGGCAACGGAAACTGATCTCCAAGATCGACCAGGCGTTGCGCCGCGTCGAAGACGGCAGCTACGGCTACTGCGAAGAGACCGGCGAGCCTATCGGCCTGGCCCGTCTCGACGCCCGTCCGACCGCCACCCTGAGCCTCGAGGCCCAGGAGCGTCACGAGCGCCGTGAACGCGTCCATCGCGACGACTGAGGCCTTTTCGGCCTCGACTGATGTGTTTCAAGCGGCCTCGCCCCCCCTCGGGCGGGGCCGTTTTCTGTTGGCGGGGCGGGGCGGGGGAGGGGCCGCCTACTTGGCCAGGCCCGACTTCTGCAGGGTCTTGTAGGCCTTGATGACGCGCTGGAGCTTGTGCTCGGCGCTGCGGTCGCCGCCGTTCATGTCGGGGTGGCAGCGCTTGAGCAGTTCCTTGTAGCGGGCGCGGATGGCCGCGGCGTCGGCGTCGACGTCCAGATCCATGTCGGCCAGGGCCTGGCGCTCCAGCTTGCCGACGGCGCGGCCCGTGCCGGCGGACTCCGCCCGGCGCTGCTGGGCGCGGAACAGGCCGAACGGGTCGGCCATGTTGCGGGCGTCGCGGGCGGCGGCGGCGGCGGCCTCGCGCGAGCCGGCGTCGGCCTTCATGCTCCAGGTGGGGCGGCCGCCGGTCATCTTCTCGCGTTCCTGCTCGGCGCGAATCTGACCCTCGTTCATGCCCGCGTAGAAGTTCCAGTTCTTGTTGTACTCGGCCGCGTGCTGCTGGCAGAAGTTGTAGTACTGGCCGGGCAGGTCGCGGCTCTTGGGCGCCTTGGCGTCGGCCGGACGCAGGCAGTCGGCGTGGTCGCAGCGCTTCTGGCCGGGCTTGAGCTTGTAGACGTCGTCCGCGCGCGGACCCTCCTCCTCGCCCGGCTTGGGCGGGCGGACCCGGATGTCGAAGAACTTGGGGCGATACTCGAACGCGCGGCTCATGGCGCTTAGAGTAAGCGCAGGCTATTTCCGTTCAAGGATTGACATGCCGGAGATCACCATGGGCGCCGTCGCAGACGCCATCGAAGCCAAGCTCACCGCCGCTTTTTCGCCCACCAGGCTGGAACTGGTCGACGACAGCGACCGCCACAGCGGCCACTCGGGCCACCGCGAGGGCGGCGAGAGCCACTTCAACCTGACCATCGAGGCCCAGGCCTTTGTGGGCAAGCCGCGTGTGGCCCGCCAGCGGCTGATCTTCCAGGCCCTGCGCGAGGAGATGGCCGGCCCCGTGCACGCCCTGTCGATCGTGGCCCTGGCGCCCGGCGAAAGCTGAACCGCAAGGTGCGGTTTGCGCTTGCATAACCGCCCCGCGACTGATTGCCTCGGTTCCCGGCGCGATCCTGCCGGGATCCGAGGGATGGCATGAGCGCCGCACGTTCTTTTTCCGATATCTCAGGCTCCGACGAAGCCGCCGTCGCCGCGCGGCTGCCGGACTATCTGGCGCGGTCCTACGCCCGCTATTCGAACTTCACCGTCGCCAGCGCCGTGGTCGACGACCAGGGCGGGGTGCATTTCGGCGTCAATGTCGAGAACGCGGCCTATCCGTCGGGCACCTGCGCCGAGCAGACGGCGATCGGCGCGATGATCACCGCCGGCGGGCGCCGGATCGAGCGCGTCTACATCGCCGCCGGCTCCGACGCCGTGGTCCAGCCCTGCGGGGCCTGCCGCCAGCGCATCGGCGAGTTCGCCAGCAAGACCTGCGAGATCGTCTCGGTGCAGGGTGGGCAAGCGACTAGGCGCACGTCGTTCTGGAGCCTGCTGCCCGAAGCGTTCGGGCCGGGGGACCTGGAGTAGGGGGCAGGCCCCCTCAGTCGGCTTCGCCGACAGCTCCCCCAAAGGGGGAGCATCTGCGTGGATGGATCCTCCCCCTCTGGGGGAGGTGGCCCGGAGGGCCGGAGGGGGCTCTACGGCCTAAGCAATGATGTCCGGGGTCACCTGGTCTTCCAGGCGCACGATCTCGTCCTTCAAAGCCAGCTTGCGGCGCTTGAGGCGGGCGATCTGCAGCATGTCGGGCTGGGGGCGTTCCTCCAGGGCCGAAACGGCGTCCGACAGGTCCTGGTGCTCCTCGCGCAGCGTCGCCAGGCGACGCTCCACCGCGATGATGGTGTCTTCCGAAGGATCGTCGTCATTCATGGACGTTCCTCCCGTGGGCCCCTGTCCGAAGGCGGTGATAGATAGCAAAGCCTGACGGGCGGTAAAGGGCTCTCACTGCCGTTCAGGCCAGGGCGTCGGCAAGTCTGGCCAGCGCCGCCTCGGGCGGTGGATCGCCGGTGGCCCGGGCGGCCGCCAGCAGGGCGCCGTAGACGTCGCGGGTGACGTCTACCGGGCCGCAGGTCGCCTCCAGGCTTTCCATCAAGAGCCTCTCGCCGGCCAGCTCGGCCGCCTTGACCTGCTCGCGGAAGGTCTCGCGGGCGGCGTCGCCGACATCGGGGCGCGAGGGCTTGAGCGCCCGGCGCACGCCGCGCAGCGGCGCGCCGACCTCGGCCTCCCAGGCGCGGATCAGGCCGGCGGCGCGCGGCAGGTCGACGGGACGTCCCTCCAGCGCGGCCCAGGCGGCCCACAGCAGGAACGGCACGTTCTGGCTGTGGGCGTCCTGCAGGTGCAGGCACGCGGCTGCGACAGGCTGTCGCGCATAGACGCCGAGCGCCCAGTCCCAGAACCGCATGGCCGTTAATTTTCGTCCGCTTGATTGACGGTTGGCAGGTCCTCGCCCCAGCGCTTCACCGGGCCCCAGGTCAGGCCGAAGAGATCCAGCGCGCGGCCCACCGACTGGTCGACCATCTCCTCGATCGAGGCGGGCTTGGCATAGAAGGCCGGAACCGGCGGGGCGATCACCGCGCCCATCTCGGCAAGGCGCGTCAGGGTGCGCAGGTGGCCCAGGTGCAGCGGGCTTTCGCGCACCATCAGCACCAGCGGCCGGCGCTCCTTCAGCGCCACGTCGGCGGCGCGGGTCAGCAGGGACGAGGTCACGCCGGTGGCGATCTCGCTCATGGTCCGCACCGAACAGGGGGCGACGATCATGCCCAGCGTGCGGAACGAGCCCGAGGCGATCGAGGCGCCGACGTCGCCGACCCGGTGCACGACGTCGGCCATGGCCGCCACGTCGCCGACCGCAAGGCCGGTCTCCTGGGTCAGGGTCAGGGCCGCCGACTTGCTCATGACGAGGTGGCTTTCGACCCTCAGGTCGCGGCAGGCGGCCAGGGTCCGCAGGCCGTACAGCGCCCCCGAGGCGCCGGAAATTCCGACGACCAGGCGGGGCTTGGTGGCAGGCGTTGCGGCGTCCGTCATGGTGAATTTTCGTCCGTCACGGGATTAAGCGACGCCACGTCAAGCGCTGCTGGTTGCAATCATATGTGATCTGACAGTCCGGGCCAGCGGGTGTTCACTCCTTCGGTCAACAGCCCAAAAGGAGGCCGAACCGATGGCCATCGAATCCCGTATCCGCGAGCTGGGGTCCCGTCACGAGAACCTCGACCGCACGATCCAGGAGGAGACCAACCGTCCGGGTAGCGACGCCACCAGGCTCCGAGAGCTCAAGCGGCAGAAGCTCAGGCTCAAGGAGGAGATAGAGGGACTTCGAGCCCGGCTCCACTAGAGCCTGCCTGTTTCCACGGGAAACAGATTAGCAGGCTCGCCCACAGAACATTTGGAGCGTGCCGAGCCACGCTCCGGCCGAAAGGCATAGAAAAGGCCCATCCGAGCGTCGGATGGGCCTTTTTGCTGTCCGTTTCGGACGAGGATCAGTCCTCGTCGTCCTCGTCGTCGACATTGCCCGAGAACGAGCCGAACACGTCTTCGGCCTTGGGCTCGGCGCGCGAGGCGCGGATGTCGCGCTCTTCCTGCTCTTCCTCGGTGAGGTAGGCGGTTTCGGCCGCCGGGCGCAGGGTGGGGTCTTCGGCGACGATGCCGCGCTTGGCGTCTTCCTTGGCCTTCTTCTCGGCGGCCTTCTTGACGAGGGCGTCGAGTTCCAGCTGGCCGACGAGGCCCAGCGTCACCGGGTCGACCGGCTTGATGTTGGCCGCGTTCCAGTGGGTGCGGTTGCGCACCTGCTCGATGGTGGCCTTGGTCGTGCCGAGGATCTTGGAGATCTGGGCGTCGGTCACTTCCGGGTGGTGGCGGATGAACCAGGCGATGGCGTCCGGACGGTCCTGGCGGCGCGACACCGGGGTGTAGCGCGGAGCCTTCTTGGCCGGCTTCAGCAGCTCGGCGTGACGGCTGACCTGGGCCTTCATGCGGTAGTTCGGGTTGCCCTGGGCCTTGTCCAGCTCTTCGCGGGTCAGCTGGCCGTTGCCGATGGGATCGGCGCCGCGGATGTCGCGCGCCACTTCGCCGTCGGCGATGCCGCGGACTTCCAGCGGGTGCAGGCCGCAGAAGTCGGCGATCTGCTCGAAGCTCAGCGAGGTGTTGTCCACGAGCCAGACGGCGGTCGCCTTGGGCATCAGGATCTCGGACATGCGGTCCTCCAGAAATGACGGCGCCCGACCTTTCGGCCGGGCGGGGTTGTTCAACACCGAGCTATAATGCGGTTCTCAGCGAAAGGGAACGGGGATCGACGCTCGCTCGCTTGGTTCCTGCTATGCTCGCGACGATTACCGCCCTCGTCCAGAATCGTGCGAGCGGCGCGCCGACGTTGGGCCAAGGTCGAACATAGGAGTTCCATTGCGGTCGGCATTGGTGATTGCGCACCCCGGGCACGAGCTTCGCTTGAGCGCCTGGTCCAGACGCGAGCGGCCCGATCTGTTCGTCGTCGCCAAGGGCGCGCGCAGCCGGCTGGACGAAGGGCGCATGGCCGCGAGCCGCGCGCTGGCCGCCGAGACCGGGGCCCAGCCGCGCGAGCCGTTCGGCGCCTTCCACGACGTGACGCTGTACCAGTGGATCATGGCCGGCCAGGTCGAGCCGTTCCTGACCCTGGCCGAGACCCTCGCCAAGGCCTTCGTGGCGCGCGGCGTGGGGCTGGTGGTGACCGACGGCTGGCAGAACTACAATCCGGTGCATGATCTGACCCACCTGATGGCGCGAACGGCCGCGGCGATCGCCGAGGCTCGCCTGGGCCGGCCGCTCGCCTGTCTCGACTATCCGGTCGTCCTGGGCGCGAACGCCCACGCAGAACCCGGGCCCGAGGTCAGGCGCATCGCCCTGGCGGCGCGGGAGACCGCCTGGAAGCGGGGGCTAATCGCGCGCTTTCCCGACATTTCCGACGACGTCGCCGCGCTGGTCGAGGCGGTCGGCGCCGATGCGATCGAGGTCGAAACCCTGCACCTGCCCCCGCCCCTGGAGGCCCTGATCCCGTCCAGCGCGCCCTGGTACGAAAGCCACGGGCGTTCCCGCGTCGCGGCCGGCGTCTATGACCAGGCCCTGACCTGGGCGCACATGCGGCCGGTGGTCGCCGCGCTGGCCGACCGGATGGGCGCCGCGCCGGCGGTGTACGCATGCTGAGGAGAGACGGTCTGAGGGTCCTGCTGACCAATCTGACCCTGGCCAGCCGTTCGGGCACCGAGGTGCTGACGCGGGAGCTGGCGCTGGCGCTGATGCGGGCCGGGCATCGACCCATGGTCTATTCCCCGCGGCTGGGACCGATCGCCGAGGAACTGCGAAGCGCCTCGATCCCGGTGGTCGACGACATCGACCTGATCGCCGAGCCGCCGGACGTGATCCACGGCCATCACCTGACCCAGACCGCGGCGGCGGCGGCGCGCTTTCCGCGGACGCCGGCCATCTTCGTCTGCCATGACTTCGTCGCCTGGCACGACGCCGCGCCCAAGCTGCCGAACATCGTGACCTACGTGGCGATCAGCCGGGCGTTTCGCGACCGCCTGACCGTTCAGGACGGGATCGCGCCCGAGCGGGTGGAGGTGATCCTCAACGCCGTCGACCTGCGACGCTTCCAGCTGGGGCCGCCCCTGCCGGCGGCTCCGCGCCGCGCCCTGGCCTTCGCCAAGAACTTCGGACACCTGGAGGCGATCAGGGCCGCCTGCCAGGCCCGGGGCGTGGAACTCGACACGGTCGGAAGCTTCGGCGGGGGGCTTGTGGCCCGGCCCGAGGCGCTGATCCCGCAGTACGACGTGGTGTTCACCAGCGCCATGAGCGCGATCGAGGCCATGGCCTGCGGGCGCGCCGTGATCGTCTGCGACGGACGCGGGTTCGCCGGCATGGTCGACAGCCGCGTCTATGACGACTGGCGGCAGGAGAACTTCGGCCTGCGCCTGCTGTCGCGGCCGGTCAGCGTCGAGAACGTCGCCGCCGCTCTGGACGCCTATGACGCCGAGGACGCCGCCGGCGTGGGCGCGCGGGTGCGGGCCGAGGCGGGCGTGGACGACTGGGCCGCGCGCTACGTGGCGCTCTACGACCGTGTGATCGCGTCCTGGGCGGACGAACCCGCCGTCTCAGGCGAAGCGGCGGCGCGCGCCGTGGCTCGCCACCTGCAGGCCTGGGATCCCGGCGGCGATTACGGCGGCTGGACCGGCGAGCGGGCGCGCCTGCTCGAGCAGATCGCCGCCCTGGAGCGCGGCCTGGATCCGCTGACGCCCGGCCAGCCCAGCGGGCCCGGCGCGAGCGATCGGATCTCGCTCAGCGGCTTTCATGCGGTCGAGCCCTGGGGCGCCTGGTCGGCCCGTACGCGATGCCAGGCTCGCCTGCGCCTGGCGCCGGGCGACGAGGGGCGGCGGCTGAGCCTGACGGTGGCGGCCTTCGCCTCGCCCAGCCGCCAGAGCTACGACCTGGCGGTGCGCCTGAACGGCGAGGCCTGGATGAGCGTGCGGCTGGAGGCCGGGGAGCCGGTCACCGTCGCGGCCGACCTGCCGCCCGGCCTCGATCCGGGCCTGCACTGGCTGACGTTCGAGACTGAGCGCTGCGTGGCACCGCGCGACGACGGGCTTTCCGACGACGATCGCGCGCTGGGCTTTGGCCTGTGCGCGATCCAGGTGGACTAGGTCGGGCCGACATTCAGCCGGCCCGGCCGCTTCCCGCCGAACTCCCCTGCGAAGGGGGCGGCGGGAAAGGACCCTCAGGTGGTCAGCACCACCTTGCCCACGTGCTCGCCGGCTTCCAGGTGGGCGTGGGCCTTGGCGGCGTCGGCCAGGGGGAAGACGGCGTCGACGATGGGCTTGAGCTTGCCGGCCGCGATCCAGGGCCAGACGACGCGCTCGACCTCGGCGGCCAGGCGGGCCTTTTCGTCGGCGGGGCGGGGGCGCAGGGTCGAGCCGGTGATCACCGCGCGCTTCTGCATCACCTTCATCACCGGCACTTCCAGCACGCCGCCGGCCAGGGCGGCGATGTAGACGATGCGGCCGCCGGTCTTCAGGGCCTCGAGGTTCTTGTCGAAATAGGCCGCCCCGACCATGTCGAGCACCACGTCGACGCCGCCGGCCGCCTTGGCGATCTCCGCGAAGTCCTCGGTCTTGGCGTCGACGGCCAGATCGGCGCCCAGTTCCAGCGCCTTGGCCTTCTTGTCGGCCCCGCGGCCGGTGGCGATGACGGTCGCGCCGGCGGCCTTGGCCATGGCGATCGCCGTTGTCCCGATACCGGACGTGCCACCATGAATCAAAATGGTCTCGCCAGGCTTCAGCGCGCCATGTTCGAACACGTTGGCGAAGACGGTGAAGACCGTCTCGGGCAGGGCGGCGGCATGGACGAAATCGAAGCCCTCGGGCGCGGGCAGGGCCTGGCGGGCGTCGACCACGGCGTATTGCGCATAGCCGCCGCCGCCCAGCAGGGCGCAGACCTTGTCGCCGACCTTCCAGCGTCCGGCGGCGACCTCGACCTCGCCGGCCACTTCCAGGCCCAGGGTGGTCGGCGCGCCCGGCGGCGGGGGGTAGAAACCCAGGCGCTGCAAGAGATCGGGGCGATTGACGCCGGCCGCGCGGACCCGGATCAGGATCTCGCCGGGGCCCGGCGTCGGGCGTTCCACCTCTGCCGGACGCAGGGCGTCGGCCGCCCCTTTTCCGCCCTCGATCTCGATCGCGGTCATGGTCTGGGACATCGGCCTGTCGCTCCGTCGCGCTTGCGTTGCGCCCTAGGTAGGCGTCTCATGGTCGGTCGGAAAGGGAGGTCATCCATGATCGAAGAGCCGGTCGAGCCGCGCGCGTTCCGCGGCGACGCGCTGAACACGGCCACGCACGAGGATCTCGAGATCTACGGCGTGCGCGAACTGGAAGAGCGGATCGAGGCGCTGGAAGCCGAGATCGCCCGCACCAAGGCCCAGCTCAGCAAGAAGAAAGCGGGACGCGCGGCGGCCGATGCGCTGTTTGGTCGCCTAGACTAACGAAGGGTTTACGCTAGCAGTGGACGCTGACGTGCGCCTGTCGGTCGCACCGAGTCGGGCGGTCGCGAAACGGGACGTTAAGACTTGGCACGGGGGTTGCAGTCCTCCCCGACAAGCGAGACGTCCTCGCGGCCTTTGGGGCATTGAGTAGACATGACCGATCCGAACGCGTCCACGGCCCCCTGGCGGGCGGGAGTCATCCAGGACTTCGCCCGCTCGGAATTGTTCGACCGCACCTTCGACGAGGGCATGCTGCTGGTCGAGGAGACCGCGGCCTATCTCGACGGCGCCGGCCGGCACGACAGCAAGATCCTCTCGCGCAACGCCGCCCTGGCCTATGCGAGCGAAAGCATGCGCCTGACCACCCGCCTGATGCAGGTGGCCTCGTGGCTGCTGGTGCAGCGCGCGGTGAAGGAAGGCGAGATGGCCCCCGAGGCCGCCTGCGCCGAGAACTATCGCCTGGCCCTGGAGGCCGGCGAGCAGCAGGCCGCCGTCGAAGACCTGCCCTTCGGCCTGGTCAGCCTGCTGCAGCGCTCCGAGCGCCTGTACGAGCGCGTCCGCCACCTGGACCAGCGCATGTATGTCGAGGCCGCCGCCGTCGACGAGGCCCCGCGCCCCGTCCAGGCCCAGTTCGACCGCCTGACCGCCGCCTTCGGCGCGGCCTGACGCCGGTTCAACCGACTTCAAAAGCGGGGTAGGAGAGGCGCGTGACTCAAGCGCCATCCTCCGACTCGCACTTCCTGGGCCGCGTGCTCGTCCTGGCCGGATCGGATTCCGGCGGCGGCGCGGGCGTCCAGGCCGACATCAAGACCATCACCGCGCTCGGCGGCTATGCGGCCACGGCGATCACCGCCGTCACCGTGCAGAACACCCTGGGCGTCACCGGCGTGCACCCGATCCCGCTCGAGGTGATCGAGGCCCAGGCCCGCGCCGTGCTCGACGACATCGGCGCCGACGCCTTCAAGACCGGCATGCTGGGCGACGTCGGCGTGGTCGAGACCGTGGCCCGCGTACTGGCCAGCGCGCCGGAAGTTCCGGCCGTTGTGGATCCGGTGATGATCGCCAAGGGCGGCGCGCCGCTGCTGGCCGAGCGGGCGATCGACGCGGTCAAGGCGCTGATGATCCCCCGCGCCGCGCTTCTGACCCCCAACGCCCCCGAGGCCAGCGCCCTGACGGGCCTGGCCGTCGAGACCCTCGACGACCAGCGCCGCGCCGGCGAGGCCCTGCTGGCCCTAGGCGCCAAGGCCGTGCTGATGAAGGGCGGCCATGTTGCCAACAAGAGCGAAAAGGGAATCGAGCGGGTCGTCGACCTCCTGATCACCCCGCAGGGCGAGACCAGCTTCGAGGGCGAGCGGATCGACACCCGCCACACCCACGGCACCGGCTGCACCCTGGCCAGCGCGATCGCCGCCGGCCTGTCGCAAGGCCTGCCGCTGACCCAGGCCGTCGCCCGGGCCTGGAACTACGTGCACGAGGCCATGCTGCGCGCCCCGGGGCTGGGCAAGGGCCACGGCCCGCTCGACCACGCCTGGCCGGTGCGCTGATGAGCGACCTCGAAGCCCGCCTCGTCGAGATCGTCCGCGCCACGCCGACGACCATGCAGGTGCTGCGCACCGTCCGTGATCTCGACCTGCCCGACTGGATGATCTTTTCCGGGGCGGTCTACCAGCCGGTGTTCAACCACCTGACCGGGCGGCCGCTGGACTACGGCATCAAGGACTACGACGTCGCCTATCACGACGATCGCGACACCTCCTACGAGGCCGAGGACGTGGTCATCCAGCGCGTCGCCGCCGCCTTCGAGCCGCCGCTGCGCGAGCTGGTCGAGGTGCGCAACCAGGCCCGGGTGCACCTGTGGTTCGAGAAGAAGTTCGGCGCCGACGAGCCCTATCCGGCCCTGCGCTCCAGCGCCGAGGCCCTGGAGCGGTTCGTGGCCACGGCCTTCTGCGTGGGCGTGCGGCTGGAGGCGGACGAGACCCTGCGGGTCTGGGCGCCGTTCGGCCTGGACGACCTGTTCGCCATGCGCCTGCGGCCCAATCCCCTGCGGGTGAAGGGCGCGGGCGGCTGGCCGCGCACCACCGGCTCGGCCAAGGCCCGCTGGCCGGAGATCAGCGTCGAGGGCTGAGCGCTCTGGACGCTTCGGGCGGGCCGCTCTACGGAACTTGATAGCGCTATCATTTTCGTGAGCGATCCATGGCCCTGCCGCGCCGCACCCTTTTCAAAGGCCTCCTGGCGGGCGCCGCCGCCGCGCCGGCCCTGGCGGCGCAGGCCGGGCCGATCGACAAGGCCGCACCGGCCTGGGGCAAGGGCCCCGACGGCCGCCGCATCGCCGACCGCGGCGACGGGACCTACCTGAACCCGATCATCGCCGGCGACCATCCCGACCCGACGATCCTCAAGGACGGCGAGGTCTACTACATGACCTTCTCGTCGTTCCTGGCCTATCCGGGACTGGTGATCTGGAAGTCGACCGACCTGGTGAACTGGGCGCCGGTCGGTCCGGCGCTGAAGGCGCCGCTGGGCACGATCTGGGCCGTGGATCTCGTCAAGCACGAGGGCCGCTACTTCATCTACATCCCGGCCGATCCGACCGGACAGGGCTGGTCGATCTTCGCCATCTGGGCCGACAGCATCGAGGGGCCGTGGAGCGAGCCGGTCGACCTGAAGATCAGCGGCTGCATCGATCCTGGCCACGTCGTCGGCGAGGACGGGCGGCGCTATCTCTTCGTCAACGGCGTGCGCAAGATCCGCCTGACCGACGACGGCCTGGCGACCGACGGCCCGCTGGAGAAGGCCTACGACCCCTGGCGCTATCCCGACGACTGGATCGTCGAGAACTTCGCCCCCGAAGGCCCCAAGCTGTTGCGCCACGGCGGCTGGTTCTACCTGATCACGGCCGTCGGCGGCACGGCCGGGCCGGTGACCGGCCACATGGTCATCGCCGCCCGCTCGCGTTCGGTGCACGGCCCGTGGGAGCACTGCCCGCACAATCCGCTGGTGCGCACGCGCAGTAAGGACGAGCCATGGTGGTCGCGCGGGCACGCCAGCCTGGTCGAGGGGCCGGCCGGCGACTGGTGGATGGTCTATCACGGCTACGAGAACGGCTACTGGACGCTGGGCCGCCAGACCCTGCTGGAGCCGATCGAATGGACCGCCGACGGCTGGTTCCGGCCGCTGGGCGGGGATCTCTCCAAGCCCATCAGAAAGCCGCGCGGCGGCAAGGCCGGGCCTTCGGGGCTGTCGCTGAGCGACGACTTCTCGGCCGATCGCATGGGCGTGCAGTGGGCCTTCCACGAGCCGGGACCCGACGAGGCCGCCCGCGCGACCTATGGCGACAGGGCGCTGACGCTGAAGGGCAGGGGAGCCTCGCCGATCGACAGCGCGCCGCTGACCTGCATCGTCGGCGATCGCTCGTACGAGGCCGAGATCTCGCTGGAACTGACGGGCGAGGCCGAGGCGGGGATCCTGCTGTTCTACAATCACAAGGCCTTCGTGGGCCTGGGGGTCACGCCGAGCGCGCTGAAGACCTTCCAGTACGCCGAGGAACTGGCCTGGGCGCGAATCCCTAACCAGCGCCGCAAGGTTCGCCTGAAGATCCGCAACGACGAGCACGTGGTGACCTACTGGTACTCGTACGACGACGGCGCGACCTGGACCCGCCACGGCACGCGCATGGAGGTGTCGGGCATGCACCACAACGTGTTCGGCGGCTTCATCAGCCTGAAGATCGGGATCTATGCGGCCGGGACCGGCCAGGCGACGCTGCGCGACTTCGTCTACCGGGCGGGCCTGCCGAAGGCGGTCGAAAGCGCCTGAGGCGCCGTTCGGGGAGTATTGTCACCATGACAATACTCCTTTTGCTTCATGAGGCATTGCCCGCTACCGCTGGAGCCCGCTGCAAGAGGAGGCTCCGGTGCGGATCGCGGTTCTGACGTTCGACGGCTACAACGAGCTGGACTCGTTCATCGCCTCGGCGATCCTCAATCGCATGAAGGGCCACGGCTGGGCGGCCTACATCACCGCCCCGACGCCGGAGGTGACCTCGCTGAACGGGGTGACCGTGCAGCGCCAGCAGCCGCTGGAGTTCGCCGCGCAGGCCGACGCCGTGCTGATCGGCAGCGGTTCGAAGACGCGCCAGATCGCGGCCGACGCCGAATTGCTGTCGCGTATCGCGCTGGACCCGTCGCGCCAGCTGATCGGCGCGCAATGCTCGGGAACCCTGCTGCTGGCCAGGCTGGGCCTGATCGGCGAGCTGCCGGCCTGCACCGACCTGACGACGAAGCCCTGGGTGATCGAGGCCGGGGTGCAGGTGCTGGACGCGCCGTTCGTCGCCCACGGCAATGTCGCCACCGCCGGCGGTTGCCTGGCCTCGCAGTACCTGGCCGCCTGGACCATCGCGCGCCTGGCGGGCCTGGAAGAGGCCAAGGCCGCCATCCACTACGTCGCGCCGGTGGGGGAGAAGGACGTCTACGTCGCCCGCGCCCTGGCCGCGATCACGCCCCATCTGCCGGCCGCCAGCGCCGCCGCCTGAGTTCGAGGAGCCCTTTCATGCGCCAGTGGACCATCGACGCCTTCGCGTCCGCCCCCTTCAAGGGCAACCCGGCCTGCGTGGTCGAGCCGTTCGACCGCTGGCCGTCCGACGCCTGGATGCAGGCCCTGGCGGCCGAGAACAACCAGGCCGAGACGGCCTTCCTGCTGAAGACCGCCGACCCGGCGCGCTACGGCCTGCGCTGGTTCACGCCGGCCCGGGAGGCGCCCCTGTGCGGCCACGCCACCCTGGCGGCCGCGCACGCCCTGTTCGCCGAACTGGAGGTGGCGGTCGAGACGCTGGCCTTCGACACCCTGTCGGGCGAACTGCGGGTGCGGCGCGACGGCGAGCAGCTGGAGATGGACTTTCCGGCCAATCCGCCGCGCCGGGTCGAGGTTCCGGCGGGCCTTTCCGAGGCCCTGGGCGCCCCGGTGGTCGAGGCCTGGGCCGGGGCCTATCTGGTGGCGGTGCTGGAGGACGAGGCCGCGGTGCGGGCGCTTGCGCCCGATCTGGCCGCGCTGAACCGCGTCGACAGCGACGCGACCGACGGCAAGGGCCAGGTGATCGCGGTGGCCATGGCGGATGCGGGGCGATCCTATGCGGTGGTCAGCCGGTTCTTCGCGCCCGCGGCCGGGATCCCCGAGGATCCGACCACCGGGTCGGCCCACTGCATCCTGATGCCGCTCTATGGCGACAAGCTGGGCAGGACGGCGCTGGAGTTCCACCAGGCCTATCCCGGCCGGGGCGGGGACCTCTCATGCGAAAGCCGCGGCGCGCGCGTGATCCTGCGCGGCCGCGGCCTCACTGTGGTTGACAGCCGGCTCCGGGTGGAGCCGGCCTACTAGTCGCCGTTACCAGCGGTTGGGAGCGCCGCGGCCGTAGCCGTGGCCGTAGTCGCGGTCGTTACGCTCGTAGCGGATCTGGGCGCTGATGCGGTCCAGACGGCGGTCGAGGTCGGCGCGTTCCCAGCCGTTCAGGCCGCCGGCGCGGTAGCGGTATTCGAGGCGCGAGACTTCGCGCAGCTCGCCCTGCAGGCGGCGGGCCTCGTGGCGGGTCAGGTCGCCGGTGCGCACGCCGCGGTCGATCCGCTGTTCGAGCTGCGCCTGGCGCTGGTTGACGGGCTGGGCCATGGCCGCGGCGGGGACGGTGGCGGCCGCCAGGGCCGAGACCGCAACGATCGGCAGAATGATCTTCTTCATCGGTTCGGTTCCTTTCAACTGGTCCGTCGCCGGTCGCGACGACGTTGAAGACAAGAAACCACGTGCCGCCTGAAGCGGTTCTGAGCCCGTCGTTATGTTGGGTTCATCTACCTGAAGTCGTTGTCATGAGCGCGGAGCGAGCGTCATTCGCCTGGCGGCGGCCCCCAATCCGTTCTTCCCCGCGAAGGCGGGGACCCAAACTGAGTCTGCGGGTCCTGCACGGCCGCACCTGTTTCGGAAACGCGGCTTGGATCCCCGCCTTCGCGGGGACGCGCGGAGAGATGCGGCTGGAACGCCGACGATCGATCAGGCGGCGGCCGCCTCGGCCGCGGCCAGGCGCGCGGCGGCGGCCACGGCGTCCTCGATGGCGGTGTAGAGCTTGGTGACCTCGATCGGCTTGGCCACGTGGCCGTCCATGCCGGCGGCCAGATAGCCCTCGACCTGGTGGACCAGGGCGTTGGCGGTGACCGCCACGATCGGGGTGCGCGGGCGGCCTTCGGCCTTTTCCAGCGAGCGGATGGTGCGGGCGGCCTCGACGCCGTCCATCACCGGCATGTGGATGTCCATCAGGATCACGTCGTGACCGCCGGCGCGCCAGGCCTCGACGCAGGCCGCGCCGTCGGCGACCAGCGCCACCTCGGCGCCCAGCGGGGCGAGGACGGCGGCGATGACCTTCTGGTTGGTCAGGTTGTCGTCGGCGGCCAGCACGCGCAGACGGCGGCCGGCGGCGGCGTCGGAAGGCTCGTCGACCGGAGCGGCCTGGGCGATCTCGCCCTCGCCGCGCGGCATGGCCACGACGACGGTGAAGGTCGAGCCCTGGCCCTCGCGGCTCT
>PJUK01000142.1_pt1 | contig 43145 bp, 42 predicted proteins | sample 1512211 | NCBI WGS metagenome assembly PJUK01 (sample SAMN08177668, study PRJNA422409) | Feces metagenome, whole genome shotgun sequencing project. | reverse complement strand
TTGAACAATTTTCTCTTGAGCTTCGACCGTCAAGTAGGGATGCATTGGCAAGCTCATAACTCTTTCCGCAATTTCATCACCGACGGGCAAACTCACACTTGCATCAGCCACTGCAGGTTGTTTATTCAATGGAATCGGATAATGTACAGCCGTTGGAATTCCTTGAGCTTTTAGTTTTTCTTGAACATCTGCACGATTATCGACCTGAATCGTATATTGTGCCCATGCACTGGTGTTATCTGGCTCAAGATATGGCGTTGTCTGGATACCCGCCTGATTAAATAACTGGTTATAAACTTCAGCTACTTTTTGACGTGCCTGCATTTCATCATCCAAAATTTCTAGTTTTGGTAACAAAATTGCAGCCTGAATGGTATCTAAGCGACTATTCACGCCCACACGGATATGATGGTAACGCTTATCTTGCCCATGACGTGCAATCTGACGGATTACTTTAGCCAACTCATCATCGCTGGTAAAAATAGCCCCGCCATCACCATAGCAACCTAGTGGCTTACTTGGGAAAAAGCTGGTACAGGCAACTGTACTTAAATTACAGCTTTTACGACCTTTATAAGTTGCACCAAAGCTTTGTGCAGCATCTTCAATTACCGGAATACCGTACTTTGCAGCAATCGCGTTGATTGCATCAAAGTCAGCACACTGGCCATATAGGCTAACCGGAATAATGGCTTTTGTGCGAGGAGTAATCGCTGCTTCTAGTTTTTCCGCATCCAGATTGTAGGTTTTAGGGTTAACATCCACGTAGACTGGCTTCGCACCTAATAAAGCCACTGTTTCCGCGGTCGCAATATAAGTGAAGCCTGGTGTGATTACCTCATCACCTGGACCAATACCAAATGCCATTTGTGCAATTTGCAAGGCATCGGTTCCATTAGCGCAGGTAATACAGTACTTCGCACCGACATAGGCAGCTAACTTTTCTTCCAGCTCAGTTACTTCTGGACCTAGGATATATTGACCATGCGTCAATACATTTTGAATACCGGCATCAATTTTATCTTTAATTCGATGTTGCTGTGCTTTTAAATCAATAAAGTCAATCATATTAACCTTGCTTTGTCAGTATCGTTCCATCAAGTTGGTAAACTGCGCCTGTATGCGAGCAGGTCACTTGTGCCTGTCCTTGCAAAGGAAGATCCAGCTGTTCACCAAACTCACTCATCCAGCCAATTTGTTTTGCAGGTACACCCACCATCAATGCATAAGCAGGGACATCTTTATTCACGACTGCACCCGCCCCAACAAAAGCATATGCGCCGATCGTTACACCACAGACAATGGTACAGTTCGCGCCTAATGTGGCACCCTTTTTCACCAGCGTGTCACGATATTGATCTTTACGCTCAATTAGCGAACGCGGGTTATACACATTGGTAAAGACCATGCTCGGCCCACAAAATACGCCTTCTTCCAGAACAACATTATCGTAAACCGATACATTGTTCTGGACTTTACAATGGTCACCAATAATGACGCGGTTACCCACAAATACGTTCTGACCCAGAGACACGCCTTTACCGATTTTGGCGCCGCCACAGACATGCACAAAGTGCCAGACCCGTGAATCTTCACCAATTTGTGCGCCATCATCCACTATGGCCGTTTCATGTTGATAAAAGCTCATGCTTTTTTCACCTTTGCCAATAATGGATGAGGATTTTCCGGATTTTCAACAATAGGAGAAACACGGATCACTTCAACAGTCTCAATTGCTGCACGGTTTTCTTCAACCCCGTAACCTTTACCTTCCAGTACACGCTGGTAGCTTTGGGTATGAAGATCGGTAAAGCCGCCAGAAAACTCAAGTTCTTCATTTTCAATGGTAATACTGCGATAAGTCAGTTTTTCACCTTGTACTGCATTGTCTGGAAGGTTATTGGCATCAATCGACAGGAACCAGCGTACGCGCGCACGTTCGTATTCCAGATAACCTGAAGCCGTTTTTTCATCGCGGAAATGCACTTCATTTTTAACAATCTTGCCAAAAATAAAATGCAGCATGTCATAGAAATGTACGCCAATATTGGTCGCAACCCCACCCGATTTGTTGTCTACCCCTTTCCAGGATTTTAAATACCATTTACCACGAGAAGTGAGATAAGTCAGGTCAACATCAAATACCTTATCTGCCGGTGCAGCTTGAACTTTATCGCGCAGGGCAATAATAGACGGATGTAAACGTAACTGTAAAATTGAGTTTACCTTGGCACCATATTGCTTTTCATATTCAGAAAGCATATTTAAATCTTCTGAGTTCAGTACCAATGGTTTTTCACAAATCACTTCAATACCGTTTTTTAACGCATATTTCATGTGAGGAGCATGTAGATAGTTGGGTGAGCAGATCGCAACATAATCCAGCTTTTCACCTTTTAATTTTTGGTCTTCTACATAGGCTTCAAATTCTTCAAATTCAGTAAAGAATTCTGCTTCAGGGAAGTGACTGTCCATAATTCCGACAGAGTCATTTACATCCATGGCTACAGCCAAAGTATTCCCTGTTTCCTTGATTGCTTTCAAATGGCGGGGTGCGATATATCCAGCCGCACCGATAAGAGCAAATTTTTTCATCGTTTCACTTCTTTTCAATTTTTAAATTATAGACGGAAGACTGTAAAACCCTGTTCAGTCATGCTGATACGGTCAAATAAACCTTTGACATCGGCAAGAACAGGTTGATTACTGCGCACATAGCTTTTTAGCTCGGCTGCAGACAAGTTACGGAATTCATTATGTCCCACCGCAACAACTAGTGCATCGACTGGATGTTCTGCATTGACCTGACCTAATTCAACTCCATACTCATGCTTGACTTCGTCAGCATCTGCCCACGGGTCCGCAACGACCACTTGAGCACCCCAGGCTTCGAATTCTCTAATCAAGTCCGCGACTTTACTGTTACGGATATCCGGGCAGTTTTCTTTAAAGGTAACGCCGAGTACGCCTACTTTTGCACGAGGTACATCAATACCATTTTGTAGCATACGCTTGATGGTATTACGCGCGACATAGCGTGCCATATTGTCATTAATACGACGACCGGCCAGAATAACCTGTGGATGGTAGCCCACTTCTTCCGCTTTATGGGTTAAATAGTATGGATCGACACCAATACAATGCCCTCCTACCAGACCTGGACGGAATGGCAAGAAGTTCCACTTACTGCCAGCAGCTTCAAGCACATCTATGGTATCAATACCCAAACGATCGAAAATCACCGAAAGCTCATTTACCAAGGCAATATTTAAGTCACGCTGTGTGTTTTCGATAACCTTGGCTGCTTCTGCAACTTTAATACTTGATGCTTTATGGGTACCCGCAGTAATAATACTGGCATAAACCGCATCTACTTTATCTGCAACTTCAGGTGTACTACCACTGGTAATTTTTTTAATCTTGGTTAAGGTATTCACCTTATCGCCAGGATTGATCCGTTCTGGACTATAACCCGCAAAGAAATCCTGATTAAACTTCAGGCCTGAAATTTTTTCGAGCACGGGAATACAGACTTCTTCGGTAGCGCCCGGATAAACCGTGGATTCGTAAACAACGATATCGCCTTTTTTAATCACCTTACCTAAGGTTTCGCTCGCTTTTCGTAAAGGTGTCAAGTCTGGACGATTCACCTCGTCAACCGGAGTCGGTACAGTCACAATAAAAAAGTTACAGCTTTTTAAGTCTTCTAAATTTGCGCTATAACTTAAGTTGGTGGCTTGACTTAATTCTTCTGGTGAAACTTCCAAAGTATGGTCTTGACCACTTTTAAGTTCATCTATACGTTTTTGGTGGATATCGAAGCCCACCACAGGAGTTTTTTTGCCAAATTCTACTGCCAATGGCAAACCTACATACCCTAAACCAATAATTGCTATTTTCAATTCGGCAAGTTGCATCACAATCAGCCTATTCCTTTATAAAGTTTACATCAGTATCAAATGATTTTTTCAGGCCTAATGCTTCACATTAAACGTCGTGCGTACTATAGCAAATTTTTTAAGACTCCCTCATTTCAATTGTATGATTGTGTTTACTGAAACTTATCAATCATTCTTATCGCTTTATAAATGAAATCAAGAAAATTTATAAAGCTCAACTACTCACCAGTTTCTTTATCATGAGACTTGAAGCAGAAACTGAATAATCTGCTGACAGGCTGTGCCATCACCATACGGATTATGTGCTGCAGCCATTTCAGCATAAACATCAGGATTTTCAAGCAATTCTGCTACTGACTGTTCAATCGTAGAGATCTCTGTTCCCACTAAACGCACTGTACCAGCCTGTACAGCTTCAGGTCTTTCTGTGGTATCTCGCATTACCAGCACCGGTTTACCTAAAGAAGGTGCTTCTTCCTGAATCCCGCCAGAGTCAGTCAGAATCAGGTAACTACGATTCATTAAATAGACGAAAGGTAAGTAGTCTTGAGGCGCAATCAGATACACATTGTCAATATCGGCCAAAAGCGCGTTCACCGGTTGCTGTACATTGGGATTTAAATGCACCGGATACACAATCTGGATATCCGGATATTTTTTTGCCAGATTCGCTAAGGCCTGACAAATATTTAAAAAACCCTGACCAAAGTTCTCACGACGATGACCCGTCACCAGAATCAGTTTCTTCTCTTTCTCGAGAAATGAGAACTGCTGTTGAAATTGTTCGATCAGTGTTTGATCTTGCTCAACCTTTTGTTTGACTTGCAATAGCGCATCAATCACGGTATTACCGGTCACAACAATAGTCACTGGATTCGCATTTTCTTTAATCAGGTTGTCATAAGAGGATTGGGTGGGTGCAAAATGATAATTTGCCAATACCCCGGTTAATTGTCGATTGGCTTCTTCTGGCCAAGGCGAATATAAATCGCCTGTACGTAGCCCAGCCTCAACATGCCCTACTTTGATTTTATGGTAATAGGCAGCTAAGGATGCGGCAAACGTAGTCGCAGTATCACCATGTACTAAAATCACATCTGGCAGCCATTGCTCGAACACCTGCTCCAGACCTTTAAGCACCCCAGAGGTCACATCAGAGAGCGTTTGTCCTGGCTTCATTAAATTTAAGTCAAAATCAGGTTTTAAACTAAATAGTTCCAACACCTGATCCAGCATCTGCCGATGTTGTCCGGTTACACAGACTTTGGTCTCAAAATCTTGCGAATAGTGCTGTAACTTTAAAGCCAAAGGCGCCATCTTGATCGCTTCTGGCCGTGTGCCGAATACCAATAAAATTTTTTTCATCGAATTCACCCTTTTTATATATGACTTATTATGTATGCTTTAAAAGTTGCTTATTCCTCTCAGGTATTTTGTTAATACACGCTTTCTTGCTCCTATCGCCCAGTACTTGAGTAGGAACAACTAACCTTGACTGAAAAGGATTTGACGAAATAACAATTACAGCTCGTCGCTAAAATCCTGCTTTCCTAACGAGAATATCTTACTTGTTGCTCATCAACTTCTATCACTGCTGTGTTTTAAAGCAAAAGACTTTAACTTTTCTCATACACTCGAATGACACTATTTTTACTGAATATAGCAGGAATGATTTCAATCACCTTTATCTTTTTTAAATGTTTTCCACATCTAGTAAATAGTTCATTTTATGGCTTTAATCAAAACTGAAATACGTTATTACAGCAAAGACTTAACCGAACCTAATTTAAACGCTCTAACAGGACTCAAAAGCTTTTTACAAGGTTATTCCTAGCTTTGCAAGTATCATATGTGGCAACGCCATTTTCAGGTTTTTTCAGATAAACTAAACATACAAACCGAAGTGATTCTTCGGTGCTTTTTTGATATTTTTCAGCTAGAATGAGCCCAATTCTAAGTCCAAAGATATGTTGTTGCGTGACAACAGATATAACTATTCAAGGGTCGAGTGTGAAGCATTATCAACTTTTTTCCATTATTGCGATCAGTCTGAGTGCGACAGCCTGTGCTGTGACTTCGGGCTTACAAACCTACGATATTCCAAGTGAAGGTATGTACACGACGGATCAGGGAAGCAATGTTAATGTAGTCAAAATTACACAGGATAATTTACCTGCCATTCAACCTGCTCAAATCGACTATTCGAGAAATTACGCAACACTTTTTAAATACCAGCAAACAGCTTATCGCTTAAGTTCTGGTGATGTGCTCTCCATTCAGCTTTGGGCTTATCCAGAAATTACACCTCCTACCACTACAATAAGTAATGAACAGGCTGTCCAAGCCAATGGTTACCCTATTGATGCCAGTGGCTATATACAACTGCCCTTAGTGGGTCGTTATAAAGCCGCTGGAAAAACACTGACACAGCTCAACACTGACTTACGTAACCGGTTTGCACAATATTTAAAGAATCCGGATGTGATTGTGCGGGTGATCTCTTATCAGGGACAGCGTTATTCGGTGCAAGGTAGTGTCATCAAAAGCGGCCAGTTCTACTTAAATGATCAACCGATTAGTATCTATACTGCTTTAGGAATGGCCGGTGGTGTCACCGATAAAGGTGATAATACTTTTATTCAGTTGATCCGTAATGGACAAACTTATGATTTGAATACTATCGCGCTGGAAAAAGCAGGCTATTCACTACATAAACTTTTAGTTCAGCCAAATGATACGATTTATGTCACTAATCGAGAAAATCAAAAAATTTATGTGATGGGTGAGTCAGGTAAAAATCAGGCTCTACCGATGCGTGATCAGGGTATGACCCTCAGTGATGCTTTAGGAGAGAGCTTAGGAATTAATCCTCTTTCTGCCAGCGCCAGCCGGATTTATGTGCTCCGCACCAATGCACAAGATCGCCGTACCGAACTGTATCACCTCAATTTATCAAGTCTGGGCGATTTTGGTCTAGCCAATCAGTTTAAACTACGTAGTAATGATATAGTCTATGTCGACGCGACTGGTTTGACGCGCTGGCAACGTATTGTTAACCAGATTATTCCGTTCTCAAATGCCTTATATACTATAGATCGTTTGGGACAATAATTAAAATGGAGATTCAAACAGTTCTGGTGGTTTGTGTGGGCAATATTTGCCGTAGCCCCATGGCTGAGTATATGCTTAAACAGCAACACCCTAACCTGCAGATTGAATCTGCGGGTATTTCTGGGCTGATTGGGCATCCGGCCGATGACAAAGCACAGTTGTGTATGCAACGTTTAAATATCGATATGAGTGCACATATTGCCAGAAAACTCAATGCAGAACAGCTTAAACAGGCAGACCTGATTTTAGTGATGAGTCATAATCAGCAAAAACATATCGAGCAAACATGGCCATTTGCAAAAGGGAAAATATTTCGCCTGGGACATTGGCAAAATAAAAATGTACCTGACCCCTACCAACACGATCAGGCTTTTTTTGATAATACCTGTCAGCTGCTTCTACAGTGCGTAGCTGACTGGAAAAATTATATTTAACTTTTTTAGATTAAGATTATGAGCCAAACTACCAATACTGAAGATACAATTGACCTAAAAGAGCTGTTCTTTGCTTTGATTGCCCAATGGAAGCTCGTTGCGCTGTGTATTATTCTCAGCTTGGTGCTTGCTTTGCTTTACTTGCGTGTAACCCCAAATACTTATTCAGTCGATGCACTGGTTCAAGTAGAAGATAAAAAAGGGGCATCTGCTGCTTTACTCGGCGACCTCTCTCAAGTGATTGATCAGAAATCGCCAGCGCAGTCAGAAATTGAAATCTTAAAGTCACGTCTGGTACTTGGCTCAGTGATTCAGGCCCTGCATCTGGACCTGAGTATTTCTAGTCCTGAAGATACTTTTTCGCATCGTTTATTTAATAAAGCAGCTTATGCCACTGAATATAACCCTAAGGCAGTTACTTTTCATGACGAAAAAAAATCTTTTGACATCCAACATTTTGATATTCCAAGTAACTACTTGGATAAAACACTAAGCTTAAGTTTTAAAGACCAAAGTTTTAGCTTAATGGACCCGGCAAATGAAGAAGTAATCTTAACAGCGCCTTTGAATAAGTTAAATCAAATCAGTACCCGTTATGGTGTCTGGAAAATTGCGATTTTTACTAAAGACACCTTTGATATACATTATCTGATCCAGAAGAGCTCTCTACCTGCAGCAGTTCAAACTCTTAATGCCAACTATTCAGTAGCAGAAAAAGGTAAGCTTACTGGTATTTTAGGCTTAAATTATCAAGGACAGGATAAAGAGCATATTACTAAGGTTTTGAATGCAGTTTTGGCGGCGTATAGCGCACAAAATGTCGAACGCCGTTCAGCTGAGACGGCTCAAACCTTAAAATTTCTGGATGAACAACTACCAGAGTTAAAAAAGCAACTAGATGATGCAGAACGGCTATTTAACAAGTTCCGTCAACAATACAATACCGTTGATGTGACTAAAGAGTCTGAACTGTATTTAACCCAAAGTATTACGCTTGAAACTAAAAAAATTGAGTTACAACAGCAACAGGCAGATCTGGCAGCCAAATATACGGCTGAACATCCTGCTATACGTGAAATCAATGCACAGATTGCAGCATTAAACAAACAAATTACGGCACTGAATGATACCTTAAAGCAATTGCCTGATGTTCAACGTCAATACTTGCAGCTATATCGTGAAGTTGAAGTCAAAACTCAGCTATATACTGCATTATTAAATACGTACCAGCAGTTGCGTATCGCCAAAGCTGGCGAAATTGGTAATGTGCGTATCGTGGATACCGCAGTTGAACCTGTACAACCGATTAAACCGAAAAAACTGCTAATTTTAATACTTTCAATCTTCCTCGGTGGTTTTTTAGGGACTTTAATTGCATTGTTACGTAATATGCTTCGCACAGGTGTAAAAGATTCAACCCAAATTGAACAAGCCTTCGATCTGCCTGTATATGCCACCGTGCCGCGTTCACCTGTTCAAGAAACCCGTATGAGTATCTTGAAGAAAAAGAAATCGATTCCTATTCTTGCAGTTAAACATAATGATGATATTGCGGTAGAAAGTTTACGGAGTATTCGGACCGCGATTCATTTTGCATTATCAAATGCTAAAAACAATATCATCATGATTGCAGGTCCTTCACCCGAAGTCGGTAAATCATTTATTTCCACCAATTTAGCCACCATCCTTGCGCAGAGCAATAAAAAGGTATTGCTAATTGATGCCGATATGCGTCGCGGTTATATACATAAATATTTTAATTTAGAGGTTAAACCTGGCCTAGCGGAATACTTGAGCAATTTAGCTGATTTGAACCAAGTCGTCCGTCAAACCGATGTAGCTGGACTCAGTGTGATTGCACGTGGTAAAAATCCAACCAATCCATCTGAAATGTTGAGTTCAGAACAGTTTAAAGCCTTGATGGAACAGTTGAGCCAGCAATACGACCATATCATTATTGATACGCCACCAATCCTGGCAGTAACCGATGGTATTATTATTTCGCAATATGCGGGTGTGAATTTACTGGTTGCACGTTATGCCAAATCACAAATGAAAGAGCTTGAGCTGAGCCTGAACCGTTTTGAACAGGCGAATGTGAAAGTGAATGGCTTCATCCTGAATGACATTCAACGTTCTAGTGCGGGTTACGGCTATGGTTATAACTATTCTTATGCTTATAAAGCCAATAAAGATGACTAAGCAAACTTTAAATTGATTGTTAAAAAACCAGATCCCGTGATCTGGTTTTTTTATGCTTAAACACATAAATCTTATAAAAAACCCACGCATTTTTGCGCTTAATTATTCAATGCCTCAGCTTAGACATGCTAAGATCATTGCCATATTTTTTATTCCAATCTCACTTTGGGACATCTCATGAGTAAAGCTTTACCTTTCGTTGTCGCAGCCGTATTAGGCGGTGCAGCACTCGTTCCTGTCTATTATGCAACTCAACACCCAGCGACTGAACTTGGGGCAAAAGCTGATAAAAATGCAGCGCCTGTCGCGAAAATCAGTTATGCACTCGGCTACGAAGTGGCTAAGCAAACACCACCAGAATTAGAAACCAGTGCATTTATTACAGGTTTCCGTGATGCCCATGCACAAAAACCTGCTGCATATACAGAAGAAGAGTTACAGGCAGCCTATGTAGAATTCCAGAAGCAGCTGCAACAAAAGCAAATGGATGAAACGAAAAAAGTTGAAGCAACCAATAGCAGCTTCCTGGCAGAAAATGCCAAGAAAGAAGGCGTGAAAACCACCGCTTCTGGCCTGCAATACAAAATCACCAAAGAAGGTACAGGCAAGCAACCGACTGCAAGCTCTACCGTGAAAGTTCACTACAAAGGTCAGCTTCCAGACGGTAAAGTGTTTGACAGTTCTTATGACCGTGGTGAGCCAATTGAATTCCCACTGAACCAGGTTATTCCTGGTTGGACTGAAGGCCTACAGCTGATGAAAGAAGGCGGCAAGGCAACGCTTTATATTCCTGCCAACCTCGGTTACGGTGAACAGGGTGTGCCTGGTTCAATTCCACCAAATAGCCCATTGGTATTTGACGTAGAATTAATCGCTGTAAAATAAATAATTTAAGGAGGGCCGGTGCTCTCCTTTATTTTTTTGGAAGATAGAATGAAAAAATTAGGCCTGATTTTAATTGCCTCAACCATCGGAACGGTTCAAGCAGCACCCATTTCCACAAAGAGTCCACAAAAAGATCAACTCGGCTATAGCTACGGTTATCTGATGGGTCGAGGAAATGCCGAAACACTCAAAGATTTAAATATCGAGACCTTTGTACAAGGCTTACAGGAAGCCATGCAGGGTAAAGCCGCCTCTTTAACCGATGAAGAAATGGCCAATGTGCTGAATCAATATAAAAAGCGTCTGGAAGCCAAGCAACTGGTTGAGTTTCAGGAACAGGCCCAAAAAAATGATCAATCCGGCAAAGCGTTTTTAGCGGAAAACGGCAAAAAAGCCGATATCGTGACCACCAAGTCAGGCTTACAATATCAAGTGCTCCAAGCTGGTAAGGGAAAATCGCCCAAAGCCACCTCTACCGTTAAAGTGAATTATGAAGGCCGTTTGCTGGATGGTACCGTATTTGATAGTTCAATTGCCCGTAATCATCCTGTAGAGTTCAAACTGAACCAGGTGATTGCAGGCTGGACAGAAGGTGTGCAAACCATGAGGGAAGGCGGTAAGAGTCGCTTCTTTATTCCAGCCAATCTTGCTTATGGCGATGTCGGTTCAGGTGATGCGATCGGGCCGAACAGTACTTTAATTTTTGATATTGAATTACTGGAAGTGAAATAATAAAAAACCCTCCATGTTGGAGGGTTTAATTTTTCAAATGACCTATGCTTTTAAATGTCTCGGTCTAAATCCTGTCACCAGCAATCCGATTAGGTAAGCAACTACCCCCATCACACATAAACCGATCACTTCTGCAATACGCAGCCATTGCGAGACCTCTCCCTGATACCAGGTTAAGCCATACCACAATGCCGCAATCATCGCGATATTGGCAATTGCATATTGAATCGCCAGTTTTTTCCAATGCGCGCCAAAACGGAAAATATTACGTTTATGCAGATAGAAATACAGCATGCCCGCATTCACCAAAGCAGAGCCAGAAGAGGCTAAAGCCAAAGCCATATGTTCCGCCTGCCAGTCGATGAGCTTAAAGAAGCCAATAAACACCACGTTGAGAATGGCATTGGCCGCAACCGCCATTAAACCCACCCGAACAGGCGTTTTGGTATCTTGCTGTGCATAGAAGCCCGGGGCAAATACTTTGATCAGCATAAACGAGATTACCCCTGCACTCATACATTGCAGTGCCAACGCGGTCATCTTGGTGTCTTCCCAAGTAAACTCACCGCGTTGGAATAGCGCTTGAATGATCGGCGTCGACAACATAAATAAGGCAATACTGGCAGGGATCCCGACCAGCATGATGACCTTGGCGGCCCAATCAATCATACTTCTAAATTTGGTTTGGTCCTGTTCAGCATGGCGCGCAGACAATGACGGTAAAATCACGGTACCAATCGCGACACCAATCAATCCCAAGGGTAACTCGGTCATCCGCTCGGCACTGTATAACCATGAAACTGAACCATCCTGCATAAAGGAAGCCCAAATGGTATTCAGCAACAGGTTAATCTGGGTGACCGATACACCAAATAAAGCAGGTAACATCAGCTTTAGGATGCGATCCACACCTTCGTGTTTGAAATCCACTTTAGGGGGAATCAGCAAATTTTTCTTCCATAATTCCGGAATCTGAATCGCTAGCTGCAGAACTCCTGCGGCAACCACCGCCCAACCCAATGCCATAATCGGCTCAGCCATATACGGCGTCAACCACCACGCCCCAGCAATCATTGCCACATTGAGCAAGACCGGAGAAAACGCAGGTGAAGCAAAAGAACCATAACTGTTGAGAATACTGCTGGCAAAGGCCGTCAAGGACATAAACATCAGATAAGGAATGGTCAGGCGGAACATATCGACCGCGAGCTCAAACTTCTCTGGGTCGTTATGGAAACCCGGCGCATAGAGATAAATAATCGCAGGCGCAGCCACCATCGCAACAAAGGTCAGTAAGGACATAGCCGTGAGCAAACAGCCAAATACCCGACTAATGAGAATCTGCACTTCAGCATGAGCGCGGCTGGTTTTATATTCGGTTAAAACCGGAATAAAGGCTTGAGAAAAAGCCCCTTCTGCGAATAAGCGCCTAAAAAAGTTGGGAATACGAAAGGCAACAACGAAGGTATCGAAGTCCTTACCCGCACCAAATACATTGAGCAGTACCACATCACGTACCAACCCCAACACCCGGGATAACATTGTCATTGCACTGACAATTACAGTCGATCGCCACAATGCCATCGCACTCACCTACGGCTTATCTTTTAAAAAGCGTTATTGTAATGAAAGTCCTGATGGATTTCGTTGTGAAATTATAAATCTATCGATGTTTTTTCGGCTAACTTGTGTTGAGCAAGCAAATTCCGGAACAATGGCCAATCAAAATACTCACCTGGATCGGTTTTGCGTTTGGGCGCAATGTCAGAATGCCCTGCAAGATGATTCTGAATTTTTGGATAAGCCTGCTGTAAGGTGCTGACCACTTCAACCAGAGACTGGTATTGTTCGGGCTCAAAGGGTAAATCATCACTCCCCTCCAGTTCGATCCCGATCGAATAATCATTACATTCTTTCTGCGCAAGATAGCTTGAACGACCTGCATGCCAGGAACGCTCATTAAAGTTCACAAACTGAATCACTTCACCTGTGCGCAAAATCAGCAGGTGTGCCGAGACCTGCATCCCTTCAATAATCTGAAAATAAGGATGGAGCGACCAGTCCAGCTGGTTCTGAAAAAATTGCTGAATATAGCCCCCACCAAACTGGGAAGGCGGCAAACTGATATTGTGAATGACGATCAGTTGAATATCGGTTCCGGCAGGCCGTGCATTAAAATTAGGCGAGGCAATCTGGGTCGCCCCCACCAATACGCCCTCTTGTACTTGAGCAAATCTAGCGTGTTGCATTGTGACTCGAATCAGCAATTTAATCTGTATAGACGCCATTCTGCCATGCTTTCTCCAGAATAATCGAGATGAAATACTTATTTTTTATGAGGAGAGTGCTAATATAATGCACACGTTTTTTAGTCAAACATACACTGGAACTGGTATGAGTATTCCTCAATCTTTGCTTGAACAATCTATTCAAATCAATATTCAACAAGCATTACAGGAAGATATTGGGGATGGCGATATTACCGCCATGCTTACACCAGTCGATGAGCAAGCCACTGCGACCATTATTAGCCGTGAAGAGATGGTCTTGGCTGGTCAGCCTTGGGTGAATGCCTTGATCCAAGCCTATGACAACAGCGTGCAAGTGACTTGGTTAAAGCAAGAAGGTGACGTTGTTGCGGCAAATGAAGCGTTCCTCAAACTCGCTGGTTCAGCGCGCAGCTTACTCACAGTAGAGCGTCCAGCTTTAAATTTTATCCAAACCATGTCTGCGGTTGCGACTAAAACTGCAAATTACGTTAAACAGCTCGATGGTTTACATACCAAACTGCTCGATACCCGTAAAACCTTACCTGGCCTGCGTATTGCACAAAAATATGCGGTAGCCATCGGTGGCGGACAAAATCACCGCTTAGGTTTATTTGATGCATTCCTGATTAAAGAAAATCATATTATGGCTGCGGGCGGCATTGCCCAGGCCATCACCAAAGCCCACGAAATCGCACCAGGCAAACCGGTCGAAGTCGAAGTGGAAACTTGGGATGAGTTAAATCAGGCACTGGAAGCAGGGGCTGATATCGTGATGCTAGATAACTTTAGTCAGCAACAGATGATTGATGCGGTGAAACATGTGGCAGGTCGCTGCAAGCTAGAAGCATCGGGCAATATCACTATTGAAAATTTACGTGAAGTGGCGACCACTGGCGTGGATTACATTTCAATGGGTGTATTGACCAAAGATGTAACAGCGGTTGATTTATCGATGCGTTTTAACGCTTAAGCCTGATCGGTCTCTTTGTTTTGAGACTCATGCTTTTGGGAAACCAAAATTTCTGTGTTCTTAGCGACTTCTGTCGTTTCAACTTGCCACGCTGATTTGGCTTCGGTCGAATCAGTGGGGCGTGGATCTGCCGCCATTAAAACAAAAGTTACTGCGGTGAGTAACACCAAAAATACCTGTAACATGCTTTCCCTTCAATGTGTTTGTTTCAATTTGCCTCAATCTAGCAAATTTAAATGAGTCAAATCAGTGGGCTGTGTTACAGGCATGTAAACTCTCGGTAATGTTGTGTTGACGATGCTGGCTTTATGTCTGCTTTCCTTTCTTGCTGTGTAAGCCGACAATGCTCAGCACCATGACTGATTAAAATAATAATGATGGACAGCATATTTGAGGCTTTATTCCACTTACTTTTTAAGTTGTTCCGCTTTGTATTTATGAATGTGATCTTTGAGATTCTGTTTGAAGGATTGATCCGTAGTATCGGTTATGCGGTTGTCCGCTGTTATCGTCTCGGACAGCGGGTGGATTTTGACAGTACTGAAGTATGTGTAGCGGGTTTTCTTAGTGTGTCGCTGCTGATCGCACTCTGTCTTTACTTTTTATTACGCTAATCGAATCTAAAAAGCAGCCTAAGTGCTCACCTAGACTGCTTTTTCTGATCTCCTCCAATAATTTATAACTCCATAAAGCCCATATACGGATCAGAAATCGAGTCTTCATTGGTTTCAATACGCCCAGCAAAACGACGGCGATAGCTCGGATCATTTTCAATGGTGACGGTAAAATCATACCAGCCGCCGAACTCGCTCATATCCCAGCTCAGTTCCTGTTCAGCCGCAGCCGTTTCAATGTGCCAAGTCTTATTCGGCAAATAGGCATTGGCTTTGACCAGCAATTTTGCAGTCTGCCCCGCATCATTACGTACTTTCAGGAACAGTTTGGGATCACATTCTTCCATACAGACCCGGATTTCTGGCAATGCCTGAATTTGTGCGAGCTGTGTCAGGTCACCGCTAAAGCTACGATGAAAACCATTGGGTCCCAATACCCACAAATCATACTGATTGTCCTTGCTTTGCCAAATATCATCCAGCTGCTTGCCTGCCTCCACCATATAACGGCGCGGTACCGCATCCAGATTCAATTTATCATAGACATGAAATACGGCTGCATGTGTCCCAGTATTAGAGAACATCAGTTTGACTGTTTTCGCGCTGCTATCCACTTTGGCACTGGTGTGCAAAATATATGGCAAGGCACGCGATGGTCGGATACCCAGTTCCTGAACAGGATAAGTCTGGCTGTCTGGACGGCTGACTTGCGCTAATTGCTCCTGTGCTTTACGAATCGCATCCGCATCGGCTTTACTCTTCTTACCTGCCAGATCTGGCATAGGCAGTAAATTCGGAGTCTTAAAGTTAAAGGCCGAGGTTAAATCACCACATACGGCACGACGATAAGGACTGATATTCGGTTCCTGTACCCCAAAGCACTGTTCTAGGAAGCGAATTACGGAGGAGTGGTCAAACACCTGTGAGTTGACCCAGCCGCCACGACTCCATGGCGAAATGATATACATCGGCACACGGATTCCTGGCCCATAGACCCCGACCCCATTACTGACCTCTGGATTGGTAAAATTCGGTTGGCCACTGGATGCCTTGGCATGTGTTGCATACTCATAGGACATCTGTTCCTTGCTTAAGGTCGATTTGCCATAGACCTCACCGGATATATCCATTGAAGGTGCACTTGGTGAAGGTACATGGTCAAAGAAGCCATCATTTTCATCGAAGTTAATCAGGAAAACCGTCTGGCTCCAGAGTTCCGGACGCTCTGTAAGTGCATTGAGGACTTCCTGAATATACCATGCGCCTTGCACAGGGCTTGAAGGACCCGGATGTTCACTATAGGTTGCAGGGGCCACCAGCCAGCTCACCTGCGGTAACTGCCCTTTGGCAATATCGTCTTTAAATGAACCAAGGAAACCGCCATCTGGCATGGTATTGGCAATCCCTTTATACAAGGGTTGTCTGGCATCAATGGCTGGGTCATAAGCTGGGCAAATGGTGGTGTTATTCACGGGTTTGCCAGATAATTCATTGGCACGGCGATACTTTTTAAAACCAGCCAAGGGATTATCGGTAAAGTTATCCGGCATGTTTTGATAGACTTTCCAGCTGACGCCTGCTTGCTGTAGACGTTCAGGATAAGTGGTCCAGTCATAACCGGTGAGAGATGACCCAATCGAGTCCAGATCATTGACCACGCTGGCAACATTGGCCCCGGTTGGACCATTGGTTCCCGTCCAGATAAACATACGGTTGGAGTTGGTTCCGGTGTGCATGGCGCAGTGATACGCATCACACAGAGTAAAGGCATTGGCTAAGGCAAACTGGAACTCCACTTCCTGTTGTTTGTAATAGCCCATCGATTGTGGTTGCTTGTATTGCACCCATTTCCCCATCCGGCCATGATCCCAGGCATATTGCCCATCGGTCCATGAATGCGGTGTACCACTGACCCGCTGCGCATTGCCGCGGCTGCTGTCCAGGTGATACGGATAGACCTTGTTCTTTTTGGCATCGTACTGTTCCCAGACTTTACGACCTTCACTTAAAGGAATGGTGAAACGGTCGCCAAATCCACGTACCCCTTTCAAGGTACCAAAATAATTATCAAAAGAGCGATTTTCCTGAGTCAGGATCACCACGTGTTTCACATCTTTGATGGTGCCGGTTTCGACCTTGGCATCAATTGCCAGTGCCTTTTGAATACTCATTGGAAAACTGGTCAGCGCTGCAGTCCCAAATAGTGCCTTAGTCGAATTTAATAAAAAGTCACGACGATTCATTTTATTCATTTCCTTATTGTTATTCTTTAAGGGGCGCAATGCATCTTGCAGCTTGAGGTAGGTGGCTTCGGCTCTGGCTGAGCGTTATTGTTATCGCCACTATCGCTATCGTTACAGGCACTGAGTAACAGGCAGCTCCCAGCAAGTAAGGCTAAAAAGAAATTTCGCATTTGACGATCCGTTCAATATCAGTGCAGATAGTCAATACAATCTAAATGACAGTTCGATGATGATTTGATCGCAGTTTGATGACAAAAAACAGATAAAAAAAAGGCGGTCTAAACACACCAGACCGCCCGCACTATCAACTGGAACTTACCAACCGAGTGCCTGCTGTTGCTTCTGAATCAATTCCATGATTCCTTTTTCTGCAAGCTCTAACATGGCATTGCACTGCTGGCGGGTAAACGGCTTGTCTTCTGCCGTGCCCTGAATTTCAATAAATTCACCCGCCTGTGTCATCACCACGTTCAAATCCGTTTGGCAATTTGAATCTTCTTCGTAGCATAGATCGAGGAGCACTTCGTCCTGATACATGCCCACTGAAATTGCTGCCACCAGACCTTTTAATGGGTCCTGTTTAATTTTCTTGTTGCTGAGCAATACATTCATAGCATCTACCAAAGCCACTGCTGCACCGGTGATTGCCGCAGTACGGGTACCGCCATCGGCCTGAATCACATCACAATCGATGGTAATGGTGTTCTCACCTAACTTCTTCAAGTCCACCATGGCACGTAAACTACGGCCAATCAGACGCTGGATTTCCTGAGTACGACCGGTTTGTTTACCACGCGCCGCTTCACGATCACTACGGGTATGGGTTGAGCGTGGCAACATGCCATATTCAGCAGTTACCCAGCCTTGACCCTGACCTTTCAGGAAGCGTGGTACCGAGTTATCAATACTCGCCGTACACAACACTTTAGTATGACCAAACTCAACCAAAACTGAGCCTTCTGCGTAACGGGTATAGTTACGGGTAATTTTTACCTCACGTAATTGGTCTAATGCTCTTTGGTCAATACGCATAACGATTCCTTAAAACTATGGCTCAAATATCATTGCGCCATAGTATAGCTCAATTACACGTGCTTTCAGTTTTACTTATTCGTTACAATTCACCCAATTAAGCAAACTTAAACTTTGACTTAAGGGTGCTCCAACCTTGTGCCAGTTGCGCAGAGAAGTCATTCGGCAATGAACATTTGGCCAAACGCACCCACACGGTCCAGAACTGCTTCATAAAGTTGGCTTCGTTATAATTCACGCCATATTCGGCACATAATGCCCTGATTTGTGGTGCCACCTGTTCATAACGATTGGCAGGCATATCCGGAAATAAATGATGCTCGATCTGATGGCTTAAATTACCGCTCATGAAGTGCATCCACTTCCCGCCGGTGAAGTTACTCGAACCACGAATCTGGCGCAGATACCACTGCGCCTTGGTCTCGTTCTCGGTATTGTCCGCTTCGAAGGTCTCGGCATCTTCAGTAAAGTGACCATTAAAAATCACAGCTGATGACCACAGGTTCCGGATAATATTGGCTACGGCATTACCCGCCAATACTGGAATAAAGTTGACAGTGGCAATAGCCGGGAAGAATACATAATCTTTCAGCACCTGGCGTCTGGCTTTTTTACGGAACTCCGCCGCATCTGCCCAGACCTGTTTCCAGGTTTTGGTTTTATACACCAGTGCATCTTCCAGATGCAGGTTTTGTACCCCCACATACCACTGGAAAAAGAACATTAACTGTAAGGCCAACGGAATATTGGCCAAATGGCGTACTTCCCATTTCTGGTCTTCTGTGACACGTAAAATGCCATAACCCACATCATGATCTTTACCGACAATATTGGTATAGGTATGGTGCATATAGTTATGGGTATAGCGCCAGTCATTGCCTGAACAGGTATTGTCCCAGTCGTAATCTTCACCACGTAAACTTGGATCATTGAGCCAGTCAAACTGTCCATGCATCACGTTATGGCCCAGCTCCATATTCTCGACGATCTTAGACACACCCAGCATGGCGGTTCCCAGTAACCATACCGGTGGAATCCAGCCACCGAACATCAGCATGCCACGCGATGCGATTTCGGTATAACGCACGAAATTACGCACTTTATAAATATATTTTGAATCCTGCTCACCGAGGTTTTGCATCACTTCCAGTCGGATTTGCTCGACACGGCGACCAAACTCTTCAACCTGTTCAGGGGTTAAATGCGCTGACTTGGATACGTTTTTAAATTCTAATGCCATATTCATTGTGCTGATCCTCAAATATCTTTGTTTTTATAGGTCAATGGTAACTGGGCTCAGTGCCTGGCTCACACATAACTTGATTGGACGATTCGGTTGATCATCAATTTCACCCGTGAGCAGGTTCTGGGTTACGCCGCTGACTTTGGTACAGCTACAACGGTTACACACACCCATGCGGCAACCATGTTGTGGTCGTAAGCCCGCTTGCTCTGCACTGCTCAACAGATTGGTGGTGGCAATAAAATTCTGTTGTGCACGACGGAAGCTAACCGGTTGAGCTTCACTGGAGTGCTCGACTTGTACAGGTTGGAAAAACTCTTGATGAAAGTTTTCCGCTGCCGCATGCTCGGTATAAATCTGTTGCGCCTGTTTCATCATGCTGTGGTGACCACAGGCATAGGCTTGCATTTGTTTAAAATTCGGGACTAACTTTTCTAACAATGCTACATCTAAATGCTGTTTTTGCTGTGCCGTATTAAAGAAGTGATAGTGCAACTGTGGATATTGCTCAGCCAAAGCCAAGATGTCCTGATGCAATACTTCAGCACGGTTAAAATACAGCACATGCACGTGTTCAAGCTGCTGTTGCAACGCTTGTTTTAATAAAGCATAAATCGCGGTAATGCCTGAACCTGAAGCAATCAGTAATGCAGGTTGCTGACCTTGATGTAAGACGAAATCACCTTGTGGCTGAGAGATCTCGAAACTGTCTCCAACACGCAATTGTTGTGCTGCTTTAGACACCACACCTTGCACTTTAATGCCTAGACGGATTTCGCCTTGCTGCGTAACTTCAATAATCGAATAACTACGTTGCTGATAGACCCCGTTAATCATCAGGGTAATCAAAACGCTTTGACCGGCTTTCACCTGGCGAACATCAAAATGATGATTGGGCTTTAAGCTGAGGGAAACCATATCTTCGCTCAGCGGCTGCACAGCAGTGACTTGCGCAAGAATGCGTTTCCAAGCGAAGGTTGGTTTGATCTTTTGCAAGATAAAATCAACGAAATCTTCTCGAATCCAATGTGGCTGATAACTTAACTCTGCGTTCATACGTTCCTCGTTTTGTATCTGGCTATTTATTTTGAGTGAACAAATGTTCATGTAGTGAACATATGTACACTATATTTATTTGTGTTCACTGAGTCAACACTTGTTCACTAATTTTTTGAATATTTTTTATACGTGTTATAAGCCACTCAAAATACGGGGAAAATAAAGCACTTTTTTCAGATACGACGGGTAATTTGCATACCTGTTGCATCCATAAAGATCAAAAACATCTGTATTTAGCAATGTACGAAGACTAAAAAGTTTCCGTTTTTTTTGCTAGACTCTTTGGTATGGTTTTAATGGATCTTATTCATGTCGATTAGAGATGAACGAAAACAACAGAGTCGACAGGCTTTACTGGATGCAGCCCTCCACCTCAGCACTGCTGGGCGCTCATTCAGTAGTATTAGCTTGCGTGAAGTTGCACGTGAAGTTGGTTTGGTTCCAACGGCGTTTTATCGTCATTTTCAGGACATGGATGCGCTCGGACAAGAGCTGGTCGATCAGGTTTCCTTGCATTTAAAAAGCCTGATTCATCAATTGGGCCAAAGTTATCTGTTACACAGTGGTTCGGCCAAAACCCGGACCAGCATTGAATTATTTGTACAGGCGGTTAATCACAGCCCGCAACAATGGCAATTTATGATTGCGGAGCGTTGGGGCGGATCTGAAACGGTACGTATTGCTATCGCACGTGAAATTGAATTTCTGATCGAAGATCTGGCGATTGACCTGTGCAAGCTAGAAACCTTCAAACACATCAAGGAAGCCAAGCATTTGCAGGTGCTTTCGACCATCCTGATTAATATGTCATTTACCTGGGCCATGACCTGGATCAATCTGCCAAAACAATACACGATCGATCATTTACTCGAACAGCAAAATCTGTTTATTGACAATGCCGCGACCCAAGTGCGCTTATTATTCAGTGGGATTTCCAACTGGGAACCCCAAAACGCTTGATCATATCCAAACCAAAGTTTGATATATAAAAGCATTGCTTCGCGTTATGATGCATTGGACACTAATGCAAATGCAGTGTAGAACACTATGAGGAGCTTATAAGCATCATGAATCCAGATCGTCATACTCAGTTCTTAATTCGTAAAGAAAAAATCTTGCAGGTTGCAGAAAAGCTGTTATTAGAAAACAACCAAGAAATGACCCTCGATGAACTGGTTGCTGAACTGGATATTGCCAAAGGCACCCTATATAAACATTTCCGTAGTAAAAATGAGTTACTGCTGGAACTGATTATCCAGAATGAAAAAGAAATCTTAAAAATTTCAGATAAATACAATACGGATGTCAAAGAGTATGCACCACGTTACATGCTCTATCACCTTACTTCACCAAGCCGTACCATTCTGCTGCATCAGTTAGAAGAACATCTGACCATGACCGAATCCAAGTTAAAGCATCTGTTTGATGAGCTTTACTCGATCCGTCAACAACGTATTGTGTCGTTAAAAGACATGACTGAAAAATATTTAAAATCACAGAATTACGATATGTCGATCCGTGATTATTTGTCTTATATCTGGTCACTGACCTATGGTGCGGCCTTATTGTTGAACTCAAGCTACTACCAGCGTTCGATCGGTTCACGTGAGAAATTGATTAATCTGTATGTCAATCAGGCCTTGTCGCTGCCCACCCAGAAAGTCCAGATTGATTTAAAAGACTTTCAGCTGGAACAAGACTAAATAAAAAAGGACTGTCGCGGCAGTCCTTTTTTTAAATATGTAAATGCATTAATTATTTGGCTTTACGTTCTTTTTCTAACAGGTAATTGACTACTTGAGTGACTTTACCATCTTCACCCTGAACCACATACTTACCATTTACCACCACGGCAGGAACACCCGTCAACTGGTACTGCTGTGCCAGTTTATTTGATTCGGCAATTTTTGCAGAGATCGGGAAAGAGTTAAACATGCTGTTAAACTTCTGCTCAGGTACACCGTAACGGGCAAAGAATTTTGCCTGAGAAGCCTGGTCAAAGATCTGCTGGCCACCTTCATGAATCGCATGGAACAGTGGAATATGTGTCTTTTTACGCACACCTAATGCTTCAGAAACATAATAACCACGCGCGCCTTGTTCCCAGACCTTATTCATTGCCGCCGGTGTACGAAGGAAATAGACGTCTTTTGGAATTTGTTTTAACCATGCCTGCATATGCGGTTCAAGCTTGAAGCAGTGCGGGCAACCATACCAGAAGAATTCACGCACTTCGAGCTGGCCGGCTGGTGCAACCGTTTTACCTGGATTTGCAATCACGGTATAGTCCTTACCAGCCACAAAATCAGCTGCCACGGCATTCATTGAAAATGCTAATGCAGCCACACTCAAACCACTTAATACTAACTTTTTCATTGACTTTGCTTTTCCTCTAAGCATTTTTCGTAAGTTTATATGCTAAATATAAAACAAACACGAGCAATTCGTTTTGCTTCTGTGAAGTTTTTTATTGGATTTATCGCTTTTTTTGCCAGAATCGCTACACTAAGCTAAATTCAGACTCAAAACATTCTCTGAAATTAGATACTCGACAACGTCATCTGCAACCTGAGCGAACCAAAGCATTAAAGCTTTGGTGTAGCGCAAGACAAGCGAAGTGCGTAGTTTTTTTTCAAGCATAGCTTTCACCTTGCGGTACGGCAAAGATTATTAATCTTTGCTATTCGTCCCTCAGGTTTTGCAGATGACAATGGTTTTGCCTACTTTTCCCGAAATGAGAAACAACGTTTCGTAAGGTAGGTCGAACCGAAGGTCTATCCTGAAATAAGATGAAAACTCGGCAAGACTCTGCTTGGTTTAATGTTTTAACTAAGGATTTGATCATCATTACAACTCCATAAAATATTGATAGAGGCTCTTCCATGTCGCAATTGAATGTTGACCCGCAAGAAATCGCAAAATTTGAAGCATTGGCTGCCAAATGGTGGGATCAACATTCTGAATTCCGCCCGCTCCATCAAATCAACCCTTTACGTCTAAACTGGGTGGATGAACGCGTGGGCGGCCTAGCAGGCAAGAAAGTCCTTGATGTCGGCTGTGGTGGCGGGATTCTGGCAGAAAGCATGGCACGTCGTGGTGCCGATGTTGTGGGCATTGATATGGGCGAAGCGCCGCTTGCCGTGGCGCGTTTGCATGCCCAGCAGGACAATGTTGAAAATATTGAATACCGTCAGATTCCAGTCGAGCAACTGGCGCAGGAACAGGCCGGTCAATATGATGTAGTAACCTGTATGGAAATGATGGAACATGTACCAGACCCTGCTTCAATCGTCAAAGCCTGCCAGGCTTTGGTTAAGCCAGGCGGTCATGTATTCTTCTCGACCATTAACCGTAATCCGAAATCATATTTATTTGCCATTATCGGTGCGGAATACGTGCTTCGTTTACTGCCAAAAGGCACGCATGACTATCATAAATTCATTCGCCCTTCAGAAATGGCACATGATATCCGCAATGCAGGTCTCACCCTCAAAGAAATGACCGGTTTACATTACAACCCGATCACCAAACATTACTGGTTAGCGCCAAATGTTGACGTGAATTATATGGTTCATACCACAAATACAGGTGCGTGATGAAAGCTGTTTTATTTGATCTTGATGGTACGCTGATCGATACCGCTGCCGACTTTATCCGTATCATTCAGCAAATGTGCCGTGATGAGCAGCGCCCTGTGGTGGATGCCGCAACCATTCGCACGCAGGTGTCTGAAGGCGCACGTGCCATGGTGAAACTGGTCTATCCCGAATTAGAGATTACCGATCCTGTATTTTTAGGACATCGCCAGCGCTTTTTAGATGTCTATGGTGACAATATTGTAGTCGACACCAACCTGTTTGAAGGCATGTATCCTTTACTGGAAGAACTGGAAGCCCACGATATCCCGTGGGGTATTGTGACCAATAAGCCTCGTGGCTTAAGTGAGCTTTTACTCGCGGCCTTAAACCTGACCGATCGTTGCGCTGTGCTGGTTTGCCCGGAAGATGTCAGCCACACCAAACCCGATCCGGAACCGATGTATCTGGCGGCTAAAAAGCTTAATCTTGATGCCAAAGACATCATTTATGTCGGCGATCATCCACGTGATATTGATGCAGGCCGTAATGCAGACATGTATACCATTCTGGCTGCTTATGGTTATTTGCCTGTAGAAACACGTGATGATCTGGCGGCCTGGCAGGCCGATGCCATTATTCACACCATCCCCGAATTACACCAGCTGCTCAAACAGAAAATCACTGTTTTGTCAGAAAATCAGGGTATGATGGGTTAATTATTAACGATAAAAACAGGAGGCATAACAATGAAATATTCAGAATATCAACCTCGTCCAGATTTGCTGAAAGACCGTATTATCCTGATCACTGGTGCTGGTGATGGTATTGGACGTGCTGCTGCGATGAGTTATGCCCTTCATGGTGCAACCGTTGTATTACACGGCCGTACCCTGAATAAACTTGAAGTGATCTATGACGAAATTGAAGGTTTGGGTGCGCCTCAACCTGCAATCTTACCTTTGCAGCTTTCCACTGCTTCAACGCATGACTACGAGCTTCTGGTCAATACGCTGGAACAGCAATTCGGCCGCCTTGATGGTATCTTGCATAACGCAGGCATGCTCGGTGACCGTGTTGAACTGGCAGAATATCCGGTCGATGTCTGGGATGATGTCATGGCAGTCAATTTACGTGCGCCTTTTGCCCTTACCCAGGCCTTATTACCGTTGCTACAGAAATCTGAACACGCCTCTGTGGTATTTACCAGTTCCAGTGTCGGCCGTGAAGCCCGTGCCTTATGGGGTGCCTATTCAGTCTCTAAAGTAGCCACTGAAGCCATGAGCAAGATTTTTGCCGCTGAAAATACCTATCCGAATATCCGATTTAACTGCATCAATCCAGGGGGTACACGTACCGCGATGCGTGCCAAGGCTTATCCGGAAGAAGATCCAAAGGTTCTTCCAACACCGGATAGCATTATGCCAGCCTACCTGTACCTGATGGGTGACGATAGTCTGGACATGAACGGGCAAAGTATTGACGCCCAAGCTTAATTTCATCCTTACAATAATTCTAAATAACATTGGACCCTGAGGTTAAAACTGTTTTTTCAGAGAAATGAGTGAAAACTCTTCATTGTTTTAAAACAATAATGAATTGATCTTCACAGTTTCTCTGCATTTTTAACGTACAGTAGTTCACATGAGAGACATCCGAAGTCAATAAGGTGCATCATGAAAAAATTTTTCATTATCTTGGTTTTAGGTTCAACCACCCTGTTCAGTAGCATGGGGAGTTTTGCAGGTCCGCACGATCGTGATGAGGATTCGCGCGGTGGCGGCTGGCAAAATGGTCGTGGCTTTGATCGTCCGGATGGTGAAAATCGTCAACGTGAACGCCGTATGCGTGAAGAACGTGGTGTCGAGCGCTTAAAGCAACATCGCTGGCAGGCAGGTTATGTCATGCCACAGCACTATCGTGGCAACGGTTATAAAGTCGATTATAAAGATAATAATCTTCCTCGACCGAGCCGTAACGAGCAATGGTACAAAATCAACAACGACTATATTTTGGTCAATTCGGAAGATAACAGCATTATCCGTATTATGGGTTTCTAGGCACAGCGCCAATCGCTTGACCGCTAAAAGTTGGGTTGTTGGTTTAGGAAGTGATTTATCTTTTCATTTTTTTCGTTAAAATCAGATCAATTGGTACATCTCTGAGATTCACATGGCGACCCAAATGACTGAAACGTTACATAGTACAACCAAAGATTATGTACACTGGTTTCGCCATTCCGCACCGTATATTAACGCCCATCGTGATAAAACCTTTATCCTGATGTTTGCCGGTGAAGCAGTTCAACACGAAAATTTTCAGCATATTATTCATGATATTGCCCTGTTGCACTCTCTCGGCATCCGACTCATTCTGGTTTACGGCGCACGCCCGCAAATCAACCAGAATCTGCTTGACCGCAATATTGACACGCCATTTCACCAGAACCATCGCATTACCACCCGCGAATCATTACGTGGCGTCATGAATGCGGTGGGTTCAATCCGTTTGGAAATTGAAGCCCTACTCTCGATGGGTCTGGCCAATTCACCAATGTACGGCGCTCGCATCGATGTGGTGTCTGGTAATTTTGTTACCGCCAAACCTTACGGGATTCGTGATGGTATCGACTTCCAGCTTACGGGTGAAGTCCGTTCGGTGGATACTGATGCCATTCAGCGCCATCTGGATAACCATAATATTGTCTTGCTGGGCCCAACCGGCTATTCAACCACGGGGGAAGTCTTTAATTTACTGGCAGAAGAAGTGGCGACCAAGACCGCGATTGCATTAAAAGCCGATAAACTGATTTTCCTGGGTGAAAGACAAGGTTTAATGGATACGCAGCACCAGTTATTGCGTGAGTTAAATCCGCATCAGCTGGAACCTTATATTCAACAGAACCAGCAACAATATCCAGAATTTGCGCTCCATCTCAAACAGGCGCAACAGGCCTCTTTATCCGGGGTGCATCGTGTGCATCTGATTTCATATGCCTATGATGGCGCCCTGATTGAAGAGCTGTTCACCCGTGATGGTGTCGGTACCCTGATTACTGATGCACACTATGAAGAAGTCCGCATTGCCAATATCAATGACGTCGGCGGTTTAATTAACCTGTTACGCCCCCTTGAGCAAGAAGGCATTCTGGTTTATCGCTCGCGTGAACGCCTAGAAAGTGAAATTGAACAGTTTGCGGTGATTGAACGGGACGGTATGATCCTGGCCTGTGCAGCCCTATACCCGATTCCGGCCGGATCAGATGAAATCCGTTCTGCTGAAATTGCCTGCGTGGCTGTGGATTCAAGCTATCGTAAATCCAATCGCGGTAGCCAGATTTTACAATTTCTGGAAAGCAAAGCCAAACAACAAGGGATTCAGCAACTGTTTGTACTCACCACCCGAACCGCGCACTGGTTTCTGGAACAGGGCTTTGTCCCTGCCAGCGTCGATGATTTACCGAATGCGCGTCAGGAGTTATATAACTATCAGCGTAATTCTCTGGTATTTAAAAAGAGACTGCGCTAAGCATTTAGCACGATGAAGAGATATGTTTATTTTTGATAAAGATCTCTCTTCATCATCATTATCTCTGCTTAAGTCTGTATGAAGAATAAATTCACCAACCGATAAAATAATAAAAATTCAATTAAAAACAAAAACTTAATATGTTTCATTTTTTAATTCTTATTCCATTTATGGATAAGGTTATGCAATCTTGTATTTTGCACTTTTACTCATAAACAAAGCCCGATTTGTTATTTTTTATGCAATAAAAAAAGTTTTAGCTTAGTTGCTCATCTATTTAAATCTTTTGATTTTTCGGGGAGCACAACCATCATGGCTATTTCAAACCATCGCTCATGGACAACATCTACCCTCATCGCGGCAAGTCTTGCCAGTTTGTTGGGTGTTGCAGGCTGTGCCAAAAAACCTGAGCAGCAAAGCACCACAAAACAAGAAACCACCACATTAAATATCGGCTTTCAAAAGTATGGCATCTTGCCGATTGTCAAAGCAAAAGGTGAATTAGAAAAAACGCTTGCTGCTCAGGGTGTACAGGTGAAATGGGTTGAATTCCCGGCCGGACCCCAGTTATTGGAAGGTTTAAACGTCGGAAGTGTGGTCTTGGGCGAGGCTGGTGAAGCACCACCGATCTTTGCCCAGGCTGCCAATCCCAATCTGGTCTATGTGGCCAATCAGCCCGCTGCCCCATCCGCAGAAGCCTTGATTGTGCAAAAAGATTCGCCAATTCAATCGATTCAGGATTTAAAAGGCAAGCGTATTGCATTGAATAAAGGTTCCAACGTGCATTACCTATTACTTAAGTTACTGGAAGAAAATAATCTGACCTTAAGTGATATCCAGCCCGTTTACCTTCCGCCTTCAGATGCACGTGCTGCCTTTGAAAAAGGTGCTGTCGATGCATGGGTGATCTGGGATCCATTCCTAGCTGCAGCTGAGCATCAGATTCATGCACGTGTCATTGCCAATGGCGAACATCTGGTCAGTAACCATCAATTCTATCTATCTGATCGCCAATTCGCACAAAATCATCCGCAAGTGCTAAATACCGTGGTCACCACGCTCAATCAAACCACGGACTGGGTCAAAACGCATCCAGACGATGCTGCAAAACTATTAGAAAAACCGACCGCACTTGAATTCGATATTTTAAAAACGTCGATTTCCCGTATGGGCTTTGGAGTTCAGCCTATTTCCGAAAAGGTTGCCAAAGAACAGCAATATGTAGCCGATGCATTTTTTGCCCAGAAGCTGATTCCCAAGCAACTGGTCATTCAAGATGCATTACTGAGCAAGAAATAAGCCCATTTTAAGTCTTCTATTTGAGTATAAGGATATGGTCATGCAGCAACACACTCGTCGGTTCAAATCTTTGATCACCTTGGCCAGTCTAGGCATGTTGCTGAGCAGCCCGGTCTGGGCAATTGATCCAAGTGTTAAACAGCTGCGGATTGGCTTTCAAAAAAGTTCGATTAACTTTGCCATTACCAAGCAGCAAAAACTTCTGGAACAAGAGTTTCCCAATGCCAAAGTGACATGGAACGAGTTTCCAGCTGGCCCACAAATATTAGAAGCCCTCGCAGTCGGCTCGATTGATGTGGGAGTCACAGGCGACGCTCCGCCGGTCTATGCACAAGCAGCAGGAAAACCGCTCTACTACATTGCCTATGAAACCGCAAAACCGCTGGCTTCCGCAATTTTAATTCCAAAGGATTCCAGCTTAAAACAGCTCGCCGATCTTAAAGATAAGCGTATTGCCTTACAAAAAGGCTCGAGTGCACATTTTCTACTGGTTCAGGCCGTACGCAAAGCAGGTTTGAAATGGAGTGATATCCAGCCGATTTGGCTCACTCCTGCCGATGCACGGGCTGCATTTCAAAAAGGAGCGGTCGACGCCTGGGCCATCTGGGATCCTTATTACGCATCGACCGAACTGGAAGATCAGGCCAAAGTCCTGGCGACAGGTAAAAATCTGAGTCCCAATTATACCTTTTATCTAGCAGCACCGAATTTTGTCCAGCAGCATCCTCAAGCCGTGACAGGACTGTTAAAACAGATTAATCAGGCCGATCGATGGGTCCAGCAACATCAGAGTGAAACAGCTAGCCTGATTGGCAAAAGCACAGGCCTTAAACCTGCCGTCAGCAGTTTATTTGTGCAACGTCGTCCGCGTCCTTCTGCTGCTGCACCGCTGAATGCTCAAGTGATTGCAGAGCAACAACAACTCGCGGACATTTTTAGCCAACAAGGCATTATTCCGAACAGTATCCGTATCAAACAAGCTGTTTGGCAAGCCAAGTGATTTCAATAGATAGGTAAGCATATGAATATTTTCTGGTTTATTCCCACTCATGGTGACAGTCGTTATCTTGGCACCAGCAAGGGCGCTCGTCAGGTCGATCATGCTTATATGAAACAGATTGCCGTTGCCGTGGATAATCTTGGTTATGCAGGTGTCCTGATTCCGACAGGGCGCTCTTGTGAAGATCCATGGATCACCGCTGCCAGCCTGATTGATGCCACCAAACAGCTGAAATTCCTGGTGGCGCTACGTCCCGGCATTACCACTCCGGCACTTGCTGCACGGATGGCCGCCACCTTTGACCGTCTCTCCAATGGGCGTATTCTGCTTAATCTGGTGACTGGAGGCGACGAGCAAGAACTCAAGGGTGATGGTCTCTATGAAGATCACAGTACCCGTTATCAGACTGCCTCTGAATATGTCAAAATCTGGCGTGAAATCCTGACCCGCTCACATACCGGCGAATCGTTTACCTTTCACGGCGAACGCCTCAGTGTCGATGACGCCAAACTGCTCTACCCGCCTGTACAGCAACCTTATCCTCCATTGTGGTTTGGTGGTTCATCAGAAGCTGCAACTGAATTGGCAGCAGAACAGGTCGATACCTATTTGACCTGGGGTGAGCCTCCTGCTGCAGTGAAAGAAAAGGTCGAATATTTGCGTGCCAAAGCAGCGGCCAAAGGGCGTACCTTGAATTACGGGATCCGCTTACATGTGATTGTACGTGAGACCAATGAACAAGCCTGGGCAGCAGCAGATGAGCTGATTCAATATCTGGATGATGCCACCATTGCCGCAGCGCAGAAAAAATTTGCGCAAATGGATTCTGTGGGCCAGCAGCGTATGGCTGCCCTTCACGGCGGGCGTAAAGATCAACTCGAAGTTTCACCGAACCTCTGGGCAGGCATTGGGCTGGTACGTGGCGGCGCAGGAACCGCTCTGGTCGGTGATCCTGAAACGGTTGCGGCACGTATTCAGGAATATGCCGATTTAGGTATCGATACCTTTATCTTCTCGGGCTATCCACACCTGGAAGAATCGATCCGTTTTGCAGAACTGGTGTTCCCATTATTACCCCTTAAAACCCGCGAGAAACTTGCACAGCCACATTTAACCGGCCCATTTGGTGAAATCATTGCCAATAACTACGTGCCGGAGGTCAAGGAAGCTAAGCCCTTGGCCAAGGAGACTGCATGAGTACTAAAGTTTCGGTCAATAATGTTTCACGTGGAACACAAAAAATAGGCAGCAGTTTATTGCCTTGGCTATTTCCAGTGTTACTGGTGCTGGTTTGGCAAGCTGCTTCGAGTTCGGGCCTGTTACAAAGCCGGGTATTACCCGCTCCAAGTGCTGTGGTAAGTGCGTTCTGGCACTTACTCCTCAGTGGTGAACTTTGGCAGCATGTCAAAGTCAGTGCGGGTCGCGCTTTACTGGGTTTACTGATTGGCGGTGGCTTGGGGCTAATTTTAGGGCTACTCAACGGCTCATCGCGTATTGCTTCAACCTTGCTTGATACCACCTTGCAAATGATCCGTAACATTCCGGCATTGGCCCTGATTCCGTTGGTGATTTTATGGTTCGGGATTGATGAAACGGCCAAACTGTTTCTGGTTGCGGTGGGCGTGTTTTTCCCGATCTACATCAATACCTATCACGGCATCCGTTCCGTCGATCCCCAGCTGATCGAAATGGGTAAAAGCTATGGACTTAGCCGCTGGCAGTTGTATAAAGACATCATTTTACCCGGTGCCATGCCTTCCATACTGGTCGGTCTCCGTTTCTCTTTAGGATTGGTCTGGGTCCTTTTGATTGTGGCCGAAACCATTTCGGCACAATCAGGAATCGGCTATATGACCATGAATGCACGGGAATTTTTACAGACTGATATTGTGCTGGTCGGTATTTTACTCTACGCACTGCTGGGCAAATTGGCCGATGTCTTGGCTCAAGGTTTAGAACGTTATTTATTACGCTGGCATGCAGGCTACCAGAAATAAAAGGGAGATAAAGATGAGTAATTTAAATCTAAATTTCTATGACAATAATCTGGTTCAACCTGTGACTGAACCAGAAACAGCTCAGGTACCTGCTAATGGCGCAGATATTCTGATTGAACAACTGTATAAGTTTTATGGTGAAGTCAAGGTTCTGGAAGATCTTGACCTGCATATTCAGGCAGGCGAATTTGTTGCGGTCGTCGGACGTAGTGGCTGTGGTAAAAGCACCCTGCTCCGTCTTATTGCCCAACTCGAAAAAGCCAGTTATGGAGAAATTAAATTCCAGTCTGCCCGCCATTTTCGTGAAGGTATCACCAATGCAGACATTCGGGTGATGTTTCAGGACCCTCGCCTGCTGCCATGGAAAAGCGTCCTGCAAAATGTGCAATTGGGACTACCTAAAGAACAGCACCAACTCGCAGCCACCTTACTGGAGAAAGTCGGCTTAAAAGAGAAAGCCTCGCAATGGCCTGCACGACTTTCAGGTGGGCAACGTCAACGTGCTGCACTGGCACGTGCGCTCTCGCATTCACCCCGTATTTTGCTTCTGGATGAACCTTTAGGCGCCTTAGATGCCCTGACCCGTTTGGAGATGCAAAACCTGATTGAACGTCTCTGGAAGGAACAAGGCTTTACCGCCATTCTGGTGACACATGATGTAAGTGAAGCTGTCCAGCTGGCCGATCGAATTATCCTTCTGGATCAGGGCCATATCGCGCATAATTTTCAGGTAAATCTGCCACGTCCACGTAAAAAGAGTATTGCTTTTGCACAACTTGAACAACAAGTCCTTGATGCGGTTTTAGCCACCTAAAACCGTTTCACTTTTTCTAAAAAATACGTCAAATCATCAAAAATAACGATTCCAATTGATGACCAACAGATGAATTATTTACAAAATATGTATGACCTTTTTTAGATTTCAATAATTATCAAATACATCCCCAATTTTGGCCCAAAAAGTATAATTTTTTCGATAAAAAAATTCTGTGACTGTGCACAAATCCGGCAATTTATCTTACAATGTCAATGACATTTTTTGAATCAAGCTCGCAGATGGAACAGAAAAAAAGTACACAAAAGCGCAATCAACTGCTGAATGCTGCCCTGGATGTTTTTTCCGTCTATGGGTTTAGTGGCGCAAGTCTGGATGAGATTGCACAGCTCGCAAATATGCATAAATCCAACATTTTCTACTACTATGAAAATAAAGAGTCACTGTATGTGGAAGTACTCACCACGGTTCTGCAAAAATGGCTGGCGCCTTTACAGACTTTGGAGTCAGAACTTGAACCAACAGAAGCACTGACGCATTATTTAATTCAAAAAATTGAAAGCTCACGTGACCAGCCGAAGGCCTCACGTTTATTTGCCCTCGAGATTATTCAAGGTGCACCTCATATTTTGCCGATCCTGAAAGGTCCATTGAAAAAGCTGTTTAAACGTAAAGCTAAAGTCATTCAAACCTGGCAAGAACAAGGTAAATTGTCGGCAGAGATTGATCCAGAACTGTTGATTCTGAATATCTGGGCCATTACACAGAATTACGCGGATTTCTCGACCCAGATTGAAATGGTGACAGGCAAAACCTTGCGTAATCGTAGTATGTTTCAACGCAGCATCGAGCATACTGTGCATGTGATGTTATACGGCGTATTGCCGCGTTAAATTTTCTTCACACGCCTTGCCTTATCTTAGCGATTAAAATAGAAAAAGCGGCTTTGTTTGTCGCTTTTTTTATTTAAGGCACGAAAATATTATTAAGTTTGCCTAAATGAATTATGGGGCATGCAAAGTCAAAAAAATCATTTCAGTGCTATAAACTATAAAGCGGTTTTGACTGAAATTTTCACACCCAAAGGAAAAGATTAATTATTGTCTATAAAACATATTATTTGAATTTTAGATTTTCTAAATTAAGGATCTAACCTTAAATAATAAAAACTTCTATTCCATCCACTGAAATCTTTAAGCTCTTAATCGCGAGCCATGGCCAAACACGAACATTTAACACAATTTTATGCTGTTCAATGTCAAAAGAGAAAGATGGAATAAACCAAGGCTGGCTTGTTCCACCATCTACAACATTTCCATCCAGCGCAACATATTCATACCCAGCTCCTCGTCCATGATATTCCACATAATAAGAATTACCGTCCATGCTGAGCAGAAATTTTCTATAAAGCCATTTTTTCTCTAACAATTTGCAAATAATCATCGCCACTCTCAATAGTACTGTTTCAATTTCCGTGTACAAAGGAACCTAATCCTTTATCTTTAAAATACAACTAATTATTGAAAATAAGAAATTCTTAAATAGTGATTTTCAAGAAGCAAGTATAGCTATCTTAGTAGACATTGAGCCCATTGAATAAAATCGCCGGTATGCGAATTTACTCCAACAATCATTTAATAATTAAAGAGTTTTTTCGTATACACTACAGCAATAGATCCTTATGCTTAAAAATGCGCCTGATACAACGCCAATAATTTCTGTGCACCAAGCAGCAGATTCTCTTCCCAATCTAAATGAGCCGTATCATTGGCACCATCAGTAATATATTTAACCGAAATTAAACGTACACCCAGTTTCTGACACACTTTAGCTAAGGCATAGCCTTCCATATCAACCAGATTACAGCTGACTTTCGGTAAGCCTGTTTCAAACGAATCCCCCGTGCCACAAACTCCTTTGGGTAAAGACTCAAAATGCGGCTGGGCATGGATGTCGGCAGGAATCTCGTCATCCATTGGTGTCACACCCACTGCAAAACCAAGTGGTGAGACATCCATATCGCGCTGCACGAACGTGGTGACTTCAACCAGACTATGCGCATCAAAGTACGAACTGCCAGCACTGCCTAAATTGATCAGGGTCTTACAACCCGTCTTTTGAATCACTTCAAATGCCTTGAATGCTGCATTAATTTTACCAATGCCACTGTAATGAACGTTAATACCAGCTTGTTCAAACAAACCTTTGGATTCACTCGGCAACGCCATAATCAGGGCAATATCAGCATTCATAAAAAGACTCGTTCAAATCAAAATAGAGACACAAAAAAGGTGCGCTCAGGCACACCTTAGATATTATTGCATCTTCTGCTGTAAGGCGACCAAACAGGGAGAGAAAAATAATTGACCGCTATATGCCCCTGCCAACGTTTTCTTCATCACCAATGCCCATAATCCGACCAGCAGCAGACTGAGAACCACAGCCGCATACTGTAAAAAACCGATATGTAACTGATGCGCTAGATTAAAAATCGCCAAAATAAATACACCGAACGGGAACGTGAGACCCCACCAGCCTAGGTTAAATGGAATGCCAGTACGCATATGGCGTAATGTAGTCAAAATCGCGATACCAAACCACCATAAACCGAAGCCTAATAACACCAGACTCGCTACGATGCCTAAAGCAGGTAATAACGTTGCCAAGCCTTCAAAGCCCATCGCGTGCATGATCCGTGGCGCCTGCTCACCAAGTAATAATAACGCTAACGCCCCTGTCCCAATCGGGCCCAAACATAGCCAGCTAGAAATCGCCACTTCTTTCTCAGGCAACTGATGCAATGCCAGACGTAACATCAGGATGGTTAAAATCGCAAAAGCAGGTAAGACAGAAATGCCCCATAATACATAGCCTGTGATCAAGATGGTCAAGGCATGCTGATCGGCTGCTAAATGTTGCAACAACAAGCCCGCAGAGCTGGCAGCAACTTCACAAGCCACGATCGGCAACAGCCAGACGGCGGTCATGCGTTGCAGTTGATGGTCCTGACAACTAAACATGCAAAATGGCACCACCCACGCAATCACTACAGCAAGAACAACATCGATATACCAAAGGTAAGTGGCTATCTGGATGGCAATATCGCCATATAAATGTGTTCCGAAACTGAGAAAACCATTGGCAATCGTGGCTAAGCCCATCGGAATCGCACCGAGGAATAAGCTCATGTTGGGGTGAGTAAAAATCTGCTTGGCTTCAGTTGGAAATAAGATCCAGCGTAAGATATACAGCACACTAAAAGTGCTAAATAACAGAATATTGAATTGCCACAACTTCGTCGCAAGCATAAACAAAAGAGATGAAGCAAAAGGCAGCTGTGTTAAAATCATCGCCACAACCCCGGTGCCCATGGTGGCAGTAAACCAGTTCGGGGTAAAATGGCGTATTACATCGGTGCTCTGCTCTAGCTGATAAAACGGCTTTTTCATCTCTATCTCGATATCAAGCGACTATGCAGCTATTTTAATTCAACCATTAAATAAGAAAAATTGATTTATTTTTATTTAATGAATCAATTTAATTGATATAAAACTTCTAAATCCTGAAATTTTTCTGTGTAAAAACACAACAACAAGACGAAACGCTGAGAATATGGCAATATATAGCCTTTGCAAAAATCACTGTATTTAACGCCCATGAAGTTGCTTCGTCTCAACGCATTATCGCCAGATTTTCAGTTACCGCCGACTGCGGTAACGATCGGCAATTTTGATGGTGTCCATCTCGGCCATCAAGCGATGATTGCTCAACTCAAAACGTTGGCTTCTGCGCAAGGCTTAAAAACATTAGTGATGATTTTTGAGCCGCAACCGCTTGAATTTTTTAAAGGTTATGATGCTCCACCACGGATTAGCTCATTACGTGAAAAAGTAGAATATTTAACCGAGCTCGGTGTGGATTACATTGCGGTCGCAAAATTCGATCAATATTTTAGAAGTCTAAATGCCACAGAATTTGCAAACCTACTCAAATTAAAACTGAATGCGCAAAGCCTTGTACTGGGAGATGACTTCCATTTTGGTAAAGACCGTCAAGGCAACAGCGAGTTTCTACGCAACTATGGCTTTGATGTCACCAATTTAAATACCATTGCCTTAAACGGTGAACGGGTCAGTTCAACCCGTATACGTCAGGTCCTTCAACAGGGTGATCTGGCCTTAGCGGCAAAATTACTGGGTCGTCCATATAGCATCACTGGCCGTGTCCAGTATGGTGACCAGATTGGTCGCACCCTTGATTTCCCAACGATTAATGTGCGTTTGAACCGCCATAAACCCTGCTTAAACGGGATTTATGCGGTCGATGTGGTGTGTGAAGATGCCTCTCTTACGGCAAAAATAAAACATGCAGATCCTGCCCTTAATGGCATCTCTGGCTATCAAGCTGACAGTTTGTTTGGTGCAGGTCATGTGGGAACACGCCCAGCCATCAAACAAGACCAGCCAGAATGGCGATTAGAGGTACATTTCCCTGATGTTTCTGCTAATCTGTATGGCTTATTGATGCGGGTAACCTTCCTTCACTATTTACATGGTGAGCTGAATTACCCTTCGCTTGAAGCCCTCAAAGCCGGAATTAATGATGATGTGCAAAAGTTGCGAGATTATCGTAGCAGCACAGCAGAATTTCCTTTTTAAATTTAAAACGTAATACATGTCAGTTTACAAACTGATCAAACTGGAAGAAAACTTGCATGAGCGATAAGCAAACTCCTGAAAATGCAGTGGATTATAAAGCCACACTCAATTTGCCAGCGACTGAATTTGCCATGAAGGCAAACTTGGCTGTGCGTGAAGCCAAATGGTTAGAAGAGTGGTATGCCGACAACATTTATCAGCAGATTCGTGCATCGCGTATTGGCAAGAAAAAATATGTCCTTCATGACGGCCCTCCATATGCCAATGGTCAAATCCATTTAGGCCATGCCGTCAATAAAGTCTTAAAAGATATCATTATCAAAAGCCGTGTTTTAGATGGCTTTGATGCACCTTATGTGCCAGGTTGGGACTGTCACGGTCTGCCAATCGAACTGAAAGTAGAAGAAAAAGTCGGTAAGGTCGGCGTCAAGGTTGATGCATCAACCTTCCGTAAAGCTTGCCGTGAATATGCATACACTCAAGTCGAATTACAGAAAAAAGACTTTGTGCGTATGGGCGTGTTCGGTGACTGGGACAATCCATACCTCACCATGAACTTCAAACAAGAAGCAGATATCGTACGTGCGCTTGGTGCAATCGCCAAGGCAGGTCATATTGAGCCGGGTTTAAAACCAGTGAACTGGTGTATGGACTGTGGTTCTTCGCTGGCTGAAGCTGAAGTTGAATACGAAGATAAAAAATCAGATGCGATTGATGTCGGCTTCACCGTGGTTGATCTGAAAGATCTCAGCACACGTTTGAATGTCGAGGTAAAAGATGCGACTGATATCGTGATCTGGACCACAACGCCATGGACCTTGCCTGCCAACCAGGCGGTCGCGTTGCATGCTGAAATCGACTATCAACTGGTCCAAGTGACCACTGACCGTGGTACGCAAAACTTTATTCTGGCCAAAGATCTGGTCGAATCGGCAATCGAGCGCTATAAGCTTGAAAACCCAGCTGTACTCGCTGATTTCAAAGGCGCGGCAATCGAAAATCTTTTATTGCAACATCCGCTGTTAACTGATCGCCAAGTGCCTGTCATTTTAGGCGAGCACGTGATTGCAACCAGTGGTACAGGTGCAGTTCATACCGCACCGGGTCACGGTGTAGACGACTATAAAGTCGGCTTGCTCTATCAATTGAAAGTTGAAAATCCTGTAGGCGGCAATGGTGTGTATTTACCCACTGCACCAATTTTTGCAGGCGAACACATCTATAAAGCCAATCCTCAAATTATTGAAGCGTTGGGTGCAGTCGGTCGTTTATGGGCGCATCAGCCAATCAAGCATAGCTATCCGCATTGCTGGCGTCACAAAACACCAATTATCTTCCGTGCGACACCACAATGGTTTATCAGCATGGATGCCAACGGTCTACGCCAAAATGCATTAAACGCGATTGAAAATGACATCGAGTTTGTGCCTGATTGGGGTCAAAGCCGTATCCAATCCATGATTGAAGGTCGTCCTGACTGGTGTATCTCACGTCAACGGACCTGGGGTGTGCCAATCCCGTTCTTCGTTCATAAAGATACTAACGAATTGCATCCGCGTACGCCTGAACTGATTGAAGAAGTGGCTAAGCTGATCGAACAGGAAGGGATTGACGGCTGGTATAACCGCGAAGCAAGTGACTTCATTGGTGCAGATGCCGAAAACTACAATGCAATCCGTGACACACTGGATGTCTGGTTCGACTCTGGCACAACTCACTATGCGGTGCTACGTGAACGTGAAGACCTGCAAGATCCTGCTGACTTGTATCTTGAAGGTTCAGACCAACACCGTGGCTGGTTCCAGTCTTCATTGCTGACCTCAATTGCCATCAATGAACGCGCGCCATATAAAGGCTTGCTCACCCACGGTTTCGTGGTCGATGAGAAAGGCCGTAAAATGTCTAAATCATTAGGTAATATCATTACCCCACAAGACATTATTAAAGATATGGGTGCAGATGGCTTACGCTTCTGGATTGCTTCTGCGGACTACCGTTATGAAATGACGGCTGGTAAAGAAATCTTTAGCCGTGCTTCAGATGGTTACCGACGTATCCGTAACACCTTACGTTTCTTGCTGGCAAACCTGAATGGCTTCAAGCCATCTACGGATGCGCTGCCAGTGGACCAGTTGATTGCATTAGACCAATACATCCTGCAACGTGCTGCTGAGGTTCAAAAAACCATTCAGCAAGCCTATGAAGAGATGAATTTCCATATTGTGACCAATGCCCTCACCAACTTCTGTATCAACGATTTGGGTGGGTTCTATCTCGACATCATCAAAGATCGTCAATACACCACCAAGGCAGATTCACAAGCACGTCATTCAGCCCAAACCGCGCTGTACCATATCGTTCAGGCCTTTGTCCGCTGGATGGCACCAATTCTCAGCTTTACCGCACAAGAAGCATGGCCTTTAATCCCAGAACAAACTGAAAAATATGTATTTACCGCTGAATGGTATGACATTCCAACCGCATCAACAGCAAACTTACTGTCTGAAGCAGATTGGCAAACATTGATTAGCGTAAAATCAGCAGTAAATAAACAGATTGAAGCAGCACGTAACGCTAAACTGATTGGCAGTAACTTATCTGCAAAAGTTGAACTTTGGGCAGATGAAGCATTACAGAAATTGTTGAACCAATTGGCTGATGAATTACGCTTTGTCTTGATCACCTCTCAAGTCATTGTGCATCCGTATGCTGAACAAGGTGAAAGCACTGACCTTGCCGGGTTACGTGTTCAGGTTTCAGCGGCGGATGGTGAAAAATGTGTACGCTGCTGGCATGTGCTGCCAGATGTAAACACACACCTTGGTCATGCTGGTTTATGCGCTCGTTGTATTATCAATGTCACTGGCAGTGGCGAAGTGAGAAAATATGCATAATTCTGTGCAAACAAGCCCCGCAAAAAAAGGCTTATTCCAGTTTTACCCGCACAACGTCATGTGGCTTGGACTTTCTGTCCTTGCCATTGTGCTGGATCAATGGACCAAATGGATTGCAAGTTCGCATTTAAATTATGCTGATCCTGTTCCGGTTCTGCCTTTTTTAAACTGGACATTACTGCACAATCATGGCGCAGCATTTAGCTTTCTATCTGATGCGGGTGGCTGGCAACGTTATCTGTTTACCTCTCTAGCGGGCATTGTGTCGGTTATTTTTGTGTTCTGGCTGATGCGCATGCCAAAGAAAATGATCATTTTGCCTATGGCAATTGCGTTGATTCTCGGTGGAGCCATTGGCAACCTGATTGACCGTGTCAGTCTGGGCTATGTGGTCGATTTTATCCATGTCTATTACCAGAACAGCCATTTCCCGGCATTTAATCTTGCAGATAGTGCCATTACTTTGGGAACGATTTTACTGCTAATCGATACCTTCTTCCTCGAGAAAAAACGCAACCAAAATGCGGATAGATAAGATGAACGAAATTATTCACCCAAACGAAGAAATTCGTATTCAGGACGGTTCAAAAGTTGACTTGCACTTTTCGGTTTCAATCGAAAATGGTGTTGAGATCGACAATACCCGTGGCCGTGAAGAACCTGTCAGTCTGGTGATTGGTGACGGTAACCTGTTACCTGGCTTTGAAAAAGCTTTATTTGGTTTACGTGCAGGCGATCGTCGTACTGTACATTTACCACCTGAAGATGCTTTTGGCCCTTGGAATGCTGAAAATATCCAGATCTTTGATACGGTTAAGTTTGAACAACGTCCCATCGTTGGTCATATGATTGAATTTGAAGATAAGGCCAAAGCCACCTTATTTGGAATTGTAAAATCGGTGAATGATGACACCACTGAAATCGATTTTAATCATCCACTGGCAGGCAAAAATATTACCTTTGAAGTGGAAATCTTTAAGGTTACCCCTGCTGGACAGCAAGGCATTAAATTGATGTAACATAAAAGCTCTCAAATGAGAGCTTTTTTTAACCCTGAATAAAAGTATAAGATCATTAAAAGACATTTATTTTCGATTCAAAGCAATAACACAGGAAGATTAATATGCTCATTTACATTATCGTCGGTAGTATCCGCGAAGGCCGTACAGCCATTAAAATCGCCAATTGGGTCGATCAGGCCATCAATGGACTTTCATTAAATGATATTCAGACCGAGATCATCGATCTGAAAGAATGGGCCTTACCTATCTTTGCAGGCGCGCATCCTCCAGCGACAGGTGTTTATGACCAACCTAAACAACAACAATGGGCCGATAAAATTGCCGCCGCTGATGCATTTATCTTGATTAGCCCTGAATATAATCATGGCTACAGTCCAGCACTCAAAAATGCATTGGATTACGTGGCTAAGGAATGGCAAGGTAAACCTGCGGCTTATGTGGGCTATGGTGCAACCAATGGCTCGCGCTCAATTGATCAACTCCGTCAGGTCGCAACCTATATCGGCTTGGTGGACAGCAATGCGGTTCTTGAAATCCGTGATATTTTTAAACGTAATAAAGAAGAAACGTTTGAAGCCAATGAGTTTGAAGTGAAAGGCTTGTCAGCGTTAATGAGTAAACTACAGAAGTATCATATCGCTTAATTGTACGCCTAAGCGTACGTTGATCAGGTAGATTTACGTCTATATCCAACCCAGCTTAATCGTTAATATATGAAGCATAGAGAGACAGGAAGTCTCATTGAGAATAATAAAACACACAGGACGTGGTCGTTAATAGGATATCAACGACATAAGCGGAATACGAAGAAGCCCCGTCAGGATGATGGGGCTTCTTTTTATCTATCTGAAGCATGTAACAGAAATTGACATCGTATCCCGCAAGATACAATCTGCCCCAGAAAGCCCTACATTTTTCATGTTTTTAGCTTGTTACCCTAAAATAAAAATGATTTTGAGGTCGTAACCATGGGTAAAAAAGCATTAATCATCACATCTAACGCAGGCGTTGAACATGATGAGCTGATTCAGCCACTCGAATTTTTAAAAGGCAAAGGTATTGAAGTCATCCATGCTGCAGAAAGCTTTGATGCTGTACAGACGGTAAAAGGTGATAAGGCACTTGGTCCAAGTTATACACCACAAGCTTCATTGGATCAGGTTTCTGTAGAAGATTACGATATTTTGATTATTCCTGGCGGTACCGTCAATGCCGATACCTTACGGCTCAATGAAAAAGCCCATGCCATCATTCAGTACTTTACCGATCAAAACAAGCCGATTGCCGCAATCTGTCATGCACCTTGGACACTCATCAATGCAGAACGCATTAAGGATAAAAACCTGACGTCCTATAAAAGCATTCGTCTGGACCTAGAAAATGCAGGCGCACACTGGGTGGATGAAGCGGTACATCGTTGTAATACCAATGATTGGCCTCTTATTACCTCACGCTGCCCAGACGATATCCCGCAGTTCAATGAAGCTATCTTGAAAGAGTTAAGCCAAGAATAAGCTCTTAGACAGCATTATTTTTCTCTACGCAATAAAAAAACACCCCTAACCGTTAGGTTGGGGGTGTTTCGTATTTAAAAGCTGGCGATGACTTACTCTCACATGGCAAGTGCCACACTACCATCAGCGCTAAGAGGTTTCACTTCTGAGTTCGGGAAGGGATCAGGTGGTTCACTCTTGCTATTGTCG
>PJUK01000140.1_pt1 | contig 43856 bp, 35 predicted proteins | sample 1512211 | NCBI WGS metagenome assembly PJUK01 (sample SAMN08177668, study PRJNA422409) | Feces metagenome, whole genome shotgun sequencing project. | reverse complement strand
GTAGAACAGGCCGATATCCATCGCCTGGCCCGACAGGTCCCAGTCCGCCGACCATTCGTCGGCGGGCTGGTGGTAGCGGTTGGCGTTGTATTCGGCCTCGGCCTTCTCGCCGGCTTCCTTGCCGCCCTTCACCAGGTCGTTGCCCGAGCCCACCGAGATCGCCGGCACGCCGCGCTTGGCGAACGGGAAGTGGTCCGAGCGGTAGAAGTGGCCGGCCTGCGGCACCGGATCGGGCGTGAAGTAGCGGCCCTCTTCCTTGACCTTGGCCACCAGCATGTCCTGCAAGTCGACCTTGCCGTCGCCCGAGGTGGTGACGTCCTTGGCGGGCCCGGCGGCCGACAGGGCGTCGATGTTGAGGTCGGCGACCGTCTTGGCCAGCGGGAACAGCGGATTGGCCGCGTAGTACTCCGAGCCCAGCAGGCCCTTTTCCTCGGCGGTCACGGCCAGGAACATCACCGAGCGCTGCGGCGCCGGCGCAGCCTTGAAGGCGCGGCCCAGCTCCAGCAGGGCGGCGATGCCGTCGGCGTTGTCGACGGCGCCGTTGTAGATCTTGTCGCCCTTGGCGTCCGGCAGGCCCACGCCCAGGTGGTCCCAGTGGCCGCTGTAGATGATGGTCTCGTCCGGATACTTCGTGCCCTTCACGCGGCCGGCGATGTTCTTGGAGACGATGACCTCGTGCTTGACCGCGTAGTCGGCCGAGAAGGTCGCCTTCAGATCCACCGGCTTGAAGCCGCGGGTCTGGGCCTCTTTCTTCAGGGTCTCGAAGTCGAGGCCGGCCTTCTTGAAGAGGCCGACGGCCAGGTCGCGCTGGATCCAGCCTTCCAGGGCCGGGTGGCTCTTGGAGGGATCCTTGCGGACGATGTCGAACATCGTGTTGGTGTTGGAGTTCTTCACCGTCGCCCAGCCGTAGGAGGCGGGGGCGGTCTCGTGGATGATCAGCAGGCCGGCCGCGCCCTGGCGGGCGGCCTCTTCGTACTTGTAGGTCCAGCGGCCGTAATAGGTCATGGCCTTGCCGCCGAAGTCGCCCCCATTCTTGGTATCGGGCCCGCTTTCGAAGTCGGGGTCGTTGATCAGGACGACGGCGATCTTGCCCTTCAGGTCCACGCCCTTGAAGTCGTCCCAGTTGCGCTCGGGCGCCTTGACGCCGTAGCCGACGAAGACCAGCGGGGCGTCCTTGATCGACACCTTGTCGACATTGGTCATCGCCGCGCGGATGGCGATCTGCTCGCCCTGGCTCAGCATGACGTGGTCGGGACCGGCCATGATGTGGGCGCTGACCGGCCCGGCGATCTCGAACTTGGCCAGCGGCACGTCCTGGGTCCAGGCGCGCTTGCCGTCGGTCTGCAGGTCGCCGGCCGGCTCCAGGCCGATCGCCTTCATCTGCTCGGTGATGTAGGCGACGGTCTTCTTCTCGCCTTCGGTGGCGGGGCCGCGGCCCTCGAATTCGTCGGAGGACAGCACCTTGATGTGCTGCGACAGGCGGGCGGGATCGATCTTGGGCGCATCCGCGGCCTGCGCGATCATCGGCGCGGCGATCAGCGCGGTTGCGAGGAGAAGGCGTTTCATCGTCGCTACTCTTTTCGAGCGGTTCGTTTCGAGGTCGCGGACCCTAGCGGGAGGTTTTGACCGCCGCTAGGGGGTGCGGAGAAAGTGGGCGTGCTTCAAGAACCTCCCCCTGTGGGGGAGGCGATCGCAAAGCGATCGGTGGGGGGAGTAACCGCAAAGTCGGCCAGCTCCGCGGAAGCTGAAAACGTCCCCCCTCCGGCCTACGGCCGCCTCCCCCACGGGGGGAGGTTCCTCATCCGACGGCCTTCGGCCGCCACCTTCTCCCGCAAGGGGAGAAGGGTCAGAGAACTTGCGCGAACACCGCCGGATCCACGTTACCGCCCGACAGCACGATCACCGTCGCCTGGTCCCTGACGTCGATCTTGCCGGCCAGCGCGGCGGCCAGGGCGACGCAGCCGCCGGGTTCGACGACGAGCTTGAGGTGCATGAACGCCCAGCGCATGGCGGCCGCCACTTCCTCGTCGGTGACGGCGGCGACGCCGGTCAGGGTGCGGCTGTTGATCGGCCAGGTCAGGGCGCCCGGCGTCGGGGCCAGCAGGGCGTCGCAGAACGAGCGGGCCTCCGGATCGATCACCTCGCGATGGCCGCTGCCCAGCGAGCGGCGGGTGTCGTCGAAGCCGGCCGGCTCGGCGCCCCAGACCTGGGTGGCGGGCGAAAGGGCCTTCACCGCCGTCGAGGTCCCGGCGATCAGGCCGCCGCCGCCGATCGGGCACAGCACCTTGTCCAGCGCAGCGCCGGCCGCTTCGGCCTGGGCGATGATCTCCAGCCCGACCGTGCCCTGGCCGGCGATGATGTGCGGATCGTCGTACGACGGCACGACGATCATGCCGCGTTCGGCGGCGATCTCCGCGGCGATGGCCTCGCGGTCTTCCTTGAAGCGGTCGAAGAAGCGGATCTCGGCGCCGAAGCCGCGCGTAGCCTCGACCTTCACCGACGGCGCGTCGGCCGGCATGACGATCAGGGCCGGCATGCCCAGCTTGTCGGCCGCCAGCGCCACGCCCTGGGCGTGGTTGCCCGAGGAAAAGGCCACGACGCCGCGCGCCCGCTCTTCCTGGGTGAACTGCGAGAGGCGGTTGTAGGCGCCGCGGAACTTGAAGGCGCCGGCCAGCTGCAAGGTCTCGGGCTTGACGAAGACCCGGCCGCCCAGGCGGTCCGACAGGGCCGCGCTCTCGAGCAAGGGCGTGACCACGGCCTGGCCCTTCAGGCGTTCGGCGGCGGCCTGGATGTCGGCGAGCGAGACGGTCATGAGCCCTCGGTTGCAAGGCGGCCACGGCCGCGCCTTTCGTTCCGACCTGCTCTAGCTCGCACGGGAAGTTCGCGCCATAAGGGAGCCGGATACTGCTGAGGGGTCAGACATCATGAAAATCGCACTGTTGGCCGCCGTGGCCGGCGCCGCGCTCGCCTGCGCGACCGCCGCTTCGGCCGGCGAACTGATCGTCGGCGCCTACAAGCACGACGTCACCTTCATCGGCGAGGCCGTCGGCCTGGGCGCCGCGGGCCGCGAGGACGGGGTCGACCTGCACCTGGGCTACCGAACCGACCGCCTGGAGAACCTGACCTGGCTGGGCAAGCCGCAGGTCCACGCCTTCGTGTCGCTGAACAGCGAGAACACCTCCAACTTCGTGGCCGCCGGCTTCTCCTGGCCGATCGATTTCGGCGACGAGGGCGGCTTCTATTTCCGTCCGGGCATGGGCCTGGCCTACACCGACGGCGAGACCGGCCTGCCGCCGGTCAACGAGCCGGGCATCAGCCAGGAAGAGATCCAGCGTCGCCTGAAGCTCTACAACACCCGCATCGATTTCGGCTCCAAGGTGCTGTTCCAGCCGGAGCTGGCCCTGGGCTACCGCTTCAACGACAAGTGGGCGGCCGAACTGTCCTACGTGCACCTGTCGAACGGCCAGATCTTCCACCAAGGCAAGAACCAGGGGCTTGACGATCTGGGCGTGCGCCTGCTTTACGCCTTCTGACTTCAACGGGGGTCGCCCGCCGACCCCCGCCCGTCACCGACAATCTGACGAACGTCCGCCGCCGAGTCCTGTCGAAGGGCCGCGGGCGCTACCGGGCAGGTGACAAGGCATATCTCTATCATGGCCAACGTGACCGTCGTGGGCGCCCAGTGGGGCGACGAGGGCAAGGGCAAGATCGTCGACTGGCTCTCCAACCGGGCCGACGTCGTCGTGCGCTTCCAGGGCGGCCACAACGCCGGCCACACGCTGGTGGTCGACGGCAAGGTCTACAAGCTTGCCCTGCTGCCCTCGGGCGTGGTGCAGGGCAAGACCTCGGTCATCGGCAACGGCGTGGTCGTCGATCCCTGGCACCTGCTGGGCGAGATCGAGAAGATCGCCGCCCAGGGCGTGGCCATCACCCCCGACCTGCTGGTGCTGGCCGACAACGCCACCCTGATCCTGCCGCTGCACCGCGACCTGGACCAGGCGCGTGAAGCCGCCTCCAGCCAGAAGATCGGCACCACCGGCCGCGGCATCGGCCCGGCCTACGAGGACAAGGTGGGCCGCCGCGCCATCCGCGTGGCCGACCTGGCCGACCCCGAAGCCCTGAAGCCGAAGATCGAGCGCCTGCTCAGCCACCACGGCGCCCTGCGCCGCGGCCTTGGCCTGCCGGACGCCGACGCCGGCCAGCTGTTCGACCAGCTGATGGAGATCGCGCCGCAGATCCTGGCCTTCGCCCAGCCGGCCTGGCGCGTGCTGGACCAGGCCCACAAGGCCGGCAAGCGCATCCTGTTCGAAGGCGCGCAAGGCGCCCTGCTGGACGTCGACCACGGCACCTATCCGTTCGTCACCTCGTCCAACACCGTCGCCGGCCAGGCCGCCGCCGGTTCGGGCATGGGCCCCAAGGGGCCGGGCTACGTGCTGGGCATCGTCAAGGCCTACACCACCCGCGTCGGCGAAGGCCCGTTCGCCTGCGAGCTCGATGACGAGGTCGGGACCCACCTGTCGACCGTCGGCCGCGAAGTCGGCGTCAACACCGGCCGTCCGCGCCGCTGCGGCTGGTTCGACGCGGTGCTGGTGCGCCAGTCGGTGGCCATCAACGGCATCGACGGCATCGCCCTGACCAAGCTGGACGTGCTGGACGGCCTGAAGACCCTGAAGATCTGCGTCGGCTACAAGATCGGCGACAAGATCCTCGACTACCTGCCCGCCGGCATGCGCGACCAGGCCGCCGCCGAGCCGGTGTACGAGGAGATCGAAGGCTGGAGCGAAAGCACCGCCGGCGCCCGCTCGTTCAAGGACCTCAACGCCAACGCCATCAAGTATGTGCGCCGCGTCGAGGAACTGATCGGCGCCCCGGTGGCCCTGCTGTCGACCAGCCCCGAGCGCGACGACACCATCCTGATGCGCGACCCGTTCGCGGGCTAGCCTTTTTGAAACCTCTCCCATGGGGAGAGGGAGGGGCCCGCGCCGCAGGCGTGGGAGGGTGAGGGGGTAGGACGTCTGACGTCCCGTCCCCCTCATCCCCTGCTCCGCTCGGAAAACTTCGTAACCCCTCACCCTCCCATGCTTCGCATGGGCCCCTCCCTCTCCCTATGGGAGAGGTGGATTACGAGCCGGCGCTCCCGCTCTCCGCTAATCCCCATTCCGGGGACTACCCAAGGTCACGGTTAGCGTTTGCTTAGGTCGCGGCCGGTAGGGTCTCCTTCGTAACCGAGGGGGTTCCTGACCTTGTCCGCGCGCCGAAAGCTCGCTCCCGTCCGCAAGCCGGACCGCCTGACGCGCAGCCTGCGCGCGCTGGAGCGCACGGCATCGACCAGCCGCGTGCTGAACCTGCTGGCCATCGCCGCCGACAGCAGCCAGCGCCCCGAATATTCCCAGCATCCGTTGTTCCGGAACCGCATCCTGAACAACGCCCTGATCGTCAAGCATCGCCTGCGCAGCGACGACCTGTTCCTGTTCGACGAAGCCCGACCGACCGCGACCAAGATCATCATCCCGTTCGAGCGCAGCGACCTGTCCCTGGGCGGCCAGTCGTTCTTCGTCGGCCAGCGCGGCTGGATCGACCTGCTGCGCGAGGCCTGCAACGACCCGTCCGACATGACGCGGGACCTGGCGACGCTGCGCATGATCGACATGCTGCCCTCGCTGGACCCGTTCCTGCTGCGCGAGCACCTGCGCCGCCACGGCATGATCGTGGCCCCCTGCTACTTCGCCCTGTCGCCGGGCGATCTGGAGCAGATGCAGGGCTTCGTGGCCGTCGAAATCTCGCGGCTGATCGACCTGGCCTACCGCGACAGCGGCCGGGTCAATGGCGCGGCCGCAGCCCGCCTGGTCGAGGCCCTCTTGTCCACCGACGTCGACGAGCGGCTGGAGCCGCTGCGCGAGACCCTGGTGCTGGAGGGCGAGAGCTTCAAGGAAGGCGTCTTCAGCTGGAAGGGCTTCCTCTATTACAAGTGGATGCTCACCCGCCTGTGGCCGCAGCTGACCGCCACGGCCGGCGAGATCGGCCAGATGATTGTCACCGGCGCCCGCGAGGCCGAGACCGCCCGCTATGTCGACGACGCCCGCAAGCGCCTGCAACAGGGCGTGGTGCTGGAGCGCGCCGCGGTGCTGCGCACCATCAAGGTCTATGACGACGCCTTCGAGGACCTGATCGACAACGGCAAGCCCCAGGCCTTCCGCGAGTTCCTGCTGCGCGCGCCCGACATGTTCCTGTCGCTCGGCGAAAAGGTGGGCGTGATCTCGCACATCGCCAGCTTCTGGCGCTACCGCTTCCCCGAGGGCCAACCGGCCATCGTCGACGTGGAAGAAGCCGTCGACATCCTGCAGGATTTCGACTCCGGGCTGTCGGCCTCGCTGGCCATCTAGGTCGGATCGACATTCACACTTCCCACCGAGCTCCCCCGCGAAGGCGGGGGCCCAAGCTGCCTTTCGAGGGCGGGCGGGACCGTGGGCAACCCGCAGACCCAGCTTGGGTCCCCGCCTTCGCGGGGAAGAACGGGTTTGAGGGCGCCTGTCGAGTAAATGCCATACGCCTAGGTCGTCGATCCGTCGCACAGGTCGACGCCTGTTCATCAAGCGGTTTTTTACCCTCCTGAGCGTAAGAGTCGGGTTCGATCCTCTGGAGACCCCGCCCCGTGTTCGACGGCAACCCCCGCACCCTGCAGCGCATCGCCGCCAAGATGCAGCGCGTGCTGGTCGTCGACCCGAGCACGGCCGCCGTCCGCCTGCTGGGCGACCAGTTGCGCCACGTGGGCAACGTGCAGGTCTTCGCCGCCCCGACCATCGAGCAGGGCTGGGGCATGGTGCGCACCGTCGACCCGCAGATGATCTTCGTCGAGCATTCCAGCGCCGGCGTCGACGGCCTGGCCCTGGCCAAGAAGATCCGCCGCAGCGACCTGGCCTGCCGCCAGGCCCCGATCATCATGTGCACCGCCGAAGCCACGGCCGAGGCGATCTTCGGCGCCCGCGACGCCGGCATCCACGAGTTCATGCGCAAGCCGTTCACGATCAAGGATCTGGAACGGCGCCTGGAAGCGGTGACGATGAAGCCGCGCGACTGGGTGGAGGCCGTGCAATACGTCGGCCCCGACCGCCGCCGCTTCAACTCGGCCGAATACAAGGGCCCGCGCAAGCGCAAGGCCGACCAGGCCGGCACGCCCGCCGCCCGCCTCTCGCAGGCCCTGCGCATCGTCAAGTCGGCCGCCCAGTCGCTGGACAGCGACCCGGCCCAGGCCCGCCGCGCCCTGGCCGCCCAGGCCGCCGAACTGCGCGCCGTCGGCGAGGCGGTGAAGGAGCCGCGCCTGATCGAGGCGGCCAACGCCCTGGGCGCCATGACCCAGGTCGAGGTCACCGGCGCCATGGCCCGCGCCGAACTGGTCAAGCGCATCGACGTGCTGATGGGCTTCATGACCGACGACAGCAACGGCCGCGCGGCCTGAGGATGTTCCTTCTCCCCTTGTGGGAGAAGGTGGCCCGCGCAGCGGGTCGGATGAGGGGTTGCACGTAAAGAAACGCCGCGAAAGCCGATCGGCTTTCGCGGCGTCTTGCGTCTGAGAGACCCCTCATCCGTCGGCTTTCGCCGACACCTTCTCCCGCAAGGGGGAGAAGGGTCTCACATCGTCCGATCAGAACGCCATGCGGGCGATCAGCTGGAACACCGGGCCGGCCTGCTCGCGCTCGAGCTCGTACTCGTCGAAGTTCCGGTCGTTCTGGTCTTCGATGGTGGTGAACTTGTTGAAGCTCTCCTTCTTGGAGGCGTCCAGCAGGTTCGAGCCGGTCAGGCGGATGGTCAGGTCCTTGCCGATGCGCTTCTCGACGAAGATTTCCAGGTCGCCGCCGTAGGTGGTGGTGACTTCCTCGCCGACGACGCGGCTGTAGGCCTCGCCCTGCTTGCGGTAGGTGGCCCCGAACGAGGCGCCCCAGGTCGGCAGGTCCTGGATGAAGCCGACGTTCAGCACGTAGTCCGACTGGCTGTTGAACTTGCGCGAGCCGAACTCGTCGTCGATGTCGCTGTCCAGCCACGAGTAGTTCAGGAACACGCCGGTGTTGTCGAGGCCGACGAAGGTCAGCGGCGTCGACAGGTCGAACTCGATGCCCCAGACCTTGCCGTCGCCGGCGTTGCGGGCCGAGTAGACGAAGGTGCCGTCGCCCTCGCTGCCTTCCGCGCCGGTGTTGTACAGCTCCAGCAGGTCGTTGACCTTGCGATAGAAGACGTTGACGCCGGCGACGCCCGAGCGGCCCAGGCGGCGCTCGTAGCCGACGTCCAGGCCCCAGGCCGTTTCAGGCTTCAGGGTGGGCACGCCGGTGAAGTCGTTGTCGCCCAGCTCGGCTTCCAGGGTCGCCGGCGACAGGTACTCGAAGCTGGGGCGGCGCACGGTGCGGGCCGTGGCGGCGTACAGCTGGTCGCTGGCGGTCAGGTTGTAGCGCAGCGAGGCCGACGGCAGCAGGATCTTGTAGTCGTTGTCGTAGGTGTCGCCCGAGGTGCGGTCCTCGATCGAGACGTCGGTGGTCTCGTAGCGCAGGCCGGCTTCCCACTTCAGCGAGCCCGACTTGCCCGACAGCATGACGTAGGGGTCCAGGCGGGTCTGTTCGAAGGTGGCGTCGCCGCCGGCGATCGGGGCGTAGGCGCCGAAGGCCGGGACCGTCGAGGCCGGCAGGTTGTAGCGGTTGCGCGGAACCTCGGTGAAGAGGGTGTCGCGTTCCTTCTTCTCGTACTGCAGGCCGAACTCCAGCTCGGCGCCCATGGCCAGGTCGCGCTCGTGCTCGATCTTGGCCGAGAACTCGGTGTCGTCGATCTCGCGGCGCGACTTGTCGCGGGTGATGCGGTCGCCGTCCGGGAACGGGATCGCGTCGCGCAGGTACTCGATCTCGTCCTCGAACTCGGCTTCCTCGCCCTTGAAGCCGGCGTAGCCGAGCTTCACGGCGGTGCGGCCGCCCAGCATGTCGCGCTTGTACTTGCCGGTCAGCGACCAGCTGTCCTGGTCGATCTGGACGTCGTTGTTGTTGATCGTCTGGATGTTGGCGTTGGTGCGGATGTCCTTGGCGTACTCGATCGAGTCTTCGTCCTGGAAGCGATCGGTGCGCACGAAGAAGCCGGCCAGGTCCAGATCGCCGCCGGCCACCGGAACCTGGTAGCTGGCGTTGACCGAATAGTCGGTGCCGTTGCGGACGTCGGTCTGCACTTCGCTGTTGTCGAGCGTGCCGTTCGGCTCGTCATAGCGCAGCGACAGCTTCTGCTTGGGATTGCGGCGGCCCTGGATGTTGGCGCCGACCAGCAGGCGGCCGGGGCCGACCTGGCCGCCCCACACGCCGCCGACGGTCTCGCGGATGCGCTTGTCGTCGAACATCATCGCGCCGGCGCGGACGAAGCCGCCGTCCAGGGCGTAGGCGTCGCGCAGCACGATGTTGATGGCGCCGGCGACGGCGTCGCCGCTGCGGTTGGCGCTGGCGCTGCGGACGATCTCGATGCGCTCGATCAGTTCGGCCGGGATGCGGTCGACGAAGAACGAGCCGTCGGCGCCGGCGCCGAACGCGCCCGAGCCCGAGCCGGCGCCCGGGACCTTCTCGCCGTTGATCAGGATCTGGGTGTAGGCCGGGTCGAGGCCGCGCAGGCGCACGCCGTCCGATTCCAGCACGTCCGACAGGAAGGCCACCGACGGCACGCGCTTGAGGGCGTCGCCGGCGGTCAGCGGCTCGAAGCGCTGGAAGTAGTCGAGGTCGTACTGCAGGACCGGCGCGGTCTCTTCGCTGCGGTTGCGGTAGGCGATCTGGGCCTGGACCACGACTTCCGAGGCCGTGACCGGCGCTTCGGCGGTGGCCATCGGCGCGTCGGCCGGAGCGACGTCGGCGGCCGCGGCCTGGGCGGCGATCGCCAGCGGAGCGATGGCGCACAGCGCCAGCAGAGCGGTCTTCTTCATCGGAACATCCCCACGGACACTCCGCGCCCTCGGCCCGACACCGGGGGACACGGGTGTTCTTGTCGGGGGAGGGCATAGTTTCGCCACAACTTCTGAGCCAGAGAAGTTTCGGCGACAGTTTTATTGCGGTTTTATGTAGGTGCGCGGATGATCCGTGCACGGATTACTTGAAACGACGCGCCCAGACCGAGAAGCCGCCGACGCAGCCGAGGAACAACACGACCGCCAGCTGGCCCAGCCGCGGCTCGCCCTGCAGCCCCCTGTTCAGCAACAGGATGCTGGCCAGCACGCCCATGACCAGGGCGGCGAGGATGAGGCGACGGCGCAGGACCGGCGACATGCCGCCAAGCTAGCAGGTCGGCGCCGGAACGAAAGACGCCGCGAAAGCGGCTGGCTTTCGCGGCGTCGTGTCTTCGCAGACTGGTCGAGCGTCAGGCCAGGCAGGTGCGCTGGATCTCGGCGCGCAGCTCGGGGATGCCCAGGCCCTTTTCCGACGAGGTGGCGATCACCCGCGGGAAGGCGGCCGGGCGCTTGGCGATGGCCTTGAGCGTATCGGCCACGACCTTGTCGACCTCGGCCGGCTTGATCTTGTCGGCCTTGGTCAGGACGATCTGGTAGGACACCGCCGAGATGTCGAGGGCGTCCATCGCCTCGGCGTCGACCTTCTTGAGGCCGTGGCGCGAGTCGATCAGCAGGTAGACCCGCTTGAGGTTGGGACGGCCGCGCAGGAACTGGCGGCCCAGGTCCTGGAACTTGCTGGCCGTCGAGCGCGAGACGCGCGCGAAGCCGTAGCCCGGAAGGTCGACCAGGCGCAGCTGCTCGGCCAGCAGGAAGAAGTTCAGCTCGCGCGTGCGGCCCGGCTCGTTGGAGGCGCGGGCCAGGTACTTCTGGCCGACGAGACCGTTGATCAGGCTCGACTTGCCGACGTTGGAGCGGCCGGCGAAGGCCACTTCCGGCAGGTCGGCGGGCGGCAGGCCGTCCATGCGGACGGCCCCCATCATGAACGAGACCGGCTGGGCGAACAGCACCCGGGCCGCCTCGATCTCCTCGTCGGAGTACAGCGGTTCGATCGGATCGGTCATCAGGTCGCCGTCGCGGTCTTGCCGGTCAGCCGGCCGATGATCTTGTCGATCGGGTTGTCGACCTTGTAGCGGCGCATGATGATGTACTGCTGCACGATCGTCAGCACGTTGCTCCAGCACCAGTAGATCACCAGGCCGACGGCGAAGCCCGACAGCGTGAAGGTGAAGATGATCGGGAACAGCTGGAAGATCTTCTGCTGCATCGGATCGCCGGCCGGCGGGTTCATCGCCGTGGTCAGCCACATGGTGAAGCCGTAGAGCAGCGGCCACACGCCCAGGTGGGCGATCATCGCGCCCAGGAAGGGCAGCGAACCCGGATCCCACGGGATCAGGCCGAACAGGTTGAAGATCGTCGTCGGATCCGGCGCCGACAGGTCCTGGATCCAGCCGAAGAACGGCGCGTGCCGCATTTCGATCGTGACCGTCAGCACCTTGTACAGCGAGTAGAACACCGGGATCTGGATCAGCATGGGCACGCAGCCCATGAACGGATTGATCTTCTCCTTGGCGTACAGCGCCATCATCTCCTGCTGCTGCTTGGCAGGGTCGTCCTTGTGCTTGGCGCGCAGCTTCTCGACCTCGGGGGCGACCTTCTTCATCTTCGCCATCGACTCGTAGCTCTTGTCCGCCAGCGGATAGAGGATGAGCTTCAGGGCGACGGTCAGCAGCATGATGGCGATGCCGAAGTTGCCGACCAGCTTGTAGAAGATCTCCAGCACGTTGAAGATCGGACGGGTGATCAGGGCGAACATGCCCCAGTCCACGGCCCACTCGAAGCGCGGGATGGCCTGGGCCTTCTTGTCCCAGAACTGCCACCAGGCCGGGGCCTGGCCGTCGCCGTACTCGTACTTGCGCAGCAGCGGCACGGTCTTGGCGCCGGCGAACAGGCGGGTCGTCTCGGTGACGGTCTGGCCCGGGTTCACGGTCTTGGCGACGGCGGCGAAGTTGGCTTCGTAGACGTCGACGCCGGCGACGGGCGTGACGTTGTACTGGGCGTTGATGCGCTCGTTCTGGGTCGGGATCAGCGCGGTCAGCCAGTACTTGTCGGTGATGCCGGTCCAGCCGCCGACCGAGGTGATGGTCTGCTGCGGCTTGTCCTTCTTCCACTTCTGGTACTTGGACTGCTCGAGCTTGTAGTCCTTCTCGCCCAGCATGCCGATCGCCCCTTCATGGACGATGTGGTTCTTGCCGAGGTCGGCCGGGACGCCCCAGCGGCGCACCGAGGCGTAGGGCGTGATCGACACCGGCTGGCCGCCGTTGTTGCGGACGCTGTCGGTGACGGTGAACATGGCGTCGGCGTCGACGGCGATCACGCGGTTGAACACTAGGCCAGCGCCGTTGTCATAGGTCAGGGTGACGGGCGAGCCCGGACGCAGGGTCTGGCCCGGCGCGGCGGTCCACACCGTGTTCTCGCCCGGCATGGCGCCGAGGTTCTGGCCGCTCCAGCCGAACAGCGTGAAGAAAGCGTTCTCCGCACCGGCGGGGCGCAGCAGCTCGACCGGCGGCGAGGCCTTGTCGGTGGTCTGGCGATAGCGCTTGAGCAGCAGGTCGTCGACGCTGCCGCTCTTCAGCGACACCGAGCCCGACAGGGTCGGCGTGTCGATCGGGATGCGCGGGCTGGCGGCCTTGGCGGCGTCGCGCGACAGCTTGATCGGCTGGGGACGGCCGTCCGGCCCGATGGCCATGCCCGGATTGGCGGCGGCGGCCTGGGCCTCGGCGGCCTTCTTGGCGCGCGCGGCCGCTTCCTGCTTCTTCTGGTTCGGCCCCATCACGAAGATTTGGTAGCCGATCAGGATCGCCAGCGCGCTGACGATGAAGACCAGCGTGTTCTTGTTGTCGTTCTGCATGGACACTTAACCGGGATCGGAGGGATCGGACGCAAGCGCGTGCGAATGGGGTGAGACGGGCGCGGGGGAGACTGGTCCAGACGGGGAACGCTTCCCCCCACGGTCGATTTCGGCCGCGAGGCTTACCAGCGCGGATTTTACATCGTCAAGCAAACGCCCCCAGGGCCGCGAGCGCGTGCCGCCGCGAGCGATGAACACATAGTCGCAACCGGGCCGTCCATGAAGGGGGAGAAGCAGTCTGGCGGCCTCACGGAGGCGTCTTTTGGCGCGATTGCGCTCCACCGAGCCGCCGACCTTCTTGGAGGCGGTGAAACCGACCCGGATCAGGGCGTTCTCGTCGCCCCGCGGGCGCAGCTGCATGAAGACGGCGCCGCGCGACAGCGAGGGCGCCTTGGCGGCCTTCAGGAAATCGGCGCGCACCTTGAGGCGCTCGATCGCCGGACCGGCCTTAGCCGGGGCCGAGACTTGGGATTCGGTCATGAAAAAAGCCGCCCTTTCCGGCGCAGGCTGGAGGCCTGGTTCTGGGAAGGGGCGGCTTTTGTCATGTCGTACGATCCTGCCGGAGCAGGAAAGAAGAGCGGGAAACCCCGCTCTTAGGCCGTCAGGCGCTTACGGCCCTTGGCGCGGCGACGAGCAACGATCTTTTGACCGTTCTTGGTGGCCATGCGGGCGCGGTAGCCATGACGGCGGGCTCGCACGAGCTTCGACGGCTGGAATGTCCGCTTCACGACGTGGCTCCGAAACTAATAGCGTTGACGCGGAAGCCGGTTGGCCGCCGCGAGTGAGGGGCGGTGGATAAGCGACGAGCAGGACGATGTCAACCGCGCAAAAGCGCCGGAAGCTGAGTCAGGCCAAGGGCTTGGACCGCCTAGCCCCGCGCGCCCTGCAATAGCACGAGCGCGAAGATCGACCAGTCCAGGCAGATGTGCGCCGTGAACGAGGCCCACACGCTCCTGGTCAGCAGATAGGGAATCGTCAGCACCAGGCGGGCGACGCCGATCAGCAGCAGCACCTGGACGATGTTCCAGCCGTAGGTCGACAGGTGCAGCGCCCCGAAGATCATCGCCGAGACGATCCAGGCGATGGCGATCGCCGCGCCGCGCGGCAGGCCGAGCCGGCGATGGCAGAGGGTCAGGATCGCCAGGAACGGCAGGATGGTCACCAACTCCTCGCCCAGCAGCTGCGGCGCCGTGCCGGCCAGGAAGATCGCCCGCTGCGCGACCGGCAGCTGGACCACGATCTCGGTGGCGGGATTGGCATGGGCGAGGCCGACCTTGCTGTAGAAATGCGCCACGACGCCCGACACCAGCAGCGTCAGGGGCATGAAGGCCAGACCCAGCAGCAGGTCGCGAGCGGTCGGCCTCGGAAACAGCGCCGTCCAGCCCCGCCCTGCCGCCAGAGCCAGCCCGACCAAGGGCAGGCCGACGAACAGCAGCGGCCCGACGAGACCCAGCGCCTGCCCGGCCTCGCCGCGCGGGATCAGGATCAGGGCGAGGAACCCCAGGACACAGCCGCCTAGGGCCATCGCCCAGCCGGCTCCCGACAGGGTCACCGGCTCGCCGCGATAATAGGGAAAATCTCGCCGGGGACGCGTGGCCATGCTTGAAGCTCCGCTTTCGGGAGATAGGAACGGGCGTCGCCCGGCGTGTATAGCGCTCGCCGCGCTCGCGGCGGTCGAAAGTCCGGAACGCCGCTGCTATCACCGGCAGGTCGACGAAAGAGGCGCACGACGTGGACCTGCTGAAGATCCTGAGAAGCTTCGAGGAGTTGCTCTTCGAGGCCATGACCTGGCTCTACTTCTATCCGCGCACCATGGCGCGGATCGTGGCCCGCCCGCTGACCGCCATGGCCTATTCCGACCACGAGGAAGGCCAGCCCGAGGACCAGCGCTACGACGACGCCCTCAATCCGCCGGTGCTGCTGATCATCACCCTGGTGGTCGCCAACATCATCGGCTGGGCGACCCACGTTCCCCAGCCGGCGGGCGCCTCGCCGCTGGCCAAGACGATCTTCGACTCGCAGCAGAACCTGCTGATGTTCCGCTGCCTGCTGTTTGGCCTAACGCCGCTGACCGTGGCCCTGACCCTGCTGCGCAAGGAGGGGGCGGTGATCTCGCGAAAGACGCTGCGCCGGCCGTTCTACGCCCAGTGCTATCTGGCCGCCCCCACGGCCCTGGCCCTTTCGCTGGGACTGAACGCGACGCTGCAAGGCGGCGCCTGGAGCGCGGCCGGGTTCGCGCTCATCCTGGCGGCGACCAGCTGGCTGCTGATCACCGAAACCCGCTGGCTGTCCAGGCGGCTGGGCATCGGCCGCCTGGCCGCCGCGCTCACGGCGCTGGGCGCGCTGGCCCGCGCCGCCGCCTACATGCTTCTGATCGTGATCCCCACCGCTCTGTTCTGAAGGCTCAGTACGGATTGATCGAGCGAATGCGGCCGTCCGACGAGACCGTGCAGCGCGAACGGTACGAGCCCGTGGCCACGGTCATCTCCCAGTCGCCGCGGCCAAGGTCGCGCACGCTGATCGGCACGCTGCTGCCGTAGGGACGGCTCTGGTACTCGTCGGCCCGGCGCGAGCAGGCGTCCTGAGCCGCGCGCGGCGCGTTGCGCACATAGCGGGAATTGGAGAAGCGGCGATTGTCGCGCTCGGACTGCCCGGCCAGATAGCCCTCGTGATAGCCCTCGCTCTCGTGGCGGTCGTCATAGTCCGAGCCGTAGAGGGCGGCCTGGTAGCCGCGCTCGTACTCGGCGTCGTGATCGCGGTCGGCGTCGTCGTGGTTCTTCTTGTGGGCCGCCAGGGCGGCGGCCAGACCGACGATGGCCACGCCCGCCACCACCGCCGAGGCGTCGGGACCCGAGCTTTTCTTGCGGCACATGCTGCGGGCCTCGACGATGGTCAGGTAGCGGCCGTCGCGCGTGGTGACCTGCACGCACTGGTCGCCCCGCCGCCAGTAGCCGAACTTGGCCGAGCCGCCTTCGTCCACGTGGTCCAGCTCGTAGCCGCGGGCCTGCAGTTCGCTTTCGCCGCCGGCGGCGCGGGCGCCCACCAGGTCGCGCAGGTTCCCCGGGATCTGGGCCAGGGCCGGCGCGGCGACGCCCCCGGCGATCAACCCGGCCAGGGCGGCGGCGGCGACAAGCTGGCGACGAACGGACATGCGGGGGCTCCAAGCAAAAGGGCCTCAGGCCAAGACCCACGAACAGTTGAACCACGCCGTCGCGACACGTCAAAGACGCAAGCCGAGCAATTCGCGACGGTTCGGCAAGAAATTTCGTCCGCTGTTAAACGGCGATCAAACATGACCGCATAGGGTCGCCGCTCCTCGCCATCCCCGTGGCCGCCAAGGCCTTTCAGGAGCGTCTCTTGCCGCAGCGCTTGTCCCGTCTTCTCGAACGCAGGGCCGCCTCTACGGCCGCGTCGAACGAGAACGACGCCGGCTGGCTGCGCTATGGCGACCTCAAGGTCGAGGCCGTCATCTTCCTGCTGGTGCTGGTCACCTTCGCCGCCGTGCTGGGCAAGAGCGCCCTCACCCGCCAGGCGCTGGAGCTGACCCCCGGATCGCCGCAGTTCGCCGGCTACGCCTTCGCCGACGGCGAGAGCGGCGGCCGCTCGACCGTGACCCCCGATCCCAGCCGGCCGATGGCCTGGTCGTGCGAGATCCGCGCCGGCGCCACCTACACCTATTGCGGCTACGGCCTGCAGCTGAACCTGGGCTCGCGCGCCCGCGGCCTGGACTTCTCGCGCTACCAGACCCTGACCGTGCGCCTCAACTGGAGCGGCCAGGCCGACCAGCTGAAGGTGCTGGTCAAGACCGCGCCGCCGGCCGCCCTGCGCGGCAAGGCCGAGGACCTGCCGCTGGCCGCCGAGGTCTCGGTGTCTCCGGGCGCCAACACCATCGTCCTGCCGCTCGACCGGCTGGAGCCCGAGCAATGGTGGCTGGCCAGCCACGGCGTGTCGCGGCGCGACATCACGCCCGAGTTCTCCGACGTCCGCTCCATCGCGGTCGCCGTCAGCGGCGCCCCGCCCGGCTCGCTGGCCGCGTCGATGGACCAGGTGCGCGTCGAGGGCGTCCAGCTGTCGGACGAGCAGTGGTACCTGATCATCCTGAGCGTCTGGCTGCTGATGATCGGCGCCTTCCTGGCGCACCGCCTGCTGCGCATGCGCCGCGAGTTCGAGACCCGCCAGCGCCAGCAGGCGGAGGAAGCCCGCGCCCTGTCGGACGCCCGCATCGCCGCCGAGACCGCCAACGCCGCCAAGTCGCAGTTCCTCAGCCACATGAGCCACGAGCTGCGCACGCCGCTTAACGCGGTGATCGGCTACAGCTACTGGCTCAGCCGGGGCAATCTGGATCCCAAGCAGCGCACGGCCGTCGACGCCATCCGCTCCAGCGGCGAGCACCTGCTGGCGGTGATCACCGACATTCTCGACCTGGCCAAGATCGAGGCCGGCAAGCTCGACCTGCAGCCGGTCGCCTTCGACCTCGCCGCCTGCCTCGCCGAGCTGGACCAGATGTTCCGACTGCGCGCCGAGGAGAAGGGCCTGGACTTCGCCGTCGCCCTGGCGCCCGAGGTCCCCACGCAGATCGTCGCCGATCCCAAGCGGCTGCGGCAGGTGCTGATCAACCTGCTGGGCAACGCGGTGAAGTTCACCGACGCGGGCCATGTCGCCCTGCGGGTCGAGCGCCTGGAGGGCGGCCAAGGCCAGGCGGCGCGTCTTCGCTTCACGGTCGAGGACACCGGTGTCGGCATCGCGCCCGACCAGCTGGACGCCATCTTCCGGCCGTTCGAGCAGGTGGGCGAGGCCGCGCGCCACGAGGGCGGCACGGGGCTTGGCCTCAGCATCACCCGCCAGATCGTCGAGACCATGGGCGGAACGATCCAGGTCGACAGCACGCCCGGCCGGGGCAGCCGCTTCGTCGTCGAGGCGCAGGCGGAAGTGCCCGCCGAGCAACCGGCGTCCCTGCGGCTGGCCTAGAACCCCCAGCGCCGTACTTCCACGCGCAGGCAGGGAAGCGCGGTGGAAATTGCCGTATCCCGATCCGGGTCAGCCGGCCTCGACCACGCGCACGCCCGCCGCCCGCAGCGGCGCCAGCGCCTCCTGCGGCAGGTCCGGCTCGACCACCACCGCGCCCACCTCGGCGAGCGGCAGGATCGCGTAGGGCGAGGCCGCGCCCAGCTTGTCGCGCGTGGCCAGGACGACCGTCTCGGCCGACTGGCGGGCGATCAGCCGCTTGATCGCCGCCTCCTCGGGGTCGCCGGTGGTGACGCCGGTCTCGGGATGCAGGCCGGTGGCGCCCATGAAGAAGAGGTCGGCCCGCACGCGCGCGATCGCCTCGGCCGCCGCCGCGCCGACCGCGACGATCGAGTGCTTGAACAGCCGCCCGCCGACCAGCTCGACCTCGACGCCGGGATGGCCGGCCAGTTCGACGGCGATGCTGGGGCTGTGGGTGACGATGGTCGCGCGCAGGTCGGCCGGCAGGCCCCGCGCCAGCTGCACGTTGGTGGTGCCGCCGTCGAGGAAGACGATCTGGCCGGGCTGGATCAGGCGCGCCGCCGCCCGCGCCAGCCGGACCTTCTGCGCCGTCGCCCGCCCCTCGCGCACGCCGAACGCGGCGGTGGCCGGCGAGGCCGGCAGCGCGCCGCCGTGCACCCGCTGCAGCAGCCCCTCGGCCGCCAGCTCGCGCAGGTCGCGGCGGATGGTGTCCTCCGAAACGCCCAGCTCCTGACTGAACGGCTTGGCGACCAGCCGGCCGTCCCGGCCCAGCACCCGCAGGATCAGCGCCTTGCGCTCGGATGTCAGCATGACTGCACGAACTTTCTTGACTCCGCACGATACTGCACGAATTTAAGCGCCGATCCAGGCCTCCGGAGTTTTCGCCATGTCCATCGCCGATCGCGTCCGCGTCGAGGAGGTCACCGTCCTGTCCGACGACTGGTACACGCTGAAGAAGACCACCTTCTCGTACCTGCGCGCCGACGGGACCTGGCAGCGCCAGTCGCGCGAAACCTACGACCGGGGCAACGGCGCGACGATCCTGCTCTATGACCCGGCGCGGCGGACCGTCGTGCTGGTCAGCCAGTTCCGCTATCCGGCCTTCGTCAACGGCCACGACGACCTGCTGATCGAGGCGCCGGCCGGGCTGCTCGACGACGCCGAGCCCGAGGCCCGCATCCGCGCCGAGGTCGAGGAAGAGACCGGCTTTCGGGTGAAGGCCGTGCGCAAGATCTTCGACGCCTTCATGAGCCCAGGCTCGGTGACCGAGCGCCTGCACTTCTTCGTCGGCGAATACGGACCGGGCGACCGGGTGTCGGCCGGCGGCGGCGAGGCCGACGAGGGCGAGGACATCGCCGTGCAGGAGCCGACGATCGAGGAGGCCCTGGCGATGATCGACTCCGGCGCCATCCGCGACGCCAAGACGATCATGCTGCTGCAGTACGCGGCCCTGCGGCTGTTTCCGGCGGGGTAGGGTCGGTACTCAATTGGCCGAGGGCAATGAGTTATCTGTTTCAATAGCTTGTAGCAGTTGTCATCCCGGCCGCAGCGCAGCGGAGCGCCGGGATCTCCCACAGTTCTCGAACCTGCCAACGTGGGAGATCCCGGCTCTACGGATCGCTGACGCGCTCCTCCGGCCGGGAAGACACGCTTCTTTGCACGCCAATTAAGTCCACACCCTAGCGGCCCGCCTCAGGGCGCTAGGCCGGGCCTGCGCGGCGCGGGCTCGGCCAGGGCGCTCTCCATCTCGCGCGCGACCTTCAGGCCGATGATCACATGGGCCTGGGCGGTGGGGTGAAAGATCCCCGAGCTGGCGAAGAACGAGCGGTTGCCCAGGTTGACCATCAGCTTGGCGAACGGCTCGCTCGATCCGATCTGGGTGAGGACGACGTCGTTCGAGGTGCGGAACAGCCGCGTGCGCGGCTTGTAGGGATCCCATTCCCCCGGATTGAACGGCGCCCAGCCCCACGTGCCCACGGCGTCGCCTTCGGTTTCCATCGCCATGGCCGGGAAGGCGAAGGTCCGCCGTTCGGCCTCGTCGCCCGCGCACCAGCCGCGCCCGGCGAAGGCCTCGCCGTACTGCACGGCCCGCCACCCCCCGTTCGAGGCGTTGGTCGCCACGGCCAGGTTCAGCGGCGTGAACAGCGACTCGTAGACCTCGCGCCCCTCGGTCTCGTCGATCCCGATGCGCCAGCGGTTCTCCGGCTTGATCTTGTGGTCGGGGAACATGCCGTTCATCGACGTGAACAGCTGGTTGTCCAGCAGGCCGTGGCAGAAGCGCCGCTCGGCCCCGTCCCGATAGAGCGGATTGGGATAGGGGGTCTGGATGACGATGGTTCCCTCGGGCGCGACCCCCGCCATCAGCCCCCGCATCACCGGATAGACCCGCGGCAGGTCGAACATGATCTTGCGATGGGCCACGTAGGTGGGGGTGACGCCGATCCCCGAGCGCACCCGCGCGAGCACCAGCTGGCCGATCGGGTCGCTGGCCTGGGTCGGCAGCAGGGCGTTCTTGACCGCGCCGGCGAAGCCGATGTCGTTGCCGCCGATCGACATCAGGACGATGTCGGGCTTGCGCAGCTGGAAGTCGGCGTTCGCGCACCTGGCCGCCTTGCGGGTCGCCGTCCTGGCGTAGGCGGCCCGCTGGTCGGGCTCCAGCTTCAGCGCCGCGGCCAGGCCCGTCACCTCGATGACGGCCGTTTCGGCATCCTTGTGCAGGGGGCCGTCGCAGATCAGCTCCAGCACCTGGTCGATCTGCGCCTTCAGCTTGAAGGACGGCTTGGTTTCGGGCGCCCCGAAATCGGCCACCCCCGGAGGGTTCTGCTGGCTGGCGATCACGCCGTCCAGCACCTCGGCGCCGCTGCAGGCGAACGAGGCGAAGGTCACCGCCTCTTTGGGGTGCTCGGCCGCATAGATGAAGGCGGCGGCCGCCTGCTGGGAATAGAGCGAGCGGTGACAGATCGGATCCCACCACCGCGCCGGGCGGATGGTGCGCAGCACCGCCCCGACCCGCCACCAGCGATCATAGGGGTCCGAGCTGGCGGTCCAGTAGTCGTGGATCGAGGTCTGGAAATCGGCGGGAAACGCCTGCGGCTGGTCGGGATTGCCCTCGCCCGACGCGTAGGAGTCGCCCAGGCCGATGACCAGCCGGTCGCGGATCTGGATCGACGCCTCGCCGCCGCCCGCCGCCGCTCCGTTCCGCGTCACCGCGACCGTCACCCGGGCCACCCCGCCCTGATGGTCCGGGCCCGCCGCGACGGGTGCCAGCACCGCACGGTCGCAAGGCAGCGAGAGCGCAGGTCCGGTTCCGGCCAGCGTCCAGTCGCAGGTGTCGGCCCCGGATCCGCCGACCACCCACACCCGCGCGGCATAGGCCTTGGGATAGAGGTAGCCCGGCTCATAGCCCCGCTCGGCGGCGGGGCGCTGCAGCGTCAGGCCGTCGGCCCGGCGGCCGGGTCCCGCGCCCTGCCACCGCGTGGCCTCGAAGGGCTGCAGCCCGTTCATCGGACCGCCGTCCTCGACCTTCCCGCTTAGAAAGCCGACGATCCGTTCGTAGGACGCGCTTTCCGGAAAGGGTCCGTCCGCCTTGTCCCGCGTCCCTCGCAGCCCTTCCAGGAAGACGTCGGCGGCGCTCGGTCCAGGGTCGGCGCTCAGGGTCGTCGGCGGCGCGGCGGCCCGAAACACCCGGAAGCGGTCGGCGACGGTCCAGTCCAGGGTCACGGTCTGCGCGCGGGCCGCCCCGGCGCCAAGGCTCACAAGACCCAGAACGGCGACAAGGATCGCACGCATACCCACTCCCCCCCGGCAGCAAAGCAGTCGCCCGGACAATAGAGAGCAGCGTTCGAATATCAACGATCGATGGATTGGCGCGCGGCGTTCTTTTTCCGGTTGCACGCCCCGGGGGCAGGCCCCGTGGGACCGATCCTCAGCCGCCGGCCTTGACCGCGTCCCAGGTGCGGGTGGCCTGGCCTTGGCCCAGCGCCGCGCGCAGCCAGGCCAGGTTGTTGTCGACCATCTGCGGCGGCAGGTCCTGACGGGCCAGCTTTTCGGCCTCGTCGACGCGGCCCTGCAGGCCGACCACCAGGGCCAGATTCTGGCGGACCTGGATGGTCGAGGACGGCATGGCGGCGGCCTTGCGCAGCAGGACCTCGGCGCCGGCCAGGTCGCCGTGACCGGCCAGGTACATGGCCAGGTTGGTGGCCGGCGCGGCCTCGTTGGGGGCCAGGGCCACGGCCTGGCGGTGGGCGGCCAGCGCCTCGTCGTCGCGCTTGGACTGCTCCAGCGCCACGCCCAGCAGGGATTGCGGACGCCAGTCGCGCGGCGCGGCGGCCGCGGCGGTCTTGGCCGGCTCGATGGCGAAGAAGCCCTCGCCGCGCGCCAGTTGCACCCGGGCCGACTCCAGCAGGGCCTCGACGTCGCCGGGATGCGAGACTAGCACCCGGCTCGAAGCGGCGGCGGCGTCGTCATAGCGGCCCAGCCCCCGCAGGGCCTGGGACAGGGCCACGCCCGCCTCGGCGTCGCGCGGGTCGGACTCGAACTCGTTGCTCCAGAAGGCGGCGCGAGCCAGGGGGTCGAAGCGGCGCGCCTCGGCCCGCTCGGCGGCGCTGGCCTTGCGCGGACCGGCCGGCTGGGCGGGCGCCTGGACGCTGGCCTGGGCCTTGCCTGCCGCCTTGTCGCCCTTGTCGGCGGCCAGGGCCGGAACGCTCAGCAGAAGAATGGGCGTCAGGACGGTTGCGAGCAGGGCAGGCTTGCGACACATGGAAGGCATGTCTCCGAAAGGTCGGCCGAGCATCGCGCGGCCCCCTCAAGGAATCGTTAAGCATAAATTCGCGAAGGCCCCGGCCCATGACCGAACCCCTGATCACCTCGTCCTCGCGCGGCGCGACCGATGGTCCCGTGATCCCGGTGCACGCCCTGTGGGAGGACGAGCTGGCGGCCTTCCTCGACGCCCGGCCAAGCTTCGTGCGCGGCTTCGCCCAGTTGTCGGACTTCTCGGCCAAGGCCGGCCAGACAGTGGTCGTGCCCACCCCCGAAGGCGCCCTTGACCGCGTGCTTTTCGGCCTGGGACAACGGGGTAAGGGCGGCAAGGCCGACGCCATGGCCTTCCGCGCCCTGCCGGCCAGGCTGCCGGCCGGCGACTATCGCCTGCACGCCGCGCCCGAGGGGCTGGACCCCGCCCAGATCGCCCTGGCCTTCGCGCTGGGGACCTATCGCTTCGACCGCTTCAAGGCCCGCGGCGCCGACGGAGCGCGACGCCTTGTCGCGCCCGAAGGCGTCGACATCGCCGAGATCCAGGCCATCGCCCACGCCTGCGCCCTGGCCCGCGACATGGTCAACAGCCCGGCCAACGCCATGGGTCCGCGCCAGATCGAGACCATCGCCCGCGAGATCGCCGAACAGTTCGGCGCCAGCTTCTCGGCGATCGTCGGCGACGACCTGCTGGAGCAGAACTATCCGGCCGTCCACGCCGTGGGCCGCGCCGCCGTGCCCGAGCGCGCCCCGCGCATGCTGGAGATCCAGTGGGGCGACGAGGCCCATCCGGTGGTCGCCGTTATCGGCAAGGGCGTGGTGTTCGACACCGGCGGCCTGGACATCAAGCCCTCGGCCGGCATGCGCCTGATGAAGAAGGACATGGGCGGCGCCGCCCACGCCCTGGCCCTGGCCCGCATGGTGATGGCCGCCAAGCTGCCGGTGCGCCTGGTCGTGCTGGTTCCGGTGGTCGAGAACGCCATCGCCGGCGACGCCATGCGCCCGGGCGACGTGCTCGACAGCCGCGCGGGTCTTTCCATCGAGGTCGGCAACACCGACGCCGAAGGCCGCCTGATCCTGGCCGACGCCCTGACCCGCGCGGCCGAGCTGTCGCCGGCCCTGACCATCGACCTGGCCACGCTGACGGGCGCGGCCCGCGTCGCCCTGGGGCCGCAGGTGATCCCCTTCTACACGCCCGACGACGCCCTGGCCGGGCAGATCGAGGCGTCCGCCCGCAAGGCCGCCGACCCGGTCTGGCGCATGCCGCTGTGGGACGGCTATCGCGAGGCGCTGGAAAGCGACGTCGCCGACCTGAAGAACGATCCCGACGGCTGGGCCCAGGCCGGTTCGGTGACGGCCGCCCTGTTCCTGCAGCGCTTCGCCCCGACCACCGGCTCATGGGTGCACCTGGACATCTTCGCCTGGAACCCCAAGGGCGCCCCGGGCCGTCCCAGCGGCGGCGAGGCCCAGGCCATCCGCGGCCTCTATGCGATGCTGAAGGGCCGGTTCGCCTGATGGCCGATGATCGCCGCCTGACCCTGGCCCGACCGGACCTGGCCGACATCGCGCTGGAGGGCCGGGTGGCCGCCGAGCGCTACGACGCGCCCAAGGCCCGCCAGGTCGCCGTCCCGACCGCCGCCCTGCGCAAGGCCCCCGCCCCCGACGCCGAACAGGAAAGCCAGCTTTTGTTCGGCGAGCGGTTCGCCGTGCTGGACGTGAAGGACGACTTCGCCTGGGGCCAGGCCGCCCGCGACGGCTATGTGGGCTGGGTCGCCGAGGCCGCGCTTGGCCCCCTCGGCGAGGCCGCCACCCACCAGGTGGCGGTGCTGCGGACCTATGCGTTCGACGCGCCGGACATCAAGTCGCGGCCGGCCGGGCTCTATTCCCTGGGCGCGCTGGTGAGCGTGGAGGCCCGCGAGGGCCGCTTCGCCAAGGGCGCGGACACGGGCTGGTTCATCGAGGCCCACCTGGCGCCGATCGGCCTGCCCGCCGCCGTCGACCCGGCCAAGGTCGCCCTCGGCTTCCTGGGCGCGCCCTACCAGTGGGGCGGACGCGAGAGCCTGGGCCTGGACTGTTCGGGCCTGGTGCAGCAGGCCCTGGCCGCCACGGGCAAGGCCGTCCCGCGCGACACCGACATGCAGTTCGGCTTCTTCCAGCCCATCGACGAGGCCGATCGCCGGCGCGGCGACCTGGTGTTCTGGAAGGGCCACGTGGCGATCCTGCTGGACCGCGACACCATCGTCCACGCCAACGCCCACCACATGGCCGTGGCGATCGAGCCGCTGGACGAGGCCATCGCCCGCATCGACGCCGCCGGCGTGGGCCAGCCGACCGGGTGGCGGCGGCCGTAAGGACTGGACTCAATTGGCGTGCAAAAAAACGTGTCTTCCCGGCCGGAGGAGCGCGTCAGCGATCCGTAGAGCCGGGATCTCCCACGTTGCAGGTTCTGAACTGTGGGAGATCCCGGCGCTCCGCTGCGCTGCGGCCGGGATGACAACTGCTATAAGCTATTGAAACAGATAACCCATTGCCCTCGGCCAATTGAGTACCGACCCTAGGGACGGTCAGCCTGGACACCCCATCCCCCGTCCTTCCCCGCGAAGGCGGGGACCCAAGCCGAGTCTGCAAGCCATCCGCGGCCGTGCCCGATCCTGAACGTCAGCTTGGATCCCCGCCTTCGCGGGGAAGCTCGGCCTAGAGGAGGTCGGGGCCTGAAAGTGTCGGATACTCGACACTGTTGCAGCCGAAACGCGAGTTGCGGCAACGGGTTACCGCCGCACTCGCCCAGCGAGCGCCGCGTTGTTGTCATGACAGCGCTTTAGCTCTATCGCGACGCATTCTCACCTGTCGGAGAAATGCCGTGTCGTCCCGCCTCGCCCTGCTGCTGTCCACCGCCCTGCTCGCCCCTCTGGCCGCGAGCCCCGTCCTGGCCCAGGACGCCGCCCCGACGGCGGTCGAGGAAGTGATCGTCACCGGTTCGCAGGTTCGCCTGCCGCCCGCCTATGCCGGCGGCCAGGTCGCCAAGGGCGCCCGAGTGGGCCTGCTGGGCGCGCTCGACACCATGGACACCCCCTTCGCGGTGACCAGCTACACCGAGGAGCTGATCCGCAACCAGCAGGCGCTGAGCGTCGGCGACGTGCTGCAGAACGATCCCACGGTGCGGGTCAGCAAGGGCTTCGGCAACTTCCAGGAACTGTACGTCGTGCGCGGCTTCCCCGTGTACTCCGACGACATGACCTATAACGGCCTCTACGGCGTGCTGCCCCGCCAGTTCGTGGCCGCCGAACTGGTCGAGCGCGTGGACGTGTTCCGCGGCGCCAACTCGTTCCTGAACGGCGCGGCCCCGGGCGGCAGCGGCGTCGGCGGCGCCTTCAACCTGGTGCCCAAGCGCGCGGGCGCAGCGCCGCTCACCCGCTTCACCGCCGGCTGGGACGGCGGCGAGCAGCTCTACGCCAAGGCCGACGTCGCCCGGCGCTTTGGCCAGGACGACGCCTATGGCGCGCGCCTGAACCTCGGCCTGCACGGCGGCGAGACGGCCGTCGACGGCGAGAAGCGCGATCTGAAGGTGATCGGCCTGGGCCTGGACCGCCGCGGCGAGCGCGCCCGCTTCTCGGCCGACCTGGGCTGGCAGGACCACCACATCGACGCCCCGCGCCCGACCGTCACCCCGGCCGGCGCCATCCCCAAGGCCCCGTCGGCCGACAAGAACTTCGCCCAGGACTGGACCTATACCGACGAGCGCCAGCTGTTCGGCGCGGCGCGCGGCGAGTTCGACCTGAGCGACAACGTCAGCGCCTGGGCCGCCGTCGGCGGCCGCAAGGGCAAGGAAGACAACGTCCTGGCCAACCCGACCGCCCAGCCGGACGGTACGATCAGCGCCTATCGCTTCGACAACGTCCGCAAGGACACCATCCTGTCGGCGGACGTCGGCCTGCGCGCCAAGTTCACGACCGGTCCGGTCGGCCACAGCGTCGTGGCCTCGATCGCCCAGGTCGACCTGAAGTCGCGCAACGCCTACGCGTTCTCGAACTTCGCCGGCTTCGCCAGCAACCTCTATACGCCCGTGCAGGTCGCCAAGCCGGCGGCCGACTTCTTCATCGGCGGCTCGCTGTCGGACCCGAACGTCACCGAACGCGCCAAGAACCGCAGCGTCGCCGTCGCCGACACCCTGTCGTTCCTGGACGAGGCCCTGCTGGTCACGGTGGGCGTGCGCTACCAGGAGATCTGGACCCGCACCTACGACTACAACACCGGCGTCGGCGGCGTGGCCTACGACAGCGACGCCACCACCCCGGCGGTGGCCGTGGTCTACAAGCCCAGCGACAAGATCTCGCTCTACGCCAACTACGCCGAGGCCCTGGTCCCCGGGAAGATCGCGCCCACCGTGGTCAACGGCGTGACCGTGGCCAACGGCAACGAGATCCTCTCGCCGTTCCGCGCCGAGCAGGCCGAGGCGGGCGTGAAGTACGACGGCGGCGCGTTCGGCGGCGCCCTGAGCGTCTTCCGCACCACCAAGCCCAGCGAGTACTTCAACGCCGCCACCCGCATCTACAGCGCGGACGGCGAGCAGGAGAACAAGGGCGTCGAACTGACGGCCTATGGCGAGCTCACGCCCGGCCTGCGCCTGATCGGCGGCGCCACCTGGATGGACACCAAGATCAACCGCGCCCAGACCGCCGCGCTGGAAGGCAAGTCGGCGATCGGCGTGCCGGAGTTCCAGGCCAACCTGAACCTCGAGTACGACGTCGCCGCGCTCGACGGCCTGACGCTGGAGGGCCGCGCGGTCTACACCGGCTCGCAGGCCGCCAACGAGGCCAACACGGTGGAGCTGGGCTCGTGGACCCGCTTCGACATCGGCGCGCGCTACGCCTTCGAGGCCGGCGATCGTCCGGTCACCCTGCGGGCCCGCATCGAGAACCTGGCCGACAAGAACCAGTGGGTGGCCGTCGGCGGCTATCCGGGCGCCAACTACCTGACGCTGGGCGCCCCGCGCACCCTGCGCCTGTCGGTCACCACGGACTTCTAAGGCCCCGATGAAGTCGTCGACGCTTCGCGCCTGGTCGTGGGTCCACAAGTGGTCGAGCCTGGTCTCGACCCTGTTCCTGCTGATGCTGTGCGTCACCGGCCTGCCGCTCGTGTTCACCCACGAGATCGAGGAGGTCGCGATGCACCAGGCGTGGGCGCCGGCCCATCCCGATGGGCCCAAGCTCAGCCTCGACCAGGTGCTGGAGACGGCGCTCGCCCGCAAGCCGGGCGAGGTGGCCGCCTTCATGAGCTTCGACGTCGAGCGGCCGGTGGTGAACGTCACCACCGTCAAGCCCGGCCAGGCGGGCTACAGCTTCCAGCCGATCGACCAGACCAGCGGCGATGCCGCTCCCTCGGTGGCGGGCCATCCGGTGATGGAGTTCCTGCTCCAGCTGCACACCGACATGTTCCTGGGCCTGGCGGGCATGCTGTTTCTGGGCGCCATGGGGCTGCTGCTGGTGATCGCGCTGGTCTCGGGCGTGGTCCTCTACGCCCCGTTCATGCGCAAGCTGCCGTTCGGCACGGTGCGGGCGCGCAAGGCCGCCCGCACCCGCTGGCTCGACTATCACAACCTGCTGGGCGCGGTGACGCTGGCCTGGGTGCTGGTGGTGGGCGTCACCGGGGTGGTCAACACCCTGGCCACGCCGATCATCGGCTACTGGAAGAACACGGCGCTGAAGGAGCTGACCCAGGCCTATGACAAGCCCGCGCCGTCGAACGCGCGCAGCTCGCTGGCCGCCGCGGTCGAGCGCGCCAAGCTGGCCCTGCCGGGCAAGCAGCTGCAGTTCGTGGCCTTCCCGGGCAGCAGCTATTCGACCGACCACCACTATGCGGTGTTCTTCCACGGCGACACGCCGCTGACCGCGCACCTGACCACCCCGGCCCTGATCGACGCCCGCACCGGCCAGCTGTCGGCCGTGGCCCCCACGCCCTGGTACGTCAAGACGCTGTCGCTGTCGCAGCCGCTGCACTTCGGCGACTATGGCGGCCTGCCGCTGAAGATCCTGTGGGCGCTGCTCGACATCGCCACCATCGTGATCCTGGGCTCTGGCGTCTATCTGTGGCTGGTCAAGCACCGGAGCGCGCGATGAGCCGCCCGCACCTCTCCCTCTGGCAGGTGTTCCGCATCCCGGTGGTGGTGGCCGCGCTCAGCCTGTTCGGGCTGGTGGCGGCCCTGCTCGACGACGGCGCCTGGGACTGGATCGGCGCGGCGGCGCTGGGCGCCTCGGTCGTGGCGACCGTCTGGGCGCTGGCGGCGCGGCGGCGCTGATCGATTTTCCGGAGCGGTCCCAGGAGCGGGAGGCGCGCCCCCGCACGCTTCCCGCTCCCCCCGTTCGTCTTCCGGCCCCCCAGCCGGATCACTCACGGTCGCGGCGTCGCCCTCCCCCGAGAACGCCCGCAATCGGACGGCGCGGACTGTAAGCGGGGGTCGCGGGATAAAAATACTCGTCTCGCTACTCATTCTGAGCGACGGTCGCCCTTGCGCCCGATCCGGACGCTTGCTCTGTTCCACCGATGCTTGACCAGCCGGCGACATCCACTCCCACCGCACCCGCGCCGGCGCGCCGCCTCGCCGAGGAAGTCCGCGCCTCGCTGGCCTACGTGCGCGACACCATCGAGATCACCCGCGGCGAACACGACCTGCTCGACGCCTGGATCCTGACCGCCGCCCTCGACGCCAACATGGCCACGGTGATGCGCGATCCGGCCCTGCTGGCCGTCTATGGCGGGGCGGACCAGTCGGCGCCGGACGAGCTGCGCCGGCCGGTCAGCGTCAACGCCATCGCCCAGTCGCTGGTGCTGCCGTTCGAGACCGTGCGCCGGCGGGTGCTGCGGCTGGCCCGCCAGGGCCTGTGCGTGGTCGGCCCGCAAGGCGTGGTCGTGCCCAACGGCGCGGTGACCACCGAGGCCTATCGCGATCAGATGCTGGGCCGCTACCAGCGCGCCCGCCGCTTCCACCACGACCTGAAGGCCATCGGCGCCCTGCCCGACGACCCGGCCGCGCCGCCCGCGCCCGTGCAGGAGCCGCCGCTGCGGGCGGTGAACTGGGCGCTGTCGGAATACGTCCTGCGGACCTGCCACGACCTGATCCTGCTGACTGGCGCCCTGATCGCCAGCCGGGTGCTGCTGGAACTGGTGGTGAGCAACATCGAGGCGCTGCCGGGCGAGGCCCTGCCGGACTGGGCGGCCGATCCGGCCCGCATCGGCCGCGCGACGCGGACGGCGGCCCTGGCGCGCTCGCTGCGCGTGCCGCCCGAGACCGTGCGCCGCCACCTCAACGGCCTGGAAGGTCAGGGCTTCTGCCTGCGCCGCGACGACGGCTGGGTCGCCATCGCCCCGCCACAGACCCTGCCGCGCCTGCTCGCCATGGGCGAGGCCAACCACGCCAACATCAAGCGATTGTTCGCCCGCCTGCGTCCGCTGGGCGCCCTGGCGGCGTGGGAAGCCGAGCCCGCCTGACGCCGATGCGTTTCCGATCCGCCGGCGCGATCTTTCCGGTTCTGGCTCACCCTTCGATTGTCCATTGGACATCCGGCTGCTAGGCCGGGCGCTGGTATCGAGGGGGAATTTGGATGATCCAGCGGATCGCCACGGCGCTGGCCGTGATGGCTCTGGCATGTGCGAGCGGCGCGGCGGCGCAGCCGACGGCGCCGGCCAAGGACCTGGCGGGCCGGTGGGCCAAGACTCCGTCCGGCGGCGACATGGCCGCCGCCTATCCCGACCGGGCCATGCGCGAGGGTGTCGGCGGCAAGGCGACGCTGAGCTGCAAGGTCACGACCGACGGGCTGTTGGCCGAGTGCGTCGTGACTTCGTCCACTCCGGACGGCTACGGCTTCGACCAGGCCGCCATGCTGCTCAGCCAGGGCTTCCAGATGCAGACGCCCGTCCCGGCCCGCTATGCCGAGCCCGACGCGCGGGCGACCATCCCGATCGTCTTCCAGACGCCCCCGGGCCAGAACATGAAGCGCGGCGTGCTGAAGGGCTTCGGCGACGGTACGATCGTGCTGACGCGGCTGAAGGACGGCGAGACCCCCGAGGGCCCGGTCGCGCGCTGCGGCGAGGCCCGTTGCAGCGTCGGCATGGTGGTCTGGGCCGAGCGTCCGGCCGGCCCAGACGCCGTGGCCATTCTCGACCGCGCCGGACGCACGGACGGCCTGACCCTCGCAGACTGCGATATCGCCAAGGACGGACGCCTGACGACCTGCGACTATCGCGGCGTCGATGACCCCAAGGCCAAGGCGGCCGCCGCCGAAGCCGTGTCGCGCATGCGGGCGGCGCCGCAGACCAGGGAAGGCTCCCCCACGGCGGGCGCCCACGTGCAGATCCCGTTCCAGTGGGACTGGCTGATCGCCGGCATGAAGCCCGCGGACTGAGGCCTCAGGCCTCTTCCGCCGCGCCTTCCTGCAGCGCCAGCTTGACCGGCGCCCAGCTCAGGCGGTGGATCGGCGAGGGCCCCAACTTCTTCAGCCCCGCCACGTGGATCGGCGCGTGATAGCCCTTGTGGCCGGCGAAGCCGTAGCCGGGATAGAGGGCGTCGGCCTCGACCATGATGCGGTCGCGAGCTTCCTTGGCCAGGATCGAGGCCGCCGCGATCGAGCACGACAGGCTGTCGCCCTTGACCACGGTCTTGACCTCGCACGGCAGCACGAAGCGGTAGTTGCCGTCGACCAGGGCGAAGCTCGGCTTCACCGCCAGCCCCTCGACCGCCCGGCGCATGGCCAGGCCCGCGGCGTGCAGGATGTTGAGCGCCTCGATCTCCTCGACGCTGGCCATGCCCACGCACCAGGCCACGGCCATGGCCTTGATCTCCTCCTCCAGGGCCGCGCGGGCCTTGGCCGAGAGCTTCTTGGAGTCGTTGAGGCCCTTGGGCACCCGCGCCGGATCCAGGATCACGGCGGCGGCGCTGACGGGTCCGGCCCAGGGGCCGCGACCGGCCTCGTCGACGCCGCAGACCGGTCCCGGTCCGCAGGCGGCTTCCAGCATCATGTCGGGTCCGGTCGGCATGGGGCCTGTCTAGGCGGGTTCGCGGGCGAAGGAAACCGGCGCATGACCGAAGATTAACTGGCCCGCCGCGCCCCGGGCTGGTCCCTTGCGCCCGGGGCGGGGACGGCTCCAGGGGTACTGATCATCATGAACCGTCGCGCCTTGCTGGCGGCCGGACTGGCGTGTCCGGCGCTCGCCGCCTCTTCCACCCTGGCCTGGGGCGCGACCCCGGCCGATCGCACCGAGGCCATCGTGCGGCGGTTCATGGCCGATCGCCGCGTGCCGGGCGCGCAGGTGGTGGTGGTCAAGGACGGAGCGATCGTGTTCTCGCGCGCGTACGGCCTGGCCGACCTGGCCGGCAAGACCCCGGCCACGCCGACGACCACCTTCCCCGTCAACTCGATCACCAAGGCCTTCACCGGCGTGGCGGCCATGCGCGAGGTGCAGGCCGGGCGGCTGGATCTCGACAAGCCGATCGGCGCCTATGTGGAGGGCCTGCCGGAAACCTGGCGCGACATCCAGGTGCGCCGCCTGCTCAGCCACACCTCGGGCCTGCCCGACTTCGTGCCGCGCCAGAAGGACGGCGCCGTCGACGAGGCCACGGCCTGGAAGGAGGCCCTGGCCGCGCCGGTGCTGTTTCCGCCCGGCCAGCGCTTCCACTACTGCCAGACCAACTACGCCCTGGTGCAGATGGCCATCGACCGCCTGCACGGCCTGCCGGTCAGCACGCCGCTGGGCGGCGAGCAGTTCGCCATCGCCGGCATGACGCGCTCGCGCTACGGCGACAGCCGCGATCCTGGGCCTTCGCGCGCGACCTCCTACGGCCATCGCCGCGAGACCCCCGACCAGCCCGCGCCGCGCCAGGAGGTGTTCTCGCCCCTGGCCCGCGCCGCCGCCGGCCTCGACAGCACCGGCGACGACATGGGCCGCTGGATGATCGCCCTGATGGACGGACGCCTGCTGGGCGCGGCCGCCCGCAAGACCATGTGGACCCAGGTTCCCTACACCGACGGCCAGCTGGGCCAGTGGGGGCTGGGCTGGCTGGTGCTGGAGCGGCCCGACCGGCTGGTGGTCGGCATGACCGGCGGCAGCCGCAACGCCGTCTATCTCTATCCCGACGACGGCGTGGGGGTGGCGATCCTCAGCAACCTGGCCGGCGGCACGCCCGAGGACGTCATCGACGAGATCGCCCAGGCCTATGTTCCCGGCATGCGGCTGACCGGCGTGGCGGCCCTGCGCGCGGCCCTAGCCGACCAGCCGAAGACCGCCTTCGCCGGCGTCATCGCCGCCCAGCGCAAGGACCCCGCCTTCAAGCCGTCGGAGCACGAGCTGAACGACTGGGGCTATCGCCTGCTGGCCTTCGGCGACAACGCCAAGGCCCTGGCGGTGCTGTCGCTGACCGCCGAGCTGTTTCCCAAGAGCGGCAACGCCCAGGACAGCCTGGCCGAGGCCTACGCCGCCAATGGCGACAAGGCCGCCGCCATCGTCCACTACCGCCGCTCGCTGGCGCTGGACCCGGGCAACACCAACGCGGTCAACCGGCTCCAGCGCCTGGAGGCGCCGACGCCCGGAAGCTGAGCCTTCCGGGGTCAGCCAGGGTCGGTCGGCGCCGGCGGCTCTCCCCGCGTCCGGGCGTTGAGGCGGCGCACAAGCACCGCCCCGCCCAGCAGCAGGGCGCCGACGGCCAGGAACGAGGCGGCGCGGACCACGCCCTCCAGCCGGGCCAGGTCGACCAGCAGAACCTTGCCCGCCGTCAGCAGCAGCACCGCAAGGCCGGCCCAGCGCAACACGGCGTCCCGGCGGGTCGAGCCCAGGCTCAGCACCACCAGGCCGAACGCCGCCCAGACGGCCGAGAAGGTCCAGGTCTCGAGCCCGCCGGCGGACATCGAGGCGCCCATGGCCGGGCCGTGGAAGCCGTGGCGGACCACAAGGCTGACCAGCACGAACAGCACGCCGACGGCGCTGGCCCGGGCGGCGATCGCCAGCCGGCCGTCGCGGCGGCCAAGCTCCAGCAGCAGGGCCGCGCCCGCGACATGGGCCAGAGCCAGCAGCGCCGCGCCGAGAGGCAGCAACCGCGCCTGGTCGGGTCCCCACCAGGGATTGGCCAGGAAGCCGAACACCAGGACCGCCAGCACCAGGGCGATCCAGCCCACCGTCGGGGCGGCGCGGGCCAGCCAGCTGGCGGCCGGCCGCGCGGCCAGGCGCGGGTCGAAGAAGCCTCGGGCGGCCAGGAGCAGCAGCACCGTGTAGCCGGCCAGCTCGCCCCGGCCGATCCCGGCCTCGGCCATCGTCCGGCCATGGATCCCGTGGCGCAGGGCCAGCATGGCCCACAGCAGGCCGAACGCCGCCGAGCCGACCACCCAGCCGCGCCCGGCGGCGTCGACCGGCCGTCGCCAGGCCGCGACCGCCAGCAGCACGGCCGGCGCCAGGTAGGACAAGAGCAGGGTGTTGAACAGCGGCGGTCCGGCCGGAACCTCGCCCATGCCCCACCAGGGGTTGGCGATCAGGCCCTGCAGCAGCAGGCCATGGGCCAGGCCCCCGCCGACCACCAGCAGCGTGCGCCAGCGGGCCAGCGGGCCGTCGTCCGGTCCCTGGCGCAGCACCAGCACCAGGCCGGCGGTCAGCAGGATCAGGGTGCGCAGCGAGGACTCCAGCAGCAGCGCCGGGGCGTGGCCCGGCTTGCCGACCACGACCAGGTGCACGCCGATGAACAGGCCCAGCAGCAGGATCATCAGGGCGCTGGCGCCTTGGGCCTCGGCCTCGTTGCGGCGACCGGCGGCCTTCAGCAGCCAGGCGGCGGCGAAGGCTGTCAGGGTCGCCGCCCCGCACACCGCCGCCAGGATCGGCAGGGGCAGGCGGCCTTCCAGCGCCGGACCGATGAAGGCCGGGCGCAGCATCACCACCAGGGCCAGCAGGCCGCCGACCACGCTGGCCTGGGCCAGGCCGTGCCAGGGCAGGCGCCGGGCGGCGATCGCCAGGGCCAGGGCCGCCAAGGCGAAGGCGGCGGGCTCGAACCTGGGCTGGGTCGCGCCGTGGATCGCCAGGAACACCATCTCGGCGGCGGCGGCCAGCCAGATCGCCAGGCCGGGATCGCCGGCCGGCGCCTCGCTGCGGCGGGCGATCAGCACGGCCAGGCCGAACATGCCCGCGCCCAGCAGGGCCGCCGGCGTCCAGGCGTGGCCGAAGCCGGCCTGCCCCAGCAGCGGCCAGGCCAGGCTGGCGGCGAGCGCGGCAGCCACGCCGGCGATCGCCAGCAGCTGCAGGCGCTGGCCCGCGTGCAGCCCCAGCGCCGCGGGCAGCGCCGTCAGCGGAATGAAGGCCAGCAGCAGGTGCAGCCAGGGCGGCGTGACGGCCACCCCGGCCTTGTCGCCCTCGAACAGCAGGCAGCAGAGGATCGCAAACACCGTGACCCCGGCCGGGGCGGCGAACAGGGCCGGCGGGGCCTGGCGCGTCGCGATCGCCAGCGCGGTCAGGCCCAGCAGGACGCCGCTCAGCACCCCGGCGGCGGCCGAGGCCTGGCTGGGCGACCAGAACCACACCGCCATCGCGCCCAGGCTGGCCAGGAACAGGGCGGCCATGGCGCTCTGGCGCAGGCGCAGCACCTGGGCCTGCGTCTCGTCCGTCCGCCGGCGCCGCCAGAGCGCGGCCAGCGGCCCGGCGGCGGCCAGGGCGACCAGCACCGCGCCGGCTGCGTACTGCCGGTCGGCCAGCGGCGGCAGGCTCAGCAGCAGCGCGCCGATAGCCGTGGCCAGGCTGGTCCAGCCCCACCGGCGGCTCGCCGCCAGCACGAAGCCGGTGGCGGCGACCAGGATGGCGTAGGCCTCGAAGACCACCGGCGACCAGGACGAGATGTCGGTGACGATCGGGGTGGCGGCCGCGCCGACCATGGCCACCAGGGCCAGCGGCTCGCCGTGTCGCAGCGACAGGGCCAGAAGCCCCAGCGACACCGCCGCCGCCAGCACCGCCGCCAGCCAGAACGGGATCAGGTGATAGAGGCCGTGGGCGGCGCAGACCGCGCCGTACAGCGTGACCGCCCCGGCCCCGGCCGCGATGGCGGCGGCCAGCAGGTGGCGGCTCGTCTCGGCCTTGCGGCGCAGGATCCATTCGCTGGCCAGCACCATCAGGGCGCCCAGCGCCACCGCCGCGGCGATGCGCAGCGGCGGGGTGAAGATCCCCTTCTGGGCGGCGTAGGCCACCAGCAGCAGGCCGCCCAGGGCCAGCCCCCCGCCGCCGATCCAGGCCAGGCCGTTCTCGGCCAGCCAGGTCGAGGCGGCCTCGCGGGTGATCATCGGCCGGGAGACCCGCGGCGCGGGCGCGGGGATGGTCATGGGTTCGGGAAGGGGTTCGGACACGGCCGGTTCGACCGCCCAGGGCGAGGGCGGCGTCGGCGCGGCAGGCTCGCGAACGGCAGGCTCCGGAGGAACCGGCTCCTCGGAAATCACGCTCCGGGAAACCGACGCGGTCTCGGCCCCCTCAGGCGCCGCGCGCCGTTCCAGGGCCGCCTTCAGGCGCTCCAGCTCGGCCAGGGTCTGGTCCAGCCGCCGCCGCACGATGTCGAGCGACTGATGCTGCAGCGCGACCCACACCGTCAGGCCGACGATGAAAACCCATTCCATGCCGCGACACGCCCCCGAACGCTACGCCCCAGGCTCTAGCACGGAACGGTTGAGCCCGCCCAGGCTCGACGCCGAGCACGCCGCCCCCTGGGGTCACGGCATTCAGCCAATCTGGCCTTTTCCCACCGCGCTCCCCGCGAAGGCGGGGGTCCACGCCGCCTTTCGGGGGCGGGCGGGGCCGCCGACGCCCCGCAGACGCCGCTTGGGTCCCCGCCTTCGCGGGGAAGAACCGGGGCGTGGGGGACGCCTGTTGGGCAAATGTCGATACGACCCTAGTGGCGATGCCCCAGGGCCTTGCACTCGTCGTGGCGGAAGCAGGTGACGAAGTGGTCGTTGACCATGCCGACCGCCTGCATGAAGGCGTAGACGATCACCGGACCGCAGAACTTGTAGCCCTTGGCCTTCAGGGCCTTGGCCATGTCGACCGCCAGCGGCGTCTGGGCCGGGACGTCGCCCATGCCGGTGAAGGCGTTCTGGATCGGGGCGTCGCCGACGATGTTCCACAGGAACGCCGAGAAGTCCTCGCCGCGCTCGCGCATGTCGAGATAGATCCGCGCGCCGGCGATGGCCGCGTCGATCTTGGCGTTGGAGCGGATGATGCCGGCGTCGGCCATCAGGCGCGCGCGGTCGGCCTCGCCGAAGCGGGCCACCGCCTCGGGGTCGAAATCGGCGAAGGCGGCGCGGAAGGCCTCGCGCTTCCTCAGAATGGTGATCCACGACAGCCCGGCCTGGAAACCGTCGAGCACCAGCTTTTCCCACAGGGCGCGGCTGTCCCACTCGGGCACGCCCCACTCGGTGTCGTGATAGGCCTCGTACAGCGGGTCGCCGTTCATGCCCCGCCAGGTGCAGCGATGGATCTCTGTCATCCGGCGACGCTAGCAGACCGCACGGCGAAAACCAGAACTTTTGCGGAACATTCACGGACCAACGACGGAAACGCCGATCTCGCGCGTTTGGCTGGTCAGAGGGACGCCAACGACAAGGAGACGCCGCAGATGCGAGCTTTCCGAACTCTCGCCGTGCTCGCCCTGGCGACCGCGACCATGACCGCCACCCCCGTCCTGGCCCAGCACCGCGACCGCGACAACAATCCGCCCGGTCCGCGCGGGGGCCCGGGCACCAACTGGGAGAACCCGCCCGGCTGGCGCGGCGGCCCCGGCGCCTCGCCCGATCGCCGCTACTACCGCTGGCAGGGCCAGAAGGTGCGCTTCGACTACCGCCGCGGCTATTACTACAACCCGCGCTTCGGCTACTGGCACCCCAACTACGGCTGGTGGAACCAGGCTCGTCGCTGCTGGCTCGACCGCGACGACAATCCCCCGGGCCCGCGCGGCGGCCCCGGCACCAACTGGGAGAACCCGCCCGGCTGGCGCGGCGGTCCCGGCGCCTCGCCCGACCGCTACGGCCGCTGCCGCTAGGATGTATCGCGCCCGGCCCGCATGGGGCCGGGCGTGACCATCGATCGGTAATCAATTCCCGGTAGAGCGCCTCTGTGATTGCGGGGGCGCCGATGAGCACGTGGTTCGAGAGGCTGTTTGGGACGCGCAAGCCGGCGCAGAGGCCGGACGTTCGCCCGGCCAGGCCGGTCTGGCCGCTGATCGTGACGCTGATGGGGCCTGCGTTCCTGCTGCAGCTGATCCCGGTGCTGAACCTGCTACTGGTGTTTCTGCTCTCGCCGCTCTGGATCGCCGCACTGCTCAACGTCGCGCTAGTGACCATGGTGCTGGACGTTCGCCGAGGCGCGGCGCCGCGCTGGCTGCTGGCGGTTCCCATCGCGGTCTATGGCGGCAGCCTGGCCTACAGCGCCATCAGCTACGTGCAGTATCGCCTGCTCGACGCCCGCCTGCACCGCGAGAACGCGGCCCAGCGGCTGGCCTTCGATCCGGCCCGCATGGACCTGGTCGCGCAGGGAAGACTGGCCCAGGGCGTGCTGTACGGTCACGCGATCCCGACCACCTACACCGACGCGCGAGGCCTGCGCGGCGACGGCGTTCCGGTTTCCCTGCGCATCCTGCCGCCCGCGGTCTGCGACACCATTCCCCGCTCGCCGGATTTCCGGATGAGCGTCTCGACGGTCGGCTTCGAGCTGCCCGATCTCACCAACGCCTGCATGCTCAGCCTTCCAGGCGGGCCCGAACGCCCCGCCGTACTGGTCAAGCGCGACCCCCAGTTCCCCAAGGACACGCCCCGCACGCGCCTGACCCTGACGGCGCCGGACGGCGCGGCGGTGACGCTGGTCCATGGGCGTCACGGCGTGGCCCTGCCCCTTCCGCTGCCGTTCGTCGCCTGCCTGACCTGGAGCAGACTCGACTGCAAGGCCGAGTGGATCCGCCTGCCGCTGGCGGTGGGCGGCCGCGACGAGGACGAGGCCGCGATGATCGCCGCCGCGCTCGGGCTGAAGCCGAGGATTTCGCGCCTGATCGAGGGCAGGAATCCCCTCGACGCCTCGCTGGTGCTGGACGAGGCCCAGACCCAGGCCCTGGCGGCCGGCTCCGAACCGGCGGTGGCCGAGGCCCGCGCCTATGGCGCCAAGGTCGTCGACACGGCGCTGGCGCGGTTCCGCCGCTTGCTGGCCGGAGAGGCGCTGGCCAGGGGCGAAATCTTCGACAGCTGGATCGTGGCCAGCAACGCCGACAAGCTGGATGGCGAGGCCGACGCCCTGGCGGCCGCCATCGAGCGCGACCACGCCGACCCTGACCGCACCGCCGACATGCGGGTCTATGGCGAGGTCGCGGCCGCCCTGCCGCCGGCGACGTTCGACAGGATCGGCCCGCGCCTTGCGACGATGGTCGAGGCCGACGAGACGCTGAGAGCATCGAGAGGGCTGGTGGTCCGGCTCGGCGACCTGGGAGAACCGGCGGTTCCCGTACTGATCGGCATGCTCGAGGCCGATCGCTCGCGGGAGGCCCGCATCGACGCCGCGCTGGGCCTTTGCCGGGCCGGCCGGAAAGCTCGCGACGTCGCCGACCGGGTCGCCCGCAGCGGCCGCGCCAACATGGATTCGGATGCGACCGAGGCGATCGTGCTGGCGCTGATGCGGATGGACCGGCCCGACCTGGCGCGGGCTCTCGCCGCGCCGACCAGCGAAGGCCGCGACGGCAAGGGCCGGGCGCGCCCCGCGCCGAAAAGGGTCCAGACCGCGCTCACCGAGGTTGACGCGGCCTCGCCGCCGTCGGCCTGCCTGCGCGGCGGCTTCGCCAACTGGCTGCCCGACTTGCCCTGGCTAGACTGAGGCCGCCGCCGGCGTGGGCGGAACCCACTCGGGGCGATCCACCCGGACCGGGCGGCCATCGACGGTCAGCTCGGCGCCCTCGATACGGTCGAGGCGCAGCAGGGCCATGGCCCGGCCGTCGGTCCCGCTGAGCACCTCGCCGGCGCGCAAGGTCCCGGCCAGCACCTCGGCGCCGAAGGCCGGGGCCGGTCCGTCGAAGACGATCGGCAGCATGCGGTTCTTGATCGTGCCGCGCCGCTTCATGCGGCTGGTGGTTTCCTGGCCGACGAAGCAGCCCTTCTTGAAGTCGATGCCGGCCAGCAGGTCGAAGTCGGCCTCGATCGGATAGTTCCTGTCGCTCAGCCAGTCGGCGGGACCGGGCACGCCCAGGGCCAGGCGGTGGGCCTCGAAGGCCGCCTCGTCGGCGTCGGGCTCGTCGACCGGGCCGTAGACCCGCGCGCCCAGGGCCGCCAGGCGCGGATCGGCGTACAGCCCCTCGCCCGTCACCGGCGCGCCGGAGGGATCGAACACGGCGGCGACCACCAGGTCGAGCGGGCCGATCTCCACCTTGGCCCGCAGGCGGTACATGGAAAGACGCGCCACGATGGTGTCGCGATGCTCGGCGGCGACGTCCAGCAGCGCGCCGTCCGGCAGGCCGGCCGCGAACAGGTCGTAGAGCAGCCGCCCCTGCGGCGTCAGCAGGCCCGAAAAGCGCAGCTCGCCCGGCGCCAGGGTCTCGACGTCCTGGGTCAGCAGGCCCTGCAAGAAGCTTCGCCAGTCGGGACCGGAGACGCCGATGACGGCGCGGGACGAGAGGCGGGCGATACGCTGGCTGGTCATGGTCGCACATGTGGCGCCGAGGCGACGCCGGCGCCAGTCCTGAAGCTCTGGAAAGCTTAAGCGGGATAACGGGATGCGTTGACAGCCGGTTCACCCTATACATGGACCGATGACACAGCGGGCCTTCCCGATTCTCTTCATCACCGCCACGCGGATCGGCGACGCCGTGCTGTCGTCCGGCCTGATCAAGCTGCTGTCCGACCAGATCCCCAACGCTCGCTTCACCATCGTCGCCGGCCCGCTGGCCGCGCCGCTGTTCGCCCACGTGCCTGGCCTGGACCGAGTGATCGTGATGGAGAAGGGCAAGGGCAAGGGCCACTGGTTCAAGCTGTGGAACCAGGTGCGCCACAAGAAGTGGGGCCTGGTGGTCGACCTGCGGGGCAGCGCCACCGCCCTCTTCCTGCGCCGCGAGAAGCGGGCGATCTGGAAGAAGATCCCCGGCGAGATCGCCCACAAGGTGGTCGAGACCGCCCGCGTGCTGAAGATCGACGGCGAGCCGCCGGCCCCGCATCTCTACATCACGCCGGAAGTCCAGGCCCTGGCCGACCAGATGCTGGCCCCGCGCGGCGGCGAGCCGGCCGGTCCGATCCTGGCCATGGGCCCGGCCGCCAACTGGATCGGCAAGGTCTGGCCGATCGAGCGCTTCACCCAGACCGCCGCCCAGCTGCTGGGCCCCGGCGGCAAGCTGGAGGGCGGGCGCCTGCTGATCCTGGGCGGTCCCGAGGACGGCCGCATGGTCGAGGAGCTGCGCATGGCCTCGGCCCGGGGCCGCTGCATCGACCTGACGGGCAAGGTCGACCTGCTGACCGCCTATGCCTGCCTGAAACGCGCCGACCTGTTCATCGGCAACGACAGCGGCCTGATGCACATCGCCGCCGCCGCCGGCACGCCCACCGTCGGCCTGTTCGGCCCCTCGGACGAGCGCCGCTACGGCCCTTGGGGCCCGCTGACCCGCGCGGTGCGCGGCCCGCGCGACTTCGACCAGTTCAAGGCCGTCGATCCCGACCTGTCGCAGGCCATCCGCCACATGAGCGACCTGCCGGTGGCCAAGGTGGTCAGGGCGGCGATCGAGCTGCTGGACGAGGCCCGCGCCGCGGCCGCGCCGGCCGCGATCGTGGAGCCCGAGCCCGTCGTCGAGGCCGCGCCGTCCCCCGAGACGCCGCCCGAAACGCCGGCCGAGGCGCAGGCAGAATCGCCCCTGGCCATCGACGCCGCGCCGGAACTGCCGCTCGACCCGCCCGCCTCGCCGCCCGGTCCGGAAGCCGAACCCAAGCTCAAGGTCTCGCCCCGCCGCCGCAAGCGTCCGGACGGCGAAGCCAGCCCGCAGGCCTGATCCCGTGAAGGCCGTTGTCGCCCTCCTTGCGCTGCTTGGCCTTTCGGCGGCCACCTCGGCGACCGCCGCCGACCAGACCCCGGGCGACCAGTTCTTCGCCCGCCTGACCGCCCTGTGCGGCAAGACCCTGACCGGCCAGGTCGTCGCCGGCGACGCCGCCGACGAGCCGTTCCGCAAGTCCGCGCTGGTCATGACCGTGGCCCGGTGCGACGCCCGCGAGATCCGCATCCCGTTCAGCGTCGGCGAGGACCGCTCGCGCACCTGGATCGTCACCCGCCTCGACGACGGCCGCCTGCGCCTCAAGCACGACCACCGCCACGCCGACGGCGTCGAGGACCAGCTTTCCCGCTACGGCGGCGACACGGTCGAAGCCGGAACGGCCCAGTTGCAGCGCTTCCCGGTCGACGCGGAGTCGCAGGCCCTGTTCACCCGACTGGACCGCGCGGTGTCGAACACCAACGTCTGGTCGCTGGGCCTGACCGACCAGGCCTTCAGCTACGAGCTTTCCCGCCCCGGCCGCCTGTTCCGGGTGTCGTTCGACCTGGACGGGGCCAGGCGGCCCTAGCCCTGCGATCCCCGCCTTGGCGGGGAAGGACGGATCTGAGGTTGGTCTCGTCGGGTAAGTCCCTAGCCGCCTTCCTTTCCCGCTCACCCCCGAAGGCGGGGGCCCAAGCCGCGCCGACCGCATCGTCGACGCCACCCGCCTTGCACGCGAGTGAGTTCGCCATTGCGCGCCCAGATTGTTCACTTTATGTTCTCAAAACCGTCGCCCTGGACAAGAGCAATCCATGGATCTCGTGTTCTCGGTCTACATCCTGGCGAGCGCTCCCTACGGCACGCTGTACTGCGGACACACCGACTATCTTGCCCGCCGGATCTGGCAGCACCGGGAAGAACACTTTCGCGGCTTTACCCGCCGCTACGGCGTGCACCGCCTGGTCTGGTACGAGAACGGGGACAGCCGTGAGGGCGTCCTGCTGCGCGAGCGCCAGATCAAGAAGTGGAACCGCGCGTGGAAGATCCGGCTAATCGAGGCGATGAACCCGCAGTGGCTGGACCTCTATGAGACGCTGAACTGCTGAACCAGCGTACGGGCTGGACGCCTCCCTCGTCCGATTTCCCCCGCGAAGGCGGGGGTCCAAGCCGAGTCAGAAACCTGTTCTCCCCTGACGCTTTCCAGAGGTCGCCAGTCCCGCTTGGATCCCCGCCTTCGCGGGGAAGCTCGGAGTTGGGGTGCAACGGCGAATGACACGAAACGTGTTGCCACCGCCCCCCAGCGGACCTAGACCGCCCCAAACCACCGCAGGAGCACGCCCCATGTCCCAGACCTTCGACCTGATCGTCCGTGGGGGCGAGGTGGTGAACCACGCCGGGCGCGGGATCACCGACATCGGCGTGCGGGCCGGCAAGATCGTCGCCATCGGCGACCTCTCCCAAGCCTCGGCCGGCGAGGTGTTCGACGCCGCGGGCCTGACCGTGCTGCCGGGCGTGATCGACAGCCAGGTGCACTTCCGCGAGCCGGGCCTGGAGTGGAAGGAAGACCTGGAAAGCGGCAGCCGCGGCGCGGCGCTCGGCGGCGTCGTGGCCGTGTTCGAGATGCCCAACACCGAGCCGACCACCACCGATCCGGACGCCCTGGCCGACAAGCTGTCGCGCGCCAAGAACCGGATGCACACCGACCACGCCTTCTATGTCGGCGGCACCCACGAGAACGCCAATTTCCTGGGCGAGCTGGAGCGCCTGCCGGGCTGCTGCGGCATCAAGGTGTTCATGGGCGCCTCGACGGGGTCCTTGCTCGTGCAGGACGACGAGGGCGTCGAGAACGTGCTGCGGCACGTGAACCGCCGGGCGGCCTTCCACTCGGAAGACGAATACCGCCTGGCCGAGCGCCGCTCCCTCGCCCGCCCCGGCGACTGGACCAGCCACCCCGAGGTGCGCGACGCCCAGGCCGCCCTGCAGTCGACCCACCGCCTGGTGCGCATCGCCAAGAACCTGGGCAAGCGCATCCACGTGCTGCACGTCACCACCAAGGAAGAGATCGACTTCCTGGCGCTGAACAAGGACGTCGCCTCCGTCGAGGTCACGCCCCAGCACCTGACGCTGGTCGCGCCCGAGGCCTACGAGCGCCTGAAGGGCTTCGCCCAGATGAACCCGCCGATCCGCGACGCCTATCACGTGGCCGGCGTCTGGCGCGGCATCGAGGCCGGCATCGCCGACGTGCTGGGCAGCGACCACGCCCCCCACACCCG
>PJUK01000138.1_pt1 | contig 44179 bp, 43 predicted proteins | sample 1512211 | NCBI WGS metagenome assembly PJUK01 (sample SAMN08177668, study PRJNA422409) | Feces metagenome, whole genome shotgun sequencing project. | reverse complement strand
AGAACGCTCGGAGTCGCGTTCGACTTTACGAGCTGTAAATGAGCATTCTGACCGGGCTGGCGTTCCAGCTTGATTTCAACGCTGCATGGCCGACGCGCAGCAGACTTTGAACACGCTCTTAGCTTGCAGCGTTCAGGTACTGCTCCCTGGAAAGCACGCTCGCATAGGCAAAGGCCAGCGCTGCCATGTAGGCCGCATGTACTTGAGTGGCCGCAATCGACTGGCCGTCGAATTCCTGGTCGCGCGTTGCGCAGGCGTCATGTACCACGGTGGTGGTGTAACCGAAATCGCTGCTGGCACGTGCCGCGGCGTCGATGCACATGTGGCTCATGGCACCGACCAGGGTGACCTGTTCGATACCCGCTTCATCGAGCAGTGCCTTGAGTTCGGTATCGAGAAAGGCGTTCACCCGGTGTTTGAGCACCACGGCTTCGTCCACCCGTGGCTGTACGCTGGCATGAATGCGCGCGCCTTCGGAGGCCGGGGTAAAGAAGGGCGCGTCGTCGCTCTGGAACTCGTGGCGTACGTGCACCACCTTGTCGCCAGCCTTGCGCGCAGCCGCCAGGACGCGGGCGGCATTGTCGGCAGCAGCCTCCATGCCGTGCAGCGGCCATTTGCCGCCTTCGAAGTAGTCGTTCTGGATGTCGATCAGTACCAAAGCACGCTTGCTCATGTTGCTCTCCGTGGGATGATGTGGGGCAAACCTTATCGCTACGGCTGACGTTCGAGGATGGGCGAGGCCGACAATCTGCGGGGAAAAACTGACAATGAGCGGGCGCTGCCTGGAGATCGGGCTGTTGCTGTATCCCGGTGTACAACTGGCGGCGGTGTATGGCCTGGGCGATCTGTTCACGGTGGCCAACAACATGGCTGCCAGCCAGGAACGTGAGGGCTTGGATCGGCTGCGTGTCAGTCACTGGCAGATCGATGACGCAGGCCAGGTTCGGCGCGTATTCGACAGCCACCCGCAGGTCGAGGGTACGCCGCAGGTGGTGATCCTGCCGCCCTGTCTGGATGCTTCTGCTGGCTACGCGTTGGAGATGGCTTACTGTCGTTGGCTGGAGCGTCTGCATGCTTCGGGAGTGACGCTGGCATCGGTCTGTGCTGGCGCCTTTCCATTGGCCGAGGCGGGCCTGCTCGAGGGACGTTCGGTGACCACTCACTGGGCGTTGGCGGGTGAGCTGGCAGAGCGTTATCCCAATGTGCAAGTCTTGCCCGAGCGGATGGTGGTCGATGACGGCGACCTGATCACCGCAGGTGGCCTGATGGCCTGGACAGACCTCGGTCTGGCGCTGGTGACGCGGCTGCTCGGGCCGACCATCGCCGCCGAGACTGCCCGGTTTCTGGTGGTGGATCTCAACCGCGAGTCGCAACGCCAGTTCAGCAGCTTTGTGCCCAGCTTCGATCATGGCGATGCCGCGGTATTGAACGTCCAGCAATGGCTGCAGGGGCCGGCGATGGTCGAGGCGAATCTGGCTGGCATGGCCGCTCGCGCGGGATTGGGCGAGCGCACCTTTCTACGGCGCTTTCGCGCCGCCACCGGGTTGAAACCAACGGAATATTGCCAGCAACTACGGGTCAACAGAGCCCGTGACTTGTTGGAGCACAGCCGGCAAAGCATCGAGCAGGTGGCGTGGCAGGTGGGCTATCAAGACAGCGGGGCCTTTCGCAAGGTCTTCGCCCGGCTGGTGGGTTTGTCGCCGGGCGATTACCGACGCCGTTTCGGGACTGCTGCGCGTTAGGGTCTGTTGCCATTTCGTCGCGGCCGTGCGCGAAACGGCAATAGACCCTAGGGCCTCAGACCGAGTCTTCCGCTGCTTTGCCCGCCGGATTCGCACGGGTTGGCATGGCGAGAATTTCCGGCAGCACGTCACGCGCGAATACTTCGTGCAGACGCCGCAGTTCTGCCACCGGATCGAGGTGATGATCGACGCGGATGTCCCACAGCGGATACTGCTCGTGATCGACCACATAGATCACCGCCGAAGACTCGCCGTGGCGATCACCACCGTGTTCATCACCCGCGGCCAGGGCATCGATCAGGCGTTCGACCAGCGGCCTGGCTTCACCGAGGCGGAAGGTATCGGCTACGGCATCCAGCACCTGCGGGCCGACCAGGCGATTGCCCTGTACGGAGAACTGCTCACCGGCCAGTGAACCTGCCCAGGGAATGCATTTGTCGCCAGTCCAGCAGACGCTGTCGCCGTGGCGATCGATCAACGCGCACTGGCGCAGTTCCATGCAAGGATCGGTGGTCATCAGCACGCTGAGCGCGGCAGGTGCCGAATAGCCTTGTCGCAGTAATTCCAGGCCGTCGAGGCCCAGGTAGGGATTGACCTGCGCCTGGGTGGCCACGGCACCGATGCCTGCGGCCGCATGGCTGAGCAACTTGCCCACGGCAGGCATGGCAGTGGCGGCGGCGACGCCGAATTGGCCGGTACGGGGGCAGCGAGCGATGATGGAAAAGGTCATGACGTCTCCTCTTTCGGCTTAGGCCACGCGTTTGCCGTCATCGTTCCGTTTTGCCGGTGCATTGAGGCCGAAAACGCAGAAGCCCGGCACTGGGCCGGGCTTCTGTCTACAGCTGGAGCGGGTTACTTCACTTCCACCGCCAGGCTTTCGGCGATCTTCTTGTTCCAGATCGCAGGTCCGGTGATGTGTACCGACTCGCCATTGCTGTCGACGGCGACGGTAACCGGCATGTCCTTGACCTCGAACTCGTAGATCGCTTCCATGCCCAGCTCGGCGAACGCCAGCACCTTGGACTTCTTGATCGCCTGGGCCACCAGGTAGGCAGCGCCGCCGACGGCCATCAGGTAGACGGCCTTGTTGTCCTTGATCGCTTCGATGGCGGTCGGGCCGCGCTCGGATTTGCCGATCATGCCCAGCAGGCCGGTCTGCTCGAGGATCTGACGGGTGAACTTGTCCATCCGCGTGGCGGTGGTCGGGCCGGCTGGGCCTACCACTTCGTCGCCGATCGGATCGACCGGGCCCACGTAATAGATGAAGCGGCCTTTCAGATCGACCGGCAGTTCTTCACCCTTGTTGAGCATCTCGACCATGCGCTTGTGCGCCGCGTCGCGACCGGTGAGCATCTTGCCGTTGAGCAGGATGGTCTCGCCCGGCTTCCAGCTCTGCACGTCTTCCGGGGTCAGGGTGTCGAGGTCGACGCGGCGCGCCGACGGACCGGCTTCCCAGACGATTTCCGGGTAGGCGTCCAGGGAAGGCGCTTCCAGCTCGGCCGGGCCGCTGCCATCGAGCACGAAGTGGGCGTGGCGGGTGGCGGCGCAGTTGGGGATCATGCACACCGGCAGCGAGGCGGCGTGGGTCGGGTAATCCATGATCTTGACGTCGAGCACGGTGGTCAGGCCGCCCAGGCCCTGGGCGCCGATGCCCAGTTGGTTGACCTTCTCGAACAGCTCCAGACGCAGCTCTTCGATCTTGTTCTGCGGGCCGCGGGCCTGCAGTTCATGGATGTCAATGTGCTCCATCAGCACTTCCTTGGCCATTACCGCGGCCTTCTCGGCAGTACCGCCGATACCGATGCCAAGCATGCCCGGCGGGCACCAGCCGGCGCCCATGGTCGGCACGGTCTTGAGCACCCAGTCGACGATCGAGTCGGACGGGTTGAGCATGGCCATCTTCGACTTGTTCTCGGAGCCGCCGCCCTTGGCCGCTACGTCCACTTCCACTTTGTCGCCAGGGACGATGGAGTAGTGGATGACTGCCGGGGTGTTGTCCTTGGTGTTCTTGCGGGCACCGGCCGGGTCGGCCAGGATCGAGGCGCGCAGGACGTTCTCGGGCAGGTTGTAGGCGCGACGTACGCCCTCGTTGATCATGTCGTCGACGCTCATGGTGGCGCCGTCCCAGCGCACGTCCATGCCGACCTTGATGAACACGGTGACGATGCCGGTGTCCTGGCAGATCGGGCGGTGGCCGGTGGCGCACATGCGCGAGTTGATCAGGATCTGCGCCATGGAGTCGCGCGCGGCCGGCGACTCTTCCTTCAGGTAGGCTTCGTGCATCGCCTGGATGAAGTCGACGGGGTGGTAATAGGAGATGAACTGCAGGGCGTCGGCGACGCTCTGAATCAGGTCGTCCTGCTTGATCACGGTCATTGGGGCGCTCCTCTATCAGGGAACATCTATAAGGAAGCGCCGAATCTTGACCCGGCGCAGCGGCAAAAGGGCATCTCCAGAAAACTACCTCGGCTGCGGCGTACCGCTTGGCCGTAGCCATGCGCGGCATCGCTGTGCTTTCTAGAGCGACCAAAAAGGCGCGGCAGTATAACTCGCCAGCCGCGACGGGCACAGCCGCCGAAGGTCGATGGTAAGGGCTGTGGGCGGTTATCGGCGGCCTAGGCTTTTTGTGATCACGGGGGTAGAGTACGGCAAGATGCCAGTATGGGACGGAGCCCATGAGCTCAACGACTCGCCGGGGAACGCAACGCAGCCTGCAGAACCTTCTGCTCAAACGCTTCGCCATGGCCTTCGCTTCCTACGCGATGATGGCGCTCGTCTGCTGGTTTGCCGTGTTCAACGGTCTCTTTCTCGGTTCGGTCAGCACCGCTGCCTGGCTGACGCTCGGTGTATTCGGCAGCCAACTGGTGTTCCTCTGGCTGTTTCTCTCCGGGCGTAATCTGCGTTTCGACGATCCCAGCCTGACCGAAGCCCAGGTGCTGGTGGCGTTGGCCTGGCAACCACCGGTGCTGGCGTTCTTCGACAGTGCCCGTGGCAGCATGCTGGTGTTCTACATATTGATCCTGCTGTTCGGCGTATTCCAGCTGCCGCCGCGGGTATTCGTGCGCTGCGCTGTTTTTGCGTTCTTCGGTTTCACAGCGATGGTGCTGATCGAGGCCTATCGCATGCAACTGGTCGACCCGAGCATGGCCTGGCTGCAGGTATGGGTGCTGTTCATCATGCTGGTCTGGTTGTGCCTGTTTTCCAGTTACGTGCAGGCGATGCGCAAGCGCATGCGTCAGCGCCGCTTCGCCCTGCAGGCGCACCAGGACACGCTGCGCGGGATGATGCGCCAGCTCGAGGATCTGGTCGCCACCGACGAGTTGACCGGCCTGTTCAATCGCCGCCACTTCCTGCGCCTGGCCAGCCGTGAGTTGCAGCACATGGGCAATGGGCGGCAACATGGCCTGGCATTGATCGACCTGGATCATTTCAAGCGGATCAATGATGCTCATGGCCATGCCGCAGGCGACCGCGTATTGCAGACCTTCGCCGCTGTGGCCCGCGCCTGTCTGCGTGACGGCGACATCATTGCCCGCTATGGCGGCGAGGAGTTCGTCCTGTTGTTGCCCAATACCGATGCTGACCAGTTCACCGCTTGTTGCGAGCGTCTGCGTGAAGCCTTCGCCACGGCCGAGCCAGTGGGTGTGAAAGTGGAGAATCTCAGCCTGTCCGCCGGTATGACCCTGTTGTGCGCTGACGATGATCTCGACGAGGCTCTGCAGCGTGCCGACCAGGCGCTTTACCAGGCCAAGCGTGGTGGTCGTAATCGTTGTGATGCCAGTTGGGAGGGTGCCGGTGCCTGAGTTGCGCGTAGGCACCCAGCAACTGCAGGTAGCCAGCCAGAGCAATCTGCTCGATGCCTTGTTGGCGGGCGGTGTTGCCGTGCCTTACAGCTGCCGCGCTGGCAGTTGTCATGCCTGCCTGGTGCGTTGCGTGGCGGGTGAGCCACTGGATCGTCAGCCTGAGGCGCTGGCACTCGACAAGCGAGCCGAGGGCTGGCGTCTGGCCTGTCAGTGCCTGGTAGTGGATGACCTCGAGGTCGAGCCGTTCGATCCGCTGCGCGATGGTATTGGCGCTCAGGTCGTCGCCCTGGACTGGCCCAGCCCGCATGTGCTGCGTCTGCACTTGAAGCCGGCCCGCGCGCTACGTTACCGCGCCGGGCAGCACGTGGTGCTGTGGAACGCTGACGGTGTCGCGCGGCCTTATTCGCTGGCCAGCTTGCCGGGCGAGGACGAATGGCTGGAGTTTCATATCGATTGCCGCCTGCCAGGCGCCTTCAGCGATGCTGCCCGTCATCTGCAGGTTGGTGACAGCCTGCGTCTGGGGGAGCTGCGTGGTGGTGCGCTGCATTACGACCCGGATTGGCAGGCGCGGCCGCTCTGGCTGCTGGCCGCGGGTACCGGTCTGGCGCCCCTGTATGGCGTGCTGCGCGAAGCGCTACGCCAGGAGCACGGCGGCGCCATTCGCCTTCTGCATGTCGCTCATGAGCCTGCCGAGCATTACCTGGCCCAGGAACTTCAGGCATTGTGCGACGCACATCCGCAACTGCAGGTCGAACAGGTAACGGCGGCGCAGTTGCCGGCTGCTTTGGCCGAACTGCGCCTTGTTTCCCGTCAGACCCTCGCCTTACTCTGCGGCCATCCTTCGACGGTCGACAGCTTCGCGCGGTGCCTCTACATGGCCGGTTTGCCGCGCAGTCAGATGCTCGCCGACGTCTTTCTGACCCGCGTATAGCGTGGGTGCGTCATACGCACCAATGCCGGTGCGCGTGGCGCACCCTACGGAGCTTCGGCATGAGCGAACACCTGCATATCGAACGTGATCGCGGTCTACTGACCCTGCGCATGCAGCGACCGGACAAGAAGAACGCGCTGACCCGTGCCATGTATGCCGGTATGGCCGACGTGCTGGACGAGGCGGATCAGGACAGTGTGGTGCGTGCGGTCTTGTTGACCGGCGGCGAGGATTGCTTCACCAGCGGCAATGACCTGGCCGACTTCCTCCAGGCGCCTCCATCCGGTTTGAACAGTGAAGTGTTCCACTTCATGCGTGCACTATTCGACTTTTCCAAACCGGTGGTCGCTGCCGTAGCCGGTCCGGCTGTCGGGATCGGAACCACGCTGCTGCTGCACTGCGACCTGGTCTATGTCAGCCACAGTGCGCAGTTGAGAATGCCCTTCGTCAATCTCGGCCTGTGCCCTGAATACGGTTCCAGCCTGATTCTGCCGCGCTTGCTCGGGCATGCACGGGCGGCTGAATTGTTGCTGCTTGGCGAGAGCTTCTCTGGAGCGCAAGCCGCCGAGTGGGGGATCGCCAATCAGGTTCTGGATGATGGCGCCGCGACTCTGGCCATGGCCCGCGATATGGCTGAGCGATTTCTCGAACTCCCGCCTTCGGCAGTGCTCGATAGCAAGCGCCTGATGCGCGCGCCGGGGCGTGAGGAACTGCGCAAGGTGATCGAGGAGGAGGGCGCCTTGTTTGGCCAACGACTGCGTTCGCCGGAGGCCATCGAGGCACTATCGGCCTTCATGCAGCGCAGAAAACCGGACTTTTCCAGGTTCGCCTGAACGCATCCATGTAGGGTGTGCTGTGCGCACCAGACTCTCGGTGCTGGCGCAGACCCCAAATAAAAACGCCGCGACTGCTAGGCACGATCGCGGCGTTTTTCGGTGAAAGCAACCCTCGCGCACTTGAACCGAAGTGCGCCAAAACCGGCGGGCCCTGCCTTCAGATGTCGAAGTCGTATTCGGCCAGCTGCTTGTGCAGGCGACGTTCTTCGAGGAAGTTGTCGATGATGCGGCGCTTGGTCAGATTGGTCTTGGCGACTTCCACCGCAGGCTCGGCATTGTCTGCATCGTCCGCGACAAAGTCTTCGTCCAGCTCGAGATCTTCTTTGTCAGTGCTCATCTTTTCACTCCAGGCCAGCTCTAGGGGCCATTTGCGCACCTTATAGCGACAAAAATAGGGCGGGTAAAAAAGATTTTTTCAATCAGAAGATCGCTGAATTCTATAGCCAATCAATCGTCGGAGGTCTTGGCCTTGTACTCGCACAGGTCCTCGATACGGCAGGCGCCACAGCGGGGTTTGCGCGCCACGCAGACGTAGCGTCCATGCAGGATCAGCCAGTGGTGCGCATCCAGCAGATAATCCTTGGGCACGAACTTGAGCAGCTTCTTCTCCACCTCCACCACGTTCTTGCCTGGGGCGATGCCGGTGCGATTGCTGACGCGGAAAATGTGCGTGTCCACCGCCATGGCCAACTGGCGGAAAGCGGTATTGAGCACCACGTTGGCGGTCTTGCGGCCGACGCCGGGCAGCGCTTCGAGATCCTCGCGGTTGTCCGGTACCTGGCTGCCGTGCTTCTCGATGAGGATACGGCAGGCTTCGATGACGTTCTTCGCCTTGCTGTTGTACAGGCCGATGGTCTTGATGTACTCGGACAGCCCCTCGACGCCCAGGGCGTAGATGGCTTCCGGCGTGTTGGCGACCGGGAACAGTTTGGCGGTGGCCTTGTTGACGCTGACGTCGGTGGCCTGGGCTGACAGCGTGACAGCCACCAGCAACTCGAACGGCGTGGTGTAGGCGAGTTCGGTCTTGGGTTCCGGATTGTCTTCATGCAGACGACGGAAGATTTCGAGGCGTTTGGCGGCGTTCATCAGGCTTTTTCTGGTTTGAAGTGGCGGAACAATGCGAGCAACAGGCCGAGCAGGATAAAGGTGCCGGCCGCCTGCGTCAGCAACGGCAGACCACCGAACAGTTGCCAGCCGCTGAACGCTGGGCCTAACAGCCAGTCGGCATGCGCCAGAAGGCTGCCATGGCCGAACAGTTCACGCAGGGTACCGAGCAGCAGGGCCAGGCCGAGCAATGCCAAGCCGGAACGCAGCCCAGCCCAGGGGCTGGGCTCGTCCTGCAGTGCCAGCGCCAGGCAGGGTAATGCCAACAGTGGCAGGAACAGACTCAGGGCAGCCGCCAGCTCGGCGCTGAGCGCTTGCAGAATCATTTCGGCGGCGCCGAGGCACAGTGCCCCGAAAAACAGAGCTGCCAGTATCAGATGAGCGCCGTGCAGACGGTTGAGCAATGGCGCCAAGACCAGGCCGTAGGCCAGCAGCGTCAGCAGGCCGATCAGCCCAACTGTGGTGGCCTTGATCAGCAAGTCGGTAGTGCCCAGCAGGGGCGCCAGGGCGAGCAGAGCAGACAAGCGCTTCATGGCTGGCCTTCCAGAGTCGTAGGCTTCTGCACGCCGTAGGGCGGGTGAAACCCGCCGTCAGTGGCCTGGCGGGTTGCTCCCACCCTACGAAAAATCGTTTCCGATTCGGCCGTATGAAAGAGCAGAGCGGCTTGCAGAGCGTCCCTGACCGAGCGCGAGGTGATGGTGGCACCGGCGATATGGTCGACTGACCCACCATCGGCTTTCAATTGCCAATCATCGTCTGTGTTCAGGCCGTTGAAGCGCTGCAGCCACGAGCTGCGTTGGGGATCGGTGAGATCGGCCAGGCCGGGCGTTTCGCGTTGCTCCAGCACCTTGCTGGCAATCAGTCTGCCGTCGGTGGAGATTGCTACCAGCAGGCGGATCGGCCCTTCATAGCCACGTGCGCTGACCGGCAGCAGCACTGCGCTCGGCTTGCCATGCAGACGGGCCAGGTAGCCGGTCTCGGCGCGTGGGTTGCCGAGCAGGCCGCCAGCCGGCAGGGCGATGGTTTCCAGTAAGGGGCGATTGTCGTAGCTGCCGGCTGGCAACAGGTCGAGCAATTGGCGCTCGCTGGCAGCCTGGCGTTCTTGCTCGATGCCTGGTGCGGCCAGATGCTGCAGGGCGGCGAGCAGCCCGGCCACGCCCAGGGCTAAGGCAGCAAGCAGCAGGCCCTGCTTCATCGGCCAGCCCCCAGCCTGTCGAGGCGAGTGACACACAGGTTCATCAGCAGCACGGCGAAAGCGATACCGTCGGGATAGCCGCCCCAGGTGCGGATGAGGTAGGTCAGCAGGCCGACGCCGATGCCGAAATACAACTGGCCTCTTGGTGTGCTGGCGCCACTGACAGGTTCACTGGCGATGAAGAAGGCGCCGAGCATGGTCGCGCCACTGAACAGATGCAGCAACGGTGAGCCGTTGGAATCCGAACCGCTGCCGTTCCAGCACAACAGGCTGATGACGAACAGTGCGCCAAGCATGCCTACAGGTGCCTGCCAGCGAATCACCCGCTGTTGCAGGAGGAACGCGCCACCGGAGAGAAACGCCAGGTTGACCCACTCTGCTCCGTGGCCGCCGACACTGCCAAATGCCGGGTGGTTGGCGAACAGTTCGTCCAGGGTCAGGCGATCATTGTGGCGTAGCGTGTCGAGCACCGTGGCCTGGCTCCAGCCGTCCGGCAGGCCACTGCCGAAGGCGAATACCTGGTTCAGGGCGGCGAGCAGATCATGACTGGCGCCGGGCACCGGCCACTGGGTCATCTGGGCAGGGAAGGTGATCAGGGCGAAGGCGTAGCCGAGCATGGCCGGATTGAACGGGTTGCGTCCGAAGCCGCCGAAGATTGCTTTGCCGAACAGGCTGGCGAATGCGGCGCTGGCGACGGTCAGCCACCAGGGGGCGTAGCTGGGCAGTGCGAGCACCAACAGGACGGCGCTGACCAGGCCGCTGCCTTCAGCAAGCCAGCGTTGCTCAAGCAGGTTGCAGGCAGGCGCTGGCTGCTGGCGTAGGCGACGTACCAGCCAGTCGCAGGTGCAGCAGGTCAGGCAGGCCAGCAACAGCTGGATCAGCACGCCCCAGCCGTTGAACCACAACAGCGCCAGGGCGCCGGGCAGGCAGGCGAGCAGCACCCGCAGTAGCGCGGGGCGAGGGTCGAAGCCGGACTCAGCCGCGCTGGTAATCACTGAGGCGTTGCTCGGCTGTAGCCAGGCGTTTGCGTGCGGCCTCTACGGTCGCCTCGTCGACCGCGTTCGGGTCGGCTGCCAGGCGGCGCTCCAGGCGCTGCACTTCGGCGCGCGCGTAAGCGTGCGTGGTTTTCAGGTCACGAAATTGCTTGTCGACCGGTTGCTTGTCGGTACGCACGAGATTGGGCACCGGCTTGCCGCTGTTGTCTTCGGCAGTGTGCAGGGCCTGCTCGGCTTGCACGAGAGCTTGTCGCAAGCGCTGCAGCGTCGCTTCATCCGCGCCTTCGCGCTCGGCTTTGGCCAGTGCCGTGCGGCTGGTGAGCAACTGGATCTTGGCTTGCTTGAGCGCAGCGATGCCAGGTGTCGGGGCCGCAGGCGCTGGCGCGGGCATCGCATCCAGAGCGCTCTGTGCCTGGTCGGCTGCAGCACGTAGTACCTCGACCTGGCGCTGCAACTCCTCGGTGCCGTGCTGGGCAAACTGCTTTTCGGCCTTGGCCAGTACCACCTTGGCCATAGCTGCTTCGATTTTCAGACGTTTGTAGGCGTCTTCGTTACCGGCGACAGGGTGCGTGACCGGTATCGCCACCGCTGTTGGGGCACGTGCCGTGCGTTCGGTCTGGCGCTTCTTCTCGTTCCTCAGCAGTCGCGCCTGGCGGGCGTCGTGGCGTTGACGGAACTGGTCGGCGCGTTCGCGCTGTCGTTCGATCTCTGCGCCGGTCAGCGGCAGGATGTCGATGCAGTCGACCGGGCAGGGCGCGACGCACAACTCGCAGCCGCTGCATTCGTCCGTGATCACCGTGTGCATCAGTTTGGCTGCGCCGACGATGGCGTCTACCGGGCACGCCTGGATGCATTTGGTGCAGCCGATGCATTCGGCCTCGCGGATAAAGGCGATCTGCGCCGGTACTTCCGGCAGCTCCAGTGGCAGATAGGGGCGTTGCAGCAGATCCGCCAGGGCATGAACGGTGGCGCTACCGCCGGGCGGGCACTTGTTGATCGCCTCACCATTGGCGATACCTTCGGCATAGGGCAGGCAGCCGGGATGGCCGCATTTGCCGCACTGGGTCTGCGGCAGCAGGGCGTCGATGGCGCGGATACGGGCGTCGCTGCGCAGGGCCTGATTCATAGTGCCCCCATACCGTTGAAACCGAGGAAGGCCAGGCCCATCAGGCCGGCGCTGATCAGCAGGATCGGCGTGCCGCGAAAGGCGACCGGTACATCGCAGCGCTCGATGCGCACCTGTAGGTCATCGAGCAGTTGCAGGATCAGCCAGAAGCCGAGCCCACCAGCGAGGCCAAAAGCCAAGGCGCTGCCGAACGTCTCCAGGGATCTGCCCAGCAGCATGGCGCCCAGGCCGTTGCCCAGCAGAATGGGCCACAGACCAGGCTGAGCCAGGGCCGGTCGCCAGCGTGCCAGCAATGTTGGCAGCAGCCAGGCCAGACCGGCACTCAGCAGGATGAATGCGAGCAGGTACAGATAGGACAGCGCTGCGCCTTGCAGAAGATATTCGCTCAGCCAGGCCAGGGGCACGGCGAGCAGGATCAGCAACGCGGCGCAGGGGCCAAGCGCCTGCAAGCGCTGGCGGCGCAGGGCGTCGGCGGCCTGCGGCAGGCCGAGCGCGAAGTGGCTGATCAGGGCGGCGCCGATCAGGGCGAAGAAGAAGTCGGTCATGCGCGTCGCGTGAGGATGGCTGGATACGGCCGCGTATTATCCGGCGCGCGGCGCGGTGGTACAACCGCGCCGGCTGTCGCAGCGACTTACTCGGCCTTGCGGGTGAGGCGGCGCCACAACCAGCGCAGCAGCAGGGCGAGTGGGAACAGCAGAATCAGGAAGGGCAGGCCGTAACCGATGAACTCGATCACGTTGGCGGTACCTTCGGCGAGGTTGTCCTTCAGGCGCGAGAAGGCTTCACCGATGCGGCCCATGGGCGAATGCTCATCGGGGCTGGTGAAGTTCAGCGTCAGCAGGTTGGTGTCCAGGCGGCGCTGCTGCTGAGCGGCCTCCTGAGCGATGGCCTGCAACTGCACCTCGACGGCGGCCTGTTCACGGGCCAGGGCCAGCAGGTCGGCGACGGCCAGATCGGTACGCTCCTGGAATTGCAGCAGGGTCTGCTGTTGGCGCAGCAACTGGTCGTGCTGGCGGCGGTTGTCGGAGACGGCCTGGGCCAGGTCTTCGGCGCGGGTGTTGCGGCTGGTCAGCTCGCCGCCTTCACTGGCGAAACGAGTGATCGGCTCGACGCCATCCGGCACGATGCGCAGGGTCAGCTCGCCGCGTGGCGACTTGCCGCTGCTCTGCTGCGCGGCGATCAGGCTGCAAGCGCCGAACTGTGCGCTCAGGCAGGCTTCACGGGTGCTGGCCAGGCGTTCGCCGAGCTGCTCTGCCGGCAATTCGATACCGACATGATGCTCGTAGGCCAGGTAGTTGCCAGCCTGGTTGCGTTCGCCATGCAGGGCACCGCCGAGCGGTAGCTCTGACGGGTCGGAGCAACCCGTCAGGGCTAGCAGAAACAGCACAACCATCCATGGTTTCATCGCGTTCTCCTTAGAACCTGTTCACGATCTGCTGCGCGTCGGCCCTGCTGCGTTAAAAACAGGCTCGGACTGCTCATTTACAGCTCGTAAACTCCGCGTCCTCGCCTGTTTTTGCCTTGTACGGCTCTAGCTCGCGAGATCGTGAACGGGTTCTTACGTTGTGATTACTTGACGCGCTGGCCCGGCTTGGCGCCGCTGTCCGGGCTGAGCAGGTAGATTTCCTCTCCGCCAGGGCCGGCAGCCAGCACCATGCCTTCGGATACGCCGAACTTCATCTTGCGCGGCGCCAGGTTGGCGACGTACAGCGTCAGGCGACCTTCCAGCTTGCTCGGATCCGGGTAGGCGGATTTGATGCCGGAAAACACGTTGCGCTTTTCGTCACCGATATCCAGCGACAGGCGCAGCAGCTTGTCGGCACCTTCGACGAATTCGCATTTCTCGATCAGCGCGATGCGCAGGTCGACAGCAGCGAAGGCGTCGAAGTTGATCTCGGCGGCCAGCGGATCTTTCGCCAGTTCGCCATTGCCCACGGGCTTGCTGGCCTCGGCGGCCAGGTCTTCCTTGGAGGCTTCGACCATGGCTTCGATCTTCGGCAGTTCGATACGGGTCAGCAGTGGGCTGAACGGATTGAGCTGGTGATCGGCCAGCGGCTTGCTGAGGTCGTTCCAGGTCAGTGCCGGCACGTTGAGGAAGGCCTCGGCCTCGGCCGCCAGATTCGGCAGTACCGGCTTGAGCAGGATGATCAACTGGCGGAACAGGTTGATGCCCAGTGCGCAGATTTCCTGCACTTCGGCCTGTTTGCCTTCGACCTTGTTCAGTGCCCACGGTGCCTTGTCGGCGATCCAGGCGTTGGCGCGGTCGGCCAGCGCCATGATCTCGCGCATGGCACGGGAGAAGTCGCGCGCCTCGTAGGCTTCGGCGATGCTCGGTGCGGCGACCTGGAAGGCTTCCCACAGCGCAGGTTCCGGGTTGGCGGTAACCAGCACGCCAGCGTTGCCCTTGTGGATGAAGCCGGCGCAGCGGCTGGCGATGTTGACCACCTTGCCGACCAGGTCGGAGTTGACCTTCTGCACGAAGTCCTCGAGGTTCAGGTCGAGGTCGTCGACGCCACGGCCCAGCTTGGAGGCGTAGTAGTAGCGCAGGTATTCCGGGTTCAGGTGATCCAGGTAGGTGCGCGCCTTGATGAAGGTGCCGCGAGACTTGGACATCTTCTGGCCGTTGACGGTCAGGTAGCCGTGCACGTTGACGCCGGTCGGCTTGCGGTAGCCCGCGCCTTCGAGCATCGCCGGCCAGAACAGGGCGTGGAAGTTGACGATGTCCTTGCCGATGAAGTGGTACAGCTCGGCGGTCGATTCCTTGCCCCAGAACGCGTCGAAGTCCAGATCCGGACGGCGCGCGCAGAGGTTCTTGAAACTGGCCATGTAGCCGATCGGCGCGTCCAGCCAGACATAGAAGTACTTGCCCGGCTCACCGGGAATTTCGAAGCCGAAGTAGGGCGCATCACGCGAGATGTCCCACTCCTGCAGGCCGCCATCGAGCCATTCGGCGATCTTGTTGGCCACCGCTTCTTGTAGCGCGCCGGAGCGCGTCCACTGCTTGAGCATGGCTTCGAAGTCCGGCAGCTTGAAGAAGAAGTGCTGCGACTCCTTGAGTACAGGCACGGCTCCGGAGATGGCCGAACGCGGGTTCTTCAGTTCCGTCGGCGAGTAGGTGGCGCCGCACTTCTCGCAGTTGTCGCCGTACTGGTCGTCGGTACCGCATTTCGGGCAGGTGCCCTTGATGAAACGGTCGGCGAGGAACATGCCCTTGTCGGGGTCGAAGTACTGGGTCACCGCGCGGGTGGCGATGTGGCCCTTGTCGCGCAGTGCCAGGTAGATGGCAGCGGACAGCTCACGGTTCTCGTCCGAGTGGGTCGAGTGGTAGTTGTCGAAGTCCACACCGAAGTCGGCGAAGTCGGCCATGTGCTCGGCGCGCACGCCATCGATCAACTGTTCCGGGGTGATGCCTTCCTTCTCGGCACGCAGCATGATTGCCGAACCGTGCGCATCGTCGGCGCAGACGTAAATGGCCTGGTTGCCTCGCAGTTTCTGGAAGCGCACCCACATGTCGGTCTGCACGTACTCGAGCATGTGCCCGAGGTGGATCGAACCGTTGGCATAGGGGAGGGCGCTGGTAACGAGAATCTTGCGGGCTTCGCTCATGATGATCGGCTGCACTGGTAAAACAAAGGGAGTCGGCAACTATAAAGCAGCGGGCAGTTGCAAGCCACCTGCTCCGACCCTGCTGCGCTCACTGGATGGATTGACGCAGGCGGCGTCGTCCTCGGCAGCCTGGGGTATGATGCCCGCCTGTTTCACTCAACCTTTCGGAGCCATCCATGAGTGCCGTTACCCGCGAAGCGGTGGAAGCCTGCCTGCGTCAACTTGTCGATCCCCATCTCGATCAGGATCCGGTCAGTGCCGGTTGCCTGCGCGAAGTGGACATCCAGGGTGGCAAGGTGCGGGTGCGCCTGGAGCTGGGTTATGCGGCCGGCCTGTTCAAGAGCGGCTGGGCGCAGATGCTGCAAATGGCGCTGGAGAACCTCGATGGTGTCGAGGCGGCGCAGGTGCAGATCGACTGCGTGATCGAGTCGCATCAGGGCCAGGCCCAGGTGCCGGCGCTGGGCAACGTGAAGAACGTGATTGCCGTGGCTTCGGGCAAGGGGGGCGTGGGTAAATCCACCACGGCCGCCAACCTGGCGTTGGCGCTGGCCCGTGAAGGTGCGCGTGTGGGCATCCTCGATGCCGATATCTACGGCCCCAGCCAGGGCATCATGTTCGGCATCCCCGCTGGTACCCGGCCGCAGGTCAAGGATCAGAAATGGTTCGTGCCGCTCGAGGCTCACTGCGTGCAGGTGATGTCGATGGCCTTTCTCACCGACGACAACACGCCGATGGTCTGGCGCGGGCCGATGGTCAGCGGTGCGCTGCTGCAACTGATCACCCAGACTGCCTGGGACAACCTCGACTATCTGGTGGTGGACATGCCACCGGGTACTGGCGACATCCAGCTCACTCTGGCGCAGAAGGTGCCAGTGGCGGGCAGCGTGATCGTTACCACGCCGCAGGATCTGGCCCTGCTCGATGCCAAGAAGGGCGTGGAGATGTTCCGCAAGGTGCACATCCCGGTGCTCGGCGTGGTGGAAAACATGGCCGTGCACATCTGCTCCAACTGCGGGCATGCCGAGCACCTGTTCGGTGAGGGCGGCGGCGAGAAGCTGGCGGCGCAATATGACGTCGAGCTGCTGGCGTCGTTGCCGCTGTCGATGGCCATCCGTATGCAGGCCGATGACGGCAAGCCAACCACGGTGGCTGACCCGGAAAGCCAGATCGCCATGATCTACCAGGATCTGGCGCGCAAGGTCGGCGCGCGCATCGCCCTGGCTGGTACGACAGCCATGCCGAGTATCGAGATCAGTGAGGACTAATAGCGGCCGCGAAGCGGCCATCTGATGACCCTCTCCCGCTTGTGGGAGAGGGTGCCCGAAGGGCGGGAGAAGGGAACACAGGCGGCTCGGTGTTGGCCTGCTCAGCCCTCTCCCTTGGCCCTTCTCTCCAAGGCGATGGATCGCATTGCGCCCATGGTGGGTTACGCCGCAACAGATGGGGGCGTGATCGACAAGGTGACAGGCGGCTAACCCACCCTACGGACTGCGTACATCCGACAACGCGATACTAGTTGGGATCGGCACTTTCTCGCAGGCAAGAAAAAGCCCCGCACTAGGCGGGGCTTTCTTTCAAGCAGGACAGTGCAGGTTAGATAACCTGAACTTCCTCAGCTTGCATGCCTTTCTGACCACGGGTGGCCACGAAGGAAACTTGCTGGCCTTCTTTCAGGCTCTTGAAACCATCGCTCTGAATGGCTTTGAAGTGTACGAAGAGGTCGTCACCGGATTGCGGGGTGATGAAGCCGTAGCCTTTCTCATCGTTGAACCACTTAACGGTGCCAGTCTGACGATTGGACATGTGATGTCTCCTAACAAAAGTAATAGCAGCCCTGGAAAAGCCCAGGCCGGGACTGAGTGCAACGAGTACTAGGAGTCGGACGATGTTTGGATCGAAATCTAGGCATCTAGTAGCGATTCGCGGTGACACATGCAGCACAGTGGGGACACCATACGTGTTTTTATCGCCGAGTGCGAATGCTCGATGCAGCTTTTTTGCAAATAATCCTCAACGCTGGGTGCCGCAGTCTTTGAAGCGTGGCGCTGGCCTCGGTAAGATGCGCTCACTTTTTTCGCAATAGCCCAACTCAGGACTCCCCGCCATGAGCATCAAATCGGATAAGTGGATTCGCCGCATGGCCCAGGAACACGGGATGATCGAGCCCTATGTCGAGCGCCAGGTACGCGGTGCCGACGATAGCCGCGTCATCTCCTACGGCGTTTCCAGCTATGGCTACGACGTACGTTGCGCCGACGAATTCAAGGTGTTCACCAACATCCATTCGGCCATCGTCGACCCGAAGAACTTCGACGAGAAGAGCTTCGTGGACATCAAGAGCGATGTCTGCATCATCCCGCCGAACTCCTTCGCTCTGGCTCGCACCGTCGAGTACTTCCGCATTCCGCGTGATGTACTGACCATCTGCCTGGGCAAGAGCACCTATGCGCGCTGCGGCATCATCGTCAACGTCACGCCGCTGGAGCCGGAATGGGAAGGCCACGTGACCCTGGAGTTCTCCAACACCACCAACCTGCCGGCGAAGATCTACGCCAACGAAGGCGTGGCACAGATGCTGTTCCTGCAGTCCGACGAGGCCTGTGAGGTTTCCTACCGTGACCGTGGCGGCAAGTACCAGGGCCAGACGGGTGTGACGCTGCCCAGGGCTTGAGCACGTAGGGTGCGCTGTGCGCACCCTACGATAGAGGCAAGATGGCGAAACGAAAGAGGCCGCTCATGGAGCGGCCTCTTTTCGTTCAACGGTGCCTCAGACCATCTGATCGCCGACGTGCAGGATCTTCATGGTGTTGGTGCCGCCAGTACCGTGGTAGCTGTCGCCTTTGGTCAGGATCACCCAGTCGCCCGGCTCGACCACACCACGCTTGAGCAGCTCGTCCACTGCAGCCTGGCTGACCTTGTTGGCCGGTAGCGAGGCAGGGTCGAACGGTACGGTGTAGACGCCGCGGAACAACGCCACACGGGCCTGGGCTGCGCGGTGCGGGGTGAAGGCGAAGATCGGGATCGAGGAGCGGATGCGCGACATGATCAGCGGGCTGTAGCCACTCTCGGTCAGGCTGATGATGGCCTTGACGCCCGGGAAGTGGTTGGCGGTGTACATGGTTGCCAGGGCCACGCTCTCGTCGCAACGCTGGAACTGGCGACCGATGCGGTGGCTGGATTTCTGGCTGGTCGGGTGTTTCTCGGCACCCAGGCACACGCGAGCCATGGCCTGCACGGCTTCGACCGGGTATTCGCCGGCGGCGCTTTCGGCAGAGAGCATCACGGCGTCGGTGTAGTCCAGCGCGGCGTTGGCCACGTCGGACACTTCAGCGCGGGTCGGCATCGGGCTGTGGATCATCGACTCCATCATCTGGGTGGCGGTGATCACCGCTTTGTTCAGACGACGGGCGTGGGCGATGATTTTCTTCTGGATGCCGACCAGCTCGGCATCGCCGATTTCCACGGCCAGGTCGCCACGGGCCACCATCACCGCGTCGCTGGCGCGGATCAGGCCGTCGAGGGCTTCGTCATCGGCCACGGCTTCGGCGCGCTCGATCTTGGCTACCAGCCAGGCAGTACCGCCGGCCTCGGTGAGCAGGCGACGGGCGTAGTCCATGTCGGCGGCATCACGCGGGAAGGATACGGCGAGGTAGTCCAGATCCATTTCTGCGGCGACTTTGATATCGGCCTTGTCTTTCTCGGTCAGGGCTGGTGCGGTCAGGCCACCGCCGCGGCGGTTGATGCCCTTGTTGTCGGACAGCGGGCCGCCGATCAGTACGCGGCAATGCAGTTCGTCGGCGCCTTTGAGTTCGACGCGCATGACCACACGGCCATCGTCGAGCAGCAGTTCGTCACCGACATCGCAGTCCTGAATCAGCGCCGGGTAGTCGATGCCGACCACTTCCTGAGTGCCGGCCGTGCGCGAGTGGCTGGAGGAGAGGCGGAACAGGTCGCCATCCTTGAGCTCGATGCGCTTGTTCTCGAACTTGGCGATGCGGATCTTCGGGCCTTGCAGGTCGCCGAGCAGCGCCACGTGGCGACCATGTTTGGCTGCCAGCTCACGCACCAGCTGGGCGCGGGCCTTGTGATCGTCGGGCGTGCCGTGGGAGAAGTTCAGGCGGGCCACATCCAGACCCGCGAGAATCAATTGCTCGAGCACTTCCGGCGAGTTGCTGGCCGGGCCCAGGGTGGCGACGATTTTGGTACGGCGAAAGGTCATGCACGAACTCCCTAGTGAACTATGCCGGGGAGGCTACTACGGCCTTGCGCTGTAGTCATTGTTCCTGTGCACTACTCTTTGCCGCCCGGTTTGATCACCAGCAGGTCGCACTCGACCCGTTCCAGTACCCGTTCGGCGGTATGGCCGATCAGTAGGTTTTCCAGATGGCCGCGGGCGATGGCACCCATCACCAGCAGGTCGATATTGTGCTTGCGCACGAAACGCGGGATGACTTCCTCGGCGAAGCCCTCCAGCAGATGGGCCTGCGCCTTGTCGATGGCGTGCTGGGCAATCAGCGCGTCGAATGCCTGGCGATGCTCGCGCGCAGAGGTGGTCACGTAGTCTTCATATTCCTGCGCTACTTCGGCGTCGAACATCAGCGAGCGGGGTAGTGGCGCCTGTGCGTGCAGGTACTCGGCCTGCAGGCCGAGCTGCGCCTGCAGGGCCTGGCTGGTGTGAATCAGCAGGTGATCCAGGGCGGCAGGCTTGTCGGCGCTGTGCAGCGGGTCGAGCGCGGCGCACAGGCGCTGGCCGTTCCACTGCGCATCGTGCACCAGCCACACCGGTACTGGGCTGCGACGAATCAGCTGCCAGCTGGTGTCGCTGAGCAACAAGCGACGCAGTGCGCTGCTGGGGTGGGTCGATTTGAACAGGATGTCCGGCTGCAGAACGGCGGCGCGTGAGAGGATTTCCTCGTGCCGGCGCTTGCCCCAGCGAACGTCCACCGCGATCTTGAGGCCTTCGGCGCCCAGATCGGCGACGCGAGCGGTCAGCTCTTCGCGGCGCTGCAACAGCATGGCTTCACGGGCGCGGGTGAGCAGGCGGTTGTCGAGTAGGCCCGCTTCCAGGCTGGGGTGGTAGTCGACTTGCAGCAGATGCAGTTCTGCTCCGGTTTTGCGCGCCAGCGCGGCGGCGCGTTGCAGGGCGGGTTGTTGCTCGTGTTCCGGGTCGATGACGACCAGTAGTCGTTCGAATTTCATGGCAACGGCCTCGTCTGGGAGTCTGTCGATACATTACAGACCAGGCGGCGCGATTGGGCTTTGATGTGCGTCAGCGTATTGCCGGGTTCAGCGCCAGGTCGAGATGACGGGCGGCCTTGGCGTTGAGTTCGCCGTCGGGGAACTGCACGAGCAGGCGACGCAGGTAGGCGATGGCCTTGTCGCGGTTGGCCGCCGGGTTGTCTGGCGCCATGTGCATCAGCGCCAGTTGGTACAGCGCCTTTTCTTTGATGTCGGCCGGCACGTGCGGGTCGGCCAGGCCGAGCATATAAAGCTGCTCGGCTTCGTCAACGCGGCCCTTGAGCACGGCGCGGCGCGATAGCAGGGTCATGTCCGGGTCGAGGCTGGGTTTGTACAGGTCGAGGTTCTGGCTGGGCTGCCAGTGTGCCAGCAGCTCGCGTGAGGTCTTGTGGATCGGCTCGTCGCCACGTTGGCGGATCGTGGCGATGCGCTCTTCGGCGCGACTGGCGGCCTGGCTGGCCGGGAATTCGTTGAGCACCTTGTAGAAGTAGTTGAGCGCCTTGGGATCGTCGCGCTGCTCGTTGAAGCGATTCATGTAGATCAGGCCGATCTGATACAGGGCGATGGCGCGCACTTCGCCGCTCAGTTGGCGGTCGCGGTAGCCATCCAGGTACAGCGCTTCGGCCTTGTCGCTGTGGGCGTCACGGATGGCCAGGGCGCTGTAGGTCAGCAGATCGCCTTCTTCCTCGATGGCGGCGGTCATGCGCTTGGTCTTCAAGGCCTTGTACTCGACCACTTCGTTGGTGGTGAGTTGGGCGATGAACAGCGGTGTGGTCGGGGCGCAGGCGCTTACCAGGCTGGCAGCGATAACGAGGGGTAGCAGGCGAACGAGCGGCATGCGGGCTCCTTGGCCGGACGGGCCGATGCCGCGCAGTCTAGTCAGCGCCTCGGGCAGCGCCAAGGCGTGGGCAGCAAAACCCATCGGAGGTTTGTCACTGTTCAGTTTTCCCCTGTGCTGTCGATACACTGCACATCGGAGGAATTGCCCATGCGTACCTTGATCATTCTGGCCGTGGCACTGGCTGCCACGGGTTGTACCCGTGTATCGCTCGACCATCACCTGAACAATGCCTATCGCGCCTATGACGAGGGCGATTGCGCACGTGTTGCACTGGAGTTGTCACAGGCCGAGCGCAAGAGCCGCTCGCGAAATTATCTGCAGCCGGAGATTTCCCTGCTGCGTGGCCAGTGCCTGGAACGCGAGAACCTGTTCGTCGATGCGGCGCAGACCTATCAGTTCATCATCGCGCGCTACCCGGCCAGCGAATATGCCTACCGCGCTCGCGCCCGCCTGCAAACGCTGGAGCAGCTGGGCCACCACAGCCCGATGCCGGCGGCCAAGGCCAGTCCTGCAGCGTTGTAAACCACCTGTCGTGCATCGTTTCTCGACGTTGCACGGCGGTATAAGCTGGCGTGTGTCTTTCATGGAGGATGAACATGCGCCGTTTGTTGCTGATCGCCACGTTGTTGCCAGCACTGGCGACGGCGGAGATCTATCGCTGGACGGATGAGCAGGGGCGGGTGCACTTCGGCCAGCGCCCCGTGGCTGGCGCCGAGCCTGTGCAGGTGAGGCCTCAGGTCGTCGAGCGCGACGAACATACACGCGAGCGTGAGGCACGCACTCAGCGCTTCCACGACGCGCGTCGTGAGGAGCAACAGCAAGCCGCGGCCACTGCAGCGGCGCAACGTGCGGAGCGAGCCTCGGAGTGCCAGGATTTGCGTCGACGTCTGGCGCAGATTCCCGAGGGCTTCAGTTACTACCGTACCGATGCCAATGGCGAGCGTATTTACTACAGCGATGAAGAGACCGACACCGCTCGTCGCCAGTTGCGCGAGCGAATAGGCCAACGCTGTACTTGAAGGTGGTTAAGCGGCCGTAGTAGGGCCATACTCAAGACCCTTTGTAGCGATTTGCTAGCATGCGCAGCCAACGCCGAATCGAACGCCACCAGTTGCCCTACTACCTGAAGGTGTTCAATCGCATCACCGACAAACCGATGGGCTTCATCGGTAATGTCTCGCTGGACGGCCTGATGCTGATCAGTCAGTTGCCGATGCTGGTGGGCGCGCGTTTCGATATGCGCCTGAAGATTCCCGGCCAGCAGGGCATGCATTTCATCGACTTCTCCGCCAATTGCCAGTGGTGCCGTGAAGACGTCACGCCCGGTAGCTACGACTCTGGCTTCGCTTTGCTAGCCCCACCTGCCGACTACATCGAAATGATCGATGCCCTGCGTTACTACTTCAGCTTCCATGGTCTGCCGGCTTCTGCCTGAGAGCCTGATCGTTCGCAGAGGGTGTATGCCGCGACTCTCAGTGCATCGCTGGCGCCCTTGCCAGGTTGCGCAAGCGTTGGCTCAACTGCAGGCGTAGGCCTTCCTCTTCACAGAACAGCAGTGCGTGTTCAAGGTCGTAGCGCTCGCCTTGCGGGCAATCGAGCTTTTGGTAGACGTCCGCCCTGGCCAGGTGATCGAGCAGATTCGGTTGGCCGAGTTGCAGGGTGCGTTCGGCGTCCTTGAGCGCCGCCTCGGGGTTGTCCTGTTGCAGGTGAAGCAGGCGCAGGTTGCGCGACAGGCGCTGTAGCATGGTGTGAGCATCGGCCGTTTGCAGATGCACGGCGCTGAGTTCGGCACCTGGGCCCAACTGGCGGTAGAGCTGATCGCGGCAGTCACGGGTGTACAAGCGGCGTCCGCCACAGGGATCGAGCAGATGATCGGCGCCTGGTACACGCAGCATGAAATGTCCGGGGAAGTTCACGCCTTGCAGTGGAATGTCCAGGCGCTGTGCCAGTTCCAGTGCGATCAGGGCCAGGGGCAGCGGCTGGCCACGTCGGTGGCGCAGCACTTCGTGGATCAGTGCGTGGCGTGGGCGTGTGACGCCTTCATCGTTCTCCTGGAAATCGAGTTCGGCGAGTCGGCGCATCAGTGGCTGAGCCAGTTCGCGGGCAGGCAGGGCGGGTAACCCGGCACTGACCTGCAACTGCAGACTGTGCAGATCACTCAGCACATGTGCGGGCTGAAGCTGGTTGTCGTGTTCGGCCGCTATCCACAGTGCTGCCTCTAACAGGGCGGGTGGATCACGTTGCAGGCACTCTAAGCAGGCTTGGCGTGGACTCATCGCATTCTCCGCTGACTTCTGCTTTTGTAGCCGTTGGCGAGGCTGTCGTCCAGCGAGGCTCTCCTATACTGAGCCCAGACGTCCAACCGGGAGCTCAGCATGTTCAGCATGATGGAAGCCGCCCGCCTCGAGGCCCTGCACCTGGCCGAGGATCCGGCCAGCGGTCTCAAGGCCGTTATCGCCATTCACAACACCCGCTTCGGGCCGGCACTTGGCGGTTGCCGTTACCTGGCCTATCCGGATGAACAGAGCGCCATCGTCGATGCCATACGCCTGGCTCAGGGTATGAGCTACAAGGCGGCGCTCGCTGGTATCGATCACGGTGGTGGCAAGGCGGTGATCATCCGGCCTGCACATGTAAAAAGTCGCGCGGCGCTTTTCGAGGCCTTCGGGCGTTTCATCGAAACCTTGAATGGGCGCTATATCACTGCCGTCGACAGCGGTACCTCCAGTGCCGATATGGACTGCATCGCTCAATACACCAACCATGCAACCAGCACCTTCAGCGAAGGCGACCCGTCACCTCATACCGCGTTGGGGGTGTTCGCCGGGATTCGTGCAACGGCACAGGCGCGTCTGGGTAGCGATGATCTGGAAGGGTTACGCGTTGCCGTGCAGGGGCTGGGCAATGTTGGTTTCGCCTTGGCCGAGGCTCTGCATGCAGCCGGCGCCGAATTGCTGGTCAGCGATCTCGATGCCGGCCGTGTGCAGCTGGCCGTCGAGCAACTGGGCGCGCACCCGATTGCCAGTGAGGCCCTGCTCAGCACCCCCTGTGACATTCTTGCCCCCTGCGGCCTTGGTGGTGTGTTGAATGCGCAGACGGTCGCCCATCTGCGTTGTGCGGCGGTGGCGGGCGCTGCCAACAATCAGTTGGCCAGTGCCGAGATTGCCGACCACCTGGAATCACGCGGCATCCTCTACGCGCCGGATTACGTGCTCAATGCTGGAGGGCTGATCTACGTGGCGTTGCGTCATCGCGGCGAGGAAATCACGGCGATTACCGCCTATCTGGCGCAAATCAGCCGGCGTTTGACCGAGATCTACGCCCATGCCCAGGCTGAAAAACGTTCGCCCGCGCGAGTCGCCGACCATTTGGCCGAGCGACTGCTCTATGGCGCCTAGCGACAGCGCGTTTACGTAGGTTTCGGAGCGAAACGGAAGACCAACGCCAGACCCAGCAGGATTGCCAGCATGCCGAGTAATGCCGCGGATGACAGCTGATTACCCAGTAGCAGGTAATCGAGCAATGCGGTGGTCATCGGTACCAGATAGAACAGACTGGTGACATTGACCAGGTTGCCGGTCTGAATCAGCCGGTACAGCAGCAATTGTGCGCCGACCGAGATCACCAGACCCATCCACACCAGCGGCATTATCAGCCCGAGATCGTATTGCACGTGCCATTCCTGGCTAGGCAGCAGGAGTAGGCTGCCCAGCAGGCAGAGGCCGTACTGCAGAGGCAACGCCTGCATGGGCGTCTGTTGCACGCTTTTCTGAGCGATGCTGCCGCAGGTGATGCCGAGCAGGGCGCCGAGGGCATACAAGACACCGGAGGTCGACACCGCGCTTTGCAGCAGGCTGTCGGCGACAATCATCGCCAGGCCTGCCAGAGCCGTTAGCAGCCCCAGCAAGCGCAGAGGGGAGGCGCGCCGCTCCAGCAGCATCAGCGTCAGAATGGGTTGCACGCCAAGAACCGTTGCGAGCACACCGGGTGTGATGCCTTCGGCCAGTGCCAGCAGGTAGCAAAAGCTGTAGCCACCGATCATCAGCAGACCTGCTTTGGCGGTAGGCCAGCGTAAACCTCGCTTGGGCAGCCAGACACCTGAATATCCAGCGATCAGCCCCAGAACGGCGAAGGCGAGGGCGAAACGCAGGACGAGGAAAGCGAAGGGTGACGCATGATCCAGGCCGAGGCGGGCGAAGATTGCCCCGCCAGACCAGAGCAGTACGAATAGCGCCGTTGCGCTGTAGTGGGACAGAAAAAACGAATGGAAACGCATGATGGAACACCTGTCGAAAATCCGCATGAGCTCCGCACGCGCACACAAACGCGTCTCGGCAAGGCCGATGGCAAACGGAGCAGGAAGGTGCGGGGCGTGCCCGCTTAGACGGAGGCCGGCGGCGGTGGGTAGCCGGCGCGACAGACAGGTGGTTGCGCACAGCCGTCGTCAGCAACGCGATAAGCGGCGCTGGCGAGGTCATTGAGGCGATGCGCGAAAAGAATCATCTGAATAGGTTCGAGCTTTACGCAGAAGCCTGAAGGCTAGCGTGCCGAATCGACACGGTCAATTGCCGTCGAGTTCACCTTGATAACACACGGGAGAACTGGGCGAAGACTGCCGCTGCAGCTCGTCTTCGAGAAATTCCGCCAGCACCTGAGCGTTGTTGTGCTGTTCGTCACGTGCTGCATAGAGCAGCGTCAGCGTGCCTTGAGAGGCCCAATGCAGCAGTGTTTGCCAGTATTCGGGATGGCCGCTGAGCTCCTGACGATAGGCATCGCGGAAGGCGTCGAAGGCTTCTAGGCGGTGACCGAATGCCTTGCGCAGCGAGGTCGAGGGTGCCACATCGGGCAGCCAGTCATGCAGTTCGAGGGCGTTCCTGGCGATGCCGCGTGGCCACAGGCGGTCGACCAGCACGCGGCGTCCATCGATCGCCTCGGCCTCCAGATAAACCCGTTTGCATCGAATCATGGAACCGACTCCTTGCCCTGCGGCAACGCTGCACTTGGCGGTAAAACCAGGCTGGATTAGCGTACTGCGACAGGGGGATTGTCATGGACTATTTCATTATCGTCGTTACCACCGCTGCCGGTCTGTATTTCCACTGGTGGCTGTTTCGACGTATCCGTCAGTGGAGCGACCGTGACCTGGCGTTGTCTCTGGCTGAGGGCGATGCTGGTAAGCGTCAGTACATGCTGGAGCAATTGGCTCGCGCGCAAAGCGAAGGGGTCAGGCGGCGTGATCTGCCCAACTGGCTGGAGCAGGTCGCGGCGCAATATCGAGCGTCGTGACAAGCGAGGGACAGAGGGGGATGCCTCGCCACCCCGGCGGGGCAGCGTGGCAAGAGAGATGGTTTACTCGCTGGTAGCGTTCTCTTCCAGCTCGTCGAGGGCATCGGGCTGGCTCTTGAAGGCCTTGGCGAAGATTTCGCGGTTCTTGGCCATGAAGATGCCAAGCTCTTCGCCTTGTTCTTCGCTGAGAGAGGGAACCGCCTTGTGCAGCACTTCGCTCAGGCGCTCGGCCAGTTCCAGCATCTTGTCGTAACGGTCGGCTTCGGCTTTATCCATAAACAAGCGCTCCGGATCGCGGCTGCTGCGGTACACCACTTCGACGGCCATTCATCACCTCGTCTGCCTTCATGCGTGTTGGTTTTAACTGGTTTTTTGTACAGTGTTCGGCAGGATAAATGACTCGCTGCCGTTTGGCCAGTATTGCACTCGATAACCTCTACATTTCAGCGCACGAGGTCGTGTGAGTTCTGCAGGTGGTGGGAGTGCTTCTTCCGTTCTCGAACACCATCGCCTCGCTTGAAAATACGATTGATGTACATGTCTTGTATATGGTAGAGCCGCTGCCGTAGTTATTTCAGGGGTTTTCGGTGCGGTGCTTGTGCTGTTCGCCAGCGCAGCCCTATAGTCCGCGCAAGCGCCCTGCGAAAACCTCTGTATTGCCTATGGCTTGAGGTCTCCATGTTTAAAACGATCGGTCGTGTCGAGCGTAAGCTGGTGGCACTGGTGGCGCTTTTCTACCTGAGTTTGATGTTGTTGGTCGGGGCTATCTGGGGAAGCCAGGTCAGCCTCTCGAGTGGGCAGTCTGTACAGGACTTGTATCGATCTCTCTATCGTCTGTCGGCGCTGCTCTCCACCTTGCAGGATGCCGAGATTGGTCAGCGTGGCTATTTGCTGACTGGCAATCAGCAGTACCTGGTGCCTTACGAACAGGCCATCGGGCGATTGGACGAGCAACTGCACGAGATGCTGGAAAATCCGACTTTGCAGGCCTATGGGGCTGATCTGAAAGTTATCGCACAGCTCAGCGAGCTCAAGCGTGACGAGTTGGCGCAGACCATCATCCTGCGTAGAGAGCAAGGCCAGGACGAGGCGCAGCGTGTTCTGGCAGCCAATGACGGCAAGTTGTACATGGATGAGATGCGCCAGCGCATCAGCAATGTCGAACGTGGTGTGGCTCTCTCGCTTCGAGAACAGAAAGCCGACCTTGAGTGGCGCTCGAGGCTGACACTCTGGGGTGGCGGTGGTGGGGCGCTGTTGATGGTGGCGCTGCTGACACTACTGTTCAGCGATCTACGTCGCGACCTGCGCGAGCGTTCCGAATTGCTCGAGCGACTGGCTTTCGAATCGCAGCACGACAGCCTGACCCATCTGCCCAACCGCCGTGCATTCAATGAAGCACTGGATCAGGCGCTGGCTTTGGCCCGGCGCGGCGAGCGACACGTAGCACTGTTGTACCTCGATCTGGATGGCTTCAAGCCGATCAATGACCAACTCGGTCATGCCGCAGGCGATGCCACTCTCAAAGCGGTTGTCGCGCGTTGGCGAGACGTGATTCGTGAGGGCGAGGTGTTGGCGCGTCTCGGGGGCGATGAGTTCGCCGTGATCGCGGCTGGTGATGCCGCGGCAGTCGAGCGCCTGGCGCAGCGTCTGATCGACGCATTGGATGGCCCGCTGCTGGAGCGCTATGCCGGTATGCGTGTCGGGGTGAGTGTCGGTCTGGCGCGCTATGCCGAACACGGCGAGGATCGCCGCCGGCTGATTGCGGCTGCCGATACGGCCATGTATCGCGCCAAGGAGGCCGGTAAACATTGCTATGCCTGGCCTGAGGCGACAGGCCGTGGTGTGGGTGGCTAGATAACCCAGGTCACTCTCGACATTGTCTTCCCGTCGCCTGTGTCTTTTCGTCACATCCCCGCATCATTCTGAGGCTGGTCTTTTTCCTGCATGATCTTCGCTGGCGAACGCCTATCCTGGGCGTTCGAGCCGTCATGCTGGTTTCGGGAGAGAAGTACGCAATGAATTGGGTGGAGCGCCTGCGCACGAGCATGCATGGTCTGGCCGAGTCCCTGGGCAATCTGCTGATGGAGGCTTTCCATTATCTGGCCTTGTTCGCCATCGGTGCGATCACGGCCTGGGCAGGGGTAATGGCCTTTCTCGGCATGCTGGAAAAGGGACATATCACGGTCGATGACATCCTGCTGTTGTTCATCTACCTGGAGTTAGCGGCGATGGTGGGGATCTATTTCAAGACCAACCACATGCCGATCCGCTTCATGATCTACGTGGCGATCACCGCGCTGACTCGTTTGCTGATTTCCGACATTTCCCACACGCACAAGCCGAGCTGGGGCGTGGTGATGGTGTCGGGGGCGATCCTGTTGCTGGCCCTCGCGATTCTGGTGGTGCGCTATGCATCGTCGCGTTTCCCGGCCGTGGCTGGGCCCAACCCGCGTGGCAAGGCGCGCAATCGCGAGGACGCCGAGTCCGAGCGCGACGATACGTCTGACTGAACGCTGCTCTGTTGCTAAACGCTCGGTGCACCCCGCTGGAGCGCATCGAGTGTGGCCTCAACTGAGTGGCGCGAATAACGCTGCCAGGTCGGCTTCATCCAATTGCCATTGGCCCTGACCGCCGCCTTCCAGCACGCCCTTGGCCAGGCTTGCCTTGGCTTGTTGCAGTTGCTGGATCTTCTCTTCGACGCTACCACGAGCGATCAGCTTGTAGACGAACACCGGTTTGTCCTGACCGATACGGTAGGCGCGGTCGCTGGCCTGGGCCTCGGCTGCGGGGTTCCACCAGGGATCGAAGTGGATCACGGTGTCGGCGGCAGTGAGGTTGAGTCCGCTGCCACCGGCCTTGAGGCTGATCAGAAAGACCGGGAATTCGCCGGCCTGGAAGCGTTGCACCGGGGTACGCCGATCCTGGGTGCTACCGGTCAGTTTGGCGTAGGCGATCTTGCGCGCCAGCAGCTCCTGCTCGATCAGCGCCAGCATCGAGGTGAACTGGGAGAACAGCAGCACGCGGCGGCCTTCGTCCACCAGTTCTTCGAGCATGTCCAGCAAGGCGCTGAGCTTGCCCGAATCACTGGCAGTCAATGGAGTGCCGTCTTCCCCCAGCAGGCGCAGATCGCAGCAGCTCTGGCGTAGGCGCAACAGTGCCTCGAGGATGACGATGTGGCTACGCGCCAGGCCCTGGCGAGCGATTTCGTCACGCACTTTCTGGTCCATGGCCAGGCGCAGGGTTTCGTAGCGGTCACGCTGTAGCTGGGTCAGTTCGACCCATTGAGTTATCTCGGTCTTCGGCGGCAGCTCGCGAGCCACCTGTTCCTTGGTTCGGCGCAACAGGAACGGGCGGATACGACCGTTGAGATGAGCCAGCCGCTGGCTGTCGCCGCGCTTCTCGATGGGCGTGCGGTAGTCGCGGGTGAATGCCTTGGCATCGCCCAGCCAGCCGGGCATGAGGAAGTGGAACAGCGACCACAGCTCGCCCAGGTGGTTTTCCAGCGGCGTACCGGTCAGGCACAGGCGCAGTTCGGCCTGTACCTGCGCGGCTGCGCTGGCTGCCTTGCTGCGCGGGTTCTTGATGTTCTGCGCCTCATCGAGAATCAGCAGACGATAACGGTGCTGATTGAGCGCCTTGAGGTCGCGCGGCAGCAGGGCGTAGGTGGTCAGAATCAGATCGTGCGCAGCGATCTCCTCGAACAACACCTTGCGTTTGTTGCCGTGCAGGGCCAGCACGCGCAGTTCCGGGGTGAAGCGTGCGGCTTCATCCTGCCAGTTGGGAATCAGGCTGGTGGGCATGACGATCAGCGCTGGCTGTTGCAGGCGCCCGGCCTGTTTTTCGCAAAGGATATGCGCCAGGGTCTGCAGGGTCTTGCCCAGGCCCATGTCGTCGGCGAGCACACCGCCGACGCGCAGTTCGGCCAGGGTCTGCATCCAGTTCAGGCCCTGCAGTTGATAGGCGCGTAGTTCGGCGCGCAAGCCAGGTGGTGCGCCTATTTCCCGGACGGAAAGATGCTGCAGGCGTTCGGCGAAGCCGCGCAGTTCATCGCCACCCTGCCAACTCAGGGCAGGGCCTGTAGCCAGTTCGGCCAGGCGTGCGGCGTCGGCGCGGCCGAGTCGTAGCGGCAGGTGATCTTCGCCGGGGTCGCGAAAGTACAGCTCGCCGAGCGTTGCCAGCAGCGGTTTGAGGCGCGCGAAGGGCAGGGCGATGCGCTTGCCTCCGTGCGGCAGATTGACCAGCAGGCGGTCTTCATCCGAGCGCTGCGCCAGCGCTTCGGGCGCCAATAGCCAGGGCGTGCGGCGGATGGCCTGGAGCAGAATCGGCAGCAGGCTCAGACGCTGGCCTTCCACTTCGATGCCCAGTTCAAGATCGAACCAGTTCTGCTGCGGATCTTCCTCGACCTCGGCATACCAGTCGTCGACCTCGGCCAGGTTGTACTGGAAGTCCGGGCGCATGTGGATCTGCCAGCCTTCGGCGCGCAGTTGTGGCAAGCGCTGCTGGACGAAATCCAGCCAGTCGCGTTCGCGCTCCAGTTCGAACGGCTCGCCAGCGTCGGCCGGCAACGCCTCGCTTTGTCGCAACGCCACCTGCAGGCCGAGGCTTTCCAGGCGTTTGCGCAGTGTGGCCTCTGCCGTGGCATCACGGATTACGCGTAGATTGGTATCGCCATCCAGGCGTTTGACCAGATCCTTGGCGGGCTTGCCGAAGACCCGATGGCCGGCATAGTCGAAGGCCAGCGCGGCGCGGTGTTGAGTCTGCTCCTGCATGCGTCCCTTGCGTGCGTCGAAATGCACGCGCACCTGGCTGCCAAGACTGAGGACGGCAATGGGGGCGATGCCTTCCAGGCGCGTCTCTGCCAGTTCCTTGTTGACCACGATGATGCTCGAGAGATCGTTGCCGTCGCGCTGCTGGGCCTCCAGCGTGAGTAGGGCTGCCACCACATGTTTGCAGTTGAAACCGACAGGACAGTTGCAATGGCCAGTCACGCTCCATTTGCGGCCGTAAGGGTGCAGCGTGATGCGTTGCTGGTAGACCTGTCCGGCCGAGCCGCGGCAACTGGCGAGCAGGCTGTTGTCCTTGAGGCTGAGCAGTTTGCTGCGCTTTTCTTCTGCGTAGGCGATGCCACGGCGCAGATCACCGGCGCCAAACTCGGAACGCCAGTCTTCCTGGCGTAACTGGTGGATATCCAGGGGCATCAACGAAGCCCCATCGCGCAGAGAAGTGAACGCATGACTTAGCCGTGGCAATGCAAAGCCGCAGATTTTCGCATAGCTGTGAGGCGATTAGCAGGCGTCGTGGCGAGATTGCCGACGTGCTGTCGTGGTCACCGCTTCAGGCGTTCGGCGAGTAGGGCGGGTGTAACCCGCCGCAGCTGAGCTGGCGGGTTGCACCCGCCCTACAGAAATGCCGCGCGGTACTGCCCTGGCGTCGCGCCGAGTGCCTGGCGGAAGCGGTTGCTGAAATGACTGGAGCTGGCAAAGCCACAGCTCAGCGCGACCTCGCTCAGAGACAAGGACGGCTGGCGTAGCAACTGGCAGGCGCGAGCCAGGCGTCGGGCCAACACGTAACGGTGTGGCGGCAGGCCGAAGCTGGTCTGGAACATGCGCGCGAAGTGGTATTCCGACAGGGCGCAGAGCGACGCCAGTTGGCTTAGCGGCAGTGGCGTTTCCAGGTGCTGCTCGATGAATTCGCGTACACGTCTGCGCTGTAGTGGCGCCAGACCGCCTTTCAGGCGCAGCCCCTGGCGCAGGCCAACCTGGGTCAGCAAGGCGTGATCGAGCAGGGCATGGGCCAGGCTGCTGGCCAGAAGGCGCTCGCCTGGCTCTTGCCAGTCCAGCGTACAGAGCTGACGAAAGCGGGCGGCTTGCTCGGCATCTTCGAGAAAGGTCGCTTCTTCCAGTTGCAGGCTACGCGGCTCACGGTCGAGCAGGGCGACTGCGCCCAGAGCAAAGCGCTCTTGCTCGATATAAAGGTGGGCCAGCTGGATTTCGCCATTGATGATCCAGGCGGATTGGTGTTCGGCCGGCAGGATGCACAATCTGTCCGGTGCCCCCTTGTCGCCCGGACGCTCGCGACGAAAGGTGCCGGTGCCACCGCTGAGGTAGCACGACAGCGTGTGATGGCTGGGGGCGAGGTAGTCGCGCGCATCGTGGGCGTTGCTCCAGCGCGCCACGGCCATACCACTGCCCAGTTCGGCAAGGCCATGCAGCCGCGCGTTGGGCGAGCGGCTCATGCTTTGAAAAACCTGCAGGTGTTCGAGTTGCGCCATCGTGTTCTCCTGGATGACGCCAATGCTACGCCTGCCGAGAGGCAAAACCAGTGTCCGTGGAAAAAATGCGCAAGTTTGTACAAAAACTGGAGTCTTAACTTCTGGAGCGCCTTTGACTGGCGCGTAATTTTTTTGCGCTACCCCGCGGCGCTCCGAGCGGACTCGGAGTATCGTGGCGAGCATTCAAACAATGATCCGCAGCCCGGATGCCGCTCTCGATGAAATGTCTGCGCCAGTTCGCTCTTGCCTCCCTGTTCGTCGCCCCCTGCCTGGTGGTTGCCGCCCCTTCCATTGATGACAAATCGGCTTTTATCGCCGATCTGGTCAAGCGCATGACCCTGGAGGAGAAGGTCGGTCAGCTGCGCCTGATCAGCATCGGCGGCGATATGCCGCGCGAGCGCATCCGCGCCGAGATGGCGGCCGGTCGTATCGGCGCCACCTTCAATTCGGTGGTACGCCCCGAGAACCGGCCGATGCAGGAGGCTGCCCTGCGTAGCCGCCTGGGAATCCCGGTGTTCTTCGCCTACGACATCATCCATGGTCATCGCACTACCTTTCCCATCGGATTGGGGCTGGCATCAAGCTGGGACATTCCAGCCATCGAGAACAGCGCCCGAATCGCGGCTTTCGAAGCCAGCGCCGACGGCCTGGACATGACCTTCGCGCCGACCGTGGACATCTCCCGTGATCCGCGCTGGGGACGCACTTCCGAAGGTTTCGGCGAAGATCCCTACTTGGTCTCTCGTATCGCCACGGCCATGGTGCATGGCTTTCAGGGCAAGGATCCCAGCGATCCGCAGCGGATCATGGCCAGCGTCAAGCACTTCGCCCTGTATGGCGCGGTTGAGGGCGGGCGCGACTACAACGTGGTCGACATGAGCCCGATGCGCATGTACCAGGACTACCTGCCGCCGTACCGTGCGGCCATCGATGCCGGTGCCGGTGGGGTGATGGTGGCGCTGAATGCGATCAATGGTGTGCCGGCCTCGGCCAATACCTGGCTGCTGCGCGACCTGCTGCGTCACGACTGGGGCTTCAAGGGTGTGGCGCTGAGTGACCATGGCGCGATCACCGAGTTGATGCGTCATGGCGTAGCCGCTGATGGCCGTGAAGCTGCGCGTCTGGCGATTACTGCAGGCGTTGGCATGAGCATGGCTGACACGCTTTACGATCAGGAACTGCCGGCTCTGGTGCGTAGCGGCACGGTGCCGCAGAGCGTGCTGGATGAGGCGGTCACCCACGTGCTCAATACCAAGTACGATCTGGGCCTGTTTCATGATCCGTTCCGCCGTATCGGTCGTGCCGAAGACGATCCTGCCGATGTGAATGCAGAGAGTCGTCTGCACCGCGCCGATGCGCGGGCCATGGCGCGTGATTCGCTGGTGCTGCTGGAAAACCATGGCGACACCCTGCCGCTGAGCAAGAAGACCACCGTTGCCCTGATCGGGCCGCTGGCCGATTCGCCGGTGGACATGCTCGGCAGTTGGTCCGCCGTCGGTGTCGCCGAGCAGGCGGTGACGCTACGCAAGGGCATGGAGGCGGCACTCAAGGGCCACGGCAAGCTGCTCTACGCCGTGGGCGCGAACGTCACCGACGACGCCCATGTAATCAATTATCTGAATCAGCTCAACTGGGATCGCCCGGAAGTCGTGCTGGACAAGCGCACGCCGCAAGCGATGTTGGAGGAGGCCGTGCGCGTCGCGGCGCAGGCTGACGTTATCGTCGCTGCCGTCGGCGAGGCGCGTGGCATGTCGCATGAGTCGTCCAGTCGTACCCGTCTGGATCTGCCTGACAGCCAGCAGGCCCTGCTGCGTGCGCTCAAGGCCACCGGCAAGCCGCTGGTGCTGGTGTTGATGAACGGGCGACCGCTGGCGCTGAGCTGGGAGAAGGAAAACGCCGACGCGATTCTGGAAACCTGGTACAGCGGCATCGAGGGCGGCCACGCCATCGCCGATGTGCTGTTCGGTGAGCACAACCCCTCGGGCAAGCTGCCGATCACCTTCCCGCGTTCGGTCGGGCAGATTCCGACCTACTACAATCATCTGCGTGTGGGACGACCGTACACGCCAGGTACGCCGGGCAACTACACTTCCCAGTATTTCGAGGAGCCCAATGGCCCGCTGTATCCATTCGGCTATGGTTTGAGCTATAGCGATTTCCGCTTGTCTGCCCCAACGCTGTCCGCCGAGCGCATGGGGCCAGAGGAGAAAATTCGCGTCAGCGTTACGCTTAAGAACGCCGGGCCGCGAGCCGGTGCCACCGTGGTGCAGCTGTATCTGCACGACGAGGCCGCTTCGGTGATCCGTCCGGTGAAGGAACTCAAGGATTTTCGCAGGGTCAAGCTTGAGTCTGGTGAGGCTCGCGAGCTGCATTTCGAGATCGATGAAAGCATGCTGCGTTTCTACAACGCTAGCCTGCAGCAGGTCAGCGAGCCAGGTGCCTTCCGCGTTCAGCTAGGGCTGGATTCGGAGACCGTGCAGGAAGCACGCTTTGAATTGCTGCCACGCCAGTGAAGGGGTGGCTCTAGGAGGCGAAAATATACTCGCGCGGGTACCTTTGCCGGACTTCACGATCTGGTAATAATGCGCAGAAAGAATCCGCGCATGCGGGGACGTCTCCGCTCGGTTGGCTGTCTGCATTGCGCTCGCGTTGTCGTTGCATCATTCGCCTGATTTGAATTCCGTGTAGCGGCTGCCCGTGGGGTGGCTGCTGCACGTCAATACGTGTTGCCCTGGAGGCTGTGTGTCGATGAGTCGTTGTTCTGGAGCCCGTATGGGCAAGGCCGGCAAGCTGGCCTTCTGTGTGCTCCCTCTGCTGTTCGCTGCCCAGAGCTGGGCCTTCGATCTGGATGATGTGGCGGTCAAGGCCAAGGCACTTGCCGCCGAGGGCTACCGGGCCCCGCAAAGCCGTTTGCCGGCTTCGCTGCGTGAGCTGCCGTTCGCCGGTTACCAGAAGGTTCGCTTCCTTGAGGAAAAGGCGCACTGGCGTGACGGCAAGACGCCGTTCCAGCTGTACTTCTTCCACCAGGGCATGCATTTCGACGTACCGGTGAAGATCAACGAGGTGACCGCCGAAGGCACCGAGGAGATCAAGTACGACCCGTCGATGTTCGACTTCGGCGATCTCAACCTGAATCCGGATGACCTTAAAGACCTGGGCTTCGCCGGTTTCAAGGTGATCAATGAGATCAATGCCGACGGCAGGCATGACGAAGTGATGAGCGTGCTCGGTGCCAGCTACTTCCGCATCGTCGGCAAGGGCCAGGTGTTCGGTCTCTCCGCCCGTGGCTTGGCGATCGACACGGCGCTGCCGTCGGGTGAGGAGTTCCCGCGTTTCAGCGAATTCTGGATCGAGAAGCCGCAGCCGGATCGCCGCAGCCTGGTGATCTACGCGCTGCTCGATTCGCCGCGTGCCACTGGTGCCTATCGCATGGAGATCAAGCCAGGCCGCGACAGCGTGCTCGATGTGCAATCGAAGGTGTACCTGCGCGAGAACGTCGAGAAGCTCGGCATTGCGCCGCTGACCAGCATGTACCTGTTCGGTGCCAACCAGCCCTGGCCGCGCCCGAACTATCGCCCACAGCTGCATGACTCCGATGGCCTGGCCATCCATGCTGGCAATGGCGAGTGGATCTGGCGCCCGTTGAACAACCCGCAGCGCCTCAACGTCAGCAGTTATCGCATCGACAACCCACGTGGTTTCGGTTTGATGCAGCGTGGCCGCGACTTCAACCAGTACCAGGATCTCGATGACCGCTATGAGCTGCGTCCGAGTGGCTGGGTGGAAACCGTCGGCGACTGGGGTACCGGTCATGTCGAACTGGTGGAGATTCCCACGCCAGACGAAACCAACGACAACATCGTCGCCCTGTGGCGTCCGGAGAAGCTGCCGGCGCAAGGGGAGTCGCTGGATGTGGCATATCGCCTACACTTCAGCCGTGATGACGCCAAACTGCACGATCCGCAACTGGCGATGGTCAGCCAGACCCGTTTGTCCGAAGGGGATATCAAGCAGGCCAATCTGATCCGCCAGGCCGATGGCAGCACCGCGCTGGTGATCGACTTCGTCGGTGCCGAGCTGGCCAAGCGTTCACCTGACGCGGTGCCGACCGTGCAAGTGAGTGTCGATGGTAATGGTGAGCTGCTGGAGGACAACCTGCGCTACAACCCGGTGAGCAAAGGCTGGCGCCTGATGTTGCGTATCAAGGTCAAGAACCCGGCGCAACCCGTGGAGATGCGTGCCGCCCTGGTCGAGGACGGCAAGCCCCTGTCGGAAACCTGGAGCTATCAGCTGCCCTCCCATGAATAACTCCCACGACGCTACACCGATTCAGGATTATCTCGATGAGTTGCCGCTCGATCAGGAGCGGCAACAGGCTTTGGCCCATCGTCTGGAAGAGGAGGGCGGGGATCTCGCTACGTTGCACAGGGCTCTGCAGGAACAGGAGCACAAAGCAGCCGAACCCCTTGAAGAAACCCGTGAGCTGCTCGACTCGGTGCCGGCCCGCCTGGCGCTGGGTTGGCCGGATGCCGTCGAGCGCGGCTGCCGCATCGTGCAGGATCATCAGGGGCGGCCCACCATCGATTCGACGCCGCCGATCAAGCGCACGCGCATGGTGCCCGAGCCGTGGCAGATCAACATTTTGCAGCGCGGCTGGCAGCGCCTGAAGGGCGAGAAGCCGGCGCCGCGGCCCCGTACCCGTGAAAGCGAAGACTTCGCCGAAGAGCGCTGGCGCCATGTTGCAGCGGTACGCCGTGCCGCGCTGCTGGTCTTGATGATCACGCAGACCGTGGTCGCCACCTGGTACATGAAGTCGGTGCTGCCCTATCAGGGCTGGTCGCTGGTCGACCTGGGCTTGGTGTTCGAGCAGCCGTGGCAGGAGTCGGCGCGGCAGATTCTGCCTTATGTGGTGCAGACCAGCATCCTGGCGCTGTTCGCCCTGTTGTTCTGCTGGGTGTCGATGGGCTTCTGGACGGCGCTGATGGGCTTTTTCCAGTTGCTCAAGGGACACGACCGCTACAGCATTTCCGCCAGCAGCTGCGGCGACGAGCCGATCTCGCCACGGGCGCGTACCGCGCTGGTCATGCCGATTGCCAACGAGCACGTACCGCGTGTGTTCGCCGGCCTGCGGGCGACCTTCGAGTCGCTCAAGGCCACCGGGCAGCTCGAACACTTCGATTTCTTCATCCTCAGCGACAGCAACGACCCGGACATCTGCGTGGCCGAGCAGCAAGCCTGGATGGAGCTGTGCCGCGAAGTGGAGGGCTTCGGTCACATCTTCTATCGCCGCCGTCGCCGTCGGGTGAAGCGCAAGAGCGGCAACATCGACGACTTCTGCCGTCGTTGGGGCAGTAATTACCGTTACATGGTGGTGCTCGATGCCGACAGCGTGATGAGCGGCGAATGCCTGACTCGTCTGGTGCGTCTGATGGAGGCCAACCCGGGCGCCGGTATCATCCAGACCGCGCCCAAGGCCTCGGGCATGGACACCCTGTACGCGCGCCTGCAACAGTTCGCTACCAGCGTTTACGGGCCACTGTTCACCGCCGGTCTCAACTTCTGGCAGTTGGGTGAATCGCACTACTGGGGTCACAACGCGATCATTCGGGTCAAACCCTTCATCGAGCACTGTGCTTTGGCGCCATTGCCGGGCACTGGTTCTTTCGCGGGCGCAATCCTGTCTCACGACTTCGTCGAGGCCGCGCTGATGCGGCGTGCTGGCTGGGGCGTGTGGATCGCCTATGACCTGCCGGGCAGCTATGAAGAGTTACCACCGAACCTGCTCGACGAGCTCAAGCGCGACCGCCGTTGGTGCCACGGCAACCTGATGAACTTCCGTCTGTTCCTGGTGCGAGGCATGCACGCCGTGCACCGTGTGGTGTTCCTCACTGGCGTCATGTCCTACCTGTCCGCGCCGTTGTGGCTGCTATTTCTGGTGCTGTCGACCTGCCTGCTGGCGATCCATACGCTGATGGTGCCGGAGTATTTCCTGCAGCCCAATCAGCTCTATCCCTTGTGGCCACGTTGGCAACCGCAGGAGGCCGTTGCGCTGTTCTCCGCCACCATGACCCTGCTGTTCCTGCCCAAGCTGCTGAGCGTGCTGCTGATCTGGATCAAGGGCGCCGAAGCCTACGGCGGCCGCATGCGGGTGCTGTTGTCGATGCTCTTGGAAGCGTCCTGCTCGGTGTTGCTGGCGCCGGTGCGCATGCTGTTCCACAGCCTGTTCGTTACCGCCGCCTTCCTCGGTTGGTCGGTGCAGTGGAACTCGCCGCAGCGCGTGGATGATTCCACGCCCTGGAGCGAGGCGTTTCGCCGTCACGGCACCCAGGTGCTGATCGGTATCAGCTGGACTGCGTTGGTGGCCTGGCTCAATCCGGACTTCCTCTGGTGGCTGGCGCCTATCGTGGTGTCACTGGTGCTCTCTCCAGCGGTTTCGGTGCTGACCAGCCGTACCGCGCCAGGGTTGGCAGCGCGGCGCAGCAAGCTGTTCCTGATTCCGGAGGAGCACAAGATACCGGTGGAGCTGAGCAACACTTCCGAGTACGAGCAGCTGAACAGCTCGCGAGCACTGCACAAGGGCTTCCTGCGCGCCGTGGTCGATCCGCTCTACAACGCCCTGGTCTGCGCCATGGCCCGCGCTCGTCACGCCAAGGTGGTGCCGGCGGCTGAAGCACTGCGCGATGAGCGCATCGATGAAATCCTCAATGCCGGGCCTGAGGGCAAGGTCGAGGCGACCCGTTGGCGTCTGCTCAACGACCCTGACGGTATGGCGCGCCTGCATGCGCGTATCTGGCAGGAACCGCAATACCACGCCTGGCGCGAAGCGCTGCGCGACGCCTGATCATCCCGCACGCTCCGGCCTCGACTGGAGCGTGCGGTGATGCCTTTCTGACATCCCTGCTAACATCTCTTCTGATCATGACGTCTGCTGGCGCGGCACCATTGGCTCTGGAACGGGTCTTTCGCTCCGGTGGCGACATGAGGCCGCATAGATTTCATCATGACATTGGAGAGGAAGCACCATGTCGAATCTGCATGATTCCGCGCAGCGCTACGGCGCTGTTACACGCTGGCTGCACTGGGGAATGGCCGTACTGCTGGGCTGGCAATTCCTGACCGTGCTGGCGCACACCCTGATAGAAGACAGCGCCCTGGATAAATTCCTCTGGGGCACGCACAAGGCGACGGGGCTGCTGCTCATGGTGTTGGTGGTGATTCGCCTGCTCTGGGCGCTGTACAACAGCAGCCGGCGGCCTGCGCCCGTCAGCACGCTGGCACGCTTCGGCCATCTGGCGTTGTACGGCCTGTTGTTCGTGATTCCCTTTATCGCTTTGCTACGCCAGTACGGCTCGGGTCGCGAGTTCGTTGCCTTCGGCATGACCATCATGCCGGGCTTCAGCGATGGCAAGATCGAGTGGATGATCGCACCCGCCAGCCTGCTGCACGGCAATCTTGGCTGGCTGCTGTTGTTCATGGTGATTGGTCACGCGGCCATGGCTTTCGTTCATCGCCGGCAGGGCGGTGAGGACGTCTTGGCACGCATGATCGGTCGCTGACCTGGCCAGCTATGGCGAATGTCTTACACGCGATGGCGGTAAGCGCCACTGTTGCCATACCGGCTCGATCATTAATCTACACACATCCCCTGCAGCGACGGATCGCTGAGGATCAAGGAAGATGACCAGGCCAGGATTGGCCACCGACAGGATGTCGGATGGTTGGGAAGAAACCCGCTTCGGCGGGTTTTTTGTTGTCTACCATTCCTGGCAGCACCCCTTCACGCCGTCGCAAGTGACGTCAAAATCGTTCCCGATAGTTGTTGTGTCCGCACAAGCTCAGCCCAGAGTCAGGTGATTCCGACCGGCCTGTTTGGCTTGGTAAAGCAAGCTGTCTACTCGGCGATACAACTCTTCACTGCTTTCTCCATCCGTGGCCAGGCGTGCGCCCATGCTGATGGTGAGGTGCTTGGCTGTCGGCGAGGCGGCGTGAACGATGTTCAGTGTCGCCAACTCGTTACGCAGCGCTTCTCCGAGCGCTCGCAGTTGTTCGGTATCACAGCCGTATAGCAGCAAGGCGAACTCTTCTCCGCCCAGGCGCACAGCCATGTCCATGGGGCGACGAGCGAAACGCTGCAGCAGTCGACCGACCTGACGCAGCGCATCGTCGCCGGCTTGATGTCCGTAGTGATCGTTGAAACGCTTGAAATGGTCGATGTCGAGCATCATTAGCGCCACCTTGGCTGACTCGCGGCTACCCTGGCGCAGGACGAGATCCAGATGCTGCGTGAAGCTGCGGCGGTTGTGCAGGGCAGTCAGCGGATCGTGGTTGGCTTGCCAGTCCAGCAATTGCAGCAGCAGAAATTGCTCGCGCTGGGTGTGATCCCTGACATAGGCACCCATTGCACAGATCAACAGTGCCAGGCTGAAGATGAAGCACAGGCGCAGGTGATCGACCTGTTGTGCCTCCGATAACAGCCACAGCCCAGGCACCACGACCAGCGGCAGGCTGGCTGCTGCCAGTAGCAGATTGCCGCGAAATGATAGACCGAGAGGGAAGAACAGGGTGATGGCCATCAGTAACAGCACGCTGTTGGAGATGGGCACGCTCAGATTCTGGTAGAAAATGATCGTCAGCGTGGTGCCCAGTACCAGGCACAGCAGGGTTACGGTGATCACCTGCGGGCCGTAGTGCTTACGGCAGCCGTTGAACAGTAGCAGGGCAAGCAGACCGAGCGTGAGGATGATCGAGCCGCGCACCAGCAGCAGGCCCCAGAGCGCTGCAGGATAGTCAGGGAAGCGTTGCCACAGATCCAGGCGCAGCACATCGACAAGGGTGAAGATCATCCATATACCAAGGCCCAGGAGCACGGCGATTTTCTGATAGCGCGCCTGCACCTTGCTGATGTACTGGTGATATTCCTGTTCCAGCGGCTGGGTGAAACGCAAGAAACGAAAGCCGCGGCGTAACTGTTCCGCGTAGCGGTTTTCCGGGATTGTACGGAGAGCTTCCGGGGCTGAATGCATGACGACTCCTTGTTTCACTGAGCATAAGGTGCCCGGTGGGATCGTCAATCAGTAACGCTATGGCAAATGTCTTACACGTTCTGGCGCCAACCGCTGCTATTGCTGCTGAGGCGCGATCATTAATCTACACCCATCCCCTGCAGCGATGGATCGCTGAGGATCAAGGAAGATGACCAGGCCAGGATTGGCCACCGACAAGATGTCGGATGGTTGGGAAGAAACCCGCTTCGGCGGGTTTTTTGTTGCCTACGTTTTCCCTACTCCCCCTTCGGCGGCACACCTGGTGCGGGTATCAGCCCTGATTCGGCTCTTGCAGGCGCCACCAGCGGGGGCGGCTGGCAACATGGGAGTGGTACTGCGGCATCAGTGTCTTGCGCTTGTGGGCGTCGAACACTCCCACGGCGATGGCTAGTGTCGGCTCGTCGTCGATGGCGCCGATGGTACTGCCGCATACCGGGCAGAACGCCCGGCTCGACCACTCCGATGAGCGCCAGGTGGCCGGTGCTCCGCCCGGGCCTGTCCACTCGACCTGATCGGTGGCGAACTCCACCCAGGCCTGGGTCAAGGCTCCGGAGTGACGCTGGCACGCTCGGCATGAGCAGGTATGTGGCCGGAGCGCCTGACCTTTGGCGGCGAAGCGGATGTGGCCGCACAGGCAGCCGCCTTCGTGAATCTTCATGGTTGCCATCGCAGTGCCCCTTCCCCTGGCCGAACCCGCAACGTGCGGCCGGTTTCCGTGTGGCGAAGTGAATCACAGTCGGCAGGTGCGATCACCTGTCGCCGGGCAGGAAGGCGCAAAGAGCCAGCAGCGGCAATCCCGCCGCCAGCAGCGCTGTGCCTGACCAGCCGAAGCGCTCGTAGACAGGGCTGGCCAGTGCCGAGCCGATGGCGCCGCCGACGAAGATACTGGTCATGTACAGCGCATTGAGCCGCGCGCGGCTCTGCGGCTCCAGGGCGTAGATGCTGCGTTGACCCAGCACCATGCTCATCTGCACGGCGAAATCCAGGACGATGGCGGTGACGACCAGGCCGATCCAGCCCAGGCCGGCGCTCCACAGGTTGGGGGCGAAGGCCACTGGCGCCAGGATCAGCGCCACCAGGCTGGCGCGCCAGGTGTGGCCGGAATCGGCCAGGCGCCCGGCGATGGGCGCCGCCACTGCGCCGATGGCGCCGGCAAGGGCGAACAGGGCGATGTCCTGCTGGCTCAATCCCAGGTGACGCGACAGTTCCAGCGGCGCCACCGTCCAGAACAGGCTGAAGCTGGCGAACATCAGGCCCTGATAGAGCGCACGGCGGCGCAGTGTCGGGTAGCGGCGCAGCAGGTGGATGAGCGAGGCCAACAGTTGCCCGTAGCTGGCGCGGTGGCTGGGAGCGTGGCGCGGGATGGTGGTGGCGATCACCAGTGTAATCAGCAGCATCAGGGCGGCAGCCATCAGGTACACCGCGCGCCAACCGAATTCACCGGCTACCAGACTGGCCAGCGGCCGTGCCAGCAGGATGCCGAGCAACAGGCCGCTCATGATGTTGCCCACCACGCGGCCACGGCTGGCTTCCGGTGCCAGGTTGGCCGCCAGGGGAATCAGCATCTGCACCGAAACCGAGCTGAGGCCGATCAGCAGTGCCAGACCGAGAAACAGATCCGGCTGATTCGCGAAGGCGGCCGCCAGCAGGCAGAGCAGGGCGGCCGCGGTGGTGATCAGCATCAGCCGACGGCTTTCCAGCAGGTCGGCCAGCGGTACCAGGAACAACAGGCCGAGGGCATAGCCGATCTGCGTCAGCGAAACGATCAGGCTGGCGCGCTCGGCGCTGAGGCCGACGTCCGGGGCGATCAGCTCAATGATTGGCTGCGCGTAGTAGAGGTTGGCGACGATGGCGCCGCAGCACAGGGCGAACAGCAGCACCAGGGCCTGCGGCAGGGCTGGCGACTCGCTCGTGAGCGAGGAAGTCTGGCTAGTCATGATTGATCTCGGCGAAAGGAAACGACAGACGCAAGGTTAGGCAGGTAACGCCTGGTGGAGAATCCGTCGAACCGGCAATGCTGCATTGCGCGTCGTGCAAAGGCGCTTAGAGCGTGTTCAAAGTCTGCTGCGCGTCGGCCATGCAGCGTTGAAATCAAGCTGGAACGCCAGCCCGGTCAGAATGCTCATTTACAGCTCGTAAAGTCGAACGCGACTCCGAGCGT
>PJUK01000136.1_pt1 | contig 45029 bp, 42 predicted proteins | sample 1512211 | NCBI WGS metagenome assembly PJUK01 (sample SAMN08177668, study PRJNA422409) | Feces metagenome, whole genome shotgun sequencing project. | reverse complement strand
GACAGCACCGTCACCGGGTGGACGTAGCTCTCGTAGAGGATGCCCAGCACGATGTAGATCGCCACGATGGCCGCCGCGATCAGGAACGGCTGCTGCTTCATCTGCTCGTTGTAGCTGCGGGCGCTGCCCTGGAAGCTGCCGCGCACGCTGGTCGGCAGGCCGATGTCGGCCTCGGCCTGGGTGATGGCGGCCTGGGCCTGCGACAGCGACACGCCCTCGGGCAGGTTGAACGACACGGTGGTCGCCAGCTCGCCGTTCTGGTGGTTGACGCTGGTGGGGGTGGCGCTCTGGGCGACGCTGGCGATGGCCGTCAGCGGCGTCATCGGCGTGGCCGTGGTGTTCAGCGCCGAGCCGGTGGAGGCGTCGCGCAGCGACGGGTTCACCGCCGCCCCGCTGCTGCTCGAGGTCGTGGTCGAGCCGCTGGCCGAGGTCGGCACATAGACGTCGTTCAGCGCCTCGGGGCCCTGGGCGAACTGCTGCTGCCACTCCATGATCACCGAGTACTGGTTGACGTCCTCGTAGATCGTCGCGACCTGGCGCTGGCCAAAGGCGTTGTAGAGGGCGTTGTCCACCGCCCGGGGCGTGACCCCCATGCGCGAGGCGCTGTCGCGGTCGATGGTGACGAAGGTCTCGACGCCGTTTTCCGACTGGTCGCTGTCGACGTCGGTCATGACGTCGGAATGCTCCTTCATCGCCTCGGCCAGCTTCGGCGCCCATTCCTTGAGGGCGTCGCTGGAGTCGCTGGTCAGGGTGTACTGGTAGGTCGAGTTGCTCGACCGGCCGCCCATGCGCAGGTCCTGCACCGGGTTCAGGAAGATCGAGACGCCCGTCACCTTCTGCAGTTGCGGCCGCAGGCGGGCGATCACCGCGCTGCCCTTCTCCTTGCGCTCGCTGGCGGGCTTGAGATTGACGAACATGAAGCCGCCGCCGGCCCGGGCGCCGCCGGTGAAGCCGACCACGGTGTCCACCGCCGGGTCCTTGCGGATGATCCCGACCACGGCGCGCAGCTTCTGTTCCATGGTCTGGAACGAGACGCTCTGGTCGGCGCGGATGCCGGCCATCAGCTGGCCGTTGTCCTGCTGGGGGAAGAAGCCCTTGGGCACGGCGATGTAGAGCCAGATGGTCATGCCGATCACCGCCACGAGCATGAACATCACCAGCGGCTTGGCGTGCAGCGCCCAGTCCAGCGAGTGGGCGTAGATCGCCTGCAGCTTGTCGAAAGCCTTCGCGAAGAAGCGGGCGATGCGGCCTTCCTTGTGGCCCTCGGGACGGGCTTTGAGCAGGTAGGCGCACATCATCGGCGTGGTCGTCAGGCTGATGACCAGCGAGATCAGCACCGCCGCCGACAGGGTGACGGCGAACTCGCGGAACAGCCGCCCCACCTGGCCGCCCATGAACAGCAGCGGGATGAACACGGCCACCAGCGAGACGCTGATCGACAGCACGGTGAAGCCGACCTCGCGCGCGCCCAGGGTGGCGGCCTTGAAGCGGTCCATGCCCGCCTCGATGTGGCGCTGGGTGTTCTCCAGCACGACGATGGCGTCGTCGACGACGAACCCCGTGGCCACGGTGATGGCCATCAGGCTGAGGTTGTTGAGCGAGAAGCCCAGCAGGTACATCACCCCGAAGGTGCCCAGCAGCGAGACGATGGTCGCCGCCGCCGGGATGAAGGTCGCCCGGCCGCTGCGCAGGAAGGCGCTGACCACCAGAACCACGAGCACGATCGAGATCAGCAGGGTGACCTCGATCTCGTGCAGCGAGGCGCGGATCGAGTTGGTGCTGTCGCTGGCCACCTGAACGTTGATGTCGCCGGGCAGCTGTTCACGCAGCTCGGGCAGGGCGGCGCGCACGCTGTCGACGGTCTCGATGATGTTGGCCCCCGGCTGGCGGGTGATCAGCACGATGATCGCCGGCTTGCCGTTGAACAGGCCGATGGTGCGGGTGTCGGCGACGCTGTCGGTCACGCTGGCCACGTCCGACAGCTTGACCCCCGCCTCGCCGCGCCAGGCGACCAGCAGGCCGGCGTAGTCGGCCGCCTTGCGGCCGCTGCTGGAGGTGTAGATCTGGAAGCGCTTGCCGTCGCCCTCGACCGCGCCCTTGGGGCGGTTGGCGTTGGCCGACTGGATGGCCGCGCGCACGTCCTCCAGGCTGACGCCGTACTTGTTGAGCAGGAACGGATTGACCGAGATCCGCACGGCCGGCAGCGAGCCGCCGCCGATCTCGACGTCGCCGACGCCCTTCACCTGCGAGATGCGCTGGGCCACGACGTTCGACACCGCGTCGTAGATCTGGCCGGGGGTCTTGGTGTCGGAGGTCAGGGCCAGGATGATCACCGGCGCGTCCGACGGGTTCATCTTGCGGTAGGTCGGATTTCTGCGCAGCGTGGCCGGCAGGTCGGCGCGGGCGGCGTTGATGGCCGCCTGCACCTCGCGCGCGGCGCCGTCGATCTTGCGGTTGAGGTCGAACTGCAGGGTCACCCGGGTCGAGCCCGACGAGCTCTGCGAGGTCATCTCGTTGACGCCGGAGATCACGCCCAGGCGCCGCTCCAGCGGCGTGGCGACGCTGGAGGCCATGGTCTCGGGGCTGGCCCCCGACAGGCTGGCCGACACCGAGATGGTCGGATAGTCCACCTGCGGCAGCGGCGAGACCGGCAGCACGAAGAAGGCGAAGATGCCGGCCAGCGCCAGGCCGATGGTCAGGAGGACCGTCGCCACCGGCCGGCGGATGAAGGGCGCCGACAGGTTCATGACGGCAGCCCCGGCAGCGGCTGGTCGACGCGATCCTCGTCACTCTCGTCGCGGCGCTTCTTGCCCGAGGGCGCGATGCGGTCGAAGGCGAGATAGACGACGGGCGTCGTGAACATGGTCAGCAGCTGGCTGACCAGCAGGCCGCCGAAGATGGCGATGCCCAGCGGACGACGCAGCTCGGCGCCTTCGCCAAAGCCCAGCATCAGCGGCACGGCGGCGAACAGGGCCGCCAGCGTGGTCATCAGGATCGGGCGGAAGCGCAGGATGGCCGCCTGGAAGATCGCCTCCTCCGGCGACTTGCCCTCGTTGCGCTCGGCCTCGATGGCGAAGTCGATCATCATGATCGCGTTCTTCTTGACGATGCCGATCAGGAGGATGATGCCGATGATCCCGATCACGCCCAGGTCATGGCCGGTCAGCCACAGCGCCAGGAGGGCGCCGACGCCGGCCGAGGGCAGGGTCGACAGGATGGTCAGCGGGTGGATGTAGCTCTCGTAGAGCACGCCCAGCACGATGTAGACGCAGACCACGGCCGCCAGGATCAGCCACAGCTGGTTGCTGAGCGAGTTCTCGTAGGCCCCGGCCGCGCCCAGGAAGGTGTGGCTCACCGACGAGGGCATGGCGATGTCCTTCATCGCCGCGCGGATCTCGTCGACCGCATGGCCCAGCGACACGCCCGGCGCGGTGTCGAAGCCGATCGTGGTGGCCGGGAACTGGGCCACGTGGGTCACCTGCAGCGGCGACTGCTGCTCCTTGATGGTCGAGAAGGCCGCCAAGGGCGTGGGCGAGCCGCCGCCGGTGCGCAGGTTGAGGTTCCCCAGCGAAGCCGGGTCGGTCAGCAGGCCGGGCTTGGCCTCCAGGATCACGCGGTACTGGTTGGTCTCGGTGAAGATGGTCGAGACGATCCGCTGGCCAAAGGCGCTGTAGAGGGCGTCGTCGACGTCCGAAGCCGTGATCGAAAGCCGGGCGGCGGTGTCGCGGTCGATGTCGACATAGGCCGCGGCCCCGGTGGCCGAGGCGTCGCTGTAGATGTTGCGCACGGCCTTCACGGTCGCCAGCTTCTCGGACAGCTTGCCGGCCCATTCCTTGACCGTGGCGGTGTCGGCGCCTTCCAGCGACAGGCGGTACTGGGTCGGGCCGCTTTCGGCGTCGATGGTCAGGTCCTGGGTCGGCTGGAGATAGAGGGTGACGCCGGGCACGCCGGCCACGCGATCGCGCAGCCGCTGCATGATCTTCTCCTGCGAGCCCTTGCGGTCGCCCTTCAGGTTGATCTGCATCTGGCCGGTGTGGAGCATGCTGTTGTTGGCCCCGTCGACGCCGATGAACGACGCGACGCTGTCCACGGCCGGGTCCTCAAGGATCGCCGCGGCCGCCTGCTGCTGCAGGCCGGCCATGCGCTCATAGGACACCGACTGCTCGACCTCGGTGCGGGCCTGCAGCTGGCCGGTGTCCTGGGTGGGGAACAGGCCCTTGGGGATGACCATGTAGAGCACGCCGGTCAGCACCAGGGTGGCGACGGCGACGACCAGGGTGGCCTTCTGGCGGGCCATGACCCAGGCCAGAGCGGTCTCGTAGCGGGCCTCGATCCTCTCGAAGACCTCCTGGGCCTTGCGGCCGACGCGGCCGGGCTTGTCTTCCTCGTGGCTCTTCAGCCAGCGGGCCGACAGCATGGGGGTCAGGGTCAGCGACACCACGGCCGAGATCAGGATGGTGATCGCCAGACTGACGGCGAACTCGCGGAACAGGCGCCCGACCACGTCGCCCATGAACAGCAGCGGGATCAGCACCGCGATCAGCGAGATGGTCAGCGAGATGATGGTGAAGCCGATCTCGCGCGCGCCCTTCAGCGCCGCCTGCATCGGTTTCTCGCCCTTCTCCATGTGGCGGATGATGTTCTCGATCATCACGATGGCGTCGTCGACGACGAAGCCGGTGGCGATGGTCAGGGCCATCAGGGAAAGGTTGTTGAGGCTGTAGCCCAGCAGGTACATCACCCCGCACGAGCCGATCAGCGAGATCGGCACGGCCAGGCTGGCGATCACCGTGGCGCGCAGGCTGTGCAGGAAGAAGAAGATCACCAGCACGACCATCACGACGGCCAGGATCAGCTCCAGCTCGACGTGGTGCACCGAGGCGCGGATGCCGGTGGTGCGGTCGGCCAGCACCTCGACCTTCAGCGTCGCGGGCAGACCCGCCTGAAGCTCGGGCAGCTTTTCCTTGATGGCGTCGACGGTCTTGATGACGTTCGCGCCCGGCTGGCGCTGGACGTTGACGATGATCGCCGGGGTCTTGCCGGCCCAGGCGCCCAGGCGGGTGTTCTCGGCGCTCTGCACCACATTGGCCACGTCGCGGATGCGGATCGGAGCCTCGTTCTTGTAGGTGACGATCAGGTTCAGATAGTCGTCGACCGTCAAGAGCTGGTCGTTGGCGTTGATGGTGTAGGTGCGGGTGGGGCCGTCGAAGCTGCCCTTGGCGCTGTTGGCGTTGGAGTTGTCGATGGCGCTCTGCAGTTCGGCCAGGGTCAGGCCATAGGAGGCCATGGCCTGGGTGTCGGCCTGGATGCGGATGGCCGGCTTCTGGCCGCCGCTCAAGGACACCAGGCCCACGCCCGAGACCTGGCTGATCTTCTGGGCCAGGCGGGTGTTGACCAGGTTCTGCACCTCGGTCAGCGGCAGGGTGTCGGACGTGATGGCCAGCGTCAGCACTGGTGCGTCGGCCGGATTGACCTTGGCGTAGACCGGCGGGGCGGGCAGGTCGGCCGGCAACAGCGAGTTGGCCGCGTTCATCGCCGCCTGCACTTCCTGCTCGGCGACGTCGAGGGTTTCACCCAGGTTGAACTGCAGGGTGATGACGCTGGCCCCGGCCGTGCTGACCGAGCTCATGCGCGCAAGGCCCGACATCTCGCCCAGCTGGCGTTCCAGCGGGGCGGTGACGGTCTGGCTCATCACCTCGGGGCTGGCGCCCGGATAGAGCGTCTGCACCTGGATGGTGGGGTAGTCGACCTGCGGCAGGGCCGACAGCGGCAGAAGCCGGAAGCCGACCAGGCCGGCCAGCACGATGGCCGCCATGAACAAGGCCGTGGCGACCGGCCGCTGGATGAAGGGGCGTGAGGGGTTCATCGGCCGGACGTCCGGTTATTCCGGACGCCGACGGCCTTCACCGCCGCCGGGAGGCGCGCCTTCCGGACGCTTGCCGCGTTGACCCTTCTCGCCGCGCTGTCCACCCTGACGCTGGGCCGCCTGGCCCGGCAGCTGCACCTTGCCGCCTTCGGTCAGGCGGTCGCCGCCCTCGGTGATGACCTTGTCGCCGACAGCGAGGCCTTGGGTGATCGCCACCTGGGTGGTGGTCGACTGGCCGGTCGCGACCTTGGTCTTGGTGACGGTCTGGTCGTCCTTCAGCTTCCAGACGAAGGCGCCGTCAGAGCCCTGGCGCACGGCGGTGGCCGGCACGACCACGGCGTCCTTGAGCGTGTCGAGCTGGATGCGGACGTTGACGAACTGGCTGGGGAACAGCTTGCCGCCGCTGTTGGGGAAGCGGGCCTTGCCCTTCACCGTGCCGGTGCCGGTGTCGACCAGGTTGTCCAGCGTCGAGAACGTGCCCTGGTCCAGCGTGTTGACCCGGGTGCGGTCCAGCACCGTCACCGGCAGGGTGGCCCCGCCGAACACCCGCTGCGAGATGCGCGGAACGTCGTCCTGCGGGACGGTGAACTCGACGTCGATCGGCGACAGGGTGGTGATCACCGCCACGCCGCTGGCGTCGCCCGAGGCGATGTAGTTGCCGACGTCGACGACGCGCAGGCCCACGCGGCCGCTGACCGGGGCCACGATGCGCGAGAAGCCGACATTGAGCCTGGCGGTGCCGACCGCGGCGCGGTCGCTCATCACCGTGCCTTCCAGCTGCTTGACGGTGGCGGCCTGGGTGTCGACCTCCTGGCGGGCGATCGAGTCCTGCTCCAGCAGGGTCTGGTAGCGCTTGAGGGTCAGGCGGGCGACGGCCAGCTGGGCCTCGTCGCGGGTCAGGTTGCCCTGGGCCTCCATCAGCGCCATCTGGTACGGCCGCTGGTCGATCTGCACCAGGGTCTGGCCGGCCTGGACCATCTGGCCCTCGCGGAACAGCACCTGGGTGATGACGCCCGAGACCTGCGGCTTGACGGTGACGGTCGCCGCGGGGGTCACCGTGCCCAGCGCCTCGATCACCACCGGCAGGTCGGCCTTGGCCGCCGTGGCCACCGCCACGGTGCTGGCCGGACCGCCGCGACGGCCGCCGCCGGGACCGCCCGGGCCGCCCGGGCCGCCGGGGCCGCCTGGACCGCCGGGGCCCATGTCGCCGCCGCCCCCGCCGCCGCTCAGCAGGGTCCAGGCCAGGACGCCCACCCCGGCCAGCGCGGCCAGGGCGACGGCGCCGCCGATGATCCGCGCCCGGCGGCTGGGCTTGCGGACGGCGAGGGACGGGCGGGGTTCGGTCATGGACGGCCTCTGGGCGCGGACGGTGCGGCGGCGAAGATGGTCGAAAAAGCCGTCGTCCTGGAGGACCCCGGCGGAAGCGTAAGCGATGCACGAAAAGTCGGGTCGCCGACCCTGGCGACCCGACGCTCAAGCTAAACTGCTAGAGGCGGCATTTGATCCATCGGCCGCCCTGGCCGCGGTACGCGTCGCGCTTGACGTCGTAGGAGCGGTACTTGGCCTTGCAGACGCGCACATGGCGCGCTTGCTTGCTTTCCTTGCCCGACTTGGCCTGCTCGTGGCGCGGCGCGGGCGTCTCGTGGCGGTCATGGCCCTGGGCGAGGACGGGGCTGGACAGGGCGAGGGCGCGGAGGGCGAGCGCGGTGACGACGACTTTCATGTCGATCTCCAGTGTATTGGGATCGACTGGCTAACAACGTCACGTCGCGACGATGTTGCGGCTTTGAAACGGCTTTCGGCGAACTTGCAACACGCCGTGGCGGGAGTTGGGCGAAGGCCTTCTTCAATCCCGTCATTCCCGCCCTTGTGGCGGGAAACCCTGGTTCCGCTCGCACGTGAGAGGCCAGCGGATCGCCAGCGATCCGCCACGTCTGCCCTTGCGGCTTACAGAGGGGTTCCCGCCACAAGGGCGAGAATGACGGGTGGGGAAGGGGGATTCAGCCCCTGATCAGCGCCTCGCGCTCGGCGGGCGTCAGGGGGCGCCAGCGGCCTTCGGGCAGGTCGCCCAGTTCGATCGGGCCGACGCGGTGGCGGAACAGGTCGATGACGTCCAGCTCGACCAGGTCGCACATGCGGCGGATCTGGCGGTTGCGGCCCTCGGTCAGCACGAAGCGCAGGGTTTCCTGGCCCAGGCGGTCGACGACGGCGCGCTTGAGCTTGCGGCCGTCGAGTTCGAGGCCGTGACGCAGCCAGTCGATCTTCTCGCGGGTCAGCTCGCCGCGCACCCTGACGCGGTATTCCTTTTCCAGCGTCGATTCCGGGCCGATCACGGCCTTGGCCACCACCCCGTCCTCCGACAGGATCAGCAGGCCGCGCGAGTCCATGTCCAGGCGCCCGACCGGGGCCAGCTTGCTGTCGCGGCCGGGCACGGGGCCGGGCTGGCCGAACTGGGCGGCCCTGGTCAGCAGGCGCACGGCCGGGATCTGCTCGCCCTCGGGCTGGGACGAGACGATGCCGACCGGCTTGTGGATCATCACCGTCATCGCCGCGCCCAGCTTGGCGGTCGCGCCGTCGTTCAGCACCAGGGTCTGGCCGGGCAGGATCTTGCGGCCGGCGTCTTCCACCACCTCGCCGTCGATCGTCACCAGGCCCTGGCCGATCAGGGCCTCGGCCTCGCGGCGCGAGCAGACCCCGCTCTGGGCCAGCCACTTGTTGACGCGCTGAGGCTCGGCCTCGTCGTAGGTGCGGGTCCAGGCCATGGGGTCAGTCGGCTTTCGGGGGATAGGCGTGGGTCTGGCCGCGCGGGTCTTCCACCGCGCCGTCGTCGAGATAGTTGGGGCCGATCGGCACATAGCCGTGGCCGTCGGGGATGTCGAGCACGTAGGTCGGCTGGCACAGGCCCGAATAGCGGCCGCGGATGGCCTTCATCAGCGCCCGGCCTTCCTCGACCGAGGTGCGCAGGTGGCTGGTGCCGGGGGCGAGATCCCCCTGGTGCAGGTAGTAGGGCTTGATCCGGGTCTCGACCAGCGCCCGCATCAGCGCGCCCAGGCTTTCGGGATCGTCGTTGACGCCCTTGAGCAGCACGGTCTGGCCGATCATCGGGATCCCGGCGTCGACCAGGCGGGCGCAGGCGGAGCGGGCGGCTGGCGTCAGTTCGCGGGCGTGGTTGGCGTGCAGGGCGACATAGACCGCCTTGGAGCCCCGCTTCAACGCCGCGACCAGCTCGGGCGTCACGGCCTCCGGATCGACGGAGGGGATGCGGGTGTGGAAGCGCACGACCTTGACGTGCTCGATCGCTTCCAGCCGGTCCATCAGGTCGGCGATGCGGCGCGGCGACAGCACGAAGGGATCGCCGCCGGTGACGATCACCTCCCAGATCTGCGGGCGGGCGGCGACATAGGCGAAGGCGTCGTCCAGCTGCGTCGGCGACAGGGTCGAAAGGCCCTCGGGGCCGACCATCTCGCGCCGGAAGCAGAACCGGCAATAGACCGCGCAGGTGTGGGTGGGCTTCAGCAGCACGCGGTCGGGATAGCGGTGGACGATCCCTTCGACCGGGCTGTGGGCGAAGTCGCCGATCGGGTCTTCGGACTCGGCGGGCAGGGTGACGAGCTCGGCCTCGTTCGCCACGAACTGTCGGGCGATCGGATCGAACGGGTCGGCTTCGTCGATCAGCTGGGCCATGTCGGGCGTGATGGCCACCGCGTACTGGGCGGCCACGCGCTCCAGCGCCGGCAGGCGGTCGGCGGCGACGAGGCCGGCGTCGGCCAGGGCGCTGGCGCTGCGGAGGGTCTTCTTGGCGGCGATCATGATCGCTGCGGGATATGCGCCGAACGGGCGAGGTTGGCAAATCCGGGGGGGCTGGCGCATCCCTTTAGCTCGTCATCCCGGGCGAAGGTCCGCACAGCGGACCGCAGACCCGGGACCCAGGGGACCGGGCGCGTGCGCCTGGATCAAGCGCCCCGGCGGTCGCTGGCGCACTGCGGTGACCCCTGGGTCCCGGGTCTCCGCTTCGCTCCGCCCGGGATGACGGCGGGGGGAGCGGCAACCTCACCGCGGGCTGTGGATCGGTACGCTGCCGGGCCAGGGCTCGGGGCTGAAGGGCGAGGAGGGCGCGCGGTCGAGCGCGCCCATCAGGGCGAGCGCCAGGGCGCCGCCGACGAGCAGCAGTTTCATCGTCTTGTTCCTGTTAGGTGCGTTGGTGGAGAATGGCGGCCGCAGGAAGACGATCTCAAATTCCGACGGGCTTTACGAACGATGGCTTCTGGCTAAAGTTGTGAGTTCGGCTAACAAGTGAGGCGCGCGTGCGACTTCCGCCCTTCGGCTCCCTGGTCGCCCTGGAGGCGGCCTATCGTCATCGCGGCTACAGCCGGGCGGCCGACGAGCTGAACGTCACCCACGGCGCCGTCAGCCAGCAGATCCGCAAGCTGGAGGAGGAACTGGGCGCGGTGCTGTTCCGGCGCGAGGGCAACGACATGGTCCCCACGCCCACCGCCCGGCGGCTGGCCGAGCACGTGGCCGAGGCGCTGTCGATCCTCAAGGCCGGCGTGCAGACCGCGCGCCAGACCCTGGCGGGGCCGCTGGTGATCAGCGCCACCTCGGCCTTCGCCAGCCGCTGGCTGGTCACGCGCCTGGCGCGCCTGGCCGCCGACACCGGCGAGGCCGACCTGCAACTGCGCATCGAGGATCGCAAGGCCGACCTGCGCACCGACGGCGTCGACATCGCCCTGCGCTTCGGACGCGGGCCCTGGGAGGGGCTGGAGTCGATCCCGCTGCTGGGCGAGCGGCTGTTTCCGGTCTGCTCGCCGGGCTTTCTGGACCGGCATCCGATGAGCGGTCCGGCAGACCTGATGACCGTGCCGCTGCTGCGTCACACCGGGGTGCACTGGGCCGTCTGGTTCCGGGGCATGGGCCTGGAGCCGCCGCAGATGATCACCGGCATCGCCTTCGACGACACCTCGGTGATGCTCGACGCCGCCGCGCAGGGGATCGGTGTCGCCCTGGCCCGCGAAGGCCTGTCCGAACGCGACCTGCGCGACGGCCGGCTGGTGCGGCCCTTCGCCGGCGAGGTGGAGGTCGAGACCGGCCACCACGTCGTCTGGCGCGCCGATGCGCCCCGCCTGTCGCGGATCCTCAAGGTGCGCGACTGGCTGCTGGCCGAGGTGGGGCGGGAGGCGTGAAATCTCACGTTCGTCATCCCGGCCGGAGCGCGTAGCGCGGAGAGCCGGGACCCAGGGGCCGCCGCACCGCGTCCCCCGCCGCGGGGAGGTGAACTCTTGGCCGAGCCCAGTCCCCTAGGTCCCGGATAAGCCCTGCGGGCTTTCAGGGATGACGAATTTTAGGAGCGCCGACCTTACTGCCCCGGCGCCCAGTCCGCGCCCGGGATCGTGTTGACCATCCACGGGATGCCGAACCTGTCGGTCAGGCTGCCGTAGCCCGGCGACCAGAAGGTGGGCGCGAACGGCATGCCGACCTTGCCGCCTTCGGACAGGGCCTCGAACACCCGCCGGGCCTCGGCCGCGTCCTGCGTATGGAAGGTGACGTCGAAGCCGTTCTTGGGCTTGTCGATGTTGGGGGCGAATTCGGGCGGCATGTCCGCGCCCATCAGCGACTGGTCGCCGACGTCGAGCCAGGCGTGCATCAGCCAGTCCTTGTACTTCGGGTCGACCGGCATGTCGGCGGGGCCTTCGCCGAACGGAAAGGCGGCGGTGACCTTGCCGCCCAGCACCTGGGCGTAGAACTCGAAGGCCTGGCGGCACTCGCCCTGGAAGCTCAGGCTGGTGACGATCTTCATGGCGTCCTCCCTGGACATGTTTCCTTTGGGGAAACTAGCGCAGGAGAACGACGATCTGTCGACAGCGCGTCAGCGCACGGTCCTGGCCAGGCTTCGCGCGGCGGCCGGGGCCTCGACGACCGGTATCCCGCCCGCCGGGGCGGCTGGACGGGCGCCTTCGAGCAGGAGGATCTCGTCGGGCCTTCCGTCGTCGCGGGCGCAGTACAGGCCCGAGGCCTCTTCGGTCCGCCAATGGAAGGCCCAGCCGCGGTTGCGGGTCTGGCCCACCTTGCAGAGGCTAAGATGGGTGGGGGATTGGCCGCGCTGGAACTGGGCGTCGGCAAAGCCCGCGGCGCGAACGGCCTCACGCGCCTGCGCCCGCCGTCGATCCTGAGCGTTGGGGCCGCAGGCCTGGGCCACGACGGCGACCAGGGCGAGCGCGATCAATACACGTCGTTGCATCGCGTCAAACCTCCGCCACCGGAACCCACAGCACCTCGTCGATGCGCCGCGCGCCCGTGGCCAGCAGCGCCAGGCGGTCGAAGCCCAGGGCCGAGCCGGCGGCGGCCGGCATGTGCTCCAGGGCGGCCAGGAAGTCCTCGTCGATGGGATAGCGCTCGCCATACACGCGCTGCTTCTCGTCCATCTCGGCGATGAACCGGCGGCGCTGTTCGGCCGCGTCGGTGAGCTCGCCGAAGGCGTTGGCCAGCTCGACCCCGCAGGCATAGAGCTCGAAGCGTTCGGCCACGCGCGGGTCGCTGGGCTTGGGACGCGCCAGGGCCGCCTCGGCCGTGGGGTACTCGCACAGCACGGTGGGGCGGCCGATCCCGAGATTGGGCTCGACCTTCTCGACGATGATGCGGCTGAAGACGTCGGCCCAGGTGTCGTCGGCCGAGACGCGGACGCCCGCCGCCGTGGCCGAGGCCGCCAGGGCGTCGCGGTCGGTCTGTCCGCCTTCGCCGAGGCTGGCCAGCAGGTCGACGCCGGCGTGCCGCATGAAGGCGTCGGCCACCGTCAGCCGCTCGGGCGCGGCGAAGGGATCGCAGTCCAGGCCCCGGAAGCTGAACAGCGTCGTCCCGGCCGTCCGCGCCGCCAGGGTCAGCAGGGCGGCGCAATCGTCCATCAGGGTCTCGTAGGGCTCGCCGACCCGGTACCATTCCAGCATCGTGAATTCCGGATGGTGCAGGGGGCCACGCTCCCGGTTCCGCCACACCTTGCCCAGGCTGAAGATCCGCTGCTCGCCCGCCGCCAGCAGCTTCTTGCAGGCGAATTCCGGCGAGGTGTGCAGGTGCAACTCGGCGCGCTCGCCCGACAGCGAGACGGCCTGCGTCGAGAAGGCGTGCAGGTGCGCCTCGTTGCCGGGCGAGACCTGGAGGCAGGCCGCGTCGATCTCCAGGAAGTCACGGGCCGCGAACCAGTCGCGCACCGCCGCGGTGATCCGGTTGCGGGCCAGCAGGAAGGGGCGGCGGTCCTGGTGCTTGCCGGGGCTCCACCAGGGAGAAGGCGTGGGGGCTGACACTTGGGGCCTCTGGAGGGGGCGAAACGACGGAAGGGCTGGCGATCTAGCCCCGTTCGCTATAGAGGGGCACACGGATTCATCTGCAATACACGCGCGCGCGTTCATCCGCGCCGTCGCCCGATCTTCAAGGACTCTCACGTGAAGGTAGCCGCCAGCTCGCTCCGCAAGGGCGCCGTCGTCGACATGGACGGCAAGCTCTATGTCGTCCTGACCGTCGACAACATCCACCCCGGCAAGGGCACCCCGGTGACCCAGCTGAACATGCGCCGCATCAGCGACGGCGTGAAGGTGTCGGAACGCTACCGCACCACCGAGCAGGTCGAGCGCGCCTTCGTGGACGACCGCAACCACACCTTCCTGTACCAGGACGGCGACGGCTATCACTTCATGAACCCGGAAACCTACGACCAGGTCGTGGCCACCCCGGACGTGATCGGCGACGCCGCGGCCTATCTGCAGGACGGCATGACCGTGATCCTGTCGACCCACGACGACGTGCCGATCGCCATCGACCTGCCGCGCACCGTGGTGCTGGAAGTGGTCGAGACCGAACCGTCGGTGAAGGGCCAGACCGCCAGCTCGTCGTACAAGCCGGCCATCCTCAGCAACGGCATCAAGACCACGGTCCCGCCGTACATCACCACCGGCACCCGGGTCGTGATCCTGACCGAGGACAACTCGTACATGGAACGCGCCAAGGACTGATCGTCCTTCTCGACACGTTCGAAATTGAAGAACCCCGGCGACCGAAAGGCCGCCGGGGTTTTTCTTGGTCGCCGCCCTGACGCGGCCGCTACTCGGCGGCGGCCGTCTGGGGCGGAGCCAGCCGGGCCAGGGCCTCGGCCACGCCCGCGCCGTAGGCCGGATCGGCCTTGCTGCAATTGGCGATGTGCCGCTGCTGCACGTCGAGGCTGGCGCCGCCCAGCGAGCGGGCGGTGTTGTCGAACAGGGCCTGCTTCTGGCCCGCGTCCATCAGCCGGAACAGGTCGCCCGGCTGCTGGTAGTGGTCGTCGTCGACGCGATGGTCCCAGTGGGCGGCCGCGCCCTCGATCGCCAGCGGCGGCTCGGCCATGTGCGGGTGGTCGATCCATTCGCCGCGGCTGTTGGGCCAGTAGGTCGGGGTGGCGCCCAGATTGCCGTCGACCCGCATCGCCCCGTCGCGGTGATAGCTGTGATAGGGGCACTTGGGCGCGTTCACCGGGATGTGCACGTGGTTCACCCCCAGCCGGTAGCGCTGGGCGTCGCCGTACGAGAACAGTCGCGCCTGCAGCATCTTGTCGGGCGAGAAGCCGATGCCCGGCACGATGTTGGCCGGCGTGAACGCGGCCTGCTCAACCTCGGCGAAGACGTTCTGCGGATTGCGGTTCAGTTCCAGCACGCCCGCCTCGATCAGCGGGAACTCGCCCTTGGGCCAGACCTTGGTCAGGTCGAACGGATTGAAGCGGAAGGCCTTGGCCTGGGCGTCGGTCATGATCTGGACGTAGAGCGTCCAGCGCGGGAACTCGCCGCGCTCGATGGCCTCGAACAGGTCGCGCTGGCTGCTCTCGCGGTCCTTGCCGACCAGCGCCTCGGCCTGCGCGTCGGTCAGGTTCTCGATCGGCTGCTGGCTGCGGAAGTGGAATTTCACCCACGTCCGCTCGTTGGCGGCGTCGAGGAAGCTGAAGGTGTGGCTGCCGAAGCCGTGCATGTGGCGATAGCCGCGCGGCAGGCCGCGCTCGCTCATCACGATGGTCACCTGGTGCAGGGCCTCGGGCAGCAGGGTCCAGAAGTCCCAGTTGTTCTGGGCGCTGCGCATGCCCGTGCGCGGGTCGCGCTTGACCGCGTGGTTGAGGTCGGGGAAGCGCAGAGGATCGCGGAAGAAGAACACCGGGGTGTTGTTGCCGACGAGGTCCCAGTTGCCCTCCTCGGTGTAGAACTTCACGGCGAAGCCGCGGATGTCGCGCTCGGCGTCGGCCGCCCCGCGCTCGCCGGCCACGGTCGAGAAGCGCAGGAACACCGGCGTCTCCTTGCCCACCTCCGAGAACAGCCTGGCCTTGGTGAAGCGGGTGATGTCGCCGGTCACCGTGAAGGTCCCGTAGGCGCCCGAGCCCTTGGCGTGCATCCGCCGCTCGGGGATCACCTCGCGGTCGAAATGGGCCAGCTTCTCGAGCAGCCAGATGTCCTGCAGCAGGGCCGGACCGCGCGAGCCGGCGGTCTCGATGTTGACGTTGTCCTGCACGGGCGCGCCGTTGGCGCGGGAAAAACGGGCGTCCGACATGGCGGTCTCCGGGGGCGTTGCGTGGCGGCGAGCCTCGCCGATGGCGCCGGTCGGGGGCTTGAACGATCGCGTCGTTCAGAAGGTGCAAGCGGAAGGCCTCCTCAGTCGCTCCGCGACAGCTCCCCCAGAGGGGGAGCATCTCGGCGTCCAAGATCCTCCCCCTCTGGGGGAGGTGGCCCGAAGGGCCGGAGGGGGCGGCCGACAAAATTCAGCCTCGCCCTCTTGATTGAGTGTTATGTAATAACATCTAAGTCGCCCCGATCGTTCGCTACCGGAGTACCCCATGGCCCGCCACACCCACCTGCAACGGGGTCTAGACGGCGCTGCGATCGGCCTTTCGGGGCTATGCCTGGTGCACTGCCTGGCCGTTCCGGCCATGGCCGCCCTGCTGCCGCTGGCGGCGAACCTGTCGCACGCCGAGTGGCTGCACCCGCTGTTCCTGGCCATGGCCGCGCCGATCTCGGTCTTCGCCCTGGCGCGTTCGGGCAACTGGCGTCGGCCGGGCATGGTGGCCCTGGCGGCCGCCGGCCTTTCGCTGATGGCGGCCGGCGCCTTCGCGCCGATGGCCGACTGGGCCGAAGCCGCCCTGACCAGCCTGGGCGGGCTGGCGCTGGCCGGCGTCCACCTGTTCAACGCCCGGATCTGTTCGTGCGCCGAGCAGGCCGAACTGGAGCCCGCCGCGCAAGGCTGAGCCCGCTTTCGCAACGGTCGAGGCTGAGCTATCGTCGCAACCGAAAAGACAGTTGCGAGGTCCGCCCATGAAGTCCGCGTCCTTCATCGCCTGCGCCGCCCTGGTTCTCGGCGCCGCGCCCGCCCTGGCCGACAACGGCCAGGTCTTCGACCACGCCGCCCAGCAAGCCGCCTATTCGAGCATGCTGCCGCGCGACAACGCCCGCCAGTGCTTCAACGGCGCGGTGATCGCCGGGGCCAACCGCGCGGGCGCCAAGACGGTCTATGTCCAGTCGACCCAGGGCATCTATCAGCTGAGCCTGGCCAGCGACTGCGACGGCCTGAACGCCGCCGAGAAGATCAACGTCCGCTCCAGCGGCAGCGACCTGGTCTGCCCCGGCGAGATGGCCGACGTCGTCGCCAAGACCGCGGCCGGTCCGCAGCATTGCCGCGTGTCCGAGGTGCGTCGCCTCAGCTCCGGCGAGATCAAGGCGCTGTCCACGGCCAGCCGTCGCTAGGCCGCCGCCTCAGCCTTCATCCAGGAACGCCGCGACCCAGAAGAACGGGGCGTTCCAGTTCACCGCCACCTCGTTCTGGGTGAAGGCGTCGATGCTGTCGGTCCAGCAGGTCTGGGCGGCGCACTTGCCTTCCATCTTCCTGGCCACGTCGTCGCTGAAGGCGGTGTTGTTAGGGCCGCCCGAGATCACCCCGGGCGGCGGGGCGGGGTACTTGCCCTTGCCAGCCCAGAAGCGGTGGTGCGGGTGCTTCATCGGCCGCGCGCCCCAGCCGGTGACGTAGGACTGATCCAGCGGATTGCGGCCCAGCACGTAGTCCATGGCGTCGGCGGCGGCCTGGCGATAGGCGGCCTTGCCGCTGAAGTCGTAGGCCAGGCCCAGCACCATGGCGCGGTTCATGATCACGCCGTTGGAGCCCCACACATATCGCGTCCCCGCGTCCGGCAGGCGATAGCCGGCCTGCTGGTCCTCGGCGGCGTACCTGTCGGCGGCGGTCGTCACGCCCGCGCGGGCGGCCTCGCGCACCGACGCCGGAACCTTGTCCGACAGGGCCAGCGAGATCACCCCCAGCGTCGAGGTCGAGCCCCAGCCGGGCGCCTCTGACGCCTTGCCGGCGGCGGGCATGTAGGGCGAGGACTCCACGACCTCGCCATAGGCCGCCTCGCCGGTGGTCGCCCACAGCTCGGCCGCCGCCCAGAACAGTTCGTCGGAAAGTTCGCCGTCGCCATAGCCGCCGCCGCCGTTGAACTGGCTGTGGGCGTAGATCTCCGGATTGCGCCGCGCCGCGTCGAAAGCGGCGCGGGCGACCTTCAGGCAGCGGGCCGAGAAGGCCGGGTCGACGTCCTTCCAGACCCGCGCGCACTGGGCCGCGACGGCCGCCAGGTTCAGGGTCGCGCCGGTGGTCGGGTGGAACAGGTAGCGCGGCGCCGGATCCTCGTGCGGCGCGGTTGGGATGCCGGTCCAGTAGGCGTCGGTCAGCTTCTGGTGGGCCATGCCCGAGGCGTCGACGTCCGTCAGCGCCAGCGGCCCCTGGCCCTGCTTGCCGACCGGCAGGGCCATGGTCGTTCCCGGCGGAACCTGCATGCGCAGCAGGAACTCCAGCTCCCAGCGGGCCTCGTCCAGCAGGTCGGAGACGCCGTTGCCGGCCTCGGGAATGCGCTGGGCGCCGTCGGTGAAGTCGGGCGTCTTGCCCCGAGCCGCCAGGCGCTCGTGATAGTTCACCAGCGTCCAGACGGCGATGCCGCCGTTGACGACGTACTTGCCGTGGTCGCCGGCGTCGTACCAGCCCTTGCTGGCGTTCAGCTCATAGCCGCAGCCGGCCCAGACCTGGCCGCGCTGGTCCTGGCCGTTGAAGCAGGTGGCGCGGTCGGGCGCGTGGGCCGCGGGGCGGGCCAGTTTCGGATCATCGCCGTTCCTGGCCTCGATCGCGATGCCGCTGCGGTTCTGGTAGAAGAAGGCCAGGGCGTCGCGCTTCAGCCGCGCATAGGGATGGGCGTCGACCGCGAACGGCCGGCTGGCCCGCTGGCCCACCTTCAGGCGATAGCCGTAACCGGCCGGCGCGGCCGAGAAGTCGATCTGGTGCAGGCTTTCGCCCGAGGCCGCGTCGGGACCGACCACGCGGGTCTGGCCCTTGGCGATGACGTGGCCGTCCTTGTCCTCCAGCGTCCAGGCCAGGGGCGCCGTCGAGGCCTCCGGCAGCACGGCCAGCTTGCCCGCGCTTTCCAGCACGCCGACCTGGTTCAGGCGGATCGGGGCGAGCGGTTCGGCCGCGAGGCTGGGCGAGGCGAGGGCGATCAGCGCGGTCGCCGCCAGCAGGGCGGGCATCGAACGGTGCGGCAAGGGCTTCCTCCGGGACGCGAAACAGATGGACGTCTTTGCGCGTCCCGGCGAGACCCTAGGCGATATCTGACAGCGTTGTCACGCGCGGATGGGAATCCGGCGCGCGGCCCCGGCGGAACGCGCGCGCCGGTCTGCGCCTAAGGTCTGGACTCAACTGGCATGCAAAGAAGCGTGTCTTCACGGCCGGGATGACAACCGCCACAAGTTATCGAAACAGATAACTTGTGGCCCTTTGCCAATTGCGTACCGACCCTAGTAACCCACGAACGGCAGCGAGGAGTGGTGGACGATGATCCGCAGCGCGCCGCGCTCGTCCTTCTTGAACACCCAGGTCTTGTCGACCACGGTCGGATTGCCCTCGGCGTCGCGCAGTTCCAGCTTGCCCATGGTGCTGGCGACCGCGCCGTTGATCTGGATGCCGACCGGCTTGTAGGTCACGCTTCGCCACGGCAGCAGGGCGAAGCCGTCGTCATAGGGATAGGCTTTGTCGTGGCCGACGAAATAGGCCATGGCGCCGACCTTGGTCTTGCGGAAGGTCTGCGGCTCGCGGGTCAGGGTCGGCTTGAACAGCACCGGACCCAGGTCATAGCCGTAGGCCTTGTCGATGAAGGCGCTGGCGACGGCCTTGGCCTTCTCGAAGTTGTTCTCGTTACCGTCATAGGCGACCGAGATCGACACCAGGCCCTTGCCCCAGGCTTCCGCCGCGGCGATGACCTCGGCCTCTGAGATCCGCGGGGTGATCGGCTGGGTGACGCCGGCAGCGGGCGAGGCCGCGACGGCGGCCAGGGCGACCGCCGAGGCGATCAGGGAGCGGCGAGTGGTCAGGGTCATCGGGTCGTACCTCCACGGATGAGCGGCGGCCGACACGGACCGCGCGCGGTTGGCTGGACGCGGACGCGGACTGGCTACTGGGTCTTTCGGGCGCGACGGGCGACCTCGAAGACAGGCTGGCGCTGTGGGGGAGGCGGCCGGGGCGCCCGTTCGGAAACGGGCGCGTCGGCGCCGGCGTGACGTGGTGGTCGCCCCCCGAAGGCGCCGCCGGCACCTTCGGGAGAATTCATCGGTTTTGCAATCTATGAATGTATTATGCGTGACTGCACCCAGTGCGTATCGCTAGGCGAGGGGGCTGCTCATCCTCAGCCAGCGCACGTCGAGCTCGCCGTCCAGATAGTCGGCGCGGTCGGCCAGGAAGCCGATGATGTAGGGCTCCTCGAAATGCCGCATCAGCGCGGCCCGGTCGCTCCAGGCCTCGTAGAAGACGAAGAGGTCGCGATCGGTGCGGTCGCGATGGACGTGATAGGCCAGACAGCCCGCCTCCTGGCGCGTCGGCGCCACCAGCGACACCAGTCGCGCCTCCAGCCGGTCGGCCATGCCGGGACGGGCGCGGGCCGAACCCGCCAGGGCGTAGGGGCCGGTCTCGTCGGCGTCCGGCAGGGGCGGGCCAAAGGGGGTGTTGGACATGGCGAACCTCATAGGTAAGGATATGTCCTTACCTAAAGCTCTTTGAAGGTATGGTTCAACCCTTACCTCTGTCATGGAGACCCGATGCCCGACGCCGAAGGCCACCCCGAGCCGCACGAGATGCAATTGGGCGCCCTGCTGGCCGCCCTGGCCGACCCGTTGCGCCGGCGCGTCGTCGCCGAACTGGTCCGGGCGCAGCCGCTGGCCGAGCGCACCTGCGTCTCCTTCGGCCTGCCGGTCAGCAAGGCTTCGCTGACCCATCACTTCCGGGTGCTGCGCGAGGCCGGGCTGATCCGCCAGGTCGATCGCGGCAACAGCCGGGCGGCCCAGCTGCGTCGCGACGAGATCGAGGCGCGCTTTCCCGGCCTGCTGGCCCTGGTCGCGGCCGAGGACGGCGCCCTCTAGACACCGGTGTCTTTCCCGCTACGACAGGGGGCAACGAGACAAGAGGGAGGGCCGGAGATGATCGATCGGCGCGCGATGATGCTGCTGACCGGCGCGAGCCTGGCCGCCGGTCCCGCCCTGGCCGCCCAGGACGGCGACGCGGCGCTGAAGGCTCTGCTGGACGGCTTCGCCAAGGGCGGAACCGCCGCCGACAAGCTGAAGGCCCTCTTGGGCTTCGACCCTCAGACCCTGTCGCCCAAGGCCCGGCTCGACTACGACGCCGTGCGCATCGCCGCCGCCGCCGAGGCCGACCTCGTCCGCCGCTTTCCGTTCGGCGCGGGCGCGGCGGGTCCCTATGTCGTCACCACCCGGTCCGGCGCCTGGCAGAAGGCCTCGGAGGCCTGGGGCGACGCCGCGCCGGCGATGGTCGCGCGCATCCAGGCCGAGACCGACCGGATCCGCAAGGACGCCGACGCCGGCGTCGTTCCCCCCGCCTTCCTGATCGATCGCCTGGACAAGGCCCTGGTCGAGGCGCGGTCGAAGGCCTCGCCGTCGGTGGGAGGCGCGCTGAACGGCCAGCGCGCAGCCCTGCTGGCCCTGAAGCCCCGCGCGGGAACCGCCGCCGGCGTGCGCTTCAAGGACCGCGAGGCCTATTACGCCGCCATGCTGAAGACCCAACTGGGCGCGCCCATGGCCTCCGTCGAGGCCCGCCGCCGGCTGGACGCGGCCATCAAGGCCCTGCACGCCCGCGCCGACGCCCTGTTGAGGGCTCAAGGCCTGAGCCAGGGCGGGGTAGGCGAGCGCTTGCGGGCGCTGATGGTCGACGAGCGCTACCTGTATTCCGACGACGACGCGGGCCGCGACCGCGCCATCGCCGACATGGCGCCGTGGCTGGCCAAGGCCCGCGCGCGCCTGCCCCAGGCCTTCGGCGACCTGCCCGGCGCGGTCGACGCGGTGTCGGTGCGGCGCATGTCGCCCGCCGACGAGGCCGCCGGCCGACAGGGCTATCGCGACCTGCCGTCGGCGGACGGGAAGAAGCCCGGCGCCTACTATGTCGACCTCAAGCGCATACGCGACCGGCCCAGCTGGAGCCTGCCGGCCGTGGTGCACCACGAGGTGCTGCCCGGCCACATGCTGCAGATCCCCAAGGAGGAGCTGTCGGGCGCTCATCCCTACCGCTCGCGCGTGGCCTGCCCGGCGGCGATGGAGGGCTGGGCCGTCTATGCCGAGCACCTGGCCTGGGAGACGGGCGCCTTCGAAGGCGAGCCCCTGGCCGAGATCGGCGGCCTCTACTGGATCCTGTTCCGCGCCGCCCGCGCCCGCATGGACATCGGCATCCACCTGGAGGGCTGGTCGCCCGAGTGGGCCATGGCCTTCCTTGCCGAGGTGCAGGGCGCGCCGGTGATCTTCGCCCCCTTCGCCCAGGAGGTCGAACGCGCCGCCATCGCGCCGGGCGCCGCGGCGGGGCAGGGGATGTACTGGCTGGAGCTGGCGCGTCTGCGCCGGGCGTGGGGCGGGACCCTGCGCGAGTTCCACGGCCGCGTGCTGGATCGCGGGACGTTGCCGCTGGCGATGCTGGCGCCGCGCTGACCCCCTCCGGCCCTCTGGGCCACCTCCCCCAGAGGGGGAGGATCTGAGGCGCCAAGACGCTCCCCCTCTGGGGGAGCTGTCGCGGAGCGACTGAGGGGGCCGCCGAAGGCGGGTTACGCCGCCCCGACGTACTTCAGCAGCGTCACCATGTTCTCGATGTAACTGCCGGTCGAGATCCCGATCTTCGGCTTGTCGGTCACATAGGGCGAGGTGTCGGAGGCGTCGCCCACATGGGTGCGGCTGAAGTCGCCCGGGGCCGGGGTGGGCGAGCCGTCGCCGATATAGGGATTGCTGGTCGCCTTCAGTTCGGTCGGCCACCAGCCGGCCTCGTTGAGGGCGGCGATCAGGCCCGCGGCCTTGTCGGGCGCGCCGGCCGTGGCGTCGCCCTTCAGGGCCCCGACGTTCAGGTCCGACACCGACACGTCCTTCAGCGTGAAGTACTTCGGCAGCGCCTGGCGGCCGCCCTTCAGCGGCGAGGCCTTGCTGGCGACTTCCGGCGGGGTGGCCTTCAGCGTCTCCAGCCGCTTGCGCAGGGCCGGGACGTTGACGCCCCGGAACGAGGAATAGTGGGCCACCGTGTTTTCGGGGTTTCCGTCGACATAGTAGCGGCCGTTGACGACGTTGCTGCCGGTGCGGTGCACGAAGAGCGGCTTGTTCGTGCCGATCTCGACGAAGGTCGGGAACTGGCGGCCCTTCTGGTATTCGACCGGCAGCTTGGTGGTCTCCAGCCAGTCCAGCGCCTCGGAAAGGCGCGCCAGGTACTTCGGGTCGCCCGTCAGCTCGTAGAAGCCCATGCAGGCGGTGATGTTGGCCGCCGTGGTGTGGGTGGCGAAGGCCTCGGGCTCGTAGGTGCGCGCGCCGGACGGCTTGAGGTCGGAGACCTTGTGCTGCAGCCCCCAGCCGGCCTGGGGCAGGGGCTGCTGGCAGGCCACGAAGCAGTCCATCGCCTTCTTCACCGCCGGCAGCACGCGCGGGTCGCCCAGCGCCTGCCAGACCATCAGCAGGAACTCGATGTTCTCGCCGGCCACGTCGTCGTTGAAGGTGATGTACCCGGTGTAGTCGGGACGGCCGTGATGGTGGAACTCGTCCTTCAGCGGGAAGCGCTGGGGCCAGCCGCCGACCGGGTACTGGCTGTCGAGGACGAACTGGATGGCCTTGTCCAGCGCCGGCTTGAAGGCCGGATCCTTCTTCTCGACATAGAGCCGCAGCAGGAACTGCGAGCTTTCGGCCGTGCCGGCGTCGTCGAAGGTGGCGTTGCCGTAGTAGTGCTGGAATTCCTCGAGCCGCCAGCCGTTCTTGCCGATGGTGTCGTACCACTTGCGGATCGACGGCTCGCCGGCCAGATCGCCCAGATAGTTCCAGCCGCCGGCCGGGTGCTGGATCTTGATCAGGGCGCCGGCCACCTGCTTGGCGGCCTCGTAGTAATACTCGTCGCCGGTGGCGTGATAGGCGTCGAGGAACAGGTGGCCCATGGTCGCCGTGCCGGGCGGCTGCACCCAGATCATCGTCGGATAGGCCTCCATCTCGCCCCAGCGGCGCGAGAAGTCGGGCAGGTAGCTCCAGACGTAGCCGCCCTGGTAGGCGACCTTCTCGACCATGAAGGTGGTCGCCCGCTTCATCGTGGCCAGCGCGACTTCCTTGCTCGGCGCCTCGGCCGCCAGGGCCTTGAAGGGCGCCAGGCCCGCGGCGGCGGCGAAGGCGGCCGCGGAGGTCGCCATCAGGCGGCGGCGGGTGAGGGGGCTGAGCGGCATCGACGCATGAACTCCAGAGCGGGCGGGCGCGACGCGGGGACGCAGGCGGCAGGGTCCGGAGGCTGGTCGCGACGCCTGCTTCCAAGCTGCGCCTTGGTTTCCTTCCCCGTCGAGGCGAAAAGCCTCGAATCCTTGCCGCCGTTGGCCCGGCGCATGTTTGGACGACACAATGTCCACCGGTGTCATGCTTGGCAAGCGCGCTGTTGGCGAACCTTGCCGAAAATTCCCCTGGGACGTGTGCGACAGGCCGCCGCGTTGTCTCAGGAGGCGATATCCAACAAATGACCACCATCGGTTCATGAGGCGACGCCGCCGCGCCGGAAAGGCAGCGGGCGACGCCGTCCTGTTGGGGAACAGGACGACACCCCCGGGTCCCAAGGACCCGGGGGTGTTTTCATATGTGCCTATGCACCTAACTGGCTGAGAGCGTTAACAAATCCTTTGGGCCTGCGTCGCGCGGTCGCATGGAGAACGACGTTCATTCGCAGTAAAGAATCGAACCATGCCGAGCCAAAACGATCATCTCAGGGAAGCCGAACGGCTGGAGCGTCAGGCCGAGATCGCCGACAGCGCCCACGCCCGCGAAGCCCTTCGCCGCATGGCCCAGACCTCGCGGATCACCGCCGCCATGGTCGGACTGATGGAAGCCTGCGCCGAAGACGCACCCGCCGGCGCCTGCTGAGGCGGCCCCGCTCGAACGCGTCCCTGACGACCGTCGCGACCTCGCGCAACGCGGGCTCCGCAGCGAGCCGAGCGACGGAGGGGGCATGGGGCAGGACCGTACGGACGAGGGCGTGCTGGCCAGCGCCGGCGCTTATTTCCACAGCGTGCTGGAAGCCAGCCAGGACTGCATCCGCGTCATCAGCCTGAACGGCTCGATCGAATACATGAACCTTCGCGGTCGCGAGCTTTTCGAGATCGACGACTTCGAAGGCCGCAACCGCGACCGCTACTGGCCCGACATGTGGCCCCCCGAAAGCCGCCCCGTCGTCGAGGACGCCCTGAACAGGGCGCTGGCCGGCGGCTCTTCCTCGTTCCGCGCCCTGTGCCCCACCGCCAAGGGCAATGTCCGCTGGTGGGACACCACGGTCTCGCCGGTGCTGGACGAGGCGGGGCGTGTGGTGCGGGTGCTGGCCGCCTCGCGCGACGTCACCGCCGCCATGCTGGCCGAGCGCCATCGCCAGCTGCTGGTCAACGAGCTCAATCACCGTGTGAAGAACACCCTGGCCATCGTCCAGTCGATCGCCGCCCAGTCGCTGCGCAACGCCGGTGTCGACCCGGCGGTGCGGCGAGCCTTCGAGGGGCGGCTGATGGCCATCGCCGCCACCCACAACGTGCTGACCGACGAGAACTGGGCCGCCGCCAGCCTGCGCCAGATCGTCGAGGGCTCGGTGCGGCCCTATCGCAACGCCGACCACGAGGTGCTGGTCGCCGGCCCCGACCTGATGGTCTCGCCCAAGCCGGCGGTGGTCATGGCGCTGGCCTTCCACGAACTGGCCATCAACGCCCTGAAGTACGGCGCCCTGTCGGTTCCGGGCGGCGAGGTGGCGGTGCGCTGGACCTCCCAGCCGGGCGCCCAGCTGCTGGTCAGCTGGACCGAGCGCGGCGGCCCGCCGGTGGCGCGGCCCTCGCGGCGGGGCTTCGGCTCGCGGATCATCGAGCTGGCCCTGGCCAGCGAACTGGACGGGCAGGTCGAGCTCGACTACCGGCCGGGCGGCCTGGTCTGCACCATCCGCGCGCCGCTCTGCACTCTCGACAAGGTCGACGCCTTCATGGCGCTGCAGGCCTGAGGGCTGAAACCTCCGCCGTGCTGTGACGCTTTCCTGCCGCAAGTTCTTGCCATTCAGGCGGGGGCTGAAACAGGAAACGGGGGCCGAGTGGCCGATTTCGACTGGCGAGCTTGGACGGTGAAGGCGCGGCATGCGGCCTTGGCCGTGGCCGCTTTCGTCGCCGCCAGGGCGCGGGGCCTCGTCGCCTTCGTTCGCCGTCATCCGCGCTGGATGGGCTTTTTCGGCCTGGTGTTCGCCGCCCTGCTGGCCGCCTTCGTCTGGATCGGCGTCAGCCTGCCGCTGTCGCGCTCGCTGGAGCCGCTGGACAGTCCCGCCGTCGTGCTGCTGGACGCGCAAGGAAAGCCCTTCGCCCGGCGCGGCGCCTACAAGGAGGCGCCCGTCGTCGTCTCCGAACTGCCCGACTATGTGCCCAACGCCTTCATCGCCGTCGAGGACAGGCGTTTCCGCCGCCACTTCGGCCTCGACCTGTGGGGCATGGGCCGGGCGGCGGCGGTCAACATCAAGGCCGGCAAGGCCCGCGAGGGCGCCAGCACCATCACCCAGCAGCTGGCCAAGAACGCCTTCCTGAGCAACGAGCGCACCCTGCGCCGCAAGGCGCAGGAGGCGGTGATCGCGCTGTGGCTGGAGCTGCGCCTGTCGAAGGACGAGATCCTCGCCCGCTATCTTTCCAGCATCTATTTCGGCGACGGGGTCTATGGCCTGGGCGCGGCCTCTCGGCACTATTTCGGCCGTGCGCCCGAGAAGCTGACCCTTGGCCAAGCCGCCATCCTGGCCGGCATGGTCAACGCCCCCAGCCGCCTGGACCCCGTCGACAATCCCAAGGCCGTCGCCGCCCGCGCCGACCAGGTCCTGGCCGACATGGTCGAGGTCAAGTTCATCACGCCGCAGCAGGCGCAGAACGCCCGCGGCGCCCGCGCCCGGGCCACGCGCGCCAGCCTGCCGGTCGGCGGCTATTTCGCCGACTGGGTCTCGCCCCAGCTCGCCGACGCCTTCGAGACCGCCCGCTACGGCGAGGTTCGGGTTCCCACCACGCTCGACGGCCGCCTGCAGCGCCGCGCCGAGCAGGCGGTCAACAACGCCCTGGCCCGGTCCGGAACCCGGCTGAAGGCGGGGCAGGCGGCGCTGGTCGCCATGCGGCCCGACGGCAAGGTCGTAGCCATGGTCGGCGGCCGCTCCTACGCCAAGAGCCAGTTCAACCGCGCCGTCCAGGCCAAGCGCCAGCCGGGCAGCGCCTTCAAGCTGTTCGTCTATCTGGCCGCCCTGCGCGACGGCGCCCGTCCCGACATGCGGGTGGTCGGCGATCCGGTGACCATCAACGGCTGGACGCCCAGGAACTATGAGGGCGGCGCGGGCAGCGACCTGACCCTGCGCGACGCCTTCGCCCAGTCCAACAACATCATCGCCGCGCGCATCTGGCAGACGGCCGGCGGCGAGGCGGTGGTGCAGGCCGCCCGCGATCTGGGGATCACCTCGCCGCTGAAGGCGACCGACGCCAGCCTGTCGCTGGGCGCGGCCGAGACGACCTTGCTGGAACTGACCTCCGCCTATGCCGCCGTCGCCTCGGGCCACATGCCGGTCGCGCCCTACGGCCGTCCGCGCAAGGACGGCGAGGCGGCTCCGCCCAGCCGCCAGCTCGACACGGCCCAGCGCGCGGCCCTCTACGAACTGCTCGGCGCAGTGGTCGAGGAGGGCACCGGACGCGCGGCCCGCACCGGCCAGCTGACCTACGGCAAGACCGGCACCACCCAGGAGCACCGCGACGCCGTCTTCGTCGGATTCACCGGCGATCTGGTGGTGGGCGTGTGGGTCGGCAACGACGACCATTCGCCGATGAACGGCGTCACCGGCGGCGGCCTGCCGGCCCAGATCTGGCGCGACTTCGTCGGCCAGGGCCTGAGGGCCGGCCTGATCGCCCGCGACCGCGCCCCGATTCCGCGCGTACAGCCGCCGTCCGAGGAGGAGCAGCTGGAACGCGAGCTCGAACAGGATCTCGGCGGCATCCCGCGCTGGCTGCGGCGCATCTTCGGCGGCTGAACCGGGACGGGTGACGCGCTTGTAACTGGACGCCGGCGAGGCGCCGTGGCCTGCTCGGATCAGCCAAGGAGAGAGCGATGCCGCTTCCCAAGCCGCCGCCGAAATCCAAGTGGGCCGCCGCCATGCAGGACGGCCAGGCCAAGCGCGAGGCCAATGCGGCCAAGTCCCGCAAGGCCGCCAAGGCCGCGGCCGAAGCCGGCTGCGACGCCGCCGCAACCACGGCCGTCATCGCGGCGATAACGGCGACGATCTAGCCTTCAGGAACCTCCCCCCGTGGGGGAGGCGGCCGAAGGCCGGTGGGGGGACGTTGTCAGCTTCTTCCGAGGCGGGCGGTCATCATCCACACCCCCCACCGATCGCTGCGCGATCGCCTCCCCCAGAGGGGGAGGTTCCTGCTGCGCTCGCGCCTACCGGCAAACCTCCACGCACCGCCGCGCCAGAGCCTGGGTCGCATCCACGAACGGCACGGTCAGGTCGTCCTGGCTCATGACCAGCGGCACTTCGGTGCAGCCGGCGACCACGGCCTGCGCGCCCAGACCCACCAGCCGGTGGGCGAGCGCCGCCATCGTCTCTCGCGAGGCCGCCGACAGGTCGCCGCGCTTGATGCGGTACAGCAGGGCCATGAACTCGACCTGCTCGTGGTCGCCCAGGGTCACGGCCTCCAGTCCCAGGTGCGCCAGCCGGTCGCGATAGATGGTCAGGCCGCCGGCCGTGCCCAGCACGCCGATCCGGGTCGCGCCGCCGATGCGGGCGGCCTCCACCGCCGTCTCCGGCAGGTCGATCAGCGGCAGGCCGCTGGACTTCACCTGCGCGGCGAAGGCGTGGGCGGTGTTGCAGGCGATGGCCAGAACCTGCGCGCCCGCGTCGCGCAGGCCCGCGGCCATGGCCGCCAGCACGGGGCCGGCCGCGTCGCCCTGCGTGTTGCGGTCGGGGATCTTGGGATTGATGTCGACCAGCACCCGGATGTGGTCCTGCTCGCGCGCCACCGGGGTGGCCGCCTGCAGCTTGGCCAGGAAGTCGAGGGTGGCGGCCGGGCCCATTCCGCCCAGCACGCCGAGGACCTTGCTCATCGCGCCTGTCTCCTAGCCGAGCGCCGGCTCCAGCACCGACTGGTAGCCGAACAGGCCCTGGGCGCCGCCGGTATGCAGGAACACCACCCGCTCGCCCTTGAACGCGCCCTTGCGGGCCTGGTCGATCAGGCCCTTCATCGCTTTGCCCGAATAGACCGGATCCAGCAGCAGGCCTTCCGTCCGCGCGGCCAGGGCCAGGGCGTCGATCACGCCCTGATCCACCAGGCCGTAGCCTTCGCCCACATAGTCGCAGTCGGCCACGACCGCCTCGCGCCGCACCCGGCCCGCCGCGCCGATCGTCTCGGCGGTGGCTACGGCCAGATTGAAGACGTTCTCTTCCTGCTTGGCCTTGGGCGCGCGCACACCGAAGCCGAGGATCGGGATATCCACCGACAGGGCCGCGAAGCCGGCCACCAGGCCCGCATGGGTGCCGGCGCTGCCGGTGGCGGTGACCAGGCGGTCGATCTTCAGGTCCAGACCGTCGGCCTGGACGACCAGTACGCGGGCGCAGTCGACATAGCCCAGCGCGCCCACTGTGTTGGAGCCGCCGCCGGGGATCACATAGGGCTTGCCGCCGCGTCGGCGGATGATCTCGGCGGTCGCCTCCAGCTCCTCGTTCATGTCGGTTCCGCCCGGCACGAAGCGGATCGACGCGCCCATCAGCCGGTCGAGCAGCACGTTGCCGTTGCCGACATAGTCGCTGGCCTTAGAGCCCGTGCGCTCCTCCAGGATCACCTCGGTCGCAAGGCCGAAGCGGGCGCCGGCCGCGATGGTCTGGCGCACGTGGTTGGACTGCACCGCGCCCTGCGTCACCAGGGTGTCGGCGCCCAGCGCCAGGGCCTCGCCGAGCAGGAACTCCAGCTTGCGGGTCTTGTTGCCGCCGCCGGCCAAGCCCGTGCAGTCGTCGCGCTTGACCCAGAGGTCGATCCCCAGTTCCGCGCCCAGGCGGGGCAGGGGCTCCAGCGGCGTGGGCAGGTGGGCGAAGCGGGCGCGGGGAAAGCGGGCCAGGTGCATGCGGGTACTCCGATCCGGACGCCTGGAGATAGGCCGCCCCGGGCGGCCTGGCAAAGCGTTTCAGCGAGGCTTTCGGCGCTGACGGTGCTATGCTGGCGCTCGCTTGGCGGCCTCGACGTCGCCGGGCTTCAAAAGCCTGTCCCCGCGTACCCGCGGCTTGGTTTCCCCCATTCCCCGCGGGCCTGTCGGAAGGCCGGGCGGACGTTGGGAGAAAACGCATGAAAGCCAAGACCCTCAAGTCTCGGTCGCCCCGTCGCATTGGTGTTTCCGGCGCACGGCCGTTTCGCGGCTGGATCCTCGGCGTCGCCGTGCTGGCGATGCTGCCGCCGGCCGGCGCCGCGACGGCGTCGGTCCTGATCATCGGCGGCGGCATGGCCAAGGACTGTTCCGAGGCGGTGATCCGAGGCCGCTCCGACGACGACACGATGCGCCTGTGCACCTCGGCCCTGCAGGTCGAGACCCTGTCGACCGGCGACCGCGCCCGCACCCTGGTCAATCGCGGCGTGATCCAGCTGCGCCGCCAGGCCTATGTCGAGGCGCGGGCGGATTTCGACGCGGCCGGCCGCATCGAGCCGAAGCTGGGCGAGGTCTATGTCAACCGGGGCGCCGCCCTGGTGGCCGAGGACCGCTTCGCCGAAGGTCTCGACGAGATCGACCGGGGCCTGGCCCTGGGCGTCAAGCAGCCCGAGCGCGCCTACTACAACCGCGCCCTGGCGCACGAGAACCTCGGCGACGTCAAGGCGGCCTATTACGACTTCCAGCGCGCGGCCGAGCTCGATCCGAAATGGTCGGCGCCGAAGGAGGAACTGGCGCGTTTCTCGTTCAAGAGCCGCTGACGCCGCGCCCTTCCGGCGCGCGGGGCGGCGCCGGAGGCATGGCATGAGACGGGTCCTGGCGATCACCATCGCGGCGGGTCTGGCGCTGGCGTCGAGCGCGGCGAGCGCGGCGAGCGCCCAGACTTACGCTGGCCAGGCCGACGCGAGCCTTGCTCAGGAGCGCGCGGCCGCCCGGATGGAGATCGAGGCCCTGCGCCAGCAGCAGATGGCCCAGGCCCGTGAGGCCCAGGCCGCGCGTGACCGCGCCGCGGCCGCCCAGACCCTGCGCTCGCTGCAGGCGCAGGGCGCGAGCGCGGGCCGGCCCTATCGTCCGCCGCCGGCCGAGGTGCTGCCCGAGCGCGGCGATCCGTCGGCGGGGCTGTCGCTGCGGCTCGACGAACTGGACCGCTTGACCGACGCCCGTCTGGCGCGGAGCAATGAGGTGCTGCGGGCCATCAGGCCCGCTTCGGAACGCTAGGGATCTTCGGCTCATGGAATGGGAAGGCGGACGGCAGTCCGGCAATATCGAGGACCGGCGCGGCCTGGGTCCCGTGGCGGCCGGCGGCGGCATCGGCGCGCTGGTGCTGGCGGCCGTGGGCTATTTCGTGTTCGGCGTCGACCCGCAGACCACGCTGAACGCCGTCGAGGGCGTCCAGGCGCCGGCGGCCCAGCAGCAGGAAGGGCGGCGCGGCTCGGTGCAGGACGAGGGCGGCCGCTTCGTCGACGTCATCGAGACCTCCAACACCGACGTCTGGGGGCCGATCTTCGCCCGCTCGGGCGGCCGTTACGTCCCGCCGACCTCGGTCGTGCTCTATGACGACCAGACCGGTACGGGCTGCGGCCTGGGCCAGTCGGCGATGGGGCCGTTCTATTGCCCAGCCGACCGCAAGGTCTATCTCGACCTCAGCTTCTGGAACGAGCTGGAGAGCCGCTTCGGGGCCAAGGGCGAGTTCGCCCGCGCCTATGTGATCAGCCACGAGATCGGCCACCACATCCAGAACCAGATGGGCGCGACCCGCAAGGCCGATAGCCTGGGCCGTCGCGGCGCCGAGAGCGGCTCGGTGCGGCTGGAGCTGCAGGCCGACTGCTACGCCGGGGTCTGGGCCCGCCACGCGCCCGAGGTCTCCAACATCCGCATCACCCGCGCCGACATCGAGGACGGCCTGGGCGCGGCGGCCGCCGTCGGCGACGACGCCATCCAGTCCAAGGCGCAAGGCCGGGTGATGCCCGACAGCTTCACCCACGGCACCAGCGAGCAGCGGATGCGCTGGTTCGGCAAGGGCTACGACGACGGCAGGCCCGCCGCCTGCGACACCTTCGCGACGGACGACCTGTAACCCCCGCGTGGGAGGACACGATGGACGACAGGGAAGTCACGGCCGTCGAGATGGCGCGCGCCGCCGGTGTCGATCCCAAGCGCTTCAGGCAGAAGCTGCGCGAAGCCCGGCTGGCCTGGCACGCTCACAACGCACCGTGGCGCGTCGTCGAGCACAGCGATCGCCACGAGCAGATGGAGGCCGTCCTGGCGCGCATGCTGCGGGCGTCCTGACGAACGTCGCTCGTCGCTCTTGACCCGCGCGTCAATCCTCCTAGTGTCCGCCCTGTTCACCGGGGGGTCGCTGTCGCGGCTGAGATTGGGCTTGAGCCCTGACCCGTCGAACCTGATCCGGGTCATGCCGGCGAAGGGAGGGAACGCGGATCTGGGAGCGTACAGTCCAGGCCGTAAAACCGACTTAGCTCGACACGTCCGGGTCTCTTCAGTGCTTGAGGAGCCCGCAACATGAACGCTCAAACCCCCATCGTTCCAGCGACCGACAACGTCGCCACCGGCCCCGTGCCGGGATCGCGCAAGGTCTACCAGGCCGGCGAGATCTTCCCCGACATCCGCGTGCCGTTCCGCGAGGTGGCCGTCCACCCGTCGGCCAACGAGCCGCCGGTGACGATCTATGACCCGTCCGGCCCCTACACCGACCCGAACGCGACCATCGACATCGCCAAGGGCCTGGAGCGCGCCCGCGACGCCTGGGTCGTCGCCCGCGGCGACGTCGAGGTGGTGGCCAACCCGCGCGAGGTGAAGCCCGAGGACAACGGCTTCGCCCAGGGCAAGCACCTGGCCCCGCAGTTCCCCGACAACGGCCGCAAGATCTTCCGCGGAACGCAAGGCAAGCTGGTCACCCAGCTGGAATACGCCCGCGCCGGCATCATCACGGCCGAGATGGAATACGTCGCCATCCGCGAGAACCTGCGCCGCGAGCAGACCCGTCCGTGCGTGCGCGACGGCGAGGATTTCGGCGCCTCGATCCCCGATTTCGTGACGCCCGAGTTCGTGCGCCAGGAAGTGGCCCGCGGCCGCGCCATCATCCCGGCCAACATCAACCACGGCGAACTCGAGCCGATGGCCATCGGCCGCAACTTCCTGGTCAAGATCAACGCCAACATCGGCAACTCGGCCGTGCTCGGCACCGTCGCCGAGGAAGTCGACAAGATGGTCTGGGCCACCCGCTGGGGCGCCGACACGGTCATGGACCTGTCGACCGGCCGCAACATCCACAACATCCGCGACTGGATCATCCGCAACAGCGCCGTGCCGATCGGCACCGTTCCGATCTACCAGGCGCTGGAGAAGGTCGGCGGCGTGGCCGAGGACCTGAACTGGGAGGTCTTCCGCGACACCCTGATCGAGCAGGCCGAGCAAGGCGTCGACTACTTCACGATCCACGCCGGCGTGCGCCTGCCGTTCGTGCCGATGACCGCCAAGCGCGTCACCGGCATCGTCAGCCGCGGCGGCTCGATCATGGCCAAGTGGTGCCTGGCCCACCACAAGGAGAACTTCCTCTACGAGCGCTTCGACGAGATCTGCGAGATCATGCGCGCCTACGACGTGTCGTTCTCGCTGGGCGACGGCCTGCGTCCGGGCTCGACCGCCGACGCCAACGACGAGGCCCAGTTCTCCGAACTGCGCACCCTGGGCGAACTGACCAAGGTGGCCTGGAACCACGGCGTGCAGGTGATGATCGAGGGGCCTGGCCACGTGGCCATGCACAAGATCAAGGCCAACATGGAAGAGCAGCTCAAGCACTGCCACGAGGCCCCCTTCTACACGCTTGGTCCGTTGACCACCGACATCGCCCCTGGCTACGACCACATCACCTCGGCGATCGGCGCGGCCATGATCGGCTGGTTCGGCACGGCGATGCTCTGCTACGTCACGCCCAAGGAGCACCTGGGCCTGCCCGACCGCAACGACGTGAAGGTCGGCGTGGTCACCTACAAGCTGGCCGCCCACGCTGCCGACCTGGCCAAGGGCCACCCTGGCGCCTCGATGCGCGACGACGCCATCAGCCGGGCGCGGTTCGAGTTCCGCTGGGAAGACCAGTTCAACCTCGGCCTCGACCCCGAGACCGCCCAGGCCTTCCACGACGAGACCCTGCCCAAGGAGGCGCACAAGACCGCGCACTTCTGCTCGATGTGCGGCCCGAAGTTCTGCTCGATGAAGATCAGCCAGGAAGTCCGCGACTTCGCCGCCGCCCAGGCGCCGAACACGGCCGAGCTCGGCATGGCGGAGATGAGCGAGAAGTTCCGCGAACAGGGGTCTGAGATCTACCTGAAGACGGAGTAGGAGCGGCTTTTCAAAAGTCGTTCTTGCAGTGAAGCTGGCGAGGCCCGGTCCAAGGCGACCGGGCCTTTGTCATGTTGAGGCGTAGGCACGTGAGGAGCGCGCATACAGCGCTAAAAGCTCCCTCTGTCGCGTCAGCATGTTGCGCTCTACTTCCTTCAGTTCCTCAATCGTCTCTAGGACAGTTTCTCTTGCTGGGCGGCCGCTATTGAGAATTAGGGCTTCAGCAGCGCACCCGCGCGCAATGACTTCTATGGCGTTGTGGATAATAAGAAGAAGCTTGGGATCGCGCGGTGCGGATGTCGCTAATGTTGTAAGTGCACCGATGATGGGTTCTTTCTTGCCCCACCATCCACCAGACATGTCTGGTCCTTGCATGGCGATGAAGGTGTCAAAAATGTCGCGAACCGCCGCTACAAATTGCTTCACCTCTCTACGTCGTCCGGCATTTGCCTGAGCTAGAGCTATAGCGCGTTGTTCGCGGAGCTTGCGTCTCTCTTCCAGCTTAGCGCCTTCCGCAAGGGCTTTTGCTTTTGCGGCTTCGCGGTTGGCGCGGCGCTGTTCGAGCAGCGCTAGAACGAGCGCAAGGCCCAGAGCGATCACAGATATCATGCCCTGGTTGGCCTCGGCCCAAGGCCACCATGGTCCCCACCACATCCATTTTTCAAGCATCGCCTGCCCCCCAATCTTTGTGTTTAGAGAGGTGGGAACAGTGACATGGAAATTGTTGTTCGAGGCGGTTGCCTGAGCCGAAAGTGTTGCTCTGTGGCTAGCGTGGATGGGACCTGCTAGCGTGACCTCATGAACCAGCGCACCGATATCAAGCTCGTCGGGGAGGCCTTGAAGGAGGCCGCCTGGAAGGCGCGTCACGGTACGCGCGAGGAGCGCGCGGGCAAGTTTCTGGGCAAGCAGGCGGCGGTCGAGAAGGCGGTTGCTACGCTTCAGAAGAAGTCCGGCGACTGAGTCCTGGCTGAACGGGGCGGCATGAAGGGCCTGGCCGGCCTAACCCTGATCGCGGGGCTTCTCCATGCCGCGCCGATCGCGGCCGCTCCTGCCGATTTCCGGCCCATCATCGAGACCGGCCCCGTCGCCAGACCCCTGCAGGGCGTCTGGAAGTCTCGCGGCTACGGCTGGGTCGTGCGGTTCGACGCCGACGGGCCAAGCCTCTATCACCTCGCCGGCGAGGACTGCTGGCGCGACCCGCGCGCGGAGGCCGATCCCGACGGGGTGCTGAAGCTTTGGCGGCCCGCGGGCGCGGCGATCGAGACGGCGGGCGAGGCCGACGGGACGGTCTATCGCTTCGATCGGTTGAAGGCCCTGCCGGAGGCCTGCTCCGAGGTCCGGCCCTGGACCCCGCATCGGACCCTGGCCGTCGTCGCCGACACCTTCGAGGCCTCCTACCCCTTGTCGCGGGAGCGCGGCCTGGACTGGCCGGCGCGACGGGCCGCGGCCGTCGCCGCCCTCGGCGAGGCGCCCGACGAGGCGGCGCTGTGGAAGGCGCTGGGCGTGCTGCTGCGGGGGATGAACGACGCCCACGTGGCGTTGGACGGGATCGTCGGTGGCCAGCCGCGCACCCAGCGGTTCGGCGAGGCGGCGGCGCTGATGCGGGCCAAGGCCGCGCCCGGCGGCGAGGCGGCCTGGGCGAAGGCCTGGCGGGCCGACCTGCTGGCCGCGCCCCTGGGCGTTCGCGAGGCGGCCGGCGGGCGGATCCTGTGGGGACGAAAGGGGAAGGTCGGCTATCTGGCCGTGACCGCCATGGGCGGCTTCGACCCCAAGGCGGGCGACGACGACGTCGCGCTGCTTGAGGCCACGCTGGACGAGGCCGTCACCGCCTTTTCGGGCGCAGAGGCGGTGATTGTCGACGTCAGCGACAACCGCGGCGGCTACGACGTGATCGCCCGCCGCATCGCCGCCCGCTTCGCCGACCGCCGGCGCGAGGTCGGGTCCAAAGTCGCGGTCGGCGGCGACGGCGTCGCCCAGCCGCTGTTCATCACGCCGTCGGACCGCCCGCGCTACCTCGGCCCTGTCTGGCTGCTGACCAGCCAGGTCACGGTCAGCGCCGGCGAGACCTTCGTGCTGTCGATGCGAGCCCTGCCCAATGTGCGCCAGGCGGGCGAGACGACGCGCGGGGCGCTGTCGGACCAGCTGCAGAAGCCGCTGCCCAACGGCTGGCGCTTCGCCCTGCCGGCCGAGGTCCACCGCGACGCGCAAGGCCGGGTGGCGGAAGGCGAGGGGATCACGCCGCAGGTGCCTCTGCCGGTCTTTCCGCCCGGCGATCCGCACGGACACCTGCGGGCGCTGGACCGCCTGCTGGTCCTGATCGACGGGCGCTGAACTTTTTCGTGGCCCCCCTGTCGGCCTCCTCCGCGTTGGAACGTCCTATGGGGGCCAACAACGATCCAAGGGAGGATCCCATGACCTATGTCGACGGTTTCGTGCTCGCGGTGCCCAAGGCCAATGTCGAGGCCTACAAGGAGATGGCGACCCTGGCCGGCTCGATCTGGATGGAGCTCGGCGCGATCTCCTATGTCGAGGCCATCGCCGACGACGTGCCCTACGGCGAGCTCACCTCGTTCCCCCGCGCCGTCCAGCTGAAGGACGACGAGGTGACGGTGTTCTCGTGGATCACCTACGAGAGCCGGGCCAAGCGCGACGAGATCATGGCCAAGGTCATGGCCGACGAGCGCCTCAAGCCGTACATGGACAAGATGCCCTTCGACGGAAAGCGCATGATCTTCGGCGGCTTCGAGAGCCTGGTGGAGTACTGAGGGCCTACTTGGCCTTCATCGACTCCTCGCCGTTCATGATCTGGATGCCCGTGGCCTGGCCGCCGGCGCGAAGTTTGGCGATGTAGCCAATCTCGTGCTTGGCGCCGCCGTGGTCGGGCTCGATCTCCAACGAGTCCCTGTAGGCCTTCTCGGCCTCGTCGAGGCGGCCCAGCTCGATCAGGGAGAAGCCCCGGGCGCGCAGCAGCCGGGCCTTGCCCTGCTGGTCGGAGATCAGGAAGGCGGCGGCCTTGTCGAAGGTGGCGTCGTACAGCGCCAGCGCGTCGGCGAAGCGGCGCTGCGCCGTCAGCACCATGCCCTTCTCGGTGACCAGCATCAGGTTCTCGGGCTGCAGGGCCAGGCCCTTGTCGAGCCATTCGGAGGCCTTGTCGTAGTTGCGCGCCTCGACGGCGGCCGAGCCGAGCAGGAAATAGGCCAGGCCATAGGTGTTGTAGTCGACGACCACCTGGGTCTTCTGGTCCGGCGCGGCCTTCTCGGCCGCGGCGCTGGCCAGCAGGCTGGCGATCAGGCCCTGGTCCAGGTTGTAGGCCCGCACGATGAAGGTGTCGCCCTTGCGCTCGACCAGCGGGTAGGCGGCGGGGGTGTGAGAGACCACGGCCTCCAGCGCCGGAACCATCTTGCGGATCGTCCCGAGGTCGCCGCTGTTCATCGCCTTCTTGACCGTGGCCTGGTCCTTGGCGGCCTGGGCGTCGGCGGCCGAGGCCGGCGCGGGCGCCGGGCGGGCGTGAACCATCGCCGGCGTGGCGGCGATCATCAGGGCGGCGACGGCGGCGGCGATACGCATGGACTTCCTCCGGTGAAGCTCCAGGTTATTCTACGCCTGTAAGATTGCAAGCGGGGCGTGCGGTCGGCGTGATGGCTCGTTTGAGTGGATGCGAGGGTGGAACAGGCAGGGGCGCGCCCGCATTGCAGGCTCATGCTCGAACTGGTTCTGGATCTTTGCAACCTCGTCGGCGGCTTCCTGCTGGCGATCGGTCTCCTGGCCCTGCTGCCCCGGGCGGGCGACGACCTGGGGCGCTTCGCCGCGCGCCTGGCGCCGTTCGGCTGGATCGTCGGGATCGCGGCCCTGGTCTGCGGCGCCTACTTCCTGATCGTGCACCTGGTTTCGGGGCCGCACGTCTTCCATTTCGAGCTCGTCGGCCTCGCCGTCGGCGTGCTGCTGCTGTGGGACCGCCTGCGGGCCGGGGTGCTGGCGCGGCGCCTGGGCGGATCGGGCGAGCTGCCGGCCAGCGGGGCGCAGGGCGCGGGACTGGTCTTGGCGATCTTCGGGATCATCGCCATGATCGTCGGGTTGCAGGGTCTGCTGACGCCCGATTGACGAGTAACGGCCGCTTAAGGGCCTGGGCGCAGACTCGGCGGCAAGCACGATGCGGTCAGGGAGGCCGTCATGTCGTCCACCGTCACCTCCAGCACCCGGAGGTTCAGCGATCACTTCGAGCCGCAGGACATCGATCCGCAGGAGCAGCGTCGCCTGCGCGGTCATCTCGAACAGATCGACTACACCGCCTTTCTGTCCAATCGCGAGATCATGGCCCAGGCCCTGGGCAGGCTCGACGCCGGCCATTTCCAGAAGCTGGCCGTGACCACGGCCCAGGCCCGCGCCCGCTGGGCGGCCATGGCGCTGGCCATCGGCCAGTCGGGCCGCGCGCCCGATCCGGCCGAGGTCGAGAAGCTGGCCGGACTGCGCCTGGCCTATGACGAGCTTTCCGCGGCCTACGAGGCCCTGCGCCGGATGGTCGAGCGCGGCTACGTCGCCTACGGGCCGACAGCTTCTTCCTGAGAAAACGGGTTCGCGTCGGGAGAAGACTGGGGGGAAGGGGCCTTCTCCCGACGCGTCCGCCATGGAGCGCCGCAACCCTGCCGGAGGTTGTGCGCGGGCGGTTCGGGCCGTCGCCTAGGGAGCGCCGTCCGAGCGAGTCGCCGCACCTGCGGCCTCGGATCGACCATGCTCTTTATAGTTGTGCCGGGCAATCCATTTTTTCCACCAAGGGTCGAAGTTCCGTCGGGGAAAGCCTTGCCTTGCATTTGGGCGCCCCGGCCAGAGGCGCCCAGCCGTCTACGGCAGGCGGTCGCCGCGGTGCAGCGGGTCGGGCAGGGGATCGCCGGCCTTCACGAACTGCAGCGAAACCGAATTGATGCAGTAGCGCAGCCGCGTCGGCGCGGGGCCGTCGGGGAAGACGTGGCCCTGGTGGCTGTCGCAGCGGGCGCAGCGGGTCTCGATGCGCACCATGCCGTAGGAGGTGTCGCGCACGGCCTTGACGTGGTCCTCGTCGAACGGCGCGTAGAAGCTGGGCCAGCCGGTGCCGCTCTCGAACTTGGTCTCGTGCTTGAACAGCGGCAGGCCGCACAGCCGGCAGCCGTAGACGCCGGGGCTCTTTTCGCCCAGCAGGCCGCCGCAGAACGGCGCCTCGGTGCCGTGATGCATCAGGACGCGGGCCTCCTCGGCGGTGAGGTCGGCTTCCAGGCGCTCGCGTTCGGGCTCTGTGGGCGGGGTCAGGTCGAAACCTGTGGAAGAGAGGGTGGCGGCTTGGGTCATGCGTGCCAATCTAGGGGCTCGCACGGCCCGCCGGTAGGGCGCGCCGCATCAAGGGACGGGAAGCCTGCCATGATCACCTCGACCACTCCCTACGTCGCCGAGCGCGAGACCGTGGCCACCCTGGGGGTCGTCTCGGGCGAGGCCATCATCGGCGCGCACATCTTCCGCGACCTGTTCGCCGGCATCACCAACATCATCGGCGGCCGCGCCGGCGGCTACGAGAAGGCCCTGCGCGAAGCCCGTGACATCGCCCTGCAGGAGATGATCGACGAGGCCCGCCGCCAGGGCGCCGACGCCGTGGTGGGCGTGGATCTCGACTACGAGGCCCTGGGCGCCGACAACGGCATGCTGATGGTCACCGCCGCCGGCACCGCGGTGAAGCTGCGCTGATGACCGTCGCCGTCGCCTTTCTCCAGCCCGGCTGGGCCGACTGGGAAGCCGGCCACGTGCTGGCCTCCCTGCGCGAATATTTCGGCGTGCAGATCGAGATCGCCACCCCGACCGGGGATCCGGAGACCTCGATCGGCGGCGTCCTGGCCGCCGCCGACTACCGCTTCGACGATCCGGTGCTGTCGGACGCCGACGCCTATCTGCTGATCGGCTCCGACGCCTGGCAGGGCTATGATAACGACGCGGTGTTCAGCCAGCTGCGCCAGGCCCACGCCGACGGCAAGATCGTCGCCGGCATCTGTGGGGCGACCATCGCTCTGGCCAAGGCCGGCCTGCTGGCGGGCAAGGCCCACACCTCCAACGGCAAGGACTGGCTGGCCGAGCAGGCCCCCGGCTACGCCGGCGCCGAGGGCTATGTCGAAAGCCCCCGGGCGGTGGTCGACGGCAGGATCGTCACCGCCTCCGGCTCGGCCCCGGTGACCTTCTCGGCCGAGGTCACGCGGCTGATCGCGCCCGAGGCTTCGGAGCGCCTCGACGGCTACGTGGCGATGTTCGCCCGCGAGTTCGGCGAGGGCTGAGGCCTCACTTCACCGCCGCCGCGCCCGCCCGGGCCAGGACGCCGTCCTGCTCGGGCGTGGCGCCGGCCACGCCGACCGCGCCGACGATCCTGCCCTCGACCAGCAGCAGCTCGCCGCCCTCGATGGCCAGGGCGCCGTTGGAGATGGCGTTGAGGTTGCCGCCCTTGACCGCGTCCTGGAACGCCTTGGTCGGGCGGCGATAGGCGGTGGCGGTCTTGGCCTTGCGGCGCGAGACCTCGGGGGCCGAGTACGAGGCCCCGTCCATCTTCCAGACCAGCACCGGGGCGCCGTTGGGCTCGACCACGGTGATGGTCACGGCCACGCCGGTCTTCAGGGCCTCGGCCTCGGCGGCGGCCGCCACGGCCTTGGCCTCCTTGAGCGTGACATTGCGGCCGTAGGGCTCGGCGGCGTTCGCGCCCGAGCCCAGGGCCAGCAGGCCGGCGATGATCAGAACCTTGCGGATCATGGCAGCTTCACCTCGTCGTTCAGGGCGGTGATCTGCGGCTGGTCGCTGACGATGCGCAGGCGCAGTTCCGACGGCTTGGCGCCGGCCGGGATCTTCAGGCGGGCGGTGTGGACCTTGGGAAGCAGGTCCTTGGGCGCGGCCAAAGCCGGCACGGAGGCCGAAGCCAGCACCTTGCCGGCGGCGTCGACCAGCTCCAGCTTCGCGGCCTTGGCGTCCTGTGCGCCCAGGCTGTGCACCTTGGCGGTGATCGCCGAGCCCTTCACGCTGACGTCGCCGCGTCCGATGCCCAGGTCCGCACGCTGGGCGGGATCGTCGCCCGGCGTCGCCAGGGCCATGTCGATGATCGTGGTCTGGCCCGGTTGCAACACGACGCTGACGGCCTTGGTGCGCTCGAAGGCGACGTTGCGGGTTTCGCCCGCCCCATCGATCGCGTCGTCGCCTGTGGTGTCGATCCCCTGGGTCAGTGTCCATTGGCCGGGCGCGACGTTCCAGCCGGTCATGGTCGCGTTCACCGGCTTGTCCGACAGGTTGTAGGCCACGACCTTGAAGCCCTTGGCCGTTCCGTCCTTGACCAGGATCGCCACGTCCTCGCCTTTCGCAGCGCCCTCGAAGCGCCAGCTGACGATGTGCCCGGGGTTCATCTGGCCGCGCTTGTTGGCGATGCCGCCCAGGCGCGAGCGCTGCAGCACGTCCGACGGGATCTCCACCCGATCCGACCACCAGTGGCCGTCGGTGTGCATGTACATGTGCTGGTCGGCCCACTGGATCTCGTCGGCATAGGCCTTTTCGAGCCAGGTCTTGTCGCCGGTCAGACTCCAGGCGGCGAAGCGCTCCATGGCCCCGCCCTTGGCGGCCGACTTGACGATGGCGTCCTTGTTGGCGTCGGCCAGGCCCAGCATCGACAGGGCGTTGTCGTTGAGGTCGTTCAGCGATTTGACGCCGTTCTTGCCCATCCGCCACTGGATCGGGGCCAGGTACTTGGCCTCGCCCGTCCAGCGCCAGGCCTGCCAGAAGATCTGGAACGGTCCGCTGGCGCCCGAGCCCTGCAGCACCGTGCCGCCCCGTTCCGCATCCGTGCGCCAGTTGATCTCGTTGGGATAGGAGCCGTCGGCCTTGGCGTGGGCCAGATAGCCGTCGGCCAGACCCAGCACGATGTCGCGGGCGGTCTTGTCGCCGTTGTAGTCGCCGATCAGGATCGCCGGGTGCACCACGCCGAACGAGTAGGGCTTCTGCCATTCCCACGGGCCTTCGCGGTACGAGATCGAGCCGCTGTACCAGTTGGTGTTGAAGTGGACGTGGCCGGCCGGATTGCGATCGATGATCCCCGGCAGCGCCTTCACCGTCGTGAACAGCCGCTCGACGGCGAGGGGATCGCCGTAGTCGAGATACATCGCCTCGCTGTTGGAGTTGATGCCCTCCTCGTAGGCGTGCAACTCGTCGGTGGCGATGGTCGACAGGCCGTTCGTGAACATGCCGTTGCGGTAGACCGCGTCGGTCAGCAGGTTCAGCGAGCCCTTCACCTTGTCGGGATCCACGCCCATCAAAGCGAGGCCCGGCCACTGCTGCAGAAGGTCGGTGTCGTCCGACAGGCCGCCGCCGAAGTCGCCGTAGGCGACCTGGCGCTCGTCGATCCACCAGTTGATGAACTTGGCCACCCGCTTGAGGTCTTGCGTCTGGCGGAAGGCCCACAGCGGCACGCCGTCCGGCGCCTTGGGCTGTTCGAACGCCGGCCAGCCCTGGCTGCCATAGGTGATGTCGCCCCAGTACTCGCGGCCTTCCTTGTGGTCGGGATCCACGCGCAGCAGGTCGGAGATGTCGGCGTAGAGGCGGCGATAAAGGCCCTGGCGCTTGGAGGTGGTGTGCTCCTCGACCAGGAAGGCCCAGTTGTCCTTCACCTGGTTGAAGCGGTCGGCCACGTGTTCGGCCTGCGCTTCCTCGCGGGCCTTGAACACCAGCCGCACCTTGGCGCCGTCCAGGGCCTTGGGTCCGAAGGCGGCGCTGTCGGCGGCGATGGTCAGGTACAGGCTGTCGGGCGTCAGGATCCGGTCGCGCAGATCCAGCCACAGGGTGCGGGCCTCGCCGGCCTTCACCGACACCGAAACGTCGATCATGTTGCGGCCCGGCCAGATCGGATCCTTGACCTGGATGTTCAGCGGGATGGTTGTCCCCGCCGCGCCGGGCAGGGCGGGGATGTCCAGCGCGATCCCGTCCAGGCCGTCGCGGGCGTTCTCCCAGCCATAGGCCCAGTTGCGAGCCAGCGACTGGGCCGCCGGCGCGTCGCCGAAGCCCGACGGGATCATCACGTGGACGATCGGCAGGCCGGGCGCTGAAAGGTCGGCGGCCGGGCGCTTGCGCTGCGGGGCCGCGTCGGGGATCGCCACCACCGTCGCCCGCTCGCCGGCCGGGAAGCGCCCGGCGACATAGGCGTTCAGGTCGGCCAGGTTCAGATAGTCCGGCGCCACGTCGGCCCGGACCGTGTAGTTCATCTTGAAGACGCCCTCGGGCTCCTTGCCGGAGGCGACGTCATAGGCCCAGATCTCCTGGATCGGGGTTTCCTGGTCGGTGTTGGTGAAGGTCAGAACACCGCCCTTCAGCGGCTGGGCCAGGGTGGTCACCGAGCGGTAGAGGCCCTTGGGCCGCACGCCGACCTTAACGCCCTTGTCGCCGGCCTTCGGGGCCCAGGTCAGGTCGCCATAGGCAGGTCCCTGGATCTCCAGCCGGCTGATCGGCTCGTCGGGCAGGGCCAGCGTCAGGGCCTTGCCGCCCTCGACATAGACGTTCCAGTCCGGCAGCGGGAAATAGTCGTCGCGGCCTTCCAGGCGCGAGCGGTTGTAGACGCCGGGCCAGGTGGTCTCGGGGATGCCGTCGTTGGCCCGCCACATCCACTGCTTGATGTCCTTGGCGTCGGCGAACTCGACCTTGCGGATGCGGGTGGCCGGATCCGTCAGCAGGGGCGGGGCCTCGCCCGTCCAGCCGTGGCGCAGGCGCCAGGCCGCGTGCGTGGCGGGATCGTCCAGCGTCGGGACCGGGGCGGCGGCGCCCGGCGCTTCGTTGCGGGCCAGAGCCGCGACGCCGGCGGCGTCCAGCGCGCGGTCGTAAACACGGATTTCGTCCAGGTCGCCGCCGCGCAGGAAGTTGTAGCGGCTCTGCACCTGGTGCGGGGCGATTACGCGGCCGGCGATCCCGAACTGGTCGAGACCGGCGTCATAGACCCGCTTGGCTTCTTTCTTCGCGACCGGCTTGCCGTCGACGAACAGCTGCACGCCGGCCTGCTCGTCCCAGGTGAAGGCCAGGTGCGTCCAGGCGTCGGGCGCCGGCGGCTTGTCGAGCTTGAACGAGACGCGGGTGCGGGCCAGACCGTTGTCGGTGACGAAGGCGTCGAAGCCGTGGCCGTTCCAGTCGATGCGCAGGAAGGCCATGTCCCAGCTGGTGTGGTCGGCGTAGCCGACGCGGAAGATCACGAAGGGCGCGACTCCGACCGGATAGCCCGAGCGCCAGAAGAACGACAGCGTGCCCCGCTGGGCCTGGATGTTGCCCGGCGCGTTCCAGGCCAGGATGCCGTCGTCCTGGGCCGACAAGGCCGGACCGGCCTTGCCGGCGGGGATCACCGCCACCTTGTCGGCGAAGTTTGGGATGGCGTCGCCGGCGGCGTAGTCGGCCTTCAGGCCCTTGTCGCCGGAAACATGGAAGAGGAGGGCGGGTTCGGAAGGGGCGGCCGCCGCGGCCGCGCCTGCGGCGGTCAGGACCGAAAAGGCCGAGGCCAGAAAAAGCGCCTGCTTTACCACGCGTCACTCCCTAGTCGTTCTTATTGGAAACCGGTGTCATGGTTCCTGCGACGCTTTTAGCGCGATGGGCCCGCGTTGCAAACCGGCCTTGGCCTGTTACGCCTAGGAGAGCCGAGACGCTCCCCCTGAAGGGGGAGCTGTCGGCGAAGCCGACTGAGGGGGAAGTGAGTGCGACGTCAGCAGATGCGTTGGCGTCAGCGGCGACTTCCCCCTCCGGCCCTCCGGGCCACCTCCCCCTTCAGGGGGAGGGTCTGAAACGAGCCAAGGACCGCCGCCGATGTTCAACAAGATCCTGATCGCCAACCGGGGCGAGATCGCGGTGCGGGTGATCAAGACCTGCCGTCGGCTGGGGATCGCCACGGTGGTGGTCTATTCGGACGCCGACGCCGACAGCCTGGCGGTCGAGATGGCCGACGAGGCGGTGCACATCGGGGCCTCGCCGGCCGCGCAGTCCTACCTGGTGGCCGACAAGATCATCGCCGCCTGCAAGCAGACCGGCGCGCAAGCCGTGCACCCGGGCTTCGG
>PJUK01000135.1_pt1 | contig 45579 bp, 45 predicted proteins | sample 1512211 | NCBI WGS metagenome assembly PJUK01 (sample SAMN08177668, study PRJNA422409) | Feces metagenome, whole genome shotgun sequencing project. | reverse complement strand
TAATAAAGTTAAATATATCAGAATTATAAAAAAGTATATAATTCTGATATATTTTATACTCAAGTGTCAAAAGATATAGAATATTTATTAAAAAATCAATTTTTTATAGATTGGTTGCAATAAGGATGGCTTAGTTGGCCATTTTTTCTGCCAGCTTTACCTCCATCCTCAATGCGAATAATGTGATCATAAGAAAGTGATTTAGGAGCATCTAAATAACCATTACAAATTGGACACTTAAGAGCTGTCTTTAGAGCTGAGTAAATAAAAATCTGACTTTTTTGATCATCTGTAAATTTAGTAGATGAAGTTTGATATTCTCCTACTAAAATTTTCCCTTGAAAACCAGCAAAATTAATAAAATCTTGTTCTGTCACATTTTTATTTGATAACAATTTTTTTATTGTTTCTGATAAAATTTCTTTATAGGTATTATTACGCTTATTGCTTAAAGAACGTTGGAGAATACCTGCGATTAAATCCTTGTGTTCGATTAAGAGTTGTTCTAATTGTGCCCTTATTTTAATAAAATTGTGAAAGAAAGTCGGGTCATTATTAGTAAGTTTTTCATTAATCAATGAAAATGTGCCTAAGAACATTGCGCTTGAATGCCTTCCGCTAGGGCCATAAAAGTAAACAGCAGGATGTAAGCCTAAACTACCGTTGTCATTACCAGTAATCCTTGATGCTAACTTTAGTAATTTATTTAAACAAGTAAGAGTTGATAAGCCAGTATTATCATCTTCATCATCTTCTAGCTTTTTTGTCGTAATTCTTTGTGATGATGACATTGAAAGTAATTCGATTAAAATTTGTAGAGCATTCCTTACCCCTTTAGATCCGCTTAATGGTAGGTCTAATGTTTTTATAGGTTGTGAGGCCTCTGGACTAAATAAAGTAGTATGTAGCAAAGCCGCTATAGACTCTATTTTTGATTGTATGTCTGGTTCAAAATTTGACCAATATTTATGTCCTTGACCAGCTCGGATAATTGCGCGAGCTGAGATAGGAATTGGCTTAAATCTATTTCTTAATAGCTTCTCTTCCAGTTCATCAAGAGGAGTACCTTTCATATTAATATTAAAGAAAGATGTTTCAGCCTTTTTTACATCGCCTGTAACCCATTGAACAGATAGTCCTCTAGCTGTAAGTGTATTTAAGCGCTTTTTCTTTTGAGTTTCTAATTGAGAATGATCATCTAATTTTGAAAGAGATTGATAACTTGCCCAACTTCCTATTTTTTCATTAATTAATTTGCGCACTTTTATAGCAGCTTTTTTTTGTTCTTGCGATATATTTTCAGATCCAAAATATTTAAAAGATAAATGTCCATCCCCATAGTCATCTTCGACCCAAGAGCGTAAAGCACTTAATCTATGTCCACCATCAATTACAAACATATATGAATTTGACTTCCATAAGATGACTGAAGGAATTAAGTCACCATCTAAATAGCATTCTAATAATGAGACCAATTGTTCTGGTGACCAATGATTTGTTTCACGTTGGAAATCAGGTTTTCTTAATAAACTAATAATAGGCTTACCTGTTTCTAATTCTCGAGCAGGAATGCTATGAAAATTTTCAAAAGAGGTATTATCAGAGTCTTCTTCAGCAAAGTCTTCTCGTTTTATCATTGCATCTAAATTTACTAAATTAGATTTACTAGCCATTTATATTAAAGCCTAAGTATTTGTTATTTAGTTTTTATAGCATAACTTGAACTTATTTAAAATCACCTATTAACTATGTGGTTTATGTATGGAAAAATTATAAGATAGTAGTCTTCCTTTTTTGTGCTACCAAAATATATTGAATAAACAAAAAAAGGAAGAGCTACAAAATCACTACAACATCGGCTTCAAGAAACGACCTGTATGTGAAATCTCAACCTCGGCGACCTGTTCAGGTGTACCTTCGGCAATGATTTGACCACCACCAGAACCACCTTCAGGACCTAAATCAATCACCCAGTCAGCAGTCTTGATCACATCCAGATTATGCTCGATCACCACAATGGTATTCCCCTTATTGCGGAGCTCGTACAAGATGTCGAGTAACTTGGCAATATCATGGAAATGCAGACCTGTAGTCGGTTCATCCAAGATATATAAGGTTCGACCTGTATCACGTTTTGCCAACTCGCGTGCCAGCTTCACCCGTTGTGCTTCACCACCAGAAAGGGTAGTTGCAGCCTGACCCAAACGGATATAGCCCAAGCCTACTTGAGTTAAAGTATCTAAACGACGATGAATCACCGGAATGGCACTAAAGAACTCGGCTGCATCTTCCACAGTCATTTCCAGAACATCAGAAATATTCTTGCCTTTATAACCGACTTCTAAAGTCTCACGGTTATAACGCTTGCCATGACAGGCATCACAAGGCACATACATATCCGGCAGGAAGTGCATCGCCACCTTGATCATACCGTCGCCTTCACAGGCCTCACAACGCCCACCTTTCACGTTAAAGGAGAAACGGCCTGCGCTATAACCACGCGCTTTGGCTTCAGGCGTTTGCGCAAACAATTCACGAATCGGGGTGAATAAACCCGTATAAGTTGCTGGGTTGGAACGAGGGGTACGCCCAATTGGACTCTGGTCGATATCCACCACTTTATCCAGATGCTGTAAGCCATCAATCGAGTCAAACTTCTCTGCAGTTAGCGTGGTTGCACCATTCAGTTGCGTCGCTGCCAACGGCAATAAAGTCCGGTTAATCAGCGTGGATTTACCCGAACCAGACACCCCTGTGACACAGGTCATGATGCCCAATGGAATGGTCAGATCAACATTCTGCAAGTTATGTCCGCTGGCACCCGACAGCTTAATCACTTCATCCGGACGAGGAGATTGGGTACGTTGTTTCGGTACTTCGATTTTCAACTTACCTGACAGGTATTGACCTGTCAGCGAGTCGGCATGATCTGCCAGTTCTTGATAAGTTCCTTCGGCAATCACGGCACCGCCATGAATCCCTGCGCCTGGACCAATATCAATAATATGGTCAGCGGCACGGATGGCATCTTCATCATGCTCAACCACCAGTACGGTATTCCCCAAATCACGAAGGCGAATCAGGGTTTGTAGTAAGCGATCATTGTCACGTTGATGCAGACCAATTGACGGTTCATCCAGCACATACATTACGCCCATGAGACCGGCACCGATCTGGGACGCCAGACGGATACGTTGGGCTTCACCGCCTGAAAGGGTTTCAGCTGAACGGGCCAAACTCAAATAATTCAGGCCAACGCTGACCAGGAAGTGTAAACGCTCACGAATCTCTTTAAAGATTTTATCGGCAATTTCACCTTTGGCACCTTCAAGATTGAGGTCCTGATAATAATTTTCCGCATCCCCAATCGACATCTTGGTGATCTGGGCAATGGTCTTGTCCTTGACCCGAACATGACGGGAAATTTCATTCAAACGTGAACCGCCACAAGCATCACACGCGGCATTCGACAAGTATTGCGCCAGATCATCACGGACATAATTCGATTCAGTCTCGCGGTAGCGACGTTCCAGATGCGGCAAGATGCCTTCAAAGGCTTGTACACGGGTGTGCTTACGACCACGTTCATCAATATAACTCAGGTCGATTTTCTCTTTACCTGTACCTTGCAGGAATTTCTTTTGCGTATCTTTATCGAGTTTGTTCCAAGGCTCATCCAAATCGATACCAAAATGATCCGCAACTTTTTGCAGCATGGTGTAGTAATACGGACGCTGTCTGTCCCAGCCACGAATCGCACCCTGGCTGATCGAAACCTCCGCATTTGGAATCAGCTTATCTGCACTGAAATGACTACGAGTTCCCAAACCGTCACAGACAGGACAGGCACCGAAGGGATTGTTGAATGAGAACAGACGTGGTTCCAGTTCAGCGACGGCACGATCACACTCAGGACAAGAGTGTTTGGCCGAGAATACACGTTCCGGATGTTCACCATTCATCCAGGATAACACCGCAATATCGCCGCCTAGACGTAATGCAGTTTCAAACGATTCTGCAATCCGGTTACCCAGGTCATCACGTACTTTAAAGCGGTCCACCACCACTTCAATGGTGTGCTTTTTCTTTTTGTCCAGCTCGGGTGGAGTATCGATATCAATGATTTCACCATCGACACGGGCACGAACAAAACCTTGTCCCTGTAACTGTTCAAACAGTTGGGTGTACTCACCTTTACGCTCCCGCACTACAGGTGCAAGCAGCATCAATGCGGTGCCTTCTTCCAGACTCTTGACTACATCGACCATTTCCGAAATGGTTTGGGCCACCATCGGCAGGTCATGTTCAGGACAATACGGTGTACCGACACGCGCGTAGAGCAAACGCAAATAGTCGTAAATTTCGGTAATGGTCCCCACGGTCGAACGCGGGTTATGACTGGTCGACTTCTGCTCAATCGCAATCGCAGGCGATAAACCTTCAATCGAATCGACTTCCGGCTTTTCCATTTGTGACAGGAACTGGCGTGCATAGGCCGATAGCGATTCGACATAACGGCGCTGGCCTTCGGCATACAAGGTATCAAAGGCCAAGGATGATTTTCCTGAGCCAGAAAGTCCCGTAATCACCACAAACTTGTCACGTGGAATATCGAGCGACACGTTTTTTAAATTATGGGTACGTGCGCCTCGAATACGGATATGACTTTGACTCATAAATACATCTCAATAAGCTGAACATGAAAACATGTATATGATAACGATTTAAAATTGTTCAAGTGATATAAAAATAATTAAAACGACAAATTGTGACGGTTAATGAACTGGTTCACATTTATTGTGGGTAATATGCCTCGTATTTTGAGCTTTCCCTAGGCCAAATTACGACTTATCAACACGGAAGGAATAAAAATATACAAATTACTAGACGACTGGTCTAATATTAATTTATAGTGTGCTGATGAAACGATCAATTAAAAGTGAAGCCACGCGACAACATATTCTCGATACCAGTTTTGAACTGGTGTTGCGTAAAGGTTTTGTCGGGGTGGGCTTGCAAGAAATTCTCAAGACCTGTGCTGTTCCGAAAGGGTCGTTCTACCATTATTTTGCTTCTAAAGAAGCCTTCGGCTGTGCCTTGCTGGAACAGTACATGGCAGATTACAAAGTCCGGGTCGAGCAGCTTTGGCAACAGACAGAAGCAGATGCCTATGCACGTTTGATGGCGTTATGGCAGGCCTGGATTGATGATCCTGTGTATGGCAGCTGGGCCGAGAATTGCCTGATTGTGAAATTAGGTGCAGAGGTGGCCGATTTATCCGAGGACATGCGTGAAATTCTCAATCTCGGTGTACATCGGCTGACACAACGTGTGGCCTTGCTACTGCAAGAAGGGCAACAACAAGGCTCTATTCCAATACACCTTGATCCATTTAAAACGGCCCAGGTGATGTATCAGTTATGGCTGGGTGCGGCCCTGATGACCAAATTAGCCCAAGATAAAGCACCGCTACATCTGGCTTTAGAAACCACACAACAGCTGTTACAACCGATTAAGGAATAAAAAGATGCAAAGTATTATCCATCATAGTTTTGGTGAACCCGCCGAGGTGTTACAGCAGGCAGAAATGCCGCAGCCTGAGCCAAAAGCGGGTGAAGTTCGTATTAAAACCATCTTGTCTCCCATACATAATCACGATGTCTGGACCGTACGTGGCAGCTATGGCTATAAGCCAACCCTTCCTGCCATTGGCGGTAGTGAGGCGGTCGGTATGGTCGATGCGGTAGGTGAAGGCGTTGATCAAAGTAAATTAGGACAACGCGTAGCCGTTGCTGGTGTGCATGGCAGCTGGGCAGAATATTTTATTGCACCTGCACAGGCTATCATTCCCTTAAATGATGCCATTGATAATGAAACAGCGGCTCAATTGATTGGTATGCCGATCAGTGCCTTGATGCTGCTGGATTTTGTTAATGTACAGCCGGGTCAATGGCTGATCCAGAACACCGCCAACGGTGCGGTGGGAAAAACGGTTGCCATGATCGCTCAGGCGCGTGGTCTGCAAGTCATTAATCTGGTACGCCGTAGTGATGCGATTGCCGAAATGCAGGCCCTCGGCATCCAACATGTGGTGGCAACGGATCAGGACGATTGGAAAGCGCAAGTCAAAGCCCTCCATGCAGATCAGCCTTTAATTGCGGGAGTGGACTCCATTGGTGGCAGTGCCAGTGGTGAAATGTTGAATCTGCTGAGTGAAAATAGCCTGTTGGTTTCCTTTGGCAGCATGACTGGGGAAACCATGCAGATCTCGTCAGGAGACTTGATCTTTAAACAGGCGACGGTAAAAGGTTTCTGGGCCAGTGTGGTGAGCAAAGAAATGCCAGCAGAACGCAAAAAGGCATTATTTGTCGAACTTCTGACCCTGGCGGCGCAAAAGAAACTGATTCTGCCTGTTGAAGGCGTATTTGGTTTTGACGAAATTCAAACGGCAGCACTCAAAGCCACACAGGGTGCCCGTCAAGGTAAAGTGTTGTTGAAGCCATAAATTAAAAAGCAATGACCAGCCGAGCGGCTGGTTTACGCCCTATATCGTTATTATAAAAAGGATAATCAGATGCTTGGACAACTGCTCATTGGACTTATCGCCTTATTACACGTCTATATTCTTGTGCTGGAAATGTTCTTGTGGGACAAACCCTATGGCTTGAAAGCCTTTGGCAATAGTCTGGAAAAAGCACAGCTCACCAAAGTGATGGCACAAAATCAGGGACTATATAATGGCTTCCTTGCAGCCGGTTTGTTCTGGTCATTGCTGGCGCCTGCAAGCTATGCACTCGCAATTGCCAATTTCTTTTTGGGCTGTGTGCTGATCGCTGGCATCTATGGGGGGGTAACCGCCAGCAAGAAGATTATTTACATTCAGGCCATCCCCGCATTCATTGCTTTAATTGTGGTGAATGTTTTTTAGCCGAGAGATATCAGTAGGCAACGGGATGGATTTATGTTTTAATGCGCCCAGTTTGAGATGAGCCTCATACAGTATATCGGACGATACGATATACGACTAAGCCCCTTAATTGGGGCTTTTTTATGTCTGTTTTTCAGGGCAGGATCTGCTTGCATGCAATCAGCACATGTTGATCTTGAGCCAGATTGGGAACTAAGGATAACAGAATGCTACAAGCTGTCATTTTTGGTCATCCTGCCTGAAGAAAGTCAGGAATTATCTTCTGGATTATCAAATAAATAAATTAAAATAAATCACATAGAACACATGAGCAATAATAATGTTAAGAAAACTGATGGTACTGGGGTGGGGCATGTGTCTGAGTTTAAGTCTCATGGCACAGGAAACAAAAATCATTGGGTTTGATCAGGTCTTTAATTTAAATCACGATGAGGCCTATGAGTTTGAGCTGAAAAACCTGAATCCGGGCGCACAGCTCTGGACCGCCTTTTATCTGGTCGGTGTGCCCAAATCTGCCTCGAATAATAGCCAGGCCGATTTCGTGGTTAAGGGTGAAGGCGTGATTAATAAGGCACATCCTGCCAATCCGACAGAGCGGGTGAATCTGGTCGCAAATCATTTGCCCGTCCGCCAGAACTATTCCTTTCATGAATTTGAAGATCTGGTGGATGAGATTGAGGAGCAAACTGGTAAAAAGATACAAGATCCGGTCTTGGGCACAACTGATAATGTTCGTGTATATGGCCAGATTATGGACTGGATTCCGGAATACAACTCCAGCACACCTGCCAAAATCAGTTTTGGAATGACCAACCCGCAGGACTTCGAAATTAAAGCGGCCTATGTGGTGATTGGCGAGGCGGAAAAAACACCACAATTATTGGCGCTGGACATTCATCCGCTGGATACCCAACAGCTTGAGCCATCGTTGCAGGAGCAAAGTCATCGTCAGCAATTCAGTATTGCCCGATTTGAAGCCAAATTTCTGATTTTCCTGACCCTGGTGGGGGCCGCTATTTTTCTGAACTGGGGCAAATGGCGCAGAAACTAGATTTGCTCATAAAAGAAGGAGGCGCATGCCTCCTTGGTTATGGATTTATCTGATCCAGACCTAACCATTGACGTTGTTGATAAGCACTGTCCCAGAATAACCACTCCAGTTTTGCCCCCATGGTATAGGCCGCATGCATTTTGGCTAGGGTGTCCGCATCACAGCGAGCAGCGACTTTATCTATAGTCGCAATCACATTCCGTACGGCCATATTAAATTCTTCACCTGCATAGGTGTCGATCCAAGCCTGATAAGGATTATTGTCAACAGACTGGCTGATAATGTCTTTGCCCACTTCGGCATAAATCCAGAAACATGGCAGCAAGGCAGCCAAAATGACAGGATAGCTTTCAGACCACGCCGTTGCCGTCAGGAAAGACGTGTAATGATGGCAGGCCAGAGTCAGTGGTGTGTTTTCAAACTCGGCCTTGCTGACATCAAATTCCTGCATAAAATCATGATGCAAACTGCGTTCTACAATAATGGCGATTTTTGCGGCTTCAGAAAACTGAATCACGTCATCGGCATCATAGGCTTTTGCCGCAGCCACAGCCAATGCCCGACCATAGGCCAGTAAGTAATGTGCATCTTGAATCACATAGTGACAAAATACCTTGCGATCTAATGTCCCTGCTGCAAGTTCCTGATTAAAAGGCAATGCTAATATTTTTTGATATAAATCTTGATTGCGTTGCCATACATCTTGAGAAAACGTCATGGATTGAACCTATTAAAAAACATGCTAAAGAATGCTGTCAGCACTATAACAGAGTCTGCCGGAGATAAAATTTTCTTCAAAATAAGTGCAACAATCTTTTGTCTATTTCATCGCAAACTCGCCTACAATAGACACATTTTTATCACCCGACTATTTGAATAAAAGGCTGCTCATGAAGCATTTTCGTTTCTCAATTTTCTTTACGGTGGTGTGTCTTGCACTATCGGCCTACTGGGGCTATACGCACGGGCCTGAAGCAGGTGTAACCACTATGCTGAAAGCCTTGACCATTACTGCGATTCTGGCGGTGATGGAAGTCTCTTTATCGTTTGATAATGCGGTTGTAAATGCCTCGGTACTACGTGGTTGGGATCATTTCTGGAAAATGATTTTCTTAACCGTAGGGATTCTGATTGCCGTATTCGGTATGCGTTTGATTTTCCCTGTAGTGATCGTGGCCGTGACGGCAGATATGGGCATGATTGAAGTGGCAAAACTGGCCCTGAATGACCCAAAAACCTATTCCGAACGTTTAATGGCACATCATGCTGAAATTTCAGCCTTTGGTGGTACTTTCCTATTGATGGTGTTCTTGAATTTCTTCTTTGACGACGGCAAAGAAACCCACTGGTTTAAATGGTTGGAAGCTAAACTGGCGCATTTGGCCAGCGTACCTGCGATGTCGGTTTTCCTTGCCCTGATTGCAATGATCATCATGGCAGCTAACGTGGAAGAATCGGTGCGCCTAGCGGTCACCATGGCAGGAATCTGGGGCATCGTGGTGTATATCGGTGTTCAGGTGCTGAGTCATTTATTGGGTGGCGAACCTGAAATTGATGATGAGGGGAATGCTGTCACCCATGATTCAAATGGTGCTGCTGCGGGTGTGGTCAAGGCAGGTTTTGGTGGTTTCCTTTACCTGGAAGTGCTAGATGCCTCATTCAGTTTTGATGGTGTGATTGGTGCCTTTGCGATTACCAGCGATGTGGTGGTCATCATGCTCGGTCTGGCGATCGGTGCGATCTTTGTCCGTTCGATGACCATTTATCTGGTCGAGAAAGGTACTCTGGATGCTTATATCTTCCTGGAGCATGGCGCACATTATGCGATTGGTGCCTTGGCCTTTATCATGATTGCCAGCGGTACCGGCTTACATGTACCTGAAGTGGTGACTGGCCTGATCGGAGTGGCCTTTATTGTCTGGGCGGTGATTGCTTCGATTCAGTACAGCAAGCGGGAACAACAGGCTTCTTAAGCTTGTTTTCAGCTTGAACAGCTATGTTAAATAAAGGAGCGATATTCGCTCCTTTATTTTTCCCTGAAGAAAGATTGTGATTTTCATGATCTAACTTACAACCTTTGCAGGCGAATGGCTTATAATTCGCTGAGCCCGTTATAGTGTCTTATCAACAATGAATGCTTTAGAACGCCGTTCAACCTTTGCCTTAAGTAGCATTTTTGCCTTACGCATGTTGGGCTTGTTCATGATTATTCCTGTCTTTTCAGTGGCAGGACAATCCTATCAATACGCCACGCCAGCCCTCATTGGTCTTGCGGTCGGGGTATATGGCTTAACCCAGGCAATTTTACAGATTCCATTTAGTTTGCTGGCAGACCGTTTTAGCCGTAAACCGCTGGTGGTGCTTGGACTGTTGCTGTTTGCAATCGGTGGGGCAATTGCGGGTTTGTCGGACACCATTTACGGCGTGATTATCGGTCGTGCCATTGCCGGTGCCGGTGCCGTTTCAGCGGTGGTGATGGCATTACTGGCGGATGTCACCCGAGAAGAACAACGCACCAAAGCCATGGCTGCGATGGGCATGAGTATTGGCCTGTCTTTTGTGGTGGCATTTAGTTTGGGGCCGTGGCTGACCAGTCTGGTCGGTATTTCGGGACTATTCTTTGTGACCACGATTATGGGGCTGGCGGCCATTTTAATGTTGCTGTTGGTGCCTAAAGTCACCCGACATCATCGAAACTACCAGCAGGGCTATCTGAATCAGCTTAAACAAGTCATCCAGATGGGAGAATTGAACCGCTTGCACGTCTCGGTGTTTGCGTTGCATCTGTTGCTGACCGCCATGTTTATCTATGTGCCTTCACAGTTGATTGAATACGCACAAATTCCATTGGCCAAGCACGGGTTCGTCTATTTGCCGCTCTTAGTGATCAGTCTGTTCTTTGCGTTTCCAAGCATTATTATTGCGGAAAAATATCGTAAGATGCGCGGCATTTTTCTCACTGCGATTGCGGGGATTATTGGTGGCTTACTGATCCTGATTTTTGGCTATGAATCAAAATACGTATTACTGGCTGGCTTAGGCCTGTTCTTTATTGCATTTAACGTGATGGAAGCTTTATTGCCGTCATGGTTGTCCAAGGCTGCGCCGATCCAGTCGAAAGCGACTGCGATGGGGGTCAATGCCAGCAGCCAGTTCCTCGGCGCTTTCTTTGGCGGTACCTTGGGTGGGCAACTTTTGATGATGCAGAATACTGCGCTCGGGTGGAGTGTGCTGACCGGGATTGCTATAATATGGCTGCTGATTAGTTTTGGATTGGCACAGCCAAGATATCTGTCCTCAATTGTATTGCCTTTACCTCAGACGATACAAACAGACGAATGGACTTCAAAACTTTTGGCAATTCGTGGTATTGAAGAAGTCGTGGTGATGCCTGAGCAACAAGTTGCTTATATTAAAGTCGATAAACAGTGCATTGATGATGCTGGACGACAAGATTTAACGCACTTGATTGGCAAAGAGGTAGCCATTTGATCATAACTCTTATAAAGTGAAACATATAAATATATAGGATGAAGACAGCTAATGCGTGGTGTGAATAAAGTTATTTTAGTAGGTACTTTAGGACGAGATCCAGAAACAAAAACCTTCCCGAATGGCGGGTCGCTTACTCAGTTCTCGATTGCAACGAGTGAGTCGTGGATGGACAAGAGTACAGGTGAACGTAAAGAGCAAACGGAATGGCATCGTATTGTATTGCATAACCGTTTAGGTGAAATTGCTCAGCAATATCTGCGTAAAGGCTCAAAAGTCTATATTGAAGGTTCATTACGTACCCGTCAATGGACCGACCAGAATGGTCAGGAACGTTATAGCACTGAAATCCGTGGCGACCAGATGCAAATGCTGGATACGCGTCAGCAAGGCGAGCAAAGCGGTGGCGATTTCAATCAACCACGCTTTAACAATAATAATCAAGGCGGTGGCTACCAGAACACGGGTTATAACAATAACAACCAGAATGGCGGCTTTAACGGCGGTAACCAAGGTAATTATGCGGGCAGCCCTCAAGCAGGTAATGGTTTTAATACGCCAAAAGCAGCACCGCAACCTGCTGCAGCACCTGCGGATCTAGACGACGACTTACCGTTCTAAGCCCAAAGCAGATGTTCAAAAGCGAGGATAACTTCGGTTATACCTCGCTTTTTTATTGCCTCATTCCCTGCATCACTTATCCGTAAAATCCTCTTATTAGCTCATATCTTGAAAAGAATCTAATGCCTTATTGCTAAAAACCAAAACAAGAACGCTCTTAAAAATACACTTTAAAAAAAAGTCCCGCTTGTGAGGAGAAATTCTGCAATTGGCCCTCGGTTTTATTCTCAAAATGGCTCTCGTTTCTTGGCTGTCGAAGCGACACATTAAATCTATTGGACGTATGCATACGGAAGCGTCGGTTTAGTCATAGAAAGATCCAGGCATGGATGATGAACAAAACGACTAAATTTTTTGAGGGTATTTTCTATTTCAGAATGCACTGTTCTGAGACCGGAAGATGCGCCTGAAGTGAAGGAAGAACAATAATGACAGCACACCTTGATCGTTCCGAAGCCAAACAAGCCCAAGGCTTACAAAGTGGATTAAAGTCGCGCCATCTCACCATGATCTCGATTGCCGGAGTGATTGGCGGTGCATTATTTGTCGGTTCTGGTAACGTCATTTACGCCGCAGGCCCCGCGGTTATCCTGGCTTATGCCTTAGGCGGATTACTGGTGCTGTTCATCATGCGCATGCTCGGTGAAATGGCAGTGATGAATCCGGATAGCGGTTCATTTTCGACCTATGCCGATCGTGCCATTGGACGTTGGGCCGGGTTCTCAATTGGCTGGCTGTACTGGTGTTTCTGGACCCTGTTGATGGGCTGGGAGGCCTATGTCGCCGGTAAGATTCTGCATAGCTGGTTTCCGTTTATGCCGATCTGGGGCTATATGCTACTGGTGATTGTGTCCTTGGTCTGGGTCAATCTAAAAGATGTCAAAAGCTATGGTGAATTTGAGTTCTGGTTTGCCCTGATCAAAGTGGTAGCGATTATTATCTTTTTGGTGATTGGCAGTTTAGCCATTTTTCATCTGTGGCCGTGGGGCGATCTGGCTCAAGCAGGTTCAACCGGATTATTCCAACAAGAATTTATGCCGAATGGGATTGCACCGGTGATTACTGCGTTATTGGGAGTGATGTTTGCCTATGTCGGTGCTGAAATTGTCACGGTGGCGGCTGCGGAATCCAAAAGCCCGGAAAAAGAAATTCGCAAAGCATCCAATTCGGTGGTCTGGCGGATTTTATTGTTCTATGTCGGCTCCATGTTGATCACGGTCTGTTTGATTCCGCATGACAATCCTTTATTAAAAGATCCGACCTGGGGAACGTATAGCGTTACCCTGACGGTACTGGGGATTCCTGAAGCACGGCATATTGTCAATTTCGTGGTACTCACCTCGGTATGTAGCTGCTTTAACTCGGCACTGTACACCTGTTCGCGCATGCTATTTTCGCTCTCCAAGCGTGGCGATGCACCCAAATGTCTGGCGCTGACCAACCGTCAGGGCAGTCCATGGATCGGGGTGGTATTTTCCAGTTTATTTGCCGTTGTTGCCGTGTATTTAACCGCAACTGAAAGCATGAATGTTTATGATGTGCTGATGATGGCTACAGGTACGGTGGCTTTATATGTGTATCTGGCGATTGCCTGTTCCCAGTTACGGATGCGTAAAAAGTACCAGCGTGAAGGCAAGCAGATCGATTTTAAAATGTGGTTTTTTCCGTGGATTACCTATGCGGTGATTTTTATCATTATTGGATCACTACTGGTGATGCTGATTGAAGGGACTTATTTTAAAGAGGTGACCTATACCTCCATGCTGGCCTTGTCGATTGTAATGATTGGTGTGCTGGTACAGAAGCTGAATAAGGCTAAAGTCCGCAACAATGCCCTGATCCAGAAAAAACAATCGATCTAAACATGCATGAATCATCGTTTAAATCCATAGAGAATCCCGGGAACGAGATTCTCTATTTTTCATTTGTGCTTAAGGCAGGGTCGCAACCCCTGCTTCGCGTAGACATTGCAATAACACACCAAAGGCCATGACCATATCTTTTTCATTGACACAGGCAAAGCCCATTAGCAGTCCACGCTGTGCATGGGCATGGGAGTGCATATAATATTGTGACAGTGCGCGTACCTTGACGCCACGTTCCAGTGCGGTGGCGGCAATCGCGACATCATCGCATTGCGCCGGAAGCTTGAGCACCAGATGTAAGCCAGCTGCCTCATCATACTCATGCACAAATTCCGGTCCCAAATAACGGTTAATCAGGCTCACCAGATAGTCACGACGTTTGCCATACAGCAAACGCATGCGGCGGATATGCGCTTCATAATGGCCTTCACGAATAAATTCAGCCAAGGCTTTCTGCTCGAGCAGATGTCCACCCCGATATAATTCCGCTGCGACAATCCGTAAAGGGGAAAATAGCGGCTTCGGCACCACCACATAACCAATCCGTAATGAGGGATAAATGGTTTTGCTAAAGGTGCCCATATAAATCACCGGCGCATCATTTTCCAGACCTTGCAGGGAGGGATAAGGCTGGCCAGAGAAACGGAATTCACTGTCATAGTCATCCTCCACAATCCAGCTGTGATGTTGACGCGCGATCTGGATCAGTTGTTTTCTTCGGTCCAGACTTAAATGCGAACCGAGTGGATATTGGTGTGAGGGGGTCACAAAAATCAGTTTAGGCGGTTCGGCTGGCTGTTGTTCCGGAATAATCCCTTCGGCATCCACCGGCATGGCCTGAATATCCAGCCCGTTGATCCTTAAGGTATTGCGCATGCCCCAATAGGCCGGGTCTTCAATCCAGACACGATCGCCAATATCACTGAGCGCCCGTGAAACCAGATCAATGGCCTGATGGATGCCTTCGGTAATAATGATCTGGTCTGCATCGCACTGCACGGAACGGGCAACACGGAGATAGTCGGCCAAGGCGCTGCGCAGTTCAATACAGCCACCGGCGCTGCTATAAATCAGCCGGTTAATATCGGGTTCACGACTGAGACGGGCCTGGATACGACTGAAAATATGATGCGGAAACTCGGTGACATCAGGAGCGCCTGGGACAAACGCTCCCCATTGATGTGGAGAAGCCGCAGCATAGCCCAATAAACTCGAGCCGCGTTGTGACAGTACAACGGAGGTTTCTTGCTGGGCAACAGGCGCTTGTTTTTTATTGATCTTGGTATTTAAAAAGGCTTCAGGAAGCTGTTCTGCCACCCAGGTGCCATGTCCGGTACGCGCCTCCAGATAGCCTTCTGCCTGAAGTTGTTCATAGGCTGAAAGCACCGTATTACGGGACACATGAATTTCACTGGCTAAGTCACGTGAAGCAGGCAAGCGGGTTTTCGGCTGGATGACGCCTTCGATAATGGCCCCGCGTAAACAGCGAAATAGGCGTTGATGTAGTTTTCCTTCCATGTCCTGTTGGAGACGTTGTAATAAATGGTCTCCAAGTAAACTACGCAATTGGCTCTCTCCTTCAATTTAAAAGTGGCTCTCGTCACTGGCCTTCATACGCGCGAAATTACAGCTATAGACAGTCCTGATAAAACATCCTGAAAAAAACGAGCTGGATGTCGGGTAACACTGTAACTGACGATGAAAATATGAGGGAATTAAATGAACAATCAACATTCTGCACTTAACGCACGTAAACAGCAAGCCACACCACGTGGTGTGGGCGTGATGTGTCAGTGGTATGCGGCAAAAGCCGAAAATGCCACCATTTGGGACAAGGACGGCAATGCCTTTATCGATTTTGCCGGCGGGATTGCAGTGTTGAATACTGGTCATCGTCATCCCAAGGTGATGGCCGCGGTGACTGAGCAACTCAGCAAGTTTACCCACACGGCTTATCAGGTTACGCCTTACGAAAGTTATGTGGCTTTGGCAGAACGGATTAATGAACGCGCGCCGATTGCAGGGGCCGCCAAGTCGGCTTTCTTTACCACCGGTGCTGAGGCAGTTGAGAATGCCGTGAAAATTGCACGTTCATATACCGGCCGTCATGGCATTATCACCTTTGGTAATGGTTTCCATGGTCGTTCATTCATGACCATGGCCATGACCGGTAAAACAGCGCCGTACAAACGTGATTTTGGCGTGATGCCAGCAGGGGTGTTCCATGCCCGTTATCCTGTGCCAGCCAAAGGCATCAGCGTCGATGCGGCGCTGGCCAGTGTTGAAGATATTTTCAGTGAAGACATTGCCCCGCATGACGTGGCAGCGATTGTACTGGAGCCAGTGCAAGGTGAAGGCGGTTTCAATGTGGTACCTGCCGAGTTCTTAAAGCGTTTACGTGCCTTATGTGACAAGCATGGTATTTTACTGGTGGCCGATGAAGTCCAAACCGGTTTTGCTCGTACAGGTAAACTGTTTGCCATGAACCATTACGAGACCAAAGCCGATCTGATCACCATGGCAAAAAGCCTGGGTGGCGGTTTCCCGATTTCAGGTGTGGTGGGGCGTGCCGAGGTCATGGACGCGCCAAACCCGGGTGGTCTGGGCGGAACCTATGCAGGCAACCCGATTGCGGTTGCGGCAGCCCATGCGGTGATTGATGCGATTGAGCAAGAGCAACTGTGCGAACGTGCCAATGAACTGGGTGCCGAGCTGGTCGCTGTGCTTAAACAGATCCAGCAGGCATCGGGTGAGGTAGTGACCGATATTCGTGCACTCGGATCGATGGTGGCGGTTGAACTGGAAACGGCTGAGCAAGCAAAAGCTGTACAAAATTATGCAATGGAAAACGGTTTGTTACTCCTGACTTGCGGTAAATACGGTAACGTTATTCGTTTCTTATATCCATTAACCATTCCTGCTGCACAATTCCGTCAAGGTCTGGAGATCTTGAAACAAGGTTTTGTCGCATTGAATCCACAGCGCATAACAGCAATGGAGCAACCTGCATGATTCAAAACAATTTGCAGTATCTGTTAAAACATCCCGATATTGCATTTAATCAGCCTGCATCCAATGATTATATTGAAGTCAACGATGCAGCAACTGGCGATAGCTTGGCTTGGGTCAAAAGTTATGACCGAGCGGCCGTTGATGCGGCGATCCAGCGTTCTGCCCAGGCGCAGGCAGCCTGGAAAAAGCAAACCGCACTGGCGCGTGCCGATGTATTGTTGGCTTGGTATCACCTGATGCTCGAGCACAAGGAAAACCTGGCACAGATTCTTACTGCCGAACAGGGCAAACCGCTGGCGGAAGCTCGTGGTGAAATTGCCTATGCCGCTTCTTTTATTCGCTGGTTTGCAGAGCAGGCACGCCGTATTGATGGTGAAGTGTTAACCTCAACCCAGCCGAACCAGCGCTTGCTGGTGATTAAACAGGCCATTGGGGTAACGGCGGCCATCACACCGTGGAATTTCCCTGCGGCAATGATCACCCGTAAGGCAGCACCTGCAATTGCAGCGGGTTGTAGCATGCTGGTCAAACCCGCAGAGCAAACTCCATTAACTGCATATGCCCTCGAAGTCTTGGCCTTACAGGCCGGCTTGCCCGCCAATATTTTAATCAATATCAGTGGTGATGCGATTGAAGTCGGCAAGACCTTATGCGAAAGCGATATTGTGCGTAAGCTCAGTTTTACTGGTTCAACCCAGGTCGGTCGTATTTTGATGCAGCAATGCGCACCAACCATTAAAAAGCTTTCGCTGGAATTGGGTGGGAATGCACCGGTACTGGTATTTGATGATGCCAATCTTGAGCAGGCCGTGCAGGGCATTATGGCCAGCAAATACCGCAATAGCGGTCAGACCTGCGTATGTGCCAATCGTATCTATGTACAAAATGGCATTTACGATGCTTTGGCAGATCGTCTGGTGGAAGCGGTGTCTAAGTTGAAAGTGGGCGATGGCCGTCAGGAAGGTTCAACCCAAGGACCGTTGATTGATGAAGATGCGATTGCCAAAGTTCAGTCGCATATTACCGATGCAACTGGCAAAGGTGCGACGCTACGCATTGGTGGGCAACGTTCGGCTTTGGGTGGAACATTCTTTGAACCGACCGTGTTGACGGGCGTTACCCAAGACATGAAGGTTTCGAAAGAAGAAACCTTTGGGCCACTGGCGGCTTTATTCCGTTTTAAAACCGAAGACGAAGCGGTGGCAATGGCGAACGATACCGAGTTCGGTCTGGCGGCGTATTTATTTACCCAGAGTACAGCCCGTCAATGGCGAGTCGGTGAAGCACTGGAATACGGCATGGTCGGCATCAACACTGGTGCGATTTCCAATGAAGTTGCACCTTTTGGTGGGGTGAAACAGTCGGGCTTAGGCCGCGAAGGTTCAAAATTCGGTATCGAGGAATATACCGAAATGAAGTATCTGTGTGTGGATTTATCTGAATAAGACCTAAAAACGTTTTATGTCTTAGTTTAGCAATGTTCTACATAGCACAAGTTTGATAAAAAGCCAGTCATGCCCATTCATGACTGGCTTTTTTCATTCTGATTGGGCTTAGCGTGCCGAGTCCAGTATTTCATTATTCTGAACCACAGCCTGAGCTTTGCTGTAGCTTTCAATCAGTAACTGGTAGGCCGGGAAAATCTGGGTATAGACCTGTGCCCATTCCTGTGCATCGTCACGGTTCCAGGTGCGCTGGATTTCAGAGGCCACCGCTGCGGTATCCATTGGCACCACACCTGCCTGCACCACACGGGCCAAGGTAATTTCTTCTGCCATTTTGCTATAGGTGCCCGAAGCATCAATCACGGCAAATACTTTATAACCTTCGGCAACTGCACTAATCGCAGGGAAAGCCATACACACACTGGTAATGGTTCCCGCAATAATTAAGGTATTGCGACCGGTTGCTTTGACTGCATTGACAAAGTCCTGATTGTGCCAGGCGTTGATTTCACCTTTACGGGCGATATATTGCGCATGCGGTGCATTGGCATGAATCTCGGGAATCAGCGGCCCATTCGGACCTTGCGGCACCGACGCTGTCGTGATCACCGGAATCTTGGCCAGGCTGGCAATCTTGGCCAAAGCTGCGGCACGTTGGCGTAACTCGGGCATGGGCATATCACCGACCGTCTGAAATAAGCCACTCTGATGGTCGATCAATAGCATTACGGCATCATTGACATCAATCACAGGTGCCTGACCATTGAAATTTGCTGGTGTTGTCATTGTTGTATCCTCATCTTGTCTTAGGGGGTATAATTAATAATATAGACAGGACGATGACTGAAAAACATCTATAATAGGATATATTGTCATGTCAAAAGAACAATGCTGCTGAATACTGACAGGTTGAGCAAATAAGATGAAAGATTTAAATGACTTATATTTCTTTGTCAAAGTCATCGATTGTGGTGGCTTTTCTGCTGCCAGTCAGGAACTGATGGTCACCAAGTCCTTATTGAGTCGCCGTATTGCCGATCTGGAAGAACGTCTCGGGGTCAAGCTGATCAACCGGACCACCCGACAGGTCTCGATTACCGAAGTGGGTAAAATCTATTATCAGCATTGCAAGGCCATGTTGATTGAAGCCGAGGCAGCCGAGGAGGCCATCGAGTTTTTAACCGCTGCACCACGCGGCCTGATCAAGCTGTCTTGCCCGACCAATTTATTGCATATCAATATCAGCCAGATGCTGAATGAGTTTTTGCAGCTATATCCCAAGATCAGCCTGCATGTGGAAGCCACCAACCGACGGGTTGACTTAATCAATGAACGTTTTGATTTGGCGCTACGGATTCGGACTTTGCCTTTGCCAGACAGCGATTTAATTGTGCGGGAACTGGCGCTGGCACGGCAGTTTATTGTCGCGAGTCCAGACCTGTTACATCAGTTTTATTCGATCAGTGAGCCGCAGCAATTGACCCAGTTTCCGGTGTTGATGATGGAGTCTTTTGCACCTGAATATCATTGGCAATTATTTTCAAACGACCAGCAAGAACAGAAAGTGCAGTGCCATCCACGACTGACCACTACCGATTTAACAGCGCTCAGAGAGGCCACCCTGCAAGGTCTGGGTATCGCTAAATTACCGGAACTGATGGTGGCTGAAGATATCAAACAGGGGCGCCTGATTCATGTCTTGCCTGAATGGCAGCCCAAGCCTGAGCTGATCCATCTGGTGTATACCTCCAGACGCGGCTTGCTGCCCTCGATGAAATTATTGATCGATTTTCTGGTCAAAAAGTTTGACGAACTGAAACAGCACAACTCGGTGTTGTATTAATCAGAGTCCTATAACGAATAGCCGCTGTCAGTTTTTGCCAATTCACGCAGGCCCTGCATCAGGGTCTCGATCAGTTTTTCCACCACCAGACGTTGGCCTTTACGTGAGGCATACACCAGTTGCACCGTACCGCGATTGGATTTCCATTCGGGCAGTAAATGAATGAGTTTGCCTTTTTCAATATCGGCTTGCACGGTCAGGTAGGGTAAGTCTGCGATGCCCAGCCCATCACGCACCGCATAATACACGCCTGCCAGATCATTACTTTTGACCCGTGGCTGATACGGCACATCCACCGTTTCATCCCGCTCTACATGACATAAGTGCCAGTAATATTGATGTTTTTGTATGCCCAGCGCCACGCTCGGATAGTGCTGCAAGTCTGAATAATGCTGAATGGTCTGGCCTTGCAGTAATTCGGGGGCCGCCACCAGACAATGTTCGGTGCGGATCACGTCACGGACAATCAGGCTGGAATCCTGATTCGGTTCAAAACTGGTACGGATCGCGATATCAATATCATCATGTAGCACATCGACACGACGGCTGGTCAGTTCCAGAGAGATATCAACTTTGGGATAGTTTTTTAAGAACTGATTCAGTAATTTACGAATCTGGAAATGCATCATCAACGGTGGGCAACTGATCTTGACCATGCCTTGCGGTTCATTTTTCTGTTTCAGCAAGACATTTTTGGCACATTCCACTTGGGCAATGACCTTGCAGCATTCTTCATAGAATTCCTGGCCTAAATCAGTGACTTTAAAATGACGGGTGGTGCGCTGGATCAGGCTGACATTAAACTTCTGTTCCAGTTCAATGATGCGACGGCTCAGCTTGGATTTGCTGATATTTTCAGCTTGGCTGGCCGCACTAAATCCGCCGTGTTTCACCACCAGATAGAAATAATGAAAGTCATCAAATGAGTTGATCAAGGCAAAGCAGATCCAGTAAATACGACAAGATCAGGATAGCATTAACTGTCCTGATCTTAATAGGGCGGTTTATTTTTCTGCGGTATTGGTGAAATAACTGGTCATCAAATTGCGGTAATCCGGAATGTGATTCGAGAATAAAGCCCCCAGACCTTCAATGTCATTGCGCCAGTCACGGTGCAGTTCACAGGCCATGCCAAACCAGGTCATCAGCTGTGCGCCGGCTTGTGACATGCGATCCCATGCGGCATCACGAGTGAGGGCATTAAAGGTACCTGACGCATCGGTAATCACAAACACTTCAAAGTCTTCTGCCAGTGCAGACAGCGCAGGGAATGCCACACAGACTTCCGTCACCACACCGGCAATAATCAATTGTTTTTTACCGGTGGCTTTCACCGCCTTGACGAAGTCTTCATTGTCCCAGGCATTGATCTGGCCTGGACGGGCAATATAAGGCGCATCCGGGAACAGTTCTTTCAGTTCAGGCACCAGTGGGCCATTCGGGCCATTTTCAAAGCTGGTGGTTAAAATCGTCGGTAAGTTGAAGTATTTTGCCGCATCTGCCAAGGCCAGCACATTGTTTTTAAATTTGTCTGGATCAATATCACGAACCAGTGAAAGTAGGCCAGCCTGGTGATCGACCAAAAGAACCGCTGCATTGTCTTTGTCTAGGCGAATATAGTCTTTAGCCATTGTTGTATCCTCATGTTGTTGTAAAGAAGAAGACGGATAAGAAGATGAAGGTCCGTACTGCTTGAAATTATGCTAGTTAAATTTTTAAGTCAGATGAAGCACAAAAAATGAGACAAACAATATCAAAAATAGGATGATTGATTATATTTAGCTTTCAATAAGCTTTTTAATTTTAAATTGTCCTATAGATAGAATAATGTGTTGCCATTCTGAGGCTATAAGCCTCCCTGTTGCAGGCGTAAAATAGCATCCAACAGCAGAACTTCTACTCTATAGGAGAAACCAGATGAAGAAAATTCTTGGTGTGTATCAGAACAAACACATGCACTGGGTCGGTGATGGTTTCCCGGTGTATAACCTGTTTTCGTATGACCGTTTAGGCCAGAGCCTGAGTCCATTTTTGTTGCTGGACTACGCCGCGCCTTATCGTTTTGATCCAACTACAGCGCAACATGGAGTCGGTTCACACCCGCATCGTGGCTTTGAAACAGTCACCATTGCTTACCAAGGTGAAGTGACCCATAAAGACTCCAGTGGTGGTGGTGGGACCATTAAAGCGGGTGATGTGCAATGGATGACGGCCGGTGGCGGGATTCTGCATCAGGAATTTCATTCGCCTGAATTTGCCCACGAGGGCGGCTTGTTTGAAATGGTGCAACTGTGGGTCAATTTGCCTGCACATTCAAAAATGACGCCAGCAAAATATCAGGCCATTGAAGCCGACCAGATTCAGCACATTGCACTGGATGATGCAGGCAGTGAAATGCGCATTATCGCAGGTCAATATCAGGACGTGGATGGCGCCGCAACCACCTTTAGTCCGGTCAATGTCTGGGATGGTACGATTGTACAGGGGCAGCAACACAGCTTTTATGTGACCGAAGGCCATACCACCTTATTGGTATTGCTGTCTGGAAAAGTGAGCTTGAATGACGACCAAAGCATTGAAGCGCCGAGCCTGGTGGTACTGAGCCGTGAAGATATCGAGTTTAGCCTCAAGGCCGAACAGGACAGTAAATTCCTGATCCTGACCGGTCAGCCACTCAATGAACCGATTGAAGGTTATGGTCCGTTTGTCATGAACAGCAAAGCGGAAATCGTTGAAGCTGTACGTGATTTCAATAGCGGTAAATTTGGCCATATGGAGGCTTGATTGCACAGTTAAATCCAGTCTATGTAAGAAAGCCCGTCACACCTTGAAGTGTGATGGGCTTTCGCTATAAGGGTCCTCTATTGATTTTTTTAATTTATTGTCACTTATAGTTATTCAGCTTATTATGTGACTTTGTTCTCGTTCTTATATCAAAAGAATAGCGCTAAATTTGTGCTTTGCAAAGCCCCTAAAGCCCTGAAAATGAAAAAATAAAGAATGTTCTGTATAGTTTTGTGGCCTAAAAGGTAATTTTTTGAATGGTTTCATTGGCTTAAGTGCAGAATCAGAATTGTGATAAAATGTAACAATAAATGAACAATGAAATTCAACAAAACACGACCTGAAATGCTGAATCTGGTATTTTTTAATACCGTATTTGGCCCGAGTATCAGTCATAATCAAGAAAAATCATCAACTGATGGGACATAATTTTGGATATTGCAATTATTGGCAGTGGAATGGCAGGACTTGCCTCAGCCAGAATCCTACATGATGCAGGACATAAAGTAACGATATTCGAAGCGCTCGCAGGTCGAGGCATGGATAGTCATAGTATTGACTTTGATGGTGGCATTATTGATGCACCTTTGCGTGTCATGAATCCAAAGCTGTGGCAGAACACTCTGAGTCTGGCCAGCTACTTAGGTATTGAAACTTTCCCGGTACGCACTTTTATGGCGTGCAGCTGGCTGTTTGAAGATAAAACAGAGACCTGGCTGACCACCTCACGCAGCCGCATTGGTAACTTCCCGATCATTAATAACCGTAAAGGCATCCAGCAATATGGCTGGCGTCTGGTCAAGGGCATGTTGCAGCTGAAAACGGCAGTACACCAATTCTTTAAGTCTGACAAGCAGGACATTACCTTAGCCGAATTTATGAATCAATATCATATTGAGGAAGTGTTCTGGCATGGTACGGTGATGCCGGTGCTGTATACCATTTGCACCTGTCATCCCAAGACCATTGGTGAATGGCCAGCCAAACCTTTATTGGAATTTATTCGCCAGTTGACCGAAGGTGAAGCCTTATTGCGGATGAAAGGCGGTACGCCCGCGTTGGTCAGCCGCCTGATTGATGGCATTGAGATCCATAGCGGCTCACCGGTGAAGACGGTGGAAGAGCAGGGCGATAAAGTGCTGGTGGAAAATGACCAGGGCGAGCGTCAGCTGTTTGACCGTGTGGTAATTGCCACACCAACTCCAGCGATTGAAGGCTTCCTGAAACAGCCGCAGTTTGCTGAAGATATTGCCTTGCTGAAAAAATTCCGTTTTGAAGAAGGTGATCTGGTCATTCATACCGACCCGATTGTGATGCCGCAACGCCGTAAAGACTGGGCGGTACTCAGCTATATGATGGACCGTAAATTTACCCGTCAGCAATTTACCGTGTGGATTAACTCGATTGAACCGACGCTGGTCGGTAAAAATGCCGTGTTCCAGACCTGGTGTCCGGTGATTGACATTGATCCGAAGAAAATCATTTCCAAGGTCAAACTGACCCGTGCGGTGGTGGACTCGGAAACGGTTGCGTTGAATAAACAGATCCAGCAGCGTCATTTAGACCAGAACCGTAAAGTGTTTTATTGTGGTTCGTGGTCATGTGATGGTTTGCCAATTTTAGAATCGGCTGTCACTTCAGCCATGCACATTTCTGAAATTTTAGGTGCGCCGTTACCTTTTGTTGGGCTAAAACCAAAAGTGAAGGTTGCACCCGAACTCGGTTATTAATATGCGCTCCTTCAAGCAGGCACTGATTGAAAAAGTCATCGGGCATAAATATGCCATTGATGCCCGGCATCTCGGAGATGACGCAGCGCTTGCCTGGAGCAATTTGGGCTTTTGGCAGGATCAGCAGCAGGACTATGCGCTGGCTTGCCAAAGTCTGGCCGATCAGATCGCTGCCTCCCTACAACTCAAATCAACAGATCGTGTTCTGGATCTGGGTTGTGGGCAAGGGGCCAGCCTATTGCACTGGTTACAGCAGTACCAGATTCAACAACTCAGCGCAGTTGAACTGCAGCCTGCCTGTGTACAACGAATTCAAAAATACTTACCGCAAGTTCAGATTTATTGTGCAAATTTTTTGAATTTAAAAGCATTGCCACTTTTGAATTCATTTGATGCAGTGCTGTGTATCGATGCGGCTTATCACAGTGATTTGAATGCATTTCTTTATGCCGTGTCCCCGGTTTTAAATTCAAAAGGCCGAATCGCTTTTCATACCCTGATGTGGTCAGAGAACTGGGCAAACTGTGGATATCTTCAACAGCAGCAATATCGCTATCTGTTAAAAAGCGCTGATGTACATTGGCAGCAGCTGCTGGATCAGCAGCAGCTTGAGCAGACCTTGACGCAGCAGGGTTTTGGCGAAATTCAAATTCAGGATTTTTCCGAACCGGTGTTAAAAGGTTTTGCTCAATATATTGAGTCGCGAAAAGCTGAAAAGCATGGTTTTGATTTTGCCCAGTTCAAAATCGAGATGACTGCCAAGTTGTGCCGAAAACTCTATCAGGATGGATTAGTACGTTATATTCAGGTCAGTGCAGTAAAACAGTGAGAATAAGATGCCAAATCAATATAAAGGTTCATGCCTGTGTGGAGCGGTGAGCTATCAGGCCGAGGTTGCGCCACGTTATCGTTTTAATTGTCATTGTCGTGATTGCCAAAAGGCCACGGGCAGTGCGTATGCGCCGATTGCATTCTTTTATCAATCCGAACTGAAGATCGACGGCGAACTGAAATATTTTGAATCTCTGGGATTGTCTGGCAAGCCGATCCGCCGTGCCTTTTGCCCAACTTGTGGTTCACAAATGTTTGGTTTGCCTGAGCTGGTACCAGAGATGATTTCAATTCGTGCAGGAACGCTGGATGATCCCAACCTGTATCAACCACAAGCAGAATGTTTTGTGAGTCATGCCAATGAATGGGATCTGTTAAATCCGCATATTTCGCATTTTGAGAAAATGATGGGCAAGAAAAGGGAATAAAGCGAGAAATGGTGCCGGCACACGGATTCGAACTGTGGACCTACTGATTACAAGTCAGTTGCTCTACCAACTGAGCTATGCCGGCAACGTGGCGAGAATTCTACAGAATTTGTTTAAAAAAACAAGCGAAAAAATAAGCAAACGGATGAATTTAGTGGGCCTATGGAATTTTCGCCAGTTCCATCTTAATGATTCAGTGCATAAACGAAGGAATCAATGATTTCGCCTGTGTTTAAATGGGCTTTGACAGGCACACGTTGATAGCCTGCACCTTCGAATTCGTCCAGTGCTTGCCAGTGTTGTTCTAGATTATCTGAGAAAAATACAAAGCCAGAGACTTGATTTTCGCTTTGATCTAAAACAATGCCCGGAAAGCCAAGTTCTGCTCCCCAGCCTTGTTGTTTGAGTGTGCCAAATACATGTGCTTCTGCCCATGTACCACCAATATTTTCCATAATATGGGCATTAGGGCGGTTTGGTCCTAGAGTGCCGTAAACAAATAAACTGAGCATAGTGAAAGATAGGAAAGTAAAACAATATAGAGTAGCAAAATAATAAACTAAGAACTTTATCGATACCTCATGAATATGAGTTTTTATTTTTGGTAGAATCGAAAAAAATTACTCATGTTATAAATGAAACATACTCTAGACTATTACGATATCAATGCATTGGAATTTTTCGAGTCTACATCTAAAGTAGATATGGAGAACCTATACCAACCGTTTTTACGTTATCTACCAGCCCATGCCTTTATACTTGATTTGGGCTGTGGTTCAGGTAGGGATACCTTGGCTTTTAAGGATAAAGGTTATCAGGTTGCAGCAACAGATTATTCAAAAGAGTTGGTTGATAAGGCAAGATGCTTGACTGGAATCGATGTGCGTTTTGAAAGCTTTTATGAGTTGTCTGAGCTAAATCAATATGATGGAGTTTGGGCATGTGCTTCACTATTACATTGTGAAAGAAAACGTTTGCCTGAGGTGTTGGAGAAAATACTAAAAGCATTAAAAGTGAATGGAATCTGCTATATATCATTTAAATATGGGCAGGAAGATCGTTACAAGGATGGACGACAATTTACCGATATGAATGAGCCACAAGCACAGAACTTGTTAAAAAAATTTGATAATATTTTACTGTTACAACAATGGATTACCATTGATAAGCGTCCCGATCATAATGAAGATTGGCTTAATATTGTATTTCAAAAACAAAATTGAATAAATAATGTCAGTATCTATACCTACACCACAGCAGCAACTCAAGTTTCTGAAACAGATTCAGCAAATTTTACATTCAGGAAGTTTTTCTTCGACTTATAAATTTGCTTTATTGATGAGTCTTTCCCGCTTGGCGATTGAACAGGGACGCGATACTGGAGAAGGCTTAACTTTAGACTATCTGGATATTGCAGAAAAATTTATAGATTTATATTGGAAGCAGACACTGCCATTTCATTTTAATGAAAATGAACCGTTCCGATTACAACAGAATAATGGAAAGCAAGCAGGAATTATCAGCTTAATTTACACTGCTCAGCAAAGTTATAAATCCCTTGCCTTAGCCAGACGAGATCATGTGTATTGGTTGCAATTGAAAAAGAAAGTGGCAGATATCGTAAAGAAAATGCCTGTAACTTACCTACAGAATTTGAAAGGGCAAAATATTGAGTTTTTATATCGTTTAGAAGATTCTCGAAAACAGCTCATACTTTTGCCTAATGTCATGTATTGCTTGCGTCAATTCAGTGAAATTATTGAAGAGTTATGCCAGAAAAAGTGGGTTGATTTTGTAAGGTTAAATAAAGGCAATTTACTGGTTTTAGATGGTTTACCTGATCTGGCAACATTCATGTTTGAACCAAGCCGAAGTCAACTTCGTCAAGTAGGAGAGTTCCTATTTGACCTTCAGGTATGTAAGTGTTTTTACTGCCAAAAGCCAATTAAGCAAAATAAGTGGGCTGTGGATCATTTCATACCTTGGGCGATGTACCCAGCAGATACAGGTCATAATTTTGTGCTTGCAGATGAAAAATGCAATTCAGCTAAAAGTGATTTCTTGGCGTCGGAAGATTTTTTGTTGCAGTGGCAAGAGCGAAACCAAAATTTTGATAGCCTTATTACAGATGAGTTATCAAAGCTTGGATTTCTGACAAATATTGAAAGATCTCATAGTGTTGCGAGTTGGGCGTATCGGCAAGCTAAAGAGAATGGGTATTTCTTATGGGTAAATAAGTCATAAGCATCTACATAAATCTAGAGTATCTATCTATGAGTAGTTGATGGTCATAAAATTCTAAAAAGGGTTTAAGAGCTAAGTAAATTTCTTCTTTTAATTTGATATCTATCCATGAATCATCACGATAGATACATTCACCCATGGCCCTAAAAATAAGTTCAATTTCATGATTATTCATTAAAAAAATATCTTCTACTACTCTACCTCTGAGCGCATTAAGAAGTTCCTCAAAATTTGAAAATTCTTCATTATAAAAATCAAGCTTTAAAGAGATATAAGAAAAATAGCCTTTTGCATTTTCTACTAAAGAAATCAGAGAAAGATATAGTTGTGAAATCTCATTCGTAGTGAAATAGGCACGGCTACTTTTGGGGGAAACATAAAAAGCTTGCAAGATCTCGATTGTTTTTAATACATCTAATCTTCGATAGTAATGGTCTTTGAGTAACGCAAATTCCCGAATGTCTCTGATATAACCAAAGTCTACTAGATCCTTTAAACCTTTAATTCTTTTTAAGGGGAAAAAATAAGTAAAAATGCTTCTCTTTTTATCCCAGCGAATAACTTCAGGAATAAATCTCTCTGTTATCCATTCAAATGAAGTTTGACAAGACCACCATTGTTTTTCTGATATAGGAATTTTGCTAAGGGGAGGTTCCCATAACAAGGTGAGTTCATCTTTGCCATTGATATCTTCAATGTTTTCTGCCCAAAACATACCATGATAAACATCTTCTACTGGTTTATATTTTTCTCCTGTATATAGTTGTATGAAATTTCGAGATGCTGAAAATATATGCCATTCAGTGTCTCCATTATCAACATCATGAACGTTCGTAAATTTAATCATTAGATCCCAAATTTCCTTGGACAATGTACATAAAGCAACGTATGTTCGACCATTCCTTGAAATAAAAGGAAAGTTATAAGCTTTCCATATGTCTTCAATTTTTTGTATTGCTCCGAGATAAGCAGTAGTAAGATTGTCTGCAACTTCTGTAATTTGTTGAATAACTTCAATTGGTAGATTAAAGCGACAGTTTTGTAAGTCTATAACCCCAGATTGATTTGATGGGGTACCAATATAAAATGGTCTATAGCGAGAGTGGATAGGTTCTCCTGAGTTCCCTAAGAAATTTTCTAATATCCATTTGTTTTCTAGAATAACACTGACTCCATGAGCATCATGAGTTTTAACCGTAATAGTGGCAGAGCCGACATGGTTTTGTGTAGGTAATAAAGCCGAAATTTCAATCCACTTTTTTTTAATTTTCCAATTGCCATCCTCAAAAAAGGATTCGTCAAAATCTGAATAATTTAATGAAGAGAAATCAAGAAATTCTTTAGCTGCTTCTCGATTATTTTCATCGGGATCAATTAACGCTTTATGTAATGTCTCAATAAATTGAGTTCTTAGCATCCATTCATTGTAAAACTGACTTTCAGGAGCCATTGGAAAGAACTTGCTAACAATATCTGGATAAGGTTGTGACATTATGGTTAAAGTTACGGCTGTCCATAACTCGGACTCAATTCCTAAAGCATGTAGTTCTTGGTGTATCTCATGCCATTTCTTTGAAATATTTCTAGGTACTTCTTCTTGCGCAAGGATAATTACATATTTGTTTATGTTAGGGAGTAAGTCGTTTTGTTTGAACTTTTTTATAGTTTTATCTAGTTCTTGAATTGATAAATTTCCCCAGCATTTGCATTCATAAACGGCTAGCATTTTTGGCGATTTTACAAAATTGGTGCAAATATCAAGCCCACCTTGATAGTGTCCATTTCCTTCAAGACGATGAACATTGATAATTTCTTTGTCTTTATAAAGTAGCCATTCGCAATATTGTTCAAATTGCTCGCTGGTAAGTTTTGTAAATGGTAATGTAGTAGCATCGAATGGAATATAAGTTTTCATAAATTAATACTTAAGTTAAATTCAACTTCCAATGTCTTATTAGGTTTTAATCATTATTATAATGGATAAATATTTTTATTAATAATTTATTCTTACTGAAAGAATAAGTTGTTTTTATTTTGTTCTATATGTTATATCTTTATCTTTTTTAAACAATAGATTTTATTGAAAGGGTGGGAAATGCAAGCTTACTTTTATTTTAATTATGTTATAAATACTAATAATTCTGAAAAGTATTTATTTGATTTAAAACCATTTTTTAAGGCTTTTACGAACTGGGAAACTAGTATAAATATTGCTAAAAGATTAGCAAAAGGTGATCAAAAGCTATTTTTAGTTCCTGTAGCAGGTACAAGAAATTTCTATTTATTCATAAGTACTAAAACAAATGAGGCATTTCAAAAGGTGATTGCAAATGATGAAACTATTAATACTACTGACCTTTTAGCAGAAATTAAAAAAGATGAGAAAAATGCAAATATTGGTTTTGCAGCTTATGTTTTATTTGATGAGGAAAGGAATTTATTTGTATATTCTAGCCGACAAGGCGCACCAACTTTACCAGTATTCAAGAACTATGTTAATGCTATTTTGCCTCAAATTGGTGTAGGTGGATTTGAATTCAAAATGGATGAGTTGACGCATAATATGGAAAAAAAAGATGCAGCTGAATTACCTTATATGGGAAGTACTACTATCCGAGTTGATAGCTTAAACCCTTTATATAACCTTATTGCTGAACATTTATTTCATGATGCAGATGATAAAAAGGATGTAGAGGAAATTGAAATCACACTTAAGCCGGCACATAGACAGAATATTCGAACTTCTGTTCGTAGTTCAATTCTGAAACTAAAAGATGACGGACTGTTGAGTATACGAATAAATGGGAAAAAAGCTGGTGAAACGGATAATAAACAGAAAGAGTTTCGTGTTACGGAGCTTGGGCCAGTAAGTGAAGTGATAGATAGTTTTGATACAACATACATCTACAGTGAAATGCAAAAGTTTCTTGAGGAGAATGCGCTAGTTGGCAAAAAGTATAAAGGCCATATTTCACATCATGAATTTGCAGATGAGGATCTTACAGATTTGACTAAATTCTACGATGTTGAAGAGTGGCGTACTCGTTAATTATTGCACTTTTCTCCATTTATATTTACAAGTGATTCTATTCTAGATTTTATTATAGGCTTATTCTATTGAGAATAAGCCTATATCTAAGGATTACTACTTAATGGTAAATTATTCTTATTTCTTAAAAAATAAATAAAATCAGTTCACTCTTACATCATCTTAATACGGTAGTCTAGATGTTGAGCATGGTTATAGGCTTGAAATACCGCATTCCCAACTCTATGTGCAAGTTGGATTTCAATGACATCGTGCATGCTAGCATTGTTTATGCTGAGAGTTATAGAAGCTAATTCGTTTTCTAGAAATCTAAAGTTCGTCTTTTTCCAAATCCTGAATAAAACTCAAAAGTCGATTTTGCTTTTCGGCATCAAGTGAGTAACTTCTTCGAAGAATTTCAGCAAGTACTTCATCTTCAACGTAAAAATAAGCAGTCGGAAGTTCTAATACTTCTGCAATTTTAGATGCAACCAAAAAATCAGGCACATGCTTGCCGCGTTCATATTGATTCATCCGTGCGCTGGCAGATGATTCATCAATTCCCGCTAAAATCCCTAATTTTTCCTGAGAAAGGCCCTTGGCTTTACGTGCCAGCCGCAATCTCATCGCAAAAACATTAGAAAAATGTGGCTGCATTTTTTATCAATAAAGGCCAAAACTAAGATTTTCTTAGTTTTTAATTGATTTATTACTAAGGATTGCTTAGTATTTTATTTCCTAAGGAATACTTAGTTTTTTGAATTTAATTTTTTAATTGGATAACAAATGAATAAGTTAAATATATTAATTACAGCAGGCTTACTGCTTGGCTCGTTAACTGGCTGCCAACAGATGCAAACAATGGCTGATCAAACGGTAAATTCTATTTCTAAAGGTGTTCAAGCTTATGATGGTTGGATAAGTAAAGGCACAGCCCGAGTCTGGGATGAGATGCAAAACAAAAGCATTCGGGATAAATATTTAACACTGGCACAAGAAGGAAATAATAATCTTATCAAGTTGAACCAAGCGTTACTGAATGACAAATATAAATTAGAGAAACGTAGTTTCGATACGATTTATTTAGAAAAATATATAACCCATCAAGCCAATTTTAGTGATGCCAATCGTAAGATAGATACAGGTATTTATATTTCAGAAAAAGATCTAGCTGCAAAAATGTTTATTGAACAGGCTTTGGCAAAAGGCAATGAAGTACGCCAGTATAAGAAAAATATAAATGCTTTACTTAATCGAAGTCTTAAACAGTCGATTACAGAATTTAATGGTGCTTCAAACCGTTATGATGTTGATCCTGCGTTAATTGAATTTGATAAAGCGGGAAGTCCGGTCACAATCATGACACGTTCATGGCAAACGATTTCTGCCATTGGGGTAGATAGTCGTATTTATACCAATCTCTATTTTGGCCCAGAGACCATGCGTTGGTTTGAAAATAGTATTTCCAATCGTAGCTTGGAAGATGCTTTAATCCGTACCTATCGCTAATTTCGGACTTTAAGCGATTTAATTTTATTCTAAGTCGATACCAACAAAAAAAGCTTAAACCTTTCGATTTAAGCTTTCTCATTTCATGCACACACATGAATCAAAATTCTGGCGGTGAGAGAGGGAATGAACTTATCAAGTTAAAATTATGATAATTAATGAAAATTTAAAATAATATTTTTTATTTTACCCCCAGTTATACCCCCAACTACTTGAGGGTAGGTAATGTCACACTAAGTAGGTAAAGTTTTTTTGAATTAATTAATAGAGATAGGTAGACTTCAAACGTATGGTTGCGTTTATATGGATCTCTTTTCGCTCGTTCTTGGGCTATATTGCCAGATTCTATAGATTAAATGGGAATATATTCCCATTGTTGATGTAGGTCAACTGTTAACCTAGGGTTTGCACTAATTCTGATACTCTCTTTGGAGTATGTATAAGGCCCGTAGTCAAAGACTACGGGGAGCCATTAGCAATAAGTCTCTTATTGCTAGAAATAGAAGTTTTAAAGTCTTTGTCATTTAATATTTAAATTTACCATTCTGATCTGTAAAGTTTGAGTATTCTTTCATTACTAATTGCTCAATTACCTCTTCCTTGCTTATATTTTTCAGTTTTGCTAAATCTTCTAGCTTGCTATGAGTCATTTTAGTAAGGGGGAGGTGGTAGGGTTTCTTGGTTTTATTTGACTCTCTGAATTTTCTCTGACTCCAAGTTTTACGCATGGTGTCTAAGAAAAGTTTCTTTTCGCTAGGGTGAGAAAAATTTAACTTATCTATTAATATTAAAATCCTGTTATATAAATTGCTTTCAAAATATGGCAGAAAAAAAGACATATTTTTATTGTGCTTCTGAAGATAATTCCAACACCATTCTAATTGCATTTCATCTTCTTTTTGAAGCCATTTTGTTGAATTTGGATTATTTGTTGTTTGTTCCCAGTTTATTCTTATGCTGTCTATAAGTCTTATTTTTTCTGCTGAAGCTAGATTTAATACATCAATATGGTATGTAAAAGCCAAATATAAATCAGTTGAGAAAAGTGAAATATCCTGATAAGGAGGGATGTAGAAACCATTTATATCTAAGTTATTAAGATTGGAGCTTAATGTTATTATATCTTGACTTATTTGAGTGTAGGTGGATGTTTGTGGTTTATTGTTTATTAATTCTGTTCGGATAGTCTTGTCATAGATAGGAAGGGTTGGTATTTTATAATAATAAATTGATTCTAATAAGTAGCTAAGTAAACGACTATCTTCTTTGTTGATCCAGTTAAAGTGCTTCTCTTCAATGAAATTGATTTCAATGTCATTTTTAAGTTTATTAAATAAGTTGATATCTAAAAAGTTTGATTTAAAAAAATTAATTAATGATTTTTTGACAGTGTCAATATTGTGAGGTTGTGATCCAGATATTGATGGATTTCCAAAAACATACCATGTAAATAGTAGTTCTCTTGTACTGAGATTTTCTATCAAATCAGTAAACATATTGGATGATTTTTCATTCATTTGAAAAGTCTACATGTAGTATTGTTGTAGATATAGTGTAGAATTTTTTGTTCATTATATCAATATTTTTGTGAAAAATTATGGGTGTTTATTTAAATTGATATATTTTAAATCAATAGCTTATATTGTTTTTGTAGGTTAAATGGTGGTATCTAGTCAAAAGTTTATGCATTCTTCATGCTGAGAATATAAGTTCACGTGATACAAATACGCAATAGGTGAAAATAATTCTCTCTTTATTACATTGCGTATACTAAGTTGATCTGCTTAAGCTTTAATGTAAAAAAGCCATTTTCTATGTTTTTAAATATATGAAAAGTTTGCAGTGCAGGTTGCTTTAGAGAGAATTTATATGCCATTCATTTTTTATGTTGAGGATAGGGTTAGTATAAATTGCACTATAGCAATTGGTGTAGATTGGTCATTAATAGTTAACGTTGTTATTTTTATTACAAATTAATTAATATTATTATTTTGTAGAATTTTCCTTGGCTAACTTTAGCTTTTAAGGTTTTTTGTTTTTTAAAGGTTTTTGCTGCTTATAAGTTAATGGGCTATTAGGTAAGCTATAGCATATTTTGTTTTTTATTTCAGGTATATTAATTATTCTAATCTAGTATTGGTTACCATGGTTTAGTAAATAATTTATTTCTTATTGTTTGTGTTGATGTGGTGATATTTATGTTTTGCTATTCTTGGTGGGGATACCTCGGCTTAAGAATTATAGTTGTTGAATGATAGCCTACCTTAAAAAATAATTTAAATGACTTAACTATGATTTAAACTCAACATAGGTAAGCATCATGTCAAATCAATCAAAAACTCTATTAGCAATTGAATCTTTCATTGAAAGAGTTCAATGCGGCCAAATAGATAATGGTCAAATGGTGTATGAATTGCAGGAATTAATTCCAGCTTTTTATCTTCAGCATTATCAGAATGTGTGGTACAGCCAACACATTCATATATTTATGAGAATCATAGATATGGTTGAAAGCTATTTACAAGGTCAAAATTATTGTTCTTTAGATATGCTTTTAGATCATCAAATTGAACCTCTACGAACATTAGTTCATTTTTATTATCGGGATATCCTTAATGAACGTCATGCATTTCAATTACAAGAACTGAGCAATCAAAATAAGCTCAAGGAATATGTTGCACGTGTTCTCAATCAGAAATCGCGTTCATTAATTGTTCGTGTCGATTTGAAGTATCTCCCAAATGTACAAGATCAGGTAAATATTCATTTATTTGATCAGCATATGAAAGTACTTCGAAATCGGATTTCTAATGGAGATCGTTATTTTTCTGGTTTAGAAGGGTTTGTCTGGGCTTTGGAGCAAGGGGGTGAATCTAGTGGTTTCCATTGCCACCTAATGCTGATTTATGATGGGCATAAACGGCAGAATGATTTCGGGCTCGCTTTAGCAATAGGTGAGTGCTGGAAGGACATTACACATGGCTTAGGTGCCTTTTTTACGCCTAATAATCCTGAATCTAAAGCTCGTTTTGAAATGGAGGGGACGTGGGCATTAGGCCGTAAGGAAAAAGCCAATGTTCAACATTGCCAGAGTGTTATTGCATATGCTTGCTATTTGGCCCAACCTGAAAAACTTGGTCAGTATCTGCGTGTGAAGCCTTCTCAATGTTCCCGTAGCTTTGGTACGGGACAATAATGTATAGAAGTAGTTGTTTGTGAGTTAAAAATATTCATCTCACAATGGTGGGATGAATATTAGATTTAAGTCTATGTGTGATGAAACTATTATTTTTTTCAACAAAAAATTAAAAATAATCGAGTTGGTCTTCCTATGAACAAAATAGGAAGATTACCATGCAAGTAATGACTTTAACCTCTCTTGAACACCAAATTGCCCCACGTTTAGAGCATGATATCCATCAACTATTCTTGAGCATCCGATATAAACAAGGCGGTGAGTATCATGCCCATGATTGGTGTGAACGACTGTTGAAAAATATCAATGCTTGGCATTTACTCTTTGCAAGTAATGACTATCGTTATGGATTCTGGCTAGAGACGATGATGCAGTGTTATCGAGCAAGCCAGATTGAATCGGAAATACGTGATATTCGAAATCCAGAACAAGCGAAGAAGCTCGTTGCTATGAGTTTGGCCAAATTAGAACGCATATTTCTAAGTGCTGAGATTTTGGAGGAGCTGAAAGAACAAAATGAAAGGCACGTTAAACAGATTCAACGTTATCAGGATGAGTATGACAAAGTCACACAGTACTGTTTTGATCTCACTAAGATCAATGTGATTTGTGCCTATGAATCTGAGTATGCTGAGAACATCTCCATTCTACAAATGAACAAGCATATTCAGACCTTCAATAAATATCTGAAACAAAGATCATATTTTCCCATCAATTATTTATATTGGTATAGACGTGTTGTACGACTTCCAGAAAAGAATCAATACGTCATGATCTTATCTTTGACCGTGAATGCTCACATTTATGAGGGTGCGTCTGCTTATCTACAACGATTGCAGCAACTCTGGGACTTTGCAACGGAGTATACGGGAATGGTGATTGATTTACAGGATGGGAGTAACTATAGCCATGAGTTAGTAAGCCAAATGTTCTGTGAATTTGATGATCGGGATGATCTTGAGGGCTTACTCAAACGAGATATTGTGAATAGCAGTAAGGACTCCATGGCGGTACGAGTTTGGCCAATTCGGTTTAAGCATTTTCTAGGAACATCAGGAAAGCATGATTAATGGAATAAAGGACAGAGAAATACTATCCTTTGATTTTACTATCTTTTTTGGGATTATCACGTAGACTTGGTTGCCGTACAAAATCTGTTTACTGGCTTGATTTTTATAAAATCAGTTATTGTTTGGCTTTTAGATAAATCTAATTTTATGAAAAATAATAATAATTTAGGGATGTGTGGGGAGGGTACATTGACACCCTTTCTTTCAACAACTATCCTTTGCTTGCTGGCCTACATTGCCAGCGGGTTTTAGCAGACCCATTACACAAGAGTACTAAAGAGCTTGCTTTTTAGTACTGGATCCTTACGTCCCCCTTTTTCGCTATGGTAGGACGGAGGGGGACGCGCTTGCGCGTGCTGGATCCTTGTGTACCAGTCTGCTAACCCTCTTCGTTCTGCCACCATTATTTAGCAGTGATCGTGGTAGTTCTTCTTTAATACACAAGGAGTCCGCCATGCGTACTATTTTTAACTTCTTCTCTTCTTCTTACTACTTGCCTGTGCGCTATCACAGGACATAGCTTCTGCTGATTTCACTGAAATCTTTATGACGATCAATATTCATAATGAACTTGGGATGAACCCAGGCTAAGTCACATCTGGGCTTTATAAAAACAACTTCATTGATTTCGTTCTGATCTTAATTAAAGCAATTTCACATACACATTACCTCATTGAAGCCATATCCAGATACGGACTGGCACGCATATGTATTGATGAGAGGAAGAGATGGGATTAACACGATTATTTTCATTATTTGGCTGTGCCTTACTCACAGCTTGTAGCAGTTCATTTGAATCCGAGTTTAAAGAAGGTTGCCGTAACTTTGGCGGCAATCGCAGTTTCTGTTCTTGTAGTTATAAAAATGTAGAAAAGCACTACGGCGAAGATCGGCTAGAACAAATTAAAGAGCCTTGGCAATTTCCTGAAGATTGGGCAGATCAAGTCCAGCGTGCAGGCTTTGCCTGCATGGCTGAATTGAAATAGGGGCTGATTATGAAGAATCTTCTCATCAGTTATCTGCTGATCATGCTGGGATACTGGATCAAATTGATCTGGAGTTTTCCCGCAGGTTACTCCAAAGCCTATCTTTTAGGCCGTGCCTTTGTGTGGCCGTTTACCTTTTTAGAATGGCTGTTCTCATAGCTGAATCCAGTCAACCATCTCAAGCAAGAATAGAAAAATGAATAGGTAAAAATGATGAAGAAATTAGTTTGTACCGCAATATTCACCCTCGGTTTGAGTTGTAGCTCATGGAGCTATGCCATGCCGTCTTATGGCCTGCGTTCAGCAGAAACCATGGCCCATTTAGTCAATGTACAAAAAGGCAGTGGTTACTCAACTATTTGTACCTACCGTTCAGCAACTAATCATTATGGTGTCCATGAACTTCAGGCATCCATGATGAATGGTTGTCCACAAAACTTGGGCTATACCGCAACTTGGGAAGGAGGCGGCATTCTAAGAGTATTCGGTACAAGTAACAGTTTACTGGTTCGACGAGCTGGCTACCGTGCGCCTGCCAAAGCATCACAACCTGCACCCACCGCAGTCAGTAAATACAAACGTTTATGCGATAACCCAAACGTGTCAGAAAGCTTTAACCAAAAGACAGGTGAAACCACCAACTGTAAAACAGGTGAGGTGACCATCGATCCTCAAATTAAGGCGCTTAAAGAACAGGGGCTGTGGCCGCACTAAAGGAAGAATAGATTATGCAGAAACTTAAAACATCCCATGTTGTCATGCTTATCTCTTTACTTATAGTGATCGCACTGGCAGCCTTTTTATTTAATCAGCAACAACAACGTAAAACAGATCTTGAACTGGCACAACTTGCACTGGAGCAAAGCAAAGTTCAACACCAGACAATGGATCATGCTCAGGCAGTATCGGAACCGACTGAACCCAAGCTCTCTGGCATAGAAGGTTTGACCGAAGATCCAGAGACACAAACAGCGCACCTTGAAGTCAGTGCCGATGATGTTGCTGGGGCACTTGCCGCAGTCGATAGTGCAAAAGCCAGCCAAAAAGCAGTAGCAACTGAACGTTTAAGTTATGACGTTGATGCTGAATACCATGATGGGAAAACCCTAAGCTCAACACTTTCTCGTTATGGCTTAAAACCGATCCAGTCGGCACCAGCCGACTTGCGCACCACAGTAGCAGATATTGATCTCATGCTGGCTTCCCACCTCATGGAGGTCTGGGGACGTTCTGCTCCAGATCAGATTGCCAAACGATTAGAAGGATGGAGTGAGCAGGGCAACACCATCACTTACCGTACTGTATGGGATTCTGATCGTTCTCAGTGTACCTGGTATGTGGTTCAGTGGAACAAAAGCACAGATGCGGTTATTAACGAAGGCTATAAGCCTTGCTTCGGTCGCTAAGCCTAGCAAAAACAAACTCATTCAATAGAACATGATTTTCATTAATAAATACGAGATAACTTTATGAAACTGATTCAACTCATCAGCTGTGGTCTTTTAACATTGGCAGTGAGTTCAACGGCCTTTGCCAAGACTGAACAAATTACCTTAAAAGCCAACGTGCATTACGGCGAAGAAGCCGTAGTTTTCCCCACCACCAAAGGGGAAGTGATCCTGAATAGTTTTGCATTACCTATTCAGGTTGCCAAACAACTCAAAGCGTATAAAAAAGGACAATGTCTGGAAATTCAGTCCAAGTATGGTTTCTTTAAAGATACTGGCGATGGTGCTTATATTCAGAGTATTCGTCTATGTAAGAAAACAACGTCAGCTACCTCAACGAAAGCAAATCGTTAATCACTAACAACCCAACTTTATAAACCCAAAAAACCACGAGCTGATGCTCGTGGTTTTTTTATGCCCGTTATTCAACTTCTCAATACTCAACTCAGGAGCACAACATGCAGCAATGTCCCTATTGCCATTCAACGCATGTGCAATTACTCAGGCAAAGCCAAAACAAACAAGCCAGAAGCAAGATTTCTTTTTCCTCCTATTCACCGATGTCACTGGCAACGGTTGGCATGCAAATCTCAAAACGACTTGGGATCAATCCCATCATTGGTGGCTTCATTGGATTAGCAGCAGGTGGAATGTTTCTACTCTATATCCAGCAAGAAGACAGCCTCATTACTTTGCATTACCAGTGCGAACAATGCTTAGGCCACTTTGAAATCCAGCGGCCTGAATAGCCTCTCAATCGAACCTAACCCAATTCGATATCTCAGTAGTTCCATTCAAATTCGATCTATTTCAATCCCTACCCCATACATTCAAAAGGACAATCTCATGGCACATCAACTTGAACAAATGGCTTATCTTGGTCAAACCCCTTGGCATGGACTTGGTAATCAACTGACTCCAAACCAACCCATCGAGGTCTGGGCACAGCAGGCAGGCATGGATTGGCGCATCGAATCCTCCGATGTCAGTTACATGGCGAAAAATGAAAAGGGGCAAAGCATCATCATGCCTTTTGAGGAACAACGAGTACTTTACCGTTCTGATAGCCTAAGCATACGGTAACACCGTACAAGCACAGCAACACCTTTAGCCGCACCCTCAGATGCGGCATTTTTTTATGCCCAAAATTTAGATTTACGATTTTACTCATACAGGAATAGTTGCAATGAATAGCAATACTCAAATTCAAAACACTATAAATCATCCACCCTTACAGCCTTATTTACCAAATCTAAATCAATCCACCGAACGGATTGAAGTCGGAACCCGAACCAAACGTGACCGACCGAATAAACAACCACGAAAGACCAAAGCACTGACAGCGAAACGACTTGCCAACACCAAGCAGATGAACTACCAACAATGGCTAGAGGTCAGAAAACAAGGTATTGGCAGTAGCGATGCGGCAACAGCCTGTGGGCTGAATCCCTATATGTCGATGCTAGAACTGTGGATGATCAAGACTGGTCGGATGCAGCAAAATATTGAGGATGAAAGTACGGGCTATGCACCCTTGTACTGGGGCAAAAAGCTAGAACCGTTGGTGGCTGAATACTACAGCATGTACACCAACAACAAGGTGCGTCGAGTCAATGCAGTGTTGCAACATCCTGATGAAGACAAACACTTTATGCTTGCCAATTTGGACTATGCCGTAGTGGGTAATGGAGAGGTTCAAATATTAGAGTGTAAAACAGTAGGTGAGTACGGCTCAAAACTGTGGCGAGAAGGGGTACCACTGTATGTCCTCTGCCAAGTCCAACATCAACTGTCGGTGACAGGTAAACAGGCTGCACATATTTGTGCCTTGATCTGTGGACATGAAACTAAAATCTATAAGGTGACTCGTAATGAAACCGTGATCCAGCACATCATTAATGCTGAAAGGCATTTCTGGCAATGTGTAGAAACAGGCATTCCACCGAGTGTAGATGCGTCAGATTCGGCAGCCAAAGCCTTGCAGCAACTATACCCAGAGCAGATCCCCTTAACAGTAGAAGACCTGACCCAAAATGAACAAGCCAACTACCTATTTAACCAATTGCTTGAGGAGAGACATAAGGTTGAACAGCACCAACAGTATTTTGATGAACTTAAACATCAACATCAACATCAACTTCAAATGATAATGAAAGATGCAGAACGGGCAGTATTTACAGGTGGTTCAGTCACTTGGAAGAAATCACAAGACTCAATCAGTTTAGATAGTAAATCGCTTCTTAAACAGCATCCTGAATATCTCCAGCAGTTTCTACAAACTAAAGCTGGAACACGAAGATTTCAGATTTATCCGAATGGTGGGTAATGCAGCTACACATACCCAGCATTTATTTCTTCAACAAACGTATCAAATCAACCAACACCAAAACCAACCGATCCCATACCTCAACATGTATGGGATTTTTTTATGCCCAAAATTTTAAACTGCTATATAGAGGACATCACCATGATTAAAGGGTTATCAATTACACCACCAGTATTAGGTCGTATCAGTATCGGCAAAATTGTAGAAAAGAACGGCAAACGACTCCCCGAAAAAGATGACCAATTTACCATTACCAGTCAAATTCAAGGAAAAGACGGATGGATTAAGCATCCCTTGGATGAACAGCTACGCGCCAAAGCACAGAACCAGAAACTCAGAACTATACCAGTCCGCATGATTTTCAATGATCCTGAACTGAATCTACGGGCAGAGTACAGTCTATTTGATCGACAAACAGGACGTTTAATTTGCTCAGGCAATGGAGAAACCTGCCAGCGACTCGGACAGAATGGTATTGAACAACATCCATGTCCATCACCTGATTTATGTCCTTTGGCTCAGGGTGGGTTGTGCAAGCCTTATGGCAGACTCTACGTTAACTTAGATGAATCAGATGAGTTTGGAAGTTTTATTTTTCGAACTACTGGTTTTAATAGCATTCGTACTTTGGCAGCACGACTATGTTATTACAGTGCTGCATCAGGTGATTTACTTTCATGTTTACCTTTACAGCTTACCTTAAGAGGTAAAAGCACCACTCAAAGTTATCGTACCCCAATCTACTATGTAGATCTAACTTTACGGGATGGAGTAAACCTAAATGATGCCATTACTTCGGGCAAACAGATTGATGAGCAGAGCAAAGCAGCAGGGTTTTATCAGGAAGCTTTGGATTATGCGGCACGTCAGGGCTATGGCAATGCCAGTCATGAGGTGGGAGGTGAAGAAAGCTTGGATATTGTTGAGGAATTTTATGCAGATGAATTAAAGCCAATGCAGCATCAACACGCTCATGATTTGAGTCATGTTCAGGATATTCAGAAAGGGTTGCAGCAGTCGGTGAAGGCTTTGAATTAGATGAGCTTGGACTACATCGGACTGCGTAAAAATTTATTGGATTGGCCTATCGTATGAGCGAATTACCGCTCGCATCATTGATTAGGAGAAATCATCATGAATGCGTTCAGAGGTCAAACTTTTCAGATGAATCAAATCATTAACATCAAGCATGTTGTTGAATTTACAGCTTTAAGCAAATCAAAAATCTATGAGATGATCAATAAGAAATCAAAGTATTATGATCCAACATTTCCTCAGCCTATACGTTTAACAGAGATGCGTATCGGTTGGTCTGCTTGGGAAATCCATCAGTGGATTGAGTCTAAGTTGGAAGAACGAGAGTAATGGGAGCTTTTGCTCCCTTATTTTTTTTGGAAAAAGGGCAGAGAAATTGGGTATATGGTAAAATGATGGGTCATTGTTTTTTTAATACTTGTTATGAGATTAGACCCTTACTTAGGTGATGTGACTGGTTTATCGAGCCTGATGGTAGATGAAAGTCGTAAAATAGCAGGACTTTTACTTGAGGATTTATCTGAAAAACAGTGGACAGATGCTATTGAACAACGGAATATCATTCAGAAAAGTTCTTTTCAGACTGCTCGACGCCAAGCGAGATGTATTCGGTATCGCCTGACAGAGCTTCCTCATGAATATCTAAAAGTAATTGAAAATGGAACTTCAAAAGAAGTTAAGCAACTATTATTGTTTGCTTTGCTTAATCACTCCACACTAGCATTAGACTTTTTTAGATATTCCGTGATTGAACCACAAACAGTTTTTAAGTCTGAAATGCCTAAGCGGATGTGGGAGAGTTTTTTGAATCAGCAGCACAATGAAAGTCTGGGTCAACTTGCAGAAAGTACTCTAATTAAAATTAGAAAAAATTTGATTGCTTCATTTGTAGAAGCAGGGTATTTAGAAAATTCAAAAACATTAAAATTTCTAAATGTCTTTGTTGAGCCTGTTATTTATCAAATTGGAGATGAGTTGGGTAGGGCTGATATTTTGAAATTGATGGCTGGCAAAGTATGAGTATTGTTGATGATCGCTTATCTCTAATATTTGAGCGACTGAATAATCCTAAATTTTTAGAAAATCAAAGTTTAAGTAATGATATGCCTTATTGGGTCTTTGACTATAATCCCGAAGATGAATTGATTGTTAGAGATTATCTTACTCATAAGTTAGTCCCTCGATTTGAAAAAGAAGGGCTTAATTTTCATACGATTGATCTTTATGATGTCATGTTGAGTATGTTGAACTCTAGAAATTTACTTGAAAGAACATATAGTCTAGAGGCTTCAAAAGGTTTTGATCATTTAAAGAAAACAATGGATAGCGTGCTGGATCAGGTGAAAGTTGCTAGGCACATTGTGGAGCATTTTTTAAAAGATCAACCTGCTTTTATTATTTTGCATGGCGTGGGAAATTGTTTCCCTTATATCAAAGCGCCTGCTTTATTAAATGCATTGCATGGAGCTACTGGTTGTACTCCAGTCTTATTGTTTTTCCCAGGCAATTATGATGGGAATATGTTTGAGACGCTTAATGTAGTGGAACCAGATCCGTATTATCGGGCATTTAGGCTAGTGCCTGAGAAGACGACTGCTGAATTAAAAACATTGAAAGTATAAAGGCTTAAAGCCTTTGTTAATCAATAAAATTATGCTTACATACTTATAGTTAAAAACATTCAATAATTAGGGTGATGAATGAATATTCAACAGCTATTTGCTAAAGATTTAATGCGTAATATCAATGGCGTGATTAAAGCTGAACAAGTTGATGCTTCAAGCATCTTCAGTGAGTTGGATGAATATGTGGTCACCAATGAATTAGAAAAACACTTCAGTGTCTTTTTTGAAAATTATGCCGATGCAGTTAAACAACCTGTTGGAACCTATACCAATAAAATGGGCGTATGGATTTCAGGATTCTTTGGTTCAGGTAAATCACATTATTTAAAAATCCTCTCTTATATTTTAGCGAATAATGTAGTGGAAAGTGATGCTGAACAACGTAGACCTATTGATTTTTTTGCAGATAAAGTTAAAAACAAAACCACTCTAGCCGATATGAGAACGGCTGTTACACGCCCTACAGATGTTATTTTATTTAATATTGATGCTCGGGCGAATACAGATGATCGTGAAGATGCAATCCTAAAAGTATTTTTGAAAGTATTTAATGACCTTGCAGGCTATTGTGCTGAGTTACCACATGTTGCTCATTTCGAGAGACACTTAGTTGAAACTGGTAGCTATAAAAAATTTAAAGACAAATTTTTAGAAATACACGGCAATTCTTGGAATGATGAACGTGATGCATACAACTTTTATTATGATGAAATTGCTCAAGCATTTAGTTATGCTACAGGTCAGACTTTAGAATCTTCACTCAAAACGATTGAAGGGATTGAACAAAATTTCTCAGTCAATATCAAAAGTTTCTGTGAATGGGTAAAAGAGTATTTAGATCAAAAGACTAAAGCAGATAAGCAGGACCACAACTTATTATTTTTAATTGATGAGATTGGTCAGTTTATTGGCAAAAATACTCAAATGATGCTCAAACTACAAACCATCACTGAAGAGTTAGGTGTAATTTGCGGTGGTCGTGCATGGGTGATTGTGACATCACAAGCAGATATGAATGCTGCGATTGGTAATATGGATGCAGGGGATAAACAGGATTTCTCCAAAATTCAGGGGCGTTTTTA
>PJUK01000133.1_pt1 | contig 45788 bp, 51 predicted proteins | sample 1512211 | NCBI WGS metagenome assembly PJUK01 (sample SAMN08177668, study PRJNA422409) | Feces metagenome, whole genome shotgun sequencing project. | reverse complement strand
ATGCTCATGGCCCGGTAACCCGCGTTATGCGCGCTTGGTTCCGGCCGTGCTTGAGCAGACCCGTCCGATCTTCTATGGCCCGCCCATGACCTCGCCCTGGCGTATCGCCGCCCTCTACCGCTTCGCGACCTTCGACGACCCGCAAGCCATCCAGGCCGATCTCGCCAAGCTGTGCTGCGGCCTGAAGGTCAGGGGCACGCTGCTGCTGGCCCGCGAGGGGATCAACGGCACCATCGCCGGAACGCCGCAGGCGATCGACGCGGTGATCGCCCATGTCCGCACGCTGCCGGGCTGCGAGACGCTGGAGCTGAAGTTCGCCGACGCCGAGGCTCCGCCGTTCCATCGGCTGAAGGTCAAGGTGAAGGCCGAGATCGTCACCCTGGGCGAGCCCAACCTCGATCCGGCGCACAATCACGGCGTCCACGTCGATCCGGCCGACTGGAACGCCCTGATCGCGCGGGACGACGTCATCGTCATCGACACCCGCAACGGCTACGAGGTCGATTGCGGCACGTTCGAGGGGGCGATCGACCCCAAGACGCCCAGCTTCGCCGACTTCCCCGCCTGGTTCGACGCCTTCCGCCAGACCTGGGACCCGGCCGCGCCGGCCCCGAAGGTGGCGATGTTCTGCACCGGCGGCATCCGCTGCGAGAAGTCGACCGCGCTGCTGAAGGCGCGCGGCGTCGACGAGGTGTTCCACCTCAAGGGCGGGATCCTGAACTACCTGGAGACGGTGCCTCGCGACGAGAGTCTGTGGCGTGGCGAGTGCTTCGTGTTCGACGAGCGGGTGGCCGTCGGCCATGGCCTGTCGCAAGGCACGCACGCCCTGTGCCGGGGCTGCCGGATGCCGGTGTCGGAGGCCGATCGGGCCTCGCCGCTGTATGTCGAGGGCGTGGCCTGTCCGCGCTGCCACGACAGCCGCAGCGAGGACCAGAAGGCCCGCTACGCCGAGCGCCAGCGCCAGGCCGCGCGGGCCCTGGAGTTGGGCATCGATCACGTGGGCGCGACCGTGCCGCCCAGGCCCCCGCGCGAGCCCTGACGGATCGCCCTCGCCCGCACGGCGTTATCTCTCCGACCCCTTCCCCAGGACATGGAGACAGACGCCATGGTCGCCTACGACCCCACGCTCAACACCGGCAAGACCAACGGCGCCGGCCCGGCCCGCGCCCGCCAGAGCCTGATCGACACGCTGTCGGACAAGGTCTCGAATTTCCTCGATCACCAGTCCAAGCCCATGGACCCCCAGGCGCCGATCCCCGACTACGCCGTCGGCGCGCCGCCCAAGAAGGGGCTCAGCATCGCCGGCCGCCAGGTGCAGCTGGGCGGCCGCACCGTGCCGCTGGGCCTGGCCGTGCTGGGCGGTGCGGTGCTGGCCGGCCTGCTGATCAACAAGCGCACCCGCGCGGCCACCCTGACGGCGGCCGGCACGGCCTGGACCTTCCTGCAGTCGAAGAAGCCGTAAGGCCCTGCTTGGAGCCTTTCGCGAAGGGGCCGCGTTGCTGCGGTCCCTTCCACGAAAAGCCACAGGGAGGCCGAACATGGCCCATACCAACGAAGACCACATCAAGCTCGTCAACGGCCTGGTCGAGATCACCATCGATAGCGCCGACGGCTATGAAGAAGCCGCCAAGGACGCGCAGAGCAGCCGCTTCAAGACCCTGTTCCAGGCCCGCGCCCAGGAGCGCCGCGGCATCGTCTCGGACCTGCAGGCCGAGGTCCGTCGCCTGGGCGGGACGCCCGATGACGACGGCAGCATCCTGGCCGCCGCCCACCGCGTGTTCCTCAATGTTCGCGACGCCCTGACCAAGGGCGACGAGGCGGTGGTCAAGACCGTCGAGGACGGCGAGGACCACATCAAGGCCAAGTACGAGAAGGCCCTGGGCGACACCGACGTGCAGCCCGAGACCCGCCGCGCCATCGAAGCCGCCTACGCCAAGGTCAAGGCCGGCCACGACCAGATGCGCGACATCAAGCACGCCATCGCGTCATAGGCTTCACGCCATTCCATAATGCGCCGCAAGGCGCTGCAGGGCCGCCTTCAGGGCGGCCTTGCCCGTTCTGGGCCGCATGCCCAGGGCGACCTCGGTTCCCTGCAGCGACGTGCCGGTGAGACAGATCAGGGTCAGGATCGGCATGGCCTCCGACCCCACCGCCTCCATGGCCCGGCCCAGGCGCTGGCGAGCGGCGTAGGCGCGCTCCATGGGCTCCAGCCGCGAGCCGCCGCCCGAGCGCGGCGTCGGATCCCAGCGCATGGTGAGGCGGCCGATGATCCCCGAGGCGTGGGCGTCGGCCGACAGCTTCTCGCCAGCGTTCCGTTCGGCGGCGGTGATGTGCCGGCGTCGGAACAGCCAGTCCAGCGGGGCCTCGCCAAGATTGGCGCGGTGGGTGGTCGCCCTGCCGTCGGGCTGGATCACGGTCTTTTCGCCCTCGACGAAGCCGGGGCGTCCCGGTGGCGGGGATGGGGCCCGCGGCGCCAGCCGCCAGCCGCCGTCGCCGCGAGGCAGCAGGCGGGGCGACAGCTTGCGGAAGGCGGCTTCGTCGATGACCAGCATGGGGCGGCGGCCGCGCGCGAAGCGCACGGCGTAGGCCTCGTCCCTGGCCTCGATCACCGAGCCGGCGCGGGCCAGCAGGCGGGCGGCGCGGTCGGCCAGGTGTTCGGCCTCCAGGTCGCGTTCCAAGACGGCGGCGCTCATCGGCCCAGCCCCGCGCGCTGGAACTCCATGCCGGCCAGGTCCGGAATGGTTTCGGGCGCCTGGCGCACGCAGGCCTCAAGGGCCGTCATGCGGGCGTCGAACACCCGGTCCTCGCGCAGGTCCTCGATGCGGTGACAGGCGTGGGCGCAGGTGGTGCGGTCGCGGCCGAAGGCGAACGCCACCCGTGTCAGCGGCCAGTGAAAGATCACGTGCGCCAGGTAGATCGAGATCTGCCGCGCACGGGCGGCCGACTTGTGAGTGCGCTTGTCCGAAGTGATGTCGACCGGCGCGACCCCGGTGGCCAGGGCCACGGCGTGGGTCACGAAAGCCGCGGCCAGCCGGTCGCGGCGCGGATCGGGCGAGATCGCCCAGGCCTCCTCCAGGATTTGAGCGAGCATGACGGTCCCTCAAGAGCGGCGCCCCCAATGACGCCCATGAGCATCAGCCTAGGCTGATATTCCTCCTGTAGGATAACTTTCCTATTTCGCGCGTCCAGTGAAAATCTAAACCACTGATTGTATTGCGCGGAGTGGTCGCCTATCCCCCTCCGCCTGCGGGGATAGGCGCCTTCGTCACGGTTGGCCGGGCGCCGGCGCGGCGGCCGCGGTCGGCGGGTTGGGCTTGAGCATCTCGGCCTCGATGGCCACCTGCACCTCGTCGCCGACGCCCATGGTCGAGCCGGGTTTCGGCACGCCGTAGGAGACGCCGAAGTCCGAGCGCTTGAAGCTGCCGGTCAGCGAGAAGCCGATACGGGCGTTGGGGTCCATGGGCGGGAAGCCGGCATAGCCGCCGTTGAATTTCGCCTTCAGCGTGACCGGCTTGGTCACGCCATGCAGCGTCAGGTCGCCGGTGACGTCGGCGGTGTCGGGGCCGGTGCTGGCCACCTTGGTCGAGCGGAAGGTGATGGCGGGGTACTTGGCCGCGTCCAGCCAGTCCTTGCCCAGAAGCTCTTCGGTGAACCCGGCGGGCGGCGCGGGCAGCAGCAGCGAACTCGTCTTGATGCTGGCTTCGACATGGGCGCGCTCGGGCGCCTTGGGGTCCAGCGTCAGCTTGGCGTCGAAGTCGGAGAAGCGCGCCGTGTACCAGGAAAAGCCCAGGTGATTGACCTTGAAGCTGAGGTCGGCGTGGGTCTTGTCCAGCGTGTAGTCGCCGGCCGGAAGATCGGCGGGCGGCTTGGCGGCGGCCGGCGCCGCAGCGGTCTCGCCGGCCGGCTTGGCCGAGGCGTCGCTCGTGGCCGCCTTCTGGTCGGAGCAGGCCGAAAGCGCCAGCAACAGGGCGCCGCCGATCGCGAGCTTCGAGGCGTAGGACATGAAACCTCCCTTTTTATGCAGGCGGGGAGGTTCGGCCCGGGGCGACGATGGGGTCAACCCCGGGACGTGGCGCAGCTTGGCGTTTATTTTCGCGCGGCGATCCAGGTGTCCGTCCGCGCCTCCAGCACCGCCAGCGGCGTCGAGCCGCCCAGCAGCACCAGGTCGTGGAAGGCGCGCTCGTCGAACTTCGGGCCGAGGGCGGTCTCGGCGCGCTTGCGCAGTTCCAGGATCTTCAGCTCGCCGATCTTGTACGACAGCGCCTGGCCGGGCCAGGAGACGTAGCGCTTCAGTTCGACCTCGATGTTGGTCGAGGACAGGGCGCTGTTCTCGGTGAAGCAGGCGCGGGCCTGCTCCAGGCTCCAGCCCTTCCAGTGCATGCCGGTGTCGGCCACCAGGCGACAGGCGCGCCACATCTCGTAGGACAGGCGGCCGAACAGCTCGTAAGGGTCGCGATAGATGCCCATCTCCTCGCCCAGCCACTCCGAATAGAGCCCCCAGCCCTCGCCGAAGGCGCTGAAATAGAGGTTCTTGCGGAACTCGGGGCCGGTCTGCTCCTGGGCCAGCGAGGTCTGGATGTGGTGGCCCGGGGCGCCCTCGTGCAGCACCAGGGCCGGCAGCTCGTAGAGCCCGCGCTGGTCGAGGTCGGAGGTGTTGATCATCAGCCCCCCGGCGCGGCCGGCCTTGGGGTCGCCGCCGAAGTAGCGGCCGGTGGTGTAGCCCTTCTCGATGCTGGCCGGCACGGGGCGCACGCCGTAGGTCAGGCGCGGCAGGGTTCCGAAGTGGGCCGGCAGCTGGTCGTCGGCGCGCTTGGCGATCTCGCTGGCCTTCTCCAGCAGTTGCTGGCGGCTGGTGGCGTAGAAGCGCGGATCGGTGCGCAGGAAGGTCAGGAAGGCCGGCAGGTCGCCCTTGAAGCCGGCCTGCTTCATCACCGTCTCCATCCGCGCGCGGATGCGGGCCACCTCGGCCTGGCCGATCTCGTGCACCTGGTCGGGGGTCATGTCGGTGGTCGTGTAGCGCTTGACCAGGAAGGCGTAGTAGCGCTTGCCGTCGGGCAGGTCGCCGGCCGCCAGGCTCGTGGCGGCCTTGGGCAGGTACTCGTCCTGCATGAAGGCGACGAAGCTGGCGCGGGCCGGGGCGACCTTGGCTTTCAGCACCGCCTCGCCCTCGGCGATCAAAGCAGCCTTGCGATCGGCCGGCACGCTGGCGGGCAGGGCGCGCAGCGGCGCCAGCAGCGGATCCTCGGCCAGCGGCGTGGCGGCCGTGCGCTGGGCGCGCTCCAGCACCGACTGGGCGGTCATCTTCGTGTGCACGAAGCCCGAGGCGACCCCGCGCCGGGCCTCGGCGATGTTGGCGGCGTACCAGTCGGGGGCCTGGGCCAGCAGGGCGATCCACTTTCTGGCTTCGGCCTCGTCCTTCAGGCGCGCGCTGCTGGCGCGATAGAGCAGCGTGACGTCGAAGCCGCCGTCGCTGCTGAACGGCATGCGGCTCTCGTCGAACGACAGGCCCGTGAGCTTGTCGTCGAGGCTCCAGGCCAGGATCTGGCGGGTCAGCTTCTCGTCGTCCGACAGGCCGGAGGCGTCGACGCCGGCCAGCAGCGCCTTGGCCTTCTCGTATTTGGCCTTGCGGTCGGCGTCAGCCTTGGGACCGACGGGCGGCAGGCGCCAGCGGGCGGCGTCCGAACCGCTTTCCTCGTCCTCGGCCCCCGACACCGACTCATAGGCCTTCACGGCCTGCGTCAGCTGGGTCGAGGCGGTCGCCTGCGCGGCGTGCGCGCCGCTGGCCAGCAGCACGGCCGACAGGGCCGCGCCGGCGGCGAGGCGAAGAAGATGGTGACGCATGGACGCTCCCCGGAATGAACCGACGGGAGGTTAGAGCAGGATTTGCCGCCGGGCCAAACGGCCCCGCTTCGCATCCGGATCAGAATGTGAGGAAAGGTAAGAAAATGGAGCGGGCGAAGAGATTCGAACTCTCGACATCCACCTTGGCAAGGTGGCGCTCTACCACTGAGCTACGCCCGCGCACCGATTTTCTTGTCTCGTCCATCCCTCTCCCGAAGGGAGGGAATGGAGCGGGCGAAGAGATTCGAACTCTCGACATCCACCTTGGCAAGGTGGCGCTCTACCACTGAGCTACGCCCGCATCGAAGAGGCTGAAAACAGCGCCCCGCGACGAGGAGGCGGCTTATGGCAGAGCGTTCCGCGCTTGGCAAGCACTGTCGCGCAACTTCATTGGGGATGAATGCCGCACTTGCGGAAAGGCCCGTTTCGACGGCTCATTGATCCCTTGGATTTGAGGGGCGGGGCTCTGGGTTTGCGTCTGTTCGTGTTCGGATTGGGCTATGTCGGCGCCGCCTTCGCCGAATCTCTGGCCGCGCGCGGCTGGTCGGTGAGCGCCACGGGCCGCACGCCGCAGGCGCGGGCCGCCGTCGAGGCCCTGGGCTTCTCCGCCGTCGATCCCGACGACAAGGCCGCCATGGTCGAGGCGATGCGCGGCGTGAACGCCGTGCTGGTCACCGCGCCGCCGACCGGCGAGGGCTGTCCGGCGCTGGAGACGGTGATTCCCGCCCTGGCCGCCGCCGAGGCTTTCCCCGACTGGATCGGCTATCTGTCGACCACCGGCGTCTATGGCGACTTCGACGGGGGCTGGGTGTTCGAATCGAGCCCGCTGAAAGCCCAGTCGGTCGAAGGCGCGCGCCGGGTCGGGGCCGAGCGCGACTGGCGCCAGGTCTGCCGGGGCATGGGCCTGACGGTGGCCACCTTCCGCCTGCCGGGCATCTACGGCCCCGGCCGCAGCGCCTTCGACCGCCTGAAGGCCGGCGAGGGGCGTCGCATCGTCAAGCCCGGCCAGGTGTTCAGCCGCATCCATCGCGACGACATCGTCTCGGGGCTGCTGGCCTCGCTGGAGAAGCCCCGCGCCGGGGCGGTCTACAATCTGTGCGACGACGAGCCGGCCCCGCCGCAGGACGTCATGGAGCACGCCGCCCGCCTGCTGGGCGTTCCGGTCCCGCCGGACCTGCCGTTCAACGCCCTGGGCCTGTCGCCGGCCACCCGCCGGTTCTACGCCGAGAACAAGCGCGTCTCGAACGCCCTGGCGAAGGCCGAACTCGGCTGGCGGCCCAGGTATCCGACCTACCGCGAAGGCCTGGCGGCGATCCTGGCGGGGTAGGGGGGCCCATTACCTCCCGTCATTCCCGCCCTTGTGGCGGGAACCCCTCTCTCAGCCGCAAGGGCGGGAGGGACGACGTGCTTGGCACGTCGCCTGCGTCTCACCTACGAACGGGACCAGGGCTTCCCGCCACAAGGGCGGGAATGACGGGAAGAGGAAGTAGGCGTCACCTAGTTGTAGATCGGCATGGGCTTTTCGTCCGGCGTGCCCCAAGACGCGACCCAGGCCACGACAATTTCGTGCTCGACCACCTGTCCAGCATCTGCGGCTCGAACGCCCTCGGCGACCGCCTCCTCGAAATAGCGTTCGAGGTCGATCGTGAACGGCTTGATCATGCGCTTGAGGCTCCGAAAGGCACTCTAACCGAAGCTCGACCCGCCGTCGCCTACTCCTCCTCCTCGCCCAGGTCCGCGGCAGCCCAGGCGGCCGCGGGAGCCTGCCCTGCCGAGCGGGCGCGGGCGGCGCGGGCCAGGCGGCGGGCGACGGGGTCGTCGTCGACGGGCGTGGCCAGCACGCGGGCCTCGGCCACGGCGGCCGTCAGCCGCTCCAGGTCCTGCGGGCGCGACAGGCGGTGGTCGCCGTCCTTGATCAGCGAGAAGACCACGTCCTGGCTGGTCAGGCCGGTGGCCAGCTCCAGGGCGTGGGTCCAGGGCACGTCGGCGTCGGCGCCGCCCTGCAGCACCCGCACCGGGACGTCGATCGGCACGGGGCCGGGCAGGATCGACCAGCGCGCGCCGTCCTCCAGCAGGTCGCGGGTGATGGCGTAGCCGCCGTCGTCGTACTCGGACGGCCGGATCCAGAAGCCGTCGCGGGCGATGGCGGCCCGGGCCTCGTCGGACAGTTCGGGAGCCATCAGCTTGTCGGTGAAGTCGGGGGCGGGGGCGATCAGCACCAGGGCCTTCACCCGCTCGGGCCGAGCGATGGCGGCCAGGCACGCCAGCCAGCCGCCCATCGACGAGCCGACCAGCACCAGCGGGCCGTCGGTCAGCTCGTCGATGACGGCGAGCGAATCGGCGCGCCAGCGGCTGATCGTGCCGTCCCTGAACGCGCCCGACGATTCGCCGTGGCCGAAATAGTCGAAGCGGACGTACGATCCGCCCGTGGCCAGGGCCTGTTCGGCCAGCACCTGGGCCTTCGTGCCGGTCATGTCGGAGTGAAAGCCGCCCAGCCACACCACCGTCGGGCCTTCGCCGTCGATCCTGCGGTAGGAGAGACGTTGATTTTCCTCGCGCGGGTGGAAATCACGGACTTCGGTCATGGCGCGGCCTTGTTCGTTTCGCTAACTAACCCCTCCTAACCTCTTCAGAGCGCGGCGTGTCCATCCTTCCCGATGAATTCACCCTGCTGCAGGTGACTCCGGAACTGGAGACCGGCGGCGCCGAGCAGACCACGATCGACGTCGCGCACGGCGTGGTGGCCCAGGGCGGCAAGGCCCTGGTGGCGACCCGTGGCGGCCGCATGGCCTCGCGCCTGGAAGCCGACGGCGGGCGCCTGGCCCAGATGCCGGCCCAGTCGAAGAACCCGCTGGTGATGCTGGGCAACGCCGCCCGCCTGATCGACCTGATCCGCCGCGAGAAGGTGACCCTGGTGCACGCCCGCTCGCGTGCGCCGGCCTTCTCGGCCCTGTGGGCGGCCCACGCCACCCGGACGCCGTTCGTGGCCACCTATCACGGGGTCTACAACGCCAAGTCCAGCCTCAAGCGCTGGTACAACGCGGTGATGACCAAGGGCGACCTGGTGATCGCCAATTCCGAATACACCCGCGCCCACGTCATCGCCGAGCACGGCATCCACCCCGACAAGGTGGTGGCCATCCCGCGCGGGGTGGACCTGTCGCGTTTCGAGCCCGGCTTCGTCTCGGCCGAGCGGGTCGAGGCCCTGCGCAAGGCCTGGGGCGTGGCGAGCGACGAGCGCCGCCTCAAGGTGCTGCTGGCCGGCCGCCTGACCCGCTGGAAGGGCCAGGGCCTGGCCATCGAGGCGGTGGCGCGGCTGAAGGCCCTGAACGACACGCGGGTGCTGCTGCTGCTGGCCGGCGACGACCAGGGCCGCAAGGGCTATCGCGCGCAGCTCGAGCACATGATCACCCAGACGGGCCTGGAAGACAGCGTCAGGCTGGTGGGCCACTGCGACGACATGCCGGCCGCCTATCTGCTCGCCGACCTGGCCATCGCCCCGTCGCTGGAGCCGGAGGCCTTCGGCCGCACGGCGGTCGAGCCGCAGGTGATGGGGCGTCCGGTGATCGCCGCCGATCACGGCGCCACGCGCGAGACGGTGGTTCCGGGCGAGACCGGCTGGCTGGCCGCGCCCGGCGATGTCGAAGCTTGGGCCCAGGCCCTGAACGACGCCTGCGAAGCGGGCGCCGCCGGGCGTCAGGCGATGGGCATGGCCGCCCGCGCCCGTGCGCGACGGTTGTATTCTGTGGACGCGATGGTCGAGGCGACCCTTAAGGTCTATGCGCGCGTCATGGCCGCCCGGAAGGCTGGGGCGGGAGTTTCGGAGTCGAAGGGTTGAGCAAGGAGATCAAGAAGGTCCTGGTCATCAAGCTGGGCGCGCTGGGCGATTTCGTCCTGGCCCTGGCGGCGATGAAGAAGATCCGCGAGGCGCACCCGCGCGCCAAGATCACCCTTCTGACCACCCCGCCGTTCGAGGCCCTGGCCCGCCTGTCGCCCTATTTCAACGCCGTCGAGGTGGACGGCCGTCCCAGCGACGCGGGCGACCTCTTCAAGATGCTGGGCCGGATCCGCAAGGCCAAGTACGACCGCGTCTACGACCTGCAGACCAACAACCGCACCGGCTGGTACTTCCAGGCCCTGCGGCCGTTCCCGCCGCAGTGGTCGGGCATCGCCAACGGCGCCAGCCTGCCCCAGCGCGGCCGCGCCCGCTATCATATGCACACGCTGGAGCGTCACGCCGACCAGCTGCGCCAGGCCGGCATCTGGCCCGATGCGCCGACCGAGCCGGGCAGCGCTCCGCCGCCGGACCTGTCGTGGATCCTGCGCAAGCACAAGGACGCCCGTCCGGTCGCCGGCGCGGTGGCGCCCAAGCCCTATGTCCTGCTGGTCCCCGGCGGCTCGGCCCACCGCCCCGAAAAGCGCTGGCCGGTCGAGAGCTACGCCCAGCTGGCGGCCCTCTTGAAGTCCAAGGGCCTGGACATCGTCATCATCGGCGGGCCGCAGGAAAGCGCCATGGCTCGCCAGATCCAGAAGGCCGCCGGCCAGGCGCGCGACCTTACCGGCCGCACCGACTTCGCCCAACTGGCCGTGCTCGGGGCCAAGGCGGCCCTGGTGGTCGGCAACGACACCGGCCCCACGCACCTTCTGGCCGCGGCCGGCGCGCCGACCATCGCCCTGTTCTCCGACGCCTCGGATCCGGCGCTGTGCGGCCCGCGCGGCCACGTTGCGGTGATCAAGTCGCCCGACCTGAAGGCTTTGCCGGTCAGCACCGTGGCCAGCACCGCGATCTCGCTGCTGCCGCGCTAAGGCCTCCAGGCGCTTACAGACGGCCGAAGGCCCAGCCCAGGATCTCGATCAGGCGCTCCTGGTAGAACAGGCCGCCGTGGCCGCTGACCGGCTCGACCAGCGCGACCTCGTCGCCGGAGCCCTTGGCGCGCGCGACGATCTCCCGCGAGCGGTTGATCCCCGGATCGAACAGGCCGGTGGTCACAAGCAGCCGCGGCCGGCCCGGCGCCTCGACGCCCTGCGCCTTGGTGCGCGCCATCGCCGCCGGCGCGGCCTGGGCGAACAGGTCGGGATGGCGCAGGGCGATGTCCAGCGCCCAGTCGCCGCCGTTCGACTTGCCGGTGACCAGGCGCTCCTCGCGCTTCTTCGAGGCGCCGTACAGCGTCTCGGCCCGGGGCATCACCTCGTCGAGGAAGAAGCGTTCATGCGCCTCGAAGCCGGCGCTCGAGCCCTTCCAGTCGAGCAGGTAGTCGACGGCGCGCTGCTGGCCCTGGCCGGAATGCACGCCGACCAGCACCACCGGCCGGATGCGTCCGTCGAGGATCGCAGGCTCGATGCAGCGGGCGTAGAAGGCCACGCTGCGGCCGTCGGCGAGGTAGGCGACCGGATAGGTCCTGGCCTGGTCGAAGCCGGGAGGCAGGTAGACCGTCAGGCCGCGCGGCGCGCCAAGGGCCTTGCCGTCGAGGCTCTCTTCCACCATTCGGCCCCGCAGTTCAGGCACGGGGGTCTGGGCCGGCGGGGTCTTGGGGCCGCGATAGACCAGCGGCGTGACCGGGCCCGTCCCGCCGACCATGAAGACGTCGATCAGCGCCTCGTCGAGACGGGGGATCCGGACGACCAGGGTGGCGAGGTCAGTTCCTTCGACCTTGGCCAGGGGCGCAAGGATCGCGCCCGCCAGCATCGGCTCGGCCGCCTGCGTGCGGGCCGCGACCAGCAGGTGATCGCCCTCGCGCCAGACGGCCGAACGGGCCTGGCCCAGCTGGGCCGCGATGGTCTCGGCGGGGATCGCCTCGCGCAGACGACAGATGTCGGGACTGGCGTTGGCCGCGCCGCAGTCCTGGACCAGCGACCCGGGGGCCAGATCCGGAAAGGCCGTCTGGGCGTGGGCGGCGGTCGACGTCGCAATGGCGAGCGCCGCCGTCGCCAGCGTGGTTCGAAGCATCATCCCGGAACTCCCCCCTGTTCGTCGGCTGAGTTCACAAGGAAATTCTGGTCAAGGTTGGGCGGCGCGGCGGTGCGCGCCTGGCGGTAGTCGCCTCGCGCCCGGCCGGCGCATGAACACCCGCGCGCGCTCGTCCAGGCCGCGCGCCAGGTGCTCGGCGCGGATCGTGGCCATGCCGGGCGTCAGGTCGCCGACCTCCGCAAATCCCAAGCGGGCGTAGTAGGGCCCGTTCCAGGGCACGTCGCGAAAGGTTGACAGGGTCAGTCCGGCGTCGCCCGCGCGCTCGCCGACGGCGTCCAGCAGGGCCGCGCCGATCCGGCGGCCGGCGAAGGCGGGCAGCACGTCCAGCTGCTCCACATAGAGGCCGCCCTCCAGCGGACGGAACATCACGAAGCCGGCGATGGTGTCGCCCGCCTGCGCGACCAGCAGGCCGCCCTCGACGATTCGCCGGGCCAGGATCGGGACGGGCGTCGGCTCGTCGGCGGCGATGTCGTCCATCAGGCCCAGGAACCGCTGGGCCGAGGCGCGCTCGAGGTCGCGGATCGCCTCGACCTCGACGGCGCGCGCGGGACGTAGCAGGATGGGCGCGGGGGCGCTGTTCATCTGGAACCAAGCCGGAAACTGGACGGTTTAGGGTTCCGAGTTAACGAGGAGTCCGTCAATGCGCATCACCCCCGGCAAGCCGTACGCCCCCCGCGCCCTGGCCGGCCGCGAAGCGTTCCAGCCGGACACCAGCGGCAACAGCGCCGGCGCGCAGCTGGCCATAGGCCTGGCCCTGGCCGGCGGCGCGATCCTGGCCGCCACCCTGCTGGGCCGTCGCCACGAGCGGGTGATCGACGACGAGGAGTACGCGGTCGGCTATGCCGAGATGCACGAGCCGGTCGCCCACCAGCCCAAGCCCCTGACCAGCCTGCTGCTGCCGCCGCTGTTCATCGCCATGACCCTGTCTGGCCTGCGCACCTGGAACGCGCCCTCCAGCCCCGCCCGCACCCGGGCGCTGACCCTGTGGAGCCTGACCCAGGGTTTCAACGCCCTGTGGCTGGCCTTCGGCACGAAGCGCGGCGGCGGACAGCTGGCCGTGGCCACCGCGTCGCTGGGCGCCTCGGCCGCCTACGCCGTCGAGGCGCGCAAGGTCGGCGGCGCCTCGTCGCCCGATCTGGGCTGGCTAGGCGTGGCCAACGCCCTGACCGCCCAGCTGTGGCGTCGCCCTCCGGTCCGTCCCACCTTGCACTGACGGCCTTCGCGCGGCCTTCTCCCCGCCTTCGAGCGGGGAGGGACCATGCGGATTCGGTTCGGACACCTGGCGGCCGCGGCGACCCTGTTCGTGGTCGAGGTCGGCATCGCGCTGTTCGTGCGCGACGGCTTCGTGCGGCCCTATCTGGGCGACGTGCTGGCCACGGCGATGGTCTATTTCGCGATGCGCAGCGCGGCGCCCGTCGGGCGGAGCCTGGCGGCCGTCTCGGCCTTCGGCCTGGGCGCGCTCATCGAGCTGGGCCAGGCGCTGCACGTGCTCGATCATGCGGGTCTGGGCGGCAGCCGCGTGGCGCGGGTGGTGTTCGGCGGCGTGTTCGATCTGAAGGACCTGGCCTGCTACGCCGTCGGCGTGGGCCTGGCGGTGCTGGTCGACCGGCGCTGGCGCGGCGATCCGTCCGCCGCCGGATGAGGCGCCGCGACCGCCGCTCACGGCCGACGGCGCCGCTCAACCGAGCATTGAGGGTGTGTCCACAGCCGCTCCACAGGGCTCGCAGAACGTCGGTATTGACTTCCGCTGCCTAACCTTTACGCATTCGCCCCGGCTTTTGAGATCGCCTCTCACGAGCGCGTCGCCAGGGGACGGGCGGCCGAAAAACAAGCCTGTTGCGGGGGGAAGCGGTTGGCCTTCGACGACGCGACCTATGACGACGGCGTGCTCGCCGTGCGGACGCCTGACGCGTCCGGCTGGCGGCCCAAGGCCACCAGGCCGGCCTGGCGCCTGGCCGAGATCGGCGTCGCCGGCGGCCTTGCGGCTCTGCTGCTCGTGTTGTTCTGGCTGGACCTGCGCCCCGACATCGAAACCGCTCCGCAGCAGCCGTTCTTCTGGCTGAAGATGGCCTATACGGCGGCCCTGGCGGCCGCGGGTTTCGACGGCCTGGCCCGCCTGATCCGGCGCGGCCCGCCGGCCCCCACGGCGATCGTCGTGGCGGTGATCGCGCTGCTGGTCTTCGCCGTCGGCGGCGCGACCGAAGCCACCCAGCTGGAGCCGGCCAAGCTGGTGCGCCTGTTCGCGCCGGCTTCGGTAGGCGCGTGCTTCTTCAACGTCGTCGCCCTGGCCCTGCCGACCCTGCTGCTGACCCTGACGGTGCTGCGCGGCGTCGAGACCGAGCGGCCGATCCTGGCCGGCTTCGCGGCCGGCGTGTTCGCTGGCGGCCTGGCCGCCAGCGTCTACGGCCTGCACTGCCCGCACTCGACCTTCGTGTTCGTGGGCCTGTGGTATCTGGGCGGCGTGCTGCTGTGCGGTCTGGCCGGCGCCGCCCTGAACCGGCTGGCTGCGCTCTGACCTCACGGCGCGGCGAGTTCGACGCGCTGCAGCACCCGTCCCCTGCGATCGAAGGCCGTCAGCCGCACGGCCGGACCCTCGCCGCCCGTGAAGATCAGGTCGCGGGCCGGGTCGAACGGCGCCAGTCCCGCCAGCCCGACGATCACCGCCCGCGAGGCTTCGGGCGCGGGCGGCGCGGCCACCAGCGACTCGATGCGGCCCACGTGCTCCAGCAGTTCGTCGGCGGCCAGGCCGCGCACGAAGCGGCGGGCGGCCGCGCGGATCCGGCCGACGGGCGGCGCGGGCTGTTCGGACGATGAGGGGGCTTGCAAGGTCATGGTCGTTTCTCCTGAGGGGCAGGCCGACGGACCGCACGACAAAAAACCCCGCGCCTTGGAAGGAGCGGGGTTCGAAGATCCTGCGATCTCTGATCGGCGGTCGCTAAGACGCGCGCGTTCGTCCCGTTCCTGAAGGCCAGGCGGTAATAAGTACGGTGAGAAGGAGCGCGCGGGCGGAGACGGGCGCGACGCGGCCGGCGGCGGTCGCAAGACCGTCGCGGCGGGCGTCGAAGCTGTTCAGGCCCATGGGCATGAAGATGCCGTCTCCGAGGTGACGGAACGGCTTCTAGCAGCCTCTGGGCGCTGTGGTCAGCAAGAAACTGTCTGTCTGCGCCTGGTGAACGAAAAAGGCCCTCCCGGCGAACCGGAAGGGCCCTCGTTCCTGCGTGAAGCGGGAAGGCTTACTCGGCGGCGGCCTTGCCGGCCGGGGCGCCGAACTTGGCGTTCAGTTCGCCCGACAGGTAGCGCTTGGCCATGGCCGCGGTCGAGATCGCGCGGATCTTGCCGGCGTGGCCGGCCGAACCGAACTGCTCGAAGCGGGCCTGGCAGACCTTGCGCATGGCGTCCTTGGCCGGCTTGAGATAGGCGCGCGGGTCGAACTCGTGCGGCTTCTCGATCAGCAGCTTGCGGACGGCGCCGGTGATGGCCATGCGGTTGTCGGTGTCGACATTGATCTTGCGCACGCCGTGCTTGATGCCGCGCTGGATCTCTTCGACCGGCACGCCCCAGGTCTGGGGCATCTCGCCGCCGTACTGGTTGATGATGTCCTGCAGGTCCTGCGGAACGCTGGAGCTGCCGTGCATCACCAGGTGGGTGTTGGGCAGGCGGCGGTGGATTTCCTCGATCACGTTCATGGCCAGGACGTCGCCGTCCGGCTTGCGCGTGAACTTGTAGGCGCCGTGGCTGGTGCCCATGGCGATGGCCAGGGCGTCGACGCCGGTGGCCTGCACGAAGTCGACCGCCTGGTCCGGATCGGTCAGCAGCTCGTCGTGCGACAGCTTGCCTTCGAAGCCGTGGCCGTCCTCGGCCTCGCCCATGCCGGTCTCCAGCGAGCCCAGCACGCCCAGTTCGCCCTCGACCGACACGCCGCAGGCGTGAGCCATCTCGACCACCCGGCGGGTGACGTCGACGTTGTACTCGTAGCTGGCCGGGGTCTTGGCGTCCTCCATCAGCGAGCCGTCCATCATCACCGAGGTGAAGCCGTACTGGATCGCCGTGGCGCAGGTCGCCGGGCCGTTGCCGTGGTCCTGGTGCATGCACACCGGGATGTGGGGGTAGATGTCGACCAGGGCGTCGATCATCTTGGCCAACATGATGTCGTTGGCGTAGTACCGCGCGCCGCGCGAGGCCTGGATGATGACCGGGCTGTCGACCGCGTCGGCGGCCTCCATGATGGCCAGGCCCTGTTCCATGTTGTTGATGTTGAAGGCGGGCAGCCCGTATTCATGCTCCGCCGCATGATCCAGCAACTGCCTAAGCGTGATCCTCGCCACGTGGTATTTCTCCTGCAAGCTTTGAAGTCGTTGGGTTCGTTCTTGTTTTTGGGGCGCGGCGCTTTTGCGCTCTTTGCCCGAAGACCCCGGGGCCGGTTCCTCGTCCGGCGTCCCGAGAGCGGAGGCCCGCGCCCCGAAAGGCTCGGGGCGGGGCGTTCCGACTTGATCGATGGTCCCGTGGCCGTCGTGGGCTCGCCGGGATCCTCCCTTTAGGCTTCGAGAGCCGCGACGCCCGGAAGCGTCTTGCCCTCCATCCATTCCAGGAACGCGCCGCCCGCCGTCGAAACGAAGGTGAAGTCGGCCGACACGCCCGCGTGGTTCAACGCCGCGACGGTATCACCGCCGCCCGCGACCGCCACGATCTTACCCGATTTCGCGAGAGACGCGGCGTGTTTCGCCGCCGAAACGGTCGCTTCGTCGAAAGGTTGCACCTCGAACACGCCCAGCGGGCCGTTCCAGATCAAGGTGACGCTCTGGTCCATGGCCGCCAGCAGCTTCTTGGCGCTCTGCGGGCCCGCGTCGAGGATCAGGTCGTCGGCCTGCACGTCCGACAGGCCGCGCACGGCGGTCTCGACGCCCGGGGCGACCTTCTTGGCCACCACCACGTCGACCGGCAGCAGCAGTTCGCAGCCGGCCTTCTCGGCCTTGGCGATGATCTCGCGGGCGGTGTCGGCCAGGTCCTTTTCGCAGAGCGAGCCGCCGACGTCGTGACCTTGCGCGAACAGGAAGGTGTTGGCCATGCCGCCGCCGATGGCCAGGCGGTCCAGCTTGGCGACCAGGTTGTTGAGCAAATCAAGCTTGGTCGAGACCTTGGAGCCGCCGACGATGCCGATCACCGGCTTCTTGGGGTTGCCCAGCGCGGCGTCCAGAGCTTCCAGCTCGCGCTGCATGGCCAGGCCCGGATAGGCCGGCAGCAGCTTGGCCAGGCCCTCGGTCGAGGCGTGGGCGCGGTGGGCGGCGCTGAAGGCGTCGTTGACGTAGACGTCGCCGTTGGCGGCCAGGGCCTTGGCGAACTCGGCGTCGTTCTTTTCCTCGCCGGCGTGGAAGCGAACGTTCTCCAGCAGGGCCACGCCGCCGTTCTCCAGGCCGTCGACGACCTTGGCGGCTTCCGGGCCGATGCAGTCGCTGGCGAAGGCCACCGGCTGCTCCAGCAGCTTGCTCAGCGGTTCGGCGACGAAGCCGAGGCTCATTTCCGGCACGACCTTGCCCTTGGGGCGATCGAAGTGGGCCAGCAGCACGACCTTGGCGCCGGCCTTGGACAGGAAGGCGATGGTCGGCAGGGCCGCGCGCAGGCGGGTGTCGTCGGCCACCTTGCCGCCGTCGACGGGCACGTTGAAGTCCACCCGGACCAGGGCGCGCTTGCCGGCGAGATCGGCGGTGTCGAGGGTGCGGAAGGTCATGGTGCGTGAGCCTACATGAAGGTGTGAGTATGCGCCGCCCAGGCGGTGCACAGCGCCGTTGCGCCGACAAACCACAGGGCGAGGAAAAGGCTGGAAGCAGGCAGCGCCGACGGGTTGTCGGCGCGGCGGCGGGCTGAACGGGCCTGGTAGAACCAGCCGACCCACCAAAGTCCGGCGATCAAGAGAACGATGCCCATGAGCGGCATGACCATCGCCGGGGACACGGCCGTGATCGGCGTGAGGCAATGGCTTCTGAGGCCGGTGGCGGGATCGTGGCTGCAGGAGGCCGGAGGGCCGTACTTCCAGGATTCGACAATGCCTACGAACGCTTTGCCGATCAAAGCAGACACTGGCCACGCCATCACTCCCAAGGCGGCGATGGCGGGCCAGCGTTTCATCTTAGAGGAACTTCGCCATTTCCAGAGCGGTGTCGCTCATGCGGGTCGCGAAGCCCCATTCGTTGTCGTACCAGCTGAGCACGCGGGCCAGCTTGCCTTCGATGACCTGCGTCTGGGGCAGGGCGGCCGTCGAGCTGGCGGCGATGTGGTTGAGGTCGGTCGAGACCAGCGGGTCGGTGGTCACGGCCAGGACGCCCTTCATCGGACCGTCGGCGGCGGCCTGCAGCGCGGCGTTGATTTCGGCGATCGAGGTCTCGCGACCGGCGACGACCTTCAGGTCGATGACCGAGACGTTCGGGGTCGGGACGCGGATCGACGAACCGTCCAGCTTGCCCTTCAGTTCCGGCAGAACCAGGCCCAGGGCCTTGGCGGCGCCGGTCGAGGTCGGGATCATGGAGAGGGCCGCGGCGCGGGCGCGGTAGAGATCCTTGTGCATGGTGTCCAGCGTCGGCTGGTCGCCGGTGTAGCTGTGGATCGTGGTCATGTAGCCGCGCTCGATGCCGAACAGGTCGTGCAGGACCTTGGCGACCGGGGCCAGGGCGTTGGTGGTGCACGAACCGTTCGAGACGACGATGTCGTCGGCCGTCAGGGTCTCGTGGTTGACCTTGTAGACGATGGTCTTGTCGGCGCCGTCGGCGGGAGCCGACACGAGCACGCGCTTGGCGCCGGCCTTCAGGTGCAGGGCGGCCTTGTCGCGGGCGGTGAAGATGCCGGTGCACTCGAAGGCGATGTCGACGCCCAGTTCGGCGTGCGGCAGCTCTTCGGGGTTGCGGATCGCGGTGACCTTGATCTTGCCGGTGCCGACGTCGATCCAGTCTTCGCCCGAGGTGACGACGCCCGGGAAGCGGCCATGCACGCTGTCGTAGCGCAGCAGGTGCGCGTTGGTCTCGACCGGGCCCAGATCGTTGATCGCCACCACCTCAATGTCACGGCGGCCGTGCTCGGCGATGGAGCGCAGCACGAGGCGGCCGATGCGGCCGAAGCCGTTGATGGCGACGCGAAGGGCCATGTGGTCTTTCTCCTCACGATCGGACCCGCTCGGAAGCGAGCGGCGTTCCTTGATTTTGCAGGGGGTTTCGCGGTCGAAAGCGGCGAAGTCAAGCCCAGGAACGCTCACAACACATTAGCTATTGTTGTGACGCTCGTTACATCGCCCAATTGTGGTCACGCCGGCTGGCGAAGTCGGCGACGATCTATATGTTGCGCCGCATGATGGGAACTTGCCGATGACCCCGGGCGAAGGAAGCGCCCTCGACCTGGCCGCGCGCCGGCTTGAGCGCGCCGTCGCGAACCTGGAGCAGAAGATCGCCGCCGAACGGGCCGAGCGAGCGCAGGCGGCCGCCCAGCCGGCGGCCGGCGACCTGTTCGCTGCCGCTCCGGCCGCGGCGGACGCCGCCGTGGTCGAGAAGGCCGCCCAGCTGGCCGCCGACCTGGAGGCCGCCCGCGTCCGCGAGCGTGCTCTGGAGGAGGCCGGCGAGCAGGCCAGCGAGGCCCTGGGCCGCGCCATCGCCGAGATCCGCGCCGCCCTGGGCGACGAGAGCCTGATCGGCGAGGGCGTCCACGACGACGAGGAGGAGGGCGCCGCGCCCGCCGATTTCGCCGACGAAGCCGAAGACGATCCCGAAGCGTTGTACGACGAGGACGACCCGCCGTTCGACCCCGACCCGCCCGCGAAGGCCTGAGCCCATGGCGCAACTGACCATCCACGTGAACGGCCGCCCCTACAGCGTGGGCTGCGAAGACGGCCAGGAGGCCCACCTGCTGGAGATCGCGCGCCTGTTCGACCGCCAGGTCCGCCAGGTCAGCCAGGAGGTCGGCCAGCTGGGCGAGACCCGCCTGTTCCTGATGGGCGCCCTGCTGCTGGCCGACGAGCTGTCGGACCTGAAGCTGCGCCTGGCCCACAACCAGTCGGAACTGGCCCGCCTGCAGAACGAGCAGACCCGCGTCGAGATCCGCGCCATCAAGGCCATCGACGCCGCGGCCGAGCGCATCGAGAAGCTGGCGGCGGGGTGACCCCCTCCGGCCCTTCGGCCCACCTCCCCCGGAGGGGGATCTGAAGCGCCAAGATGCGCCCCTTTTGGGGGAGCTGTCGCGAAGCGACTGAGGGGGTCTTCGAGTGGCGCGACATCTCGCCGGACGCGCGGCCCCTATCGCTCGGCGATCCGACCTCCTATATTGGCTGACGGCGGGTCGTGCTGCGGCTCTCGTCGAAGATTTCTATTCCCAGGGACCTTAATCTCTCTATCGGGACCTGTTCCCTCCCGTGGCCGTGGCTGCGGGAACACGGGGCCCACCTGTAACTAACAGGTTCGAGTGGATTGAAACGTCTTCACGGTTCTTCGCGGCGCCGCCACCCTTTCCCTTCATCCCCGTCCTTCGGCTAGAAGGTCGCGATGACCATCGCCGACCCCGCCGCCGCCAAGACCGCCCTGCGCGTCTTCGTGCGCAACCGCCGCAAGCAGCTGGCCCTTGAGCACCCCGAGGCCGACTGGATGGCGGTGGACGTGGCGCGCGAACCGCTGTCGGCGCGCTTTCCCCATCCGCAAGGCAAGATCGCCGCGCTCTATCACGGCCTGGGATCGGAGGTTTCGGCCCGCGCCCTGGCCGACTGGCTGGCGGGGGAGGGTTGGAGCCTGGCCCTGCCCAGCGTCGAGGGCGCCGATCCGCACGGCAAGGGCGGGCGGATGGTCTTTCGCGCCTGGACGCCCGGCGAGCCCCTGGCCCGCGACGCCATCGGCCTGGTCGCGCCGGTCGCCCACAATCCCGTCGTCCAGCCCGACCTGGTGGTCGCGCCCTTGCTGGCCTGGGACCGCGAGGGGCGGCGCCTGGGGCAGGGCGGGGGCTATTACGACCGGGCGCTGGAGGCCCTGCGCGGGCGCAAGTCGGTGTTCGTCGTCGGCCTCGCCTACCAGGGTCAGGAGACCCACGGCCTGCCCGACGAGCGGCACGATCAACGATTGGACGCGATCTTGACCGAAAACGAGTATATCGAGGTCCGAAAGGACTGATCGATCATGCGTTTTGCTTTCTTCGGCGACGTCGTCGGCAAGTCGGGCCGCGACGGCCTGGCCGACCACCTGCCGGGCCTCCGTCGCCAGTTGGGCCTCGAGTTCGTCATCATCAACGCCGAGAACGCCGCCGCCGGCTTCGGCATCACCGAGAACACCGCCCGCGAGCTGTTCGACGCCGGGGCCGACTGCCTGACGCTCGGCAACCACAGCTGGGACCAGCGCGAGGCCCTGACCTACATCGTGCGCGAGCCGCGCCTGATCCGTCCGGCCAACTACCCGATCCTGTCCGACGCCCCCGGGCGCGGCAGCCATCTCTTCCAGACGGACAGCGGCAAGACCGTGTTCGTGGTGAACCTGCTGGGCCGGGTGCACATGGACGCCATGGACGATCCGTTCGCCGCCGCCGACCGCGAGCTCGACAAGGCGCCGCTGGGCCAGGTGGCCGATGCGGTGATCGTCGACATGCACTGCGAGGCGACGTCCGAGAAGATGGCCATGGGCCACTACTGCGACGGCCGCGCCAGCCTGGTGGTGGGGACCCACACCCACGTGCCGACCGCCGACTGCCAGATCCTGACCGGCGGCACCGCCTACCAGACCGACGCCGGCGCCTGCGCCGACTACGACAGCGTCATCGGCAACCAGAAGGAAGAGCCCCTGCGGCGCTTCACCACCAAGATCAGCGGCGGCCGCTACCAGCCGGCCAGCGGCCCGGCCACGGTCTGCGGCGTGTTCGTCGAGACCGACGACCGCACGGGTCTTGCGGTGCGCGTCGAGCCGATCCGCGTCGGCGGCCGGCTGAGCCAGAGCGTGCCGCAGGTATAAAACCCTCTCCCGGAGGGGAGAGGGAGGGGCCCATCGCCTTGCGATGGGCGGGTGAGGGGTGACGCGGCCAACCGCGAAAACCCCCATTCCTCCGCTTGCCGTTTCTAGGACGCCGCCAAAGCATGGCGTCATGCCCAATATCGCCAACGCCCGCCGTCTGCGCCGTGACCAGACTCTCGCCGAGGAAAAGCTCTGGGCGCTGTTGCGTGGTCGTCGTCTGGCCGGTTTCAAGTTCCGTCGCCAGATGCCGGTTGATCGGTACTTCGCCGACTTCGCCTGCCGCGACGCCAACCTGATCGTGGAGCTCGACGGGGCTTCCCATGAAGGGCGCGAACTGCATGACGCAGAGCGGACGAAGGCTCTCCAGCGCTGCGGTTATCGCGTGCTGCGCTTCGACAACGAATTCGTCCTAACCGACCCAGGCGAGGTTCTGCTCGCCATTGGCGCGGCGCTCCGGCTGAGGGCGTGACCCCTCACCCTCCCATGCTGCGCATGGGCCCCTCCCTCTCCCCTCCGGGAGAGGGGGCAAACAAGGCGTCTTCCATTCAATCCGCTCCCGCTTGCATCCGTCATTGTCCCTGGCCAACCTCTCGCCGAGGCAAGCACAGGAGCCCTCCATGACCGACGCCACCGTCTACACCGCCAAGGCCCACGCCGTGGGCGGGCGCCAGGGAACCGCCAAGACCGACGACGGCCACCTGGACGTCCAGCTGGGCTATCCCAAGTCGCTGGGCGGCAACGGCGAGGGCACCAATCCCGAGCAACTGTTCGCGGCGGGCTACGCGGCCTGCTTCCTCGGCGCGCTGGGCCTGGTGGCCCGTAACCAGAGCGTCAAGCTGGGCGAGCACAGCCTCGACAGCGAGGTTGATCTGATCAAGGACGAGGTCAGCTTCCACATCGGCGTGCGCCTGACGCTGAACGCCCCCGAGGTCGACCGCGCGGTGGCCGAGGACCTGCTGCACAAGGCCCACCAGGTGTGCCCGTACTCCAAGGCCACCCGCGGCAACGTGGTGGTGGAGCTGAAGGTCGCCTGATCGGGCCACCGAGCCTGAATTGACGGTGGAATGGGACGTCGCGCGCGCCGCCTGGGGTGACAACACACGTCTCCAGGCGGTAGAAGCCCCGCCAACCCATTTCATCGTCAGATCAGAGAAGAGCCTCCGAATGGCCGGCCACTCGAAATTCAAGAACATCATGCACCGCAAGGGCCGCGCCGACGCCGCGCGCTCCAAGCTGTTCTCCAAGCTGTCGCGCGAAATCACCGTGGCGGCCAAGACGGGCCTGCCCGACCCGGCCATGAACCCGCGCCTGCGCCTGGCCGTGAACAACGCCAAGGCCGAAAGCCTGCCCAAGGACGTCATCGAGCGCGCCATCAAGAAGTCGCAGATGGGCGACGCCGGCGACTACACCGAGATCCGCTACGAGGGCATGGGTCCGGGCGGCGTGGGCGTGATCGTCGAGGTGCTGACCGACAACAAGAACCGCGCGGCCAGCAACGTCCGCTCGCTGTTCACCAAGTACGGCGGCAGCCTGGGCGCGACCGGCTCGGTGACCTTCAACTTCGACCGCCTGGGCCAGATCGAGTATCCGGCCGCCAAGGCCAGCGAAGACGACATGATGGAAGCCGCCATCGAGGCTGGCGCCCAGGACGTCGAGAGCGACATGGGCGAAGAGGGCGGCCACACCGTCTACACCGCCTTCGAAGACCTCAACGAGGTTTCCTCGGCCCTGGAAGCCAAGTTCGGCGAAGCCTCCTCGACCAAGATCGTCTGGAAGGCCAAGCTGCTGAACGAGGTCACCGGCGACGCCGTGGCCACCCTGATGAAGCTGCTCGACGCGCTCGACGAGGACGACGACGTCCAGAACGTCTATTCCAGCGCCGACATCAGCGAAGAAGAACTGGCCAAGCTGGGCTGATCCTTCTTCCGATCGCTTGCGGGACGGCCGCCTCGGGAAACCGAGGCGGCCGTTTCCTTTTGCGGCTTCACCCTTTGCGGGCGGACGCCGCTCTGCTATCCCCTGCCTCCATGAGTTCCGTTCGGAAGATCGCGCGAATTATCCGCCCGGCGTGACGCCGCCGGACGAGACCTCCAGCGCGCGCCGGGTTCACCCGCCTTTCTTCCGACATTCCAGAGCTGGATAGCCCTCCCATGGCCGACGACGCCGCGCCCGCCCGCGACTACCGCGAAACCGTTTTCCTTCCCGACACCCCGTTCCCGATGCGCGCGGGCCTGCCCAAGAAGGAGCCCGAGATCCTGGAGGGCTGGGCGGCCCTCTCCGACAAGGGCCTCTACGGCGCCGTCCGCAAGGCCCGCCAGGACGCCGGCGCGCCGCTGTTCGTGCTGCACGACGGCCCGCCCTACGCCAACGGCGCGATCCACATCGGCCACGCGCTGAACAAGATCCTCAAGGACTTCGTCGTCCGCTCGCGCTTCGCGCTGGGCTACGACGTCGACTACGTGCCGGGCTGGGACTGCCACGGCCTGCCGATCGAGTGGAAGATCGAGGAACAGTTTCGCGCCAAGGGCCGCCGCAAGGACGAGGTCCCGGCCGAGGAGTTCCGCCGTGAATGCCGCGCCTACGCCGCCGGCTGGATCGAGGCCCAGAAGGTCGAGTTCCAGCGCCTGGGCGTGCTGGGCGACTGGTGGAACCGCTACGCCACCATGGACTTCACCTCGGAAGCCAAGATCGTCGAGGAATTCCACCGCTTCGCCTCGAGCGGCCAGCTCTATCGCGGTTCCAAGCCCGTGATGTGGAGCCCGGTCGAGCGCACGGCCCTGGCCGACGCCGAGATCGAGTACCACGACCACGTCTCGCCCACGATCTGGGTGAAGTTCCCGGTCGTCGAGGGCTCTGACGCCACCCAGGGCGCCAAGCTGGTGATCTGGACCACCACGCCCTGGACCATCCCGGCCAACCGCGCGGTCTCCTACAACCCCGACATCCCCTACGCCGTCTTCGAGGTGAAGGCGCTGGAGGAAGGCCTGGAGTTCGAACCCTGGGCCAAGCCGGGCGATCGCCTGATCATCGCCGAGAAGCTGGCCGGCGACGTGTTCAAGGCCGCCAAGGTCGCTGAATTCGAAAAGGTCGAGAGCGTCGACTGCGAAGGCATGGTCCTGGCCCACCCGCTGGCGGATCTGGACAGCCACTACGGCTTCGCCGTGCCGCTGCTGGCCGGCGACCACGTCACCGACGACGCCGGCACGGGCTTCGTGCACACCGCCCCGGGCCACGGCGCCGATGACTACCAGGTCTGGCTGGCCCACGGTCATCGCGAGATCCCCGACACCGTCGATCCGGACGGCGCTTACTATCCGTCAGTGGCCCTGTTCGCCGGCCTCAAGGTGCTGGAGACCGAGGGCAAGAAGATCGGCAAGTTCGGGCCGGCCAACGGCGCGGTCATGGAAAAGCTGATCGAGGCCGGCAACCTCTTGGCCCGCGGCCGCGTCGAGCACAGCTATCCGCACAGCTGGCGCTCCAAGGCCCCGGTGATCTTCCGCAACACCCCGCAGTGGTTCATCCGCATGGACCACGAGGTCGAGGCGCTGGGCGGCAAGACCCTGCGCGAGACGGCCGTCCAGGCCATCGCCGACACCGCCTTCCACCCCGACGCCGGCCGCAACCGCATCGGCTCGATGGTCGAGACCCGTCCCGACTGGCTGATCAGCCGCCAGCGCAACTGGGGCACGCCGCTGGCGATGTTCGTCGACAAGCACACCGGCCATCCGCTGGTGGACGCCGAGGTCAACGCTCGCATCCTGGCCGCCATCAAGGAAGGCGGGGCCGACGCCTGGTTCACCCGTCCCGACGCCGACTTCCTGGGCGCTCACGATCCGGCCCAGTACGAGAAGGTCGTCGACATCCTCGACGTCTGGTTCGACAGCGGCTGCACCCACGCCTTCACCATCGAGGGCCGCGACGACAGCGCCTGGCCGGCCGACCTCTATCTGGAAGGCTCCGACCAGCACCGCGGCTGGTTCCAGTCGTCGCTTCTCGAAGGCTGCGGCTCGCGCGGCCGCGCGCCCTACAAGGCCGTCCTGACCCATGGCTTCACCATGGACGAGAACGGCGAGAAGATGAGCAAGTCGAAGGGCAACACGGTCGAGCCCCAGACGATCACCAAGGAGTCCGGCGCCGAGATCCTGCGTCTCTGGGCGGCGATGGTCGACTATTCGGAAGACCAGCGCATCGGCAAGACGATCCTGGCCACCACGACCGACGCCTATCGCAAGCTGCGCAACACCATGCGCTACCTGCTGGGCGCGCTGGCCGGCTTCACCGAGGAAGAGCGGGTCACCGACTACGCCGACTTCCCGCCGCTGGAGAAGTTCATCCTGCACCGCCTGTGGGAGCTCGACGCCCAGGTGAAGGCCGCCTACGAGAGCTATCGCTTCTCGGACGTGATCCGCCCGCTGGTCGAGTTCTGCCAGGGCGACCTGTCGGCCCTCTATTTCGACGTCCGCCGCGACAGCCTCTATTGCGACCGTCCCGACGCCCTCAAGCGTCGCGCCTACCGCACGGTGCTGGACCTGGTGTTCGACCGCCTGACCATCTGGCTGGCCCCGCTGGCCAGCTTCACGATGGAAGAGGCCTGGACCACCCGCTTCCCCGACGCCGGCCCGGTGACCCTGCGCGCCATCCCGGAAACCCCGGCGGAATGGGAAAACCAGGCCGAGGCCGCGCGCTGGGCCAAGGTCGGGACTGTCACGGGCGTCGTCACCGGCGCCCTGGAAGTCGAGCGCCGCGAAAAGCGCATCGGTTCGGCCCTTGAGGCCGCGCCGGTCGTGCACGTCGCCGACGCGGACCTGCTGGCCGCTTTCGAGGGCCTGGACGCCGCCGAGGTGTTCCGCACCAGCGCCGCGACCCTGGTCGCCGGCGAGGGCGGCGCCTTCACGATCGACGAGGTCAAGGGCGTGTCGGTGGATCCGGTCAAGGCCGAAGGCGCCAAGTGCGCCCGCTCCTGGCGCATCCTGCCGGAAGTGGGAACCGACCCCCGCTATCCGGAGCTTAGCCTTCGCGACGCCGACGCCGTGGCCTTCTGGGACGCGGCGCGTCAAAATTAAAACCTCTCCCAAGGGGAGAGGGAGGGGCCCGCGCCGCAGGCGTGGGAGGGTGAGGGGGTAAACGGTTGCCGCTGAAACCCCTCACCTTCCCAACGCTTCGCGTCGGGCCCCTTCCTCTCCCCATGGGAGAGGTGGACTAGTTCTGGAGACGACCTTGAAGATCACCCGCCTGGGCTGGACCGCCTACGCCGTCGCCGCCGCCACGGTGGTGCTCGACCAGATCTCCAAGCTCTGGGTGCTGGGCCTCCTGGGTTCGGCCCAGGGCTCCAGCGCCTCGCTGCTGGGACCGGTCAAGCTGACCATGGTCCATAACTACGGCATGAGCTTTGGCCTGCTGCGCGACCACGCCGAGTGGGGGCGCTGGCTGCTGACGGTGTTCTCGGCGGCGGTGGTGGTGGGCCTGGGCGTCTGGGCGCGCAAGGCCGTGCGGCCGCTGACCGCGCTGGGTCTGGGCATGATCATCGGCGGGGCGATCGGCAACAACCTGATCGACCGGGTGATCTACGGCTACGTCGTCGACTTCATCGACGTGTCGCGACTCTATTTCCCGTGGGTGTTCAACGTCGCCGACTCGGGCATCTCGATCGGTGTCGCTTTCCTGTTGCTGGACAGTTTCATCGGTGAAGAGAACAAGCTGTCGCACCAGACGGAATAGGGGCCAAACCAGGGCTTAGCGCCCAAGCAAGGCCACAAATCCGAAGGACATTGGCGCCCGCCTTCGGATGTCGTATCGAGGGCGTCCGATTTTCGGCCCCGGGGGCGGCCGCTGGAGCATGGGTTCATGAAGTTCAACCGGGTTGCGACCCTGAGCGTGCTGGCCGCCGTGGCCGCCACCGGTCTGGCCGGCTGCCAGTCGGCCTCGAAGGCCCTGGGCATGAGCAAGGTGGTCCCCGACGAGTTCCGCGTCGTCACCAAGGCTCCGCTCGTCGTTCCGCCCGACTACAGCCTGCGCCCGCCGGCGCCCGGCGAGCCGCGTCCGCAGGAACTGCAGCCGGAAAGCGCCGCCCGCCAGGCGCTGCTGGGCCAGAGCATGGCCGCCAACCGCACCGACGGTGAAAAGCTGCTGGTCTCCAAGGCCGGCGTCGACAAGGCCGACCCGCTGATCCGCTTCGTCGTCGACGACGAGAACGGCGACCTGGCCCACAAGGACGAGAGCTTCGCCAAGAAGGTCATGTTCTGGCGCAAGGACGACAAGACCGCCGGCGCGGTGACGGCGGCGGAAGCCGGCGCCACGGCTCCGGTGCCGGTCGACGCGGCCGCCGAAGAGGCGCGCCTGAAGACCCTGACCGGCGGCGGCGCGATCATCATCAGCCGCGACAAGCAGGGCAAGATCAAGCTGCCGGGCCTCTAGGGTCCGCCGCATTCGATCTGCAAGAATTCGACGGCCCGGAGCCTTGGCTTCCGGGCCGTTTTCTTTTCGAGGTCAGTCGCGAGACGTGCGTTCCAGGATGGCGCGCAGCGACTGGGCCTTCATCGGCAGGTCGGACGACAGCCGCGAGGCCATCTCCCGCAGACCTACGGCATAGGCTTCGCCGCCCTCGGCGATCTGATGGGCGCGTTCGCCCAGCGCGATCAGGTCCCGTTCCAAGGCCTCGACTTCTTCTCGGGCCAGCTGGCGGGCTTCTTGTTGCAGGCGTTGCAGGCGCTGGGCCGTCGTCTCCGGCCCGCGGGTCAGGTTGTAGACTTCGGCGCCGGCGGTTTCTTCCGGCACGACGGTCAGATGCGGACCGTTCATCGTCATCGGCTCCTCGAACTCACGGAACCCCCATGCGATGACAATGAACCTACAAGCCTTGCCGTTCCTGTAAAAAAGCGACGTTCTCTGCGAAGCTCGGCGTTTGTGGCCCGGGAGCCACATAAGGTGTTTGAGCTAGGCGCGATGACTAGGTCTTGGGCGCCGAGGCCGTTTCGGCCTTGTTTTCGCCCTTCGGCTCGCACGGGCCGATGTAGACGCTCTGGCTGTGCAGCCGCATGACCTTGGAGGCGCCGTAGGCCTGGACCTTCATTTCGAGGTCGGTGGTGGTGCGGGTCTGGAAGTCGCCCTTCACCACGCCGGCCAGGCTGTAGGTGATGGCGTCCTTGCGGCAGGTCAGTTCGATCGTGAAGCCGTCGATGACCGGCGTGACCTCGGGCTTGCCGCAGGGCGCGGCCTTGGCGGCCTCGGCGGCCGGATCGTGGCCCTCGCCGATGCACTGGGTGGTGCTCTGTTCGCCGCTGGGCGTGCCGGCGGTGGTTTTCCAGAGCCCCGCTCGCAGCGGTCGTGGCGCGCCGCCGGCCTCGGGCGCCGCCTCGCTCCTGGCCGAGGAGGCTTCGGCGCCGGCCGCCGGGGCGGGGGCTTTGTCGTCGTGGCGCGAGCAGCCGGCCGCCGCGAGGACGGCCAGGAGGAGGGCGAGGCGGGCGGTGGTCATCGGTTACTGTCCCGAAAAGCGCGGCGGCGAACCGCCTTGCTCGAACAATACCCGGACGCGCCGCCCGGTTGCCAGGGGATCAGCCCGCGGCGGGTGCGTAAGTAGCCGGGGCCGGAGCAGGGGCAGGAGCCGGTTGCGGCGCCGGGCGGGTGAACTTGACGCTGCGGCCCTGGAAGTCGGCGCCGCTCTCCATGGCCAGTTGCTCGTGGGCGATGTCGCCCTCGACCTTGGCCGTGCCGTAGAGGCGCACCTGGCGGGCGGCGACGGCCCCGATGACCTTCCCGTGGATCTCGACGGCCTGGGCGGCGATCGAGCCTTCCACGCGGCCGTTGGGGCCCAGCACCAGCTTGCCGACCTTGATGTCGCCGATCACCAGGCAGTCCAGGTGCAGTTCGCCGTCGCCCGATACGTCGCCGCGGATGGTCAGGCCCTGGGCGATCAGCGAGGCGGGCTTGGGACGCGGCGGCGGAGCCGGGGCGGCGGCCTGGGCCAGGGGGGCGGGCGTCGGAGCGGCCGCCAGCGGCTCCAGGGCCAGCGGGGCGGGGGCGTCTTTCTTCTTCTGGAACATGAGGCGGCGGCTTTCTCGAATTGGGTCGCTTGCCAGCTTGACCAGCAAGGGCGGCGCCAATCGGAAATCGTCGTCTCAGGCGGGGCCCGTCACCAGGGGCGGCGGCCCGCCACCGTCTCGAAGAACAGCCGGAAGTCGCCCATCAGGCTGTAAAGGGGATAGGTGAAGGTGGCCGGGCGGTTCTTCTCGAACACGAAGTGCCCGACCCAGGCGAAGCCGTAGCCGACCAGCGGGGCGGCCAGGAAGAACCACGGGCTGATCGTCAGGCCCATCACCAGGCTGACGATCACCAGGCTGGTGCCCACCACGTGCAGGCGGCGGCTGGTGCGGCTCTGATGTTCGGAGAGATAGAAGGGATAGAAGTCGGCGAAGGTGCGATAGCGCTCCTCGCCCGGCGCGTGTTCGGCGCGATGCTGGCCCATGGGGCGTGTCCTCCCGGTCGATGCGGCCCGACCTTGTCGCTTAGAGGAGGACTCTCCGCGCCTCGATGCAAGAGGCGACGCAAGAGGTCTCGTCGAGGGCGGCCCCCACCGCCCTCGAAGCAAGCCCTCAGCCCAGCGGGCTGACGTAGGGGCTGACCAGACCCAGCGGCACGGCCGTCGAGTTCTTGACGCCGCGGATGACGATGCGGCTCTCGATGTTCGAGACCAGGCCCAGCGACAGGATCTTGTCGCGCAGGAACTCGTCGAAGGCGTGCATGTCGCGGGTGACGATGCGCATCTCGTAGTCGGCCGCGCCGGTCACGGTGGCGCATTGCACCACCTCGGCCCACTTGGCGACCGCGTGCTCGAAGGTCTCGAGGTTTTCCTTGGTCGGCAGCGACAGCTTCACGGTGCAATAGACCTCGAAGCCCAGGCCCAGCTTTTCGCGGTCCAGGATGGTGACGCGGCGCTGGATGACGCCGGCGTCTTCGAGACGCTTGATGCGGCGCCAGCACGGGCTGGACGACAGGCCGACTCGCTCGGCGATCTCGGCGACGGACAGTCCGGCGTCGTGTTGGATGAGATCCAGGATCTTGGCATCCACGGCGTCGAGTTGTTCGGACAAGAATTCCTCCCCCCAGAGGGTGTTTGACGCGTCGATTTTGCGCAAAGCCCACCTGAGTCGGGCACGCCTTGGGCAAACAATTTCCGGGCTTCTATAAGATATTGCCTTACGGGCGAAAAGACCCGGGAGGAAAAATTTTGCCATGCGGCACTCGGAAGTCACGCTCGACGACAAATATGTGCTCGAAGATGGTCGGGCATTCATCACCGGCGTGCAGGCGCTGCTCCGTGTGCTGCTCGATCGCAAGCGCCTGGATCGACTCGCCGGCCTGAACACCGCCGGCTTCATGTCGGGCTATCGGGGGTCGCCGCTGGGCGGTCTCGACCAGCAGGCCGCGCGCATCCGCAAGCTGCTCGACGCGCACGACGTGGTCTTCAAGGAAGGCCTCAACGAAGACCTGGCCGCCACGGCCGTCTGGGGCAGCCAGCAGGCGAACCTCTTCCCCGGCGCGACGCACGATGGCGTCTACGGCATGTGGTACGGCAAGGCGCCGGGCGTCGACCGCACCGGCGACGTCTTCAAGCACGCCAACTTCGCCGGCTCCTTCCCGACCGGCGGCGTGCTGGCGGTGGCGGGCGACGACCACGCCTGCAAGAGTTCGACCCTGCCGTCGCAGTCGGAGTTCGCCTTCCAGGACTTCGAGATTCCCGTGCTGTCGCCCGCCGACGTGCAGGAAGTGCTCGACTACGGCCTTCTCGGCATCGCCATGTCGCGGTTCTCGGGTCTCTGGACCGGTCTGATCGCTCTCGCCGACACCATGGACAGCGGCGTGACCATCGACGTGTCGCTGGGCCGTCATCAGGCCGTCATTCCCGAATTCGCCATGCCGCCCGGCGGCCTGGGCATCCGGCTGAAGGACCAGCCGATGGAGAAGGAGCGCCGGCTTCGCCTCCACAAGATCCCCGCCGCGCTGGCTTTCGCCCGCGCCAACCAGATCGACCGCGTGGTGCTGGGCGCCTCGCACGTTCGCGTCGGCAAGGCCCGCCTGGGCATCGTCTGCCAGGGCCAGGCCTACAAGGACGTGCTGGAGGCCTTCTCGGCCATGGGCATGAGCCTGCAGGAAGCCGCCGACCTGGGCGTCTCGGTCTACAAGGTGGGCATGCCCTGGCCGCTGGAGCCCCTGGGCCTGCGCGCCTTCGCCGCCGGTCTCGAGACGCTGATGGTCATCGAGCACAAGCGCGCCCTGATCGAGCCCCAGGCTCGGGCGGCGCTTTATGACCTGCCGGCCCAGGCCCGTCCGCGCATCATCGGCAAGACCGACGAGAAGGGTCATCCGCTGCTGTCGGAGCTGGGCTCGCTGTCGGTGGCCGAAATCGCCCTGGCCATCTACGCCCGCCTGCCCGACGGCCCGCACATGGAGCGGGCGCGCGCCTATCTGAACCGCGTCTCGGCCGCCGGCGTCGCCGCCGTCAGCCTGGCCTCGGACCAGGCCCGCAAGCCGTTCTTCTGCTCGGGCTGCCCGCACAACACCTCGACCAAGCTGCCGGAAGGCAGCCGGGCGCTGGCGGGCATCGGCTGCCACTACATGGCCGGCTTCAACGACCCCTCCACCGACCTCAACACCCACATGGGCGGCGAGGGCCTGACGTGGGTGGGCGCCGCGCCCTTCACGACCGAGAAGCACGTCTTCCAGAACCTGGGCGACGGCACCTACAACCACTCCGGCTCCCTCGCCATCCGGGCCGCCGTCGCGGCCGGGGCCAACATCACCTACAAGCTGCTGTTCAACGACGCGGTGGCGATGACCGGGGGGCAGCGCGCCGAAAGCGGCTTCACCCCCGCGCAGATCACCCGCCAGCTGGCCAGCGAGGGCGTGACCCGCACCGTGGTCGTGGTGGATGACCTCAAGCGCTACGAAGGAGTCGCCGACCTAGCGCCCGGCGTCGAGGTGTTCCCGCGTTCCGAGCTGATGACCGTGCAGAAGATGCTGCGCGACACCCCCGGGACCACGGTGCTGCTCTATGACCAGACCTGCGCCACCGAAAAGCGCCGCCGTCGCAAGCGCGGGACCATGGCCAAGGCGACCCAGAAGGTCTTCATCAACCCGCTGGTCTGCGAGGGCTGTGGCGACTGCTCGGTGAAGTCCAACTGCGTGTCGGTCGAGCCGCTCGACACCGCCTTTGGCCGCAAGCGCAAGATCAACCAGTCCAGCTGCAATCAGGACTATTCGTGCCTGGAGGGCTTCTGCCCGTCCTTCGTCACGCTGGAAGGGGCCGAGAAGGCCGGTGAAAAGGCCAAACCTGCGCCGCTGTCGGCGGACTCGACGCCTCTGCCGGCCTTCGAAGAGTTCCACGGCGTGCGCCGGATCATCTTCACCGGCGTCGGCGGCACCGGGGTCACGACCGTGGCCTCGATCCTGGCCATGGCCGCCCACGTCGACGGCCGCGCCGGCAGCGTGGTCGACATGACGGGCCTGGCCCAGAAGGGCGGCTCGGTGTTCAGCCACGTCAAGATCGGCGAGACCGAGGAGACGGTGGTCGGCGGTCGCGTGCCGGCCGCCAGCGCCGACGTGCTGATCGCCTGTGACCTGCTGGTCGCCGCCAGCCCCGAGGCCCTGGCGCTGTACGCCAAGGACCGCACCATGGCCTTCGGCAACAGCGATTTCGCGCCCACCGCCGACTTCGTCACCAGCCGCGACGTCAAGTTCGACGGCGGAGCCATGGCCCGCCGGGTCAAGGCCGCCACCAAGGCCTTCGACGCCTGCCCGGCCCAGCGCCTGGCCGAGGCCCGGTTCGGCGACGCCATCTACGCCAACATGATCATGGTCGGCTTCGCCTGGCAGCGCGGGGTGATCCCGGTCTCCAGCCGCGCGCTCTACCGGGCCATCAAGCTGAACGGGGTGGACGCCGAGGCCAACCTGCAGGCCTTCGAGCTGGGTCGCCAGATCGCCTTCGACCCGGCCGCGGCCGGCGACAAGCCGGTCGAGGTGCCCACGCCGCAGACCGAGCCGCTGGACGCCCTGATCGCCCGCCGCGTCGAGGATCTGGTCGCCTACCAGGACGCCCATTACGCCGCCCGCTACGCCGCACGTATCGCAAAGCTGCGTCACGCCGAGGTCGCGGCGACGGGCGAGGTGGCCGAGTTGCCCCTGACCCGCGCGGCGGCGACCAACCTCTACAAGTTGATGGCCTACAAGGACGAGTACGAGGTCGCCCGCCTCTACACCGACGGCCGCTTCGCCCAGGAGTTGGCCGGAACCTTCAAGGGCGGCAAGGCCAAGGTCTGGCTGTCACCGCCGCTGATCGCGCCCAAGGGTAAGGACGGCAAGCCGAAGAAGATCGCCTTCGGCGGCTGGATGCTGGATCTGGCCTTCCCGATGATCGCGCGCATGAAGGGTCTGCGCGGCGGGGCCTTCGACGTCTTCGGCAAGACCGAGGAACGCCGGATGGAGCGCGGCCTGATCGCCGACTACGAGGTCACGCTCGACCGCCTGGCCGCCGGCCTGCGCACCGAGAACAGGACCCTGGCCGTCAAGCTGGCGGAGGTTCCCTCCGAGATCCGCGGCTACGGCCACGTCAAGGAAGCCGCGGTCGAGAAGGCCAAGGCGACCGCGGCCAAGCTGTGGGAGCAGTGGGAGGGGTGATCCCCCTCCCGGCTGGCTATTTCGACGCGTCGCGATAGACCGGCGCGTAGGCGGCGTTCAGGGCCGGCCAGTCGAAGACGGCGATCACCTGCTGGCCTTCGACCTTGGAGCCGTCCCTGGCGCGCTCGGGCGGGATGAACCGCGGGGCCAGCGCCAGCATGGCCTCGCCGCCCGCCTGGGTCAGGTGTTCGCCGATGGCGCGGCAGCCGGTCAGCGCGCCGCCCTTGGCCGTGCACTCCAGATGGGTCAGGCCGTTCTCGGGGCCGATGGCCGCCACGATCGGGCCATACAGGCCGACGGTGGGCGAAGCCTTCCAGTCCAGGCCGTGCAGGGCGCACTTGGCCGCGGGCTGGCCTTCCAGCATGCACGGCGCCGGGCCGTTGGGCTCCAGGGTCAGGATGGCGCCCGCGCCGGGCTGGGGGATCTGGACGTTGTTGTGGCCGCTCGGGGTCACCAGGGTGATCGGAATGGTGATCATCGCGCCCGCGACCGGTTGGCCGTCTGTGGTGGCGGGGGCCATGCGGAACTTGTCGGCCAGTTTCAGGGCCATGTCGTCGAAGTGTTCGTCCTTGGGGAAGGACGCCGGCGCGCGGCAGGCTTCCAGGCGACCGTCGGCCGAGACGCGGCAGCGCAGCAGGGCCCAGCCGCCGATGCCCTGACGCATGGCTCGGTAGGGATAGTAGTTGGCCATGTCGTTGGCGTTGGGTTTGCTCTTCCAGACGACGCCGTCGACGATTTCGCGCCCGGGCGAGGGGGTCTGGGCCGTGGCGGAGCCGGCGAGGGCGAGGCTGACGACCAGGCCCAGAAAACGTGTGGTTGAAATCATGATCAAGTACCCCCTGGGTCGTTATGGCCAAGTTGCAGGGGAGACTCAACGCCTTCACGCAGGCGGCGATCGAGCGGCCGTCGGCGCTGGCCGGCAGGCGGGTTCGTGCTAGGCTGAGGTCCATGAACAAGCCGGTTCGACATCCAGACCAGGTGACGGTCACCTTGAGCGCAGAGGATGCGGCCGACCTGCTGGTGCGTGTGGAGCGCGGTGAGTTTGCGTCGTTGGACGAGGGGGTCGCCGCCGAACTGGCGGAACTCAACTATCGTCGCGCCGCCGACATTGTCGGCGGTTCGGACAAGCTCGAGGCCCTGCTGCAGGAACTGGAGCAAGAGGCCATTGACCCGGCTGAATGTGTCGATGGCGGCCAGTTCCTGGTCGAAATGCTTGCGGATCTGAAAGCGCGAGCCGCGGCTTCCGACGAGTGAGCCGGCCTTACCTCCTGACGCGTCGAGCCCAGCGCGATCTGGTGCGCATTCGCGACTACATCGTTCAGGACAGTCCGCGCGCTAGCGTGCGTTTCATCGAGACGCTCATGGCGCGGTTCGACCAGATCGCCTTCGCGCCGTACATGGCCCAGGCGATCACCAGCAATCCTCGTTTTCGCCGGCTGCCACACGGCTCGTACGTGATCTTCTACGAGGTGGCGGCCGACGATCTGGTGATCATCCGTTCCATCGAACACTCGGCGACCTTGAAATGACCCCAGACTTCGATTTCGACGCCGTCGTGGTGGGCGCGGGCGCCGTGGGACTGGCCTGCGGCTACGCCCTGTCGCGGCGAGGCCTGGTCGTGGCGGTGCTGGAGGCCGAGAGCCACATCGGCCAGGGCGTGTCTTCGCGCAATTCCGAGGTGATCCACGGCGGGCTCTACTATCCGACCGGTTCGCTGAAGGCCCGGCTGTGCGTGCAGGGGCGGCGGCGGCTCTATGCGTTCCTCGACGCCCACAAGGTCGCCTACAAGAAGTGCGGCAAGCTGGTGGTGGCCACCAGCGACGACGAGATCGCCCGGCTCGACGCCATCTGGGACCAGGCCCTGGCCAACGACGTCGAGGGCATGGAGCGCCTGACGGGCGCGCAGGCCCAGGCCCTGGAGCCCGGTCTCAATGCCCACGCCGCCCTGCTGTCGCCGGAAAGCGGCGTCTTCGCCAGCCACGACTACATGCTGGCCCTGCACGGCGAGATCGAGGCCGCTGGCGGGGCGGTGGTGGTCTCCACCCCCTTCGAGGGCGCGGGCCCGCTGGAGGGCGGCGGCTTTTCGGTTCGGGCCGGCGGCGCCGAGCCGACGACCCTGACCTGCCGCCTGCTGGTCACCGCGCCGGGCCTGTCGGCGCAGGGCGTGGCGGCGAGCATCGAGGGCTTTCCGCGCGACCAGATCCCCGCCGCCCATTACGGCAAGGGGGTCTATTTCCGGCTGACCGGCAAGGCGCCGTTCCAGCGCCTCGTCTATCCGCCGCCGATCCACGGGGCGCTGGGCACCCACTACCGCAACGACATGGGCGGCCAGGCGGTGTTCGGGCCCGATCTCGAATACGTGCCAGAGCCCGACTATTCTGTGGATCCAGACAGGGCGAAGGCCTTCGCCGCCTATATCCGCAAGTTCTGGCCGGGGCTGCCCGACGGCGCGCTCAGCCCCGACTACGCCGGCGTACGCCCCAAGATCCACGGTCCCGACGAGCCCCAGCCCGACTTCCAGCTGCGCGGCGCCGACACTCATGGCCTTCCGGGGCTGGTGGCGCTGTTCGGCATCGAGAGCCCGGGCCTGACCAGTTCGCTGGCCATCGGCGAGGCCGTCGCCGACCGGCTTGAGTCGGCTGGCTGACACCAAACCCGCCCTCGTGCGTTAGCCTGGAAGGCTGTTCGACGGAGAGGGCGATGGTGGACGATTTCATCGACAGGCTGACTTCGCGCCTGGTGCGGGGCGCTGGCCTGGTCATGGCCGCGGCGATCGCGGCGATCTCGGGGGCCATGGCGGTGTTCGCCTTCCTGGCCTCGCTGGTCGGCGCGGCCTGGGCCCACGCCATCGTGGCGGCGATCGCCGCGGCGGTGGTGGCGATCTGGGCGCTGGCCCAGTCCAACCAGCAGGCCAAGGAGCGCAAGGCCCCCATCGAGGAGCGGGTGGCCGACATCATCCTGGCCCACCCGACCGCCTCGTTCCTGGCGGGGCTCGCGGCCGGAGCCCTGGTCAAGGGCAAGCCGTCGGAGGCGCGCAAGGCCTGGCGCGCCCGCCGCGAGGTGGACTAGGGGGCGGGCCTCAACCCTTCGGGGCGATCCGGATCACCTTGCCGTCGTCCTCGTCGGTCACCGCCCAGACGGCGCCGTCGGGGCCGACCACGACGTCGCGGATGCGTTCGCCGAAGTCGACGGCGATGCGCTCTTCGCCGACCACCTTGTCGCCGTCCAGCGTCAGGCGGGCGATGTGGTGCTCCTTCAGCGCGCCGACCAGCAGGCTGCCCTTCCAGGCGGGGAACAGGTCGGCCTGGTAGAAGGCCATGCCCGAGGGCGCGATCACCGGATCCCAGTAGTAGATCGGCTGCTCCAGGCCCTCCTTGGCGGTGATGCCTTCACCGATCGGCTTGCCGGAATATTCTTCGCCATAGGTGATCGACGGCCAGCCGTAGTTCTTGCCGGCGCGGGGGATGTTCAGCTCGTCGCCGCCCTTGGCGCCGTGCTCGACCGTCCACAGTTCGCCGGTCTTGGGGTTGATGGCGGCGGCCTGCAGGTTGCGGTGGCCGATCGACCAGATCTCGGGCTTGGCGCCGGCCTGGCCGACATAGGGATTGTCGGCGGGGATCGAGCCGTCCGGCTTGATCCGCACCACCTTGCCCAGCGTGCCGTCGAGGCGCTGGGCCTGCATGCGGCCTTCGATGATCGAGCGCTCGCCGGTGGTGACGAACAGGTTGCCGTCACGGGCGAACACCAGCCGTCCGCCGAAGTGCAGCGACGAGGCCAGCGTCGGCGTCTGGCGCCAGATGACCTGCACGTTCTCCAGCTTGGGCGTCGCGCCAGGGACCAGCTTGCCGCGCGCCACCGCCGTGCCGTTGCCGCCGTCGCGGGGCTCGGCGTAGCTCCAGTAGACGAGGCCGTTGTGGGCGTAGTGCGGATCGATCGCCAGGCCCAGCAGGCCGCCCTGGCCGTTGGCGTCCACCGCCGGCAGGCCGGCGACGGCGGGCGACAGCTTGCCGTCCTTGGCCAGGATGCGCAGGCGACCGGCGCGTTCGGTCACCAGGGCCGAACCGTCGGGCAGGAAGGCGATGGCCCACGGATGGTCCAGGCCCTTGGCCACCACCTGCACCTGGTAGTCGACGCCGGCGGCCTTCAGCGGCGCGCGCGTCTGGCCGGCGAAGGCGGGCTTCTGGTCGGGGGCGTTGGCGGTGCGGGTCTCGACCGGACCGCCGTCGGCGGCCACGGCCGGGGCGCTGCTGTCTTGGGCCTCGCCGGGGCCGCAGGCGGCGATGGCGAGCAGGGCGGAGGCGGCGAAGATCAGGGAGGAACGCATGGGGCGACCATAGACGTCTTTTCCTCCGGCGGGCGAGAGGCGGGGCCCCATTTCTTTCGGCGCATTGACAGGAGGGGCGGCGCGGGGAAGCTTCCCGGCCTTTCCCGCTGACCCCGGAGCCTGCCTTGACCGCCATCCTGCACGCCATGCTTGGCAAGGGTCTGGGCGGCCTGGAGCAGGTGTTTCTCGACTATCAGCCGATCCTGGAGACCTGGGCCGCGCGTCGGGGCGGGATCTGCGCCGGCGTGGTCCGGTCGGGAGGCGCGGTGGCCAAGGCCCAGGCCGGCCGCAGCCCGCCGCTGCTGTCGATGCCGGCCCATACCGACTGGGATCCGATCACCCTGGGCGCGGCCCGCAGGATCGTGAAGGCTGTCCAGCCGACCATCATCCTCAGCCATGGGCAGCGCCCGGCCCGCCTGTTCGAGAAGGCCGCGCCCAAGCAGGCGCGTCTGGCGATCTGCGTGCACAAGCCGGTGTTCGAGGTCGAGACCACGCGCACCGATTACATCTGCGTCGGCCGGCATCTGGCCGACCTGGCGATCGAGCGCGGGATCCCGGCGAGCCGCGTGCACTTCGTGCCCAACGCCGTGAAGATCCCCGCCGTGCAGGCCCAGCCGCTCGCCGACGCCGGCCGGCCGCCGCGCATCGTCGCCGCCGGCCGCCTGCACCCCAAGAAGGGTTTCGACGTGCTGGTCGCCGCCGCGGCTCTGCTGCGTGACCGGGGCCTGTCGTTCGAGGTCGAGATCGCCGGCGAGGGCGACGAGCGCGGCAGGCTCGAAGGGCTGATCGGCGAGCACGGCCTTGGCGATTGCGTGCGCCTCGTGGGCTGGCGCGACGCCTCGGCCTTTCTGGCCACAGGCGATGTCTTCGCCTTCCCGTCCTACCAGGAGGGGTTCCCGCTGGTGCTGCTGGAGGCCATGGCCGTGGGCCTGCCCGTCGCGGCCAGCGCCATTCCCGGTCCGGACGAAATGATCCTTGAAGGCGTCAGCGGCCGTCTGACCGCGCCGGGCGATCCGGTCGCCCTGGCCGACGCCCTGGCCGCCCTGATCGCCGATCCGGCCGCCTCGGCCGCCCTGGGTCGCAAGGCCCGCGAGGCGGTGCTGGCCGACTATGGCCCCGACAGCCTGGCCAGGCGTTTGAGCGCAGTTGTGGATGAGATCGCAAACCGGGCTTGAAGCCCGCCCCGGTTTGCGCTTATAAGCCCGCTCCGCTTCGGCGGCTGGGTAGCTCAGATGGTTAGAGCGGTGGATTCATAACCCACAGGTCGGCGGTTCGATCCCGCCCCCAGCCACCAACGGTTTTCTCCGACAATCCGTTGAATTCGCATCGCTTCCTTGGCGATTACGCGTGCGCGTCGACGCCACCGTGAAGGGGCGTTCGATGCTTGCGATCACGCTTTTCCGATCGAATTCCTCGTCACTATTCGAGCGCGCACGCCGCCCGCGCCGGCCGGCGATCGTGAGGTTTCGCTTCTGGGTTGAGCCTCGTATTGCTTAATAATTTATATTGATGTAAGTAATGCGGGCGGGTGATGACCACCCTTGGGGAGTTGAGCGTGATCAAGTGCGCCGCCGTCCTGTCCGCCGTCATGGCTCTCGCGACCGCGGGCGTCGCCAGTTCAGCCTCGGCCGCTACGTTCACGCCGAGCCCCGTCTCGAATTTCACCCTGAGCGGAAGCCTGACGGTCTCGCACCCCCAGGCCACGACCGTCACTTGCTCGGTCGAGATGACGGGCAACATCGACAGCAGCGGCGCCACGGCGGTGATCTCCAACGTCGCCGTCGATCCCGGCGACTGGGCATGCGGCTCTCTGCTGACGGCTAACGGCACGCCCTGGATCGTCCTGCCGACCAGCACCTCTTCGATCATGATCTGGATGGGCTTCACATCGCCCTGGACCTGTGGCGGCGCCACTGCGGCCAGCTGGACGAACGGCGCGCCCAGCACGGTTACATTCTCGAGCGCGACGGTGCCCGGATCGCCGGGCTGCACCGTCAGCGGCACGCTGACCGCCTCGCACTCAGTGACCATCATGTAGGCTGGGGGCTCAGCTCGCCGCCTTGTCCTCGGTCGCGTATACCGTCGCCAGGCGGAAGAGCTCGTTGCGCACCGGCTCGGGCAGGGCGACGGCGGCTTCCATGAACGGGGCGGCCTCGCGCAGGCTCATGAAGCGGGCGATCAGGCTTTCGCCGCCGCCGGCCACGACGTCGACGCCCTCGAACAGCGCGCCGACCGGCAGCGACAGCGCCCGCGACACCTCGACCAGCTTGGAGGCGCTGATCCGGTTCTCACCGGTCTCGTACTTCTGGATCTGCTGAAAGGTCAGGCCCAGGGCCGCCCCCAGTTCCTCCTGCGACACGCCGGCCGCGCGGCGATGGGCGCGGATCATCGCGCCGACATGCCGGTCGATCGGGTGCGGAGGAGGCGGGGGCGCCATGACGTCATTTCCGTATACGAAAATCAACGTTTTGGCTTTGCCTCGCGGGCGTCGAAAAAACAAGCGCCGCGACGGCCGCGCGAATGTTCCGTTCGGTCAAGTTCGTTTCGGCCGATTAGGCCGACAGCACCGCCAGCACCCCCTCGGGAACGCCGTCGCGGCGCACCGTGGCCAGCGCCAGTTCGACCGTACGCTCGGCCCCGTCCTTGACCAGCAGGGTTACGGGCAGGCGGCCGGGGGCGTCGCCCTGCAGGGCGTGCTCGACGGCCTGGGTCAGGGCGCGGCGCTCGGCCGGGCGGACGATGTCGCTGAGCCGGCAGTCGCGCAGCTCGGCCTCGGAGAAGCCGGTCAGCCGCAGGAAGTCGGCGTCCATCGAGGCCAGCACCCCGCGGATGTTGAGCCTGGCCGTGGCCACGCCGGGCAGCACCGACAGGGCCGTCTCCAGCGCCGCGGCGCGGTCGAGACGGGCGCGCAGGTCGCGTTCCTCGGTGCGGTTGACGAACAGGGCGGCCACGCCGCCGGGGTAGGGGAACACCCGCACCCCGAAGCAGCGGCCCGACTGCACGGTCGATTCCGACTCGAACTCCAGCGTCTCGCCCGTGCGCAGCACGCGGCGGAACTGCTCGCCGATCAGGGCCTGCACGGGGGCGCTGAACACCTCCGTCCAGGCCAGTCCGACCAACTGGGCGGCGCTGGCGCCCTTCAGGTCCTCGAACACGGCGTTGACGGCGGTGATCCGCAGATCGGGATCCAGCGCCACGAACGCCTCGTTGAGGTGGCCCAGTATGGCCGAGCGGGCCGTCTCCGCCGTCTGCAGGGCGGAGTCGTTGTCGAATCCCGCCGGGCCCTCGGCTAGGCCGGCGGCGGCGTAGTGCTCGGCCGAGATCATCACCACGCGCGGTCGCCCGTGGTGAGTCACGATCACCGGTCCGGACAGGGCCACATCCTGCCACTGGCCGAAATTTCTGCTGATTTCCCCGGCGGTCACCCTGGCCGGTGCGATGTCGCGCGACTTCATGTCACCCTCTCCAGATCCACGCAAAATCCGGACGCTCCGCAATCGCTGAAACAAACTCTCGGAATGGTTGGTTGGTTGCCACTTAAAGTTACCGCCACGCGAGTCTGGGGACAACGGTGTTATCCCAGCGGCACAACGTCGCAGTACGGCCAAGTTCTCAACTACGCGAACTTCAAATAACGCGGATTTTCCGTGAGAACTCGCCGACAGCCAAGGTCGACTTACGCTCAAGGCGCAACCGAGAGGATGTGCGGAGGCGACGATGGGTAAGCAGCAGTTCTTCCAGAGGTTTGGCGCGGATCGGGCGGGCACCGCCCTGGTCGAGTTCGCCCTCGTGTGTCCGATGCTCATCATCCTGGTGGTGGGGATGCTCGGCTGGGGGTCCTACTTCTGGATGGCTCACTCGGTGCAGCAGGTCGCCAACGACGCCGCGCGGGCGGCCGTGGCCGGGCTGACGGGGGCCGAGCGCGCCACGCTGGCCAAGGCCGCCGCGGCCGAGGGCGCCGCCGACTATGCCGGCCTCGACAGCGCCCTGGTGAAGACCACCGTCACCGAGCGTCCCGACCGCACCGTGGTGTCGGTTTCCTACGACGCCTCCAAGACCGTCGTCTTCGCCTTCGACAAGATCGCGCCGATGCCGTCGAGCATGATCACGCGCCAGGCCTCGGTTCGCCTGGGAGGCTACTGAATGATGCGTCATTGGCTTCGCAACCAGGACGGCGGCGTGGCGATCATCGCCGCGGCCGCCCTGACCGGGGGTGTCGGCCTGGCCGCCATGGCCGTCGACCTGGGCTCGGTCTATCTGCAATCGCGCCGCCTGCAGGGCGTGGCCGACCTGGCGGCGCTGGCCGCCGCCGGCGACATCGCCCGCGCCCAGGCCGCCGCCAACGCCACGGTCGAGGTCAACCCGATCGGCGGAACCACGAAGGCCAGCGTCGCCCGGGGCCGCTATGACCCCCGCGCCAAGGGCGGACCCAGCCAGCGCTTCCAGCCGAGCGAGGCCGAGCCGGACGCCGCCCGGGTCACGCTGGAAGGCGAGGCCAACCTCTTCTTTGCCCAGGCCCTGCTGGGCAAGAAGTCGATCCCGATCCGCCGCGAGGCGACCGCCACGCGCGCCGACCTTGCCAGCTTCTCGATCGGCACGCGCCTGGCCAGCCTGGACGCCGGGGTCGCCAACGCCCTGCTGACCGGCCTGACCGGCAGCAAGGTCAGCCTGTCGGTGATGGACTACGACGCCCTGGTCCAGGCCGATGTCGACCTGTTCGACTATCTCGACGCGCTCGACACCAAGCTGGGGATCAACGCGGCCAGCTATGACGACCTGCTGGCCACCAACGTGAAGACCGGCAAGGCCCTGTCGGTGCTGGCCGACGTGCTGAACGCCGCCGGCGACAGCCGCGCGGCCAGCGCCGCCACCGTGCTGGCCTCGGCCACCGCCTCGAGCGAGAGCGTCAAGCTCAGCACCCTGGTCGACCTTGGCCCCTATGGCGGCCAGGACCACGTGGCCGGCGGCTCCAGCGCCGGGATCGGCACCGACGCCATGCAGCTGGCCAACGCCATGCTGATGCTCAGCAACGGCGCGCGGCAGGTGCAGCTGGACCTGGGGACCGCCGTTCCGGGTCTGGCCGATGTCGACGCCTGGCTGGCCATCGGCGAGCCGATGAACAATTCGCCCTACATGACCGTCACCCAGGACAAGTCGGTGGTCATCCGCACCGCCCAGACGCGCCTCTATGTCGAGGCCAAGCTGCTGGGCTCGGGCATCCTGGGCGGCGTGGCGCAGGTCAAGGTGCCGCTGCTGGTCGAGCTGGCCTCGGGCGAGGCCAAGCTGGCCGCGCTGGACTGCAAGGCCCGCACGACCACCCTGGCGGTCAAGCCCAGCGTCGGCTCGCTGACCATCGGTCAGGTCGACACCAGCAAGCTGTCCAACTTCAAGGTCGGCCTGACCCCGACCAAGGGTCGCATCGTCCAGGCGCCGCTGTTCACGGTGGACGGCTCGTCCAAGGTCGACCTGGGCGGGGCGACGTTCCGCAACGTGGTGTTCAGCAGCGCCGACGTGAAGGCCGGCACGGTCAAGACCGTGAAGACCAACGACCTGGTCTCGACCACCGTGGCCACCCTGATCGGCAACCTGTCGCTGGACGTGAACCTGCTGGGCCTGCAGCTGGGCCTGGGCGAGTCTTCGATCCTGGCCGCCCTGAAGCCCGTGCTTTCGGCGGCCGCCGCGCCGCTGGATGTGGCGATCAACCGCCTGACCGCGCTGGTCGGCGTGGGCCTCGGCGAGGCCGACGTGCGCGCCAACGGCATGCGCTGCGGCGCCCCGGCCCTGGTGGCCTGATGATTTCGTACCTCGAGGAAGGAAAGCGTAGTTCAGTCATGTCCAGGAAGTCGTCGCAGCAGGGACCGGTCCAGTCGCAAGGGCAGGGGCAGTCGTGGCCGGGTCTGGGGGATGCGCCCGAGGATGCGCCCACCGGGCCGTTCGGCCGCCGCGGGGTCTCCGACGCCGAGCTCGCCACGCCGTCGGTGCTGCACTCGACCTTCCAGCCGCCCAGCATCCGCGCCCGCCTGCACGTGCTGTGCGCCCTCTACGCCCATACCCCGTCGCCGGCGCGCCGCCTGGAGCTGCTCGACAGCCTGGAGGGCCAGGTGCTGGAGCTGGCGCACCTGATGGCGCTGGATCTGCTGAGCAATGGCTGGCGTCCCGAGCCGGGACGCGACGCGGCCTGATCCGTCCCCCGAACGATCCACGGCCAAGCTTAGGTAAACGGCGGAAAAACCGTCTAAGCCGACGACCGATTAACCGCGCCATGCGTTGTTGAGGTCATGTCGAGGTTTGATTCAGGCTCGGGGGACGATCGCCGCGCTTCGCCGCGCCTGAACACCAACAGGTCGGGCAAGGTGCTGTGCGGCGCCTTCGCCTGGGACTGCGTGATCAAGGACGTGTCCGACGGCGGCGCCCGCATTCTGATGCTGTCGGGATCGACCCCGCCGGCCAACGTGCAGCTGATCGACCTGGTCGGCGGCTTCGCCCACGACGTTAAGGTGGCCTGGCGCAAGGATCGCGAACTGGGCCTGACCTTCCTGCGCAGCCATGACCTGCGCGGCCTGGCCCCGGCCAGCCTGCAGACGGCCAAGCGGATCTGGCTGGCGGCGCAGAGCCGCGCCAGCACCGGCTGAGCATGCCCCATAGAAAAAGCCTCGCCTGGGGGGAGGCGAGGCTCTTCTAAGCTTTTACTCGGTGATCGCGAGGATCAGGCGTCGGCGCGGGCGGCTTCCTCGGCCATGGCGCGGACGAGATCCAGCACCTGGCGGCGGACGCGGCCGCGGTTGATCTTCGGGAACACTTCGGCCAGTTCCAGGCCTTCCGGCGTGGTCAGGAATTCCTGGACGACGCGTTCGGCGTGGTGACCGACTTCATCCTCTTCGGCGCCGCTCATCGGGTCGGCCAGGCCGTCGAAGAAGAAGGAGACCGGCACCTGAAGGGTGCGGGCGATCTCGTACAGTTTCGAAGCGCTGACGCGGTTGGCGCCACGCTCGTACTTTTGGACCTGCTGGAACGTCAGGCCCAGGGT